>Ga0193751_1001556_pt1 | contig 14569 bp, 13 predicted proteins | sample L1c2metaG_FD_143050 | JGI IMG/M metagenome (GOLD analysis project Ga0193751, IMG submission 143050) | Soil microbial communities from a riparian zone of the East river system, Colorado, United States - L1c2 | ecosystem: Environmental > Terrestrial > Soil > Riparian zone | place: USA: East River... | reverse complement strand
GTCAGCCTCGCCTGGTGGGCCTCACGCATCCAGAACCTGATGCAGAGTGCCGATCCGACCCACCTTCCTCTTTACCTGACCAATAACATCCTGCTACACATCGGCTCGAACCCACTTAACTGCTGCGTCATCGGCTTCCACGGCGCCGGTGAGGTCAACGGCCATGGCACGGGCTCTGTCAATGGCAACGGCAATCAGGCCGTCCAGACCTTCTCGTGGGCCTCATGGGTCCAGCCGGGAATCTACTCCCGGCCGAACGGCGGCACCGACTGGGCGCTGCAGGACATCCACGCGCTCAGCCACGAGATCTCGGAGTGGGCCGACGACCCGTTCGTCAACAACAAGGTCCAGCCCTGGCTGACGCCGACCGCGCCCCAGTACGGCTGCACCGGAGTGCTCGAGACGGGCGACCCGGTAGTGGCGATCGGCTTCGCGATGGGCACCAACACCTTCCAGCAGGGAACGAACCCGAACGGCACCCAGAGCGCTGACGGGTTCTACCACCCGGAGGACGAGGTCTACCTGCCGTGGTTCATGCGGACAGCCCCGAACAACGTGTCGGAGCCTACGCAAACCGCTTCGGCAAACGTCGGCCGCTACACATTGATGGGCTCGCTGAACCCATTCCCGGGATTCCGAGCACCGGCGACCGGCTGCTGAAGCTCGACTCATCTCACAATTAGCGGCCCGGGCATTCAGCCCGGGCCGTCTTTTGTTTTGGGAGCAACGATGATTCGGGGCCGGCCCGTGAGCCGATTGAATCGATCCGAGCCCGTCCAATACGTCGCTTGACTTTCTGTTCGGGCATCCGCCAAATTGGAATGCGGAGAGGGGTGTTTGGCTGCGGGCCGGGAGCTTTGGACCCGGTGGCTCTTTTCTCCGCCAGCTTGATTCCATTGGCCATTCACTGAGAGGGGACACATGGGAAAACGGGGATTTCGAGCGCTGACCGCTTTGATCGTTTCGCTTGCGATGTTCGCAGCCGCCACCGGACCGGGCACCGCTCAAGCCCCCACCTCACCTAACGATGGCGATACACCGATCCTGGTGCCCGGGACGCCAATCCCGGACCAGAATGACGACCTCGAGGCGAAGCTCCTCCAGCAGGACGCGCAGTTCGTAAGCACCCGCACGGCGGGTGACGTACCTCTGACCATCGACCAGGCCACGGCCCTCAGAAAGGCTGCCGCCGACCAGGCCAAGGGGCTGAAGCAAGCTCCAGCGCCCGGACCTGCGACCTTTGCCGGCAGCTGGAGCGCCCTCGGTCCCAACCCTCTCGTTCAGGTCCAGCGCAGCGATAGCGCTTTCACAGCTGAGAGCGGCCGCATCGGCGCGCTGCTGATCCTGCCCAACGGTCGGCTCGTTCTCGGCGCGGCACAGGGTGGCATTTGGACATCGGACAACATTGGAAACACTTGGACTGCCCGCACCGACAACCTCGCCTCGACCGCGACCGGCGCACTCGCGTATGCGCCGTCCGACCCGAGCATCGTCTATGACGGCACGGGCGAGGGCGCCCTGTCGGGTGACAGCTACTTCGGCAATGGAATCCTGAAGTCGACCGACGGAGGGACTACGTGGAGCCACGTTTCTGGCGACTTCTTTGTCGGCGTGTCGACAGCTCGGCTCGCGGTCGACCCGGGCAACGCAAACCACCTGTACGCAGCGATCCTGCGGGGTCGCGGGGGTGACCGCCGGGTGTCGCCCCCCATCCACTCGGCATTCGGCATCTGGGAGTCAAAGGACGGCGGGGTCAACTGGACGCTGTTGAAGGCCGCCCCAGGCACATCGCTCGGCGCGACGGATATCCGTCTGGACCCGCAGAAGCCGACCACGCTGTACTCGTCGTTCTGGGGCGACGCCATCTACAAGAGCACAGACGGCGGCGCGTCCTGGAACCAGATCATGAACGGGCTGCCGGCCGGCAACTTCAGCGCAGTGCCGACTCGCTTCTCGCTCGGCCTCTCGCACCCGGCCACCGATGCTACGGCGACGCTATACACCGGTTTCGACTGGGTCGATGCGACGACGGGCAAACACAAGGCTTCCCAGATCTTCAAGTCGACTGACGAGGGCGCCAACTGGGTCGCCCTTCCGACGGGAACCGCTCCGTTCGATACGGTCCTCGACTACTGCTCGACGCAGTGCTTCTACGACAACGTCATCGAGCCCGACCCTACCAACCCGAATATCGTCTTCGTGGCCGGCTCATTCGGCTACAACATGCCGATCCCGTCCGGCGGCGTATTCCGCTCGGACGACGGCGGCACGACCTGGAAGAACATCGGCTGGGACATGCACCCGGACTTCCACGCCCTTGCCTTCGACCCGAATGACTCGTCGAAGGTGTTGGTCGGGAACGACGGCGGCGTCTGGTACAGCACAAGCCGCGGCGGGCGGACTGCGCCGGAGACCGGGCCGTGCATGAGCAAGAGCTGTTTGAACAAGACGACGTGGCAGGACGTCAACGGAACGGTCAACCCGGCAACCGCAGGCGTCATTCACCGCACCGGCCTGCAGATCAGCCAGTTCACCTCGATCGCTGTAGTACCGCAGATGCTCGTTCCCGTCGGAGCTGCTACGCAGCGGTTCTGGGGCGGGACGCAGGACAACGGCACCCTCCGCAAGTCGGTCAACTCGCAGACCTTTTTCGACCAGTCCTCCGGCGACGGCGGCCAGGTCGTCATCGACCAGACCGACCAGAACAGCTGCGGTTTCGGTGCGTGCTTCGTATTCGGCACCTTCTTCGGAATCTCCCTTTACCGATTCCAGGACGGCGGCGCCGGCTTCTTCACCAACGCTCCGATCACCCATGGCATCAACACCAACGAGCGCTCCGAGTTCTACATCCCGGTCGCGCTCAACCAGCAGAACACGAGCCAGCTTTTCACCGCGACGTTCCGTCTGTACCGCACCGACAACGCAGAGACACCGAACCCGGGTGACGTGCAGTTCAACGCGATCAGCCCCGACCTGACGACCGGATGCACGGGGGCAGCGCCCAACGGGGCGCGAGCGTGCGTCATCTCGGCGATCGGGATCGGTGGCGGAACGGGCGCCTATGTCGGCACCGACGATGGACTGGTCTGGTTCAGCCCCAACGCCATGATCAGCAGCAACCCGACCTGGACACGACTCGACATGCACAGCAACGGGAGCGGCGACAAGCACTCCCTCCCCAACAGGCCGGTGGCTTGGGTCGCTGTCGATAAGAGCAACGACCGGATCGCTTACTTGGGCTACAACGGTTACAACGCCGCGACGCCGCACCAGCCCGGCCACGTCTTCAAGACGACCGATGCCGGAAACAGCTGGACCGACATCAGCGGCAACCTGCCGGACAACCCGGTCAACTCTCTCAGCCTCGACCCGTCCTACCCGAACACCCTCTACGCGGCGACCGACGTCGGTCCGTTCGTGACTTACGACGGCGGCGCCATCTGGGGTCCGCTTGGCACCGGCTTCCCGAGCGTGGCTGTGGACCAGATCGACCTCGACTCGTATGACCGCGTCATAGGCGCCGGAACGCACGGTCGCGGAGCGTTCCAACTGGCGGACACCTCGGGTCCCGTTCCGGCGCTCGTGCTGTCCAAAGTCGACGCGGGCGTCCCCGTCGGCCCTGGCAGCAACATCGACTACACCCTCACCCTGCGCAACATCGGCAATGCTGATGCCACAGGGGTCACGATCACCGATCCCGTTCCAGCCAACACGTCATTCGTGTCTGCCGACAGCGGCGGGACCAACACCAGCGGAACTGTGACCTGGTCCGGCCTCTCAGCACCAGTTGCGGGAAGCGTGGCTGTCCATTACCGCGTGCGCATCGACCCGGGCCTTAAGGCCGGCGTCACCTCGATTGTCGACGATGGAATGCAGGCTACCTCGGCGCAAGGACCTTCGACCACCGGCTCGGCGACGGTCACACCGATCGCGCCGGCTTTCGCGTTGAAAGTGGCGCCCGCGAGCCAGACTGACGGCGCGCGGGTCGGACAGAGCGTCACGTATCCATTGGCTCTCACCAACCTCGGTTTCAAGAACGACAGCTACACGATGTCGTCAACTGGGGGCACGTTCCCCGTCAGCTTCTTTGGCGCCGACTGCACGACGCCGCTGACCGCCACCTCGAGTGTGGCGCCAGGGGCGACGACCAACGTCTGCGCGAAGGTTGCCGTGCCGGCGAGCGCGCCCGACTCTTCAACAAGCACCGCAAACCTGACCGCAACTTCGGTTGGCAGCTCGACTGCCACTGGATCCGCGTCGATCAAGACCATCGCCGTTGCGGTCAACACTCTCGTCGTCGATGACGACTCGTTCGTTCCGAGCAGCAGCGCGAACGTCGACGTCAACAAGTTCTACACCGATGCGCTGACGGCCAACGGCGTTCAGTTCCAGTTGTGGGACCTCGGCAGCGACAAGAACCTGCCGCTGAACTACCTCAAGTCGTTCAAGGACGTCGTGTGGTTCACAGGCAACAGCTACCCATCGCCCATCGGTCCGTACGAGAGCAGGCTCAAGTCATTCCTCGACGGCGGTGGCAACCTGTTCCTTTCGGGCCAGGACCTGCTCGATCAGTCCGGTGGGACCACCGCGTTCGTTCATGACTACCTCCACGTGACGTGGGACGGATCTGAGACGCAGAACGACAAGCTCACGAAGCACGTCAATGGCGTCGCGGGCACCATCACGGCGGGCGTGGGAAGCGTCCCGATCGACGACACCGTGCTTCAGAACGATTTCATGGACGAGATCACGCCCAACGGCACGGCGCTGACCATCTTCACCGACGACGCCACGAAGACCGACGGCCTCTCGTTCAGCGGAACCTACAAGGTCGTTTTCCTTGCCTTCCCGATGGAGGAGTACGGCTCAGCGGCCGACAGGGTGACCCTCGTGAGCGATGTGTTCACCTTCTTCGGTCCGTAGACGGGGCTCAAATCAGTCTTTGAATCGGGGCCGGCAAGCGCCGGCCCCGATTCTTTTTGGGCTCGTAGGATCGAGGCATGGCGCGAGCAGGTGTCATCGCGGGGGTCGTGTCGGTCCTGCTTGCCGCCTGCGGCGGACAGCCGGTCGCGCATCCGAGCGGTTCGACCTCGACCGGGAGCGCCAACGTCACGGGAGTGCTTGACCGCGTGCCCGTCCCCACCTGCCCCGCCGACGAGCCATGCGATCCTCCCGGGCGCGTGACGATGCTGATCTTCTCGCGGCCGGGCGCCGCGGACGTCACGGTGTTCGTGGCGGGCGACGGCTCGTTTGCGGTCAACCTCGAGCCCGGGCGGTACGCAATCGCTGCCGCACCGCCGGTGTTTGGAGGGAGGGTGGAGCCCTCGAGCGTCCAGGTGCCGACCAAAGCAAGCGTGTTCCTGCGCCTTCGCATCGCGAGGTCGCCATAACAACTCCCTACTCGAGGCGCACCTATCCGACGATGCTAAGTTTGCAAGTCGGTGAACAAGCTGATCGACCGTTACGCCGTGGTGTTCGTGGCCCTGGCGGCCACGCTGTGGGCGTCCGACGCCTACTTCCGCAACCAGCTGGTTTCGCACCTGTCGTCGCCGCAGATCGTCGTCGCAGAAGATGCGCTCGTCACCCTGTTCCTGCTCCCGCTTCTTATCCGCAGCCGGCACGAGCTGCGGGCTCTGGGCGCGCGCGGGTGGACGGCCGTCGGAATCATCGCGGCCGGCGCGCAGGCCCTCGCGACCATCCTGTTCACAGCGTCGTTCTCGATTGCGGCGCAGCACCAGCTTTTCGCCGAGACGTTCGTCCTCCAGCAGACCCAGCCTTTGATTGCGATCGTGCTCGCGTGGGTCGTGCTCGGTGAGCGGCGCCGGTCTTGGTTCTGGCCCGCAGCGATCGTTGGGATCGCGGCCGTGTACATGGTGTTGTTCGCAAACGATCTGCGGTCGCCGCTGACCGCGCTGCAAAACGGACGGCTCGAGGTGGGACTGCTTGCGCTCGGCGCCGCGGCGCTGTGGGCGAGCGGGACTGTGCTTGGGCGCTTCGCGCTCGGGTCGATCTCCTTCTGGAGCATGACGGCCTTGCGCTTCTCACTTGCTCTGCCGGTGCTCGTCGCGGTGGTCTTGGTGCAAAGCGGGCTTGGGGGCTTCGGCCACTACCGCTTCAGCGACTTCGTCCCCAATCTCCTCGCCATCGCGATCGTGCCCGGCCTGTTGGCGCTGCTCCTGTATTACCGCGCGCTGTCGAAGACGCCGGCCTCGCTGGCGACCATCGCCGAGATGGCTTACCCGGTGGCCGCGACGCTGATCGCCTCGGCGCCTCCTCCGTGGGGCTTCAACCAGCCTGTCTACCCGGCCCAGCTTGTCGGCACTGGGCTGCTGCTGGCCGTGATCTTCTTTCTCAACTGGACGAGGGAGAGGGCTCCGTCTGTGGTCGTCCGCCCGCTACCCGTCGCATAGAATTCGCGCCTGCTGTCGAATTGGTCATGTGCCGAACGTCGTACCTGTGAGGAGAAGAGATGGCTGAATATGGGACTTCGGTCGATACCACGGCGTCGCTGGACAAGGTCTGGAAGATCTGGTCGGACATGTCGACCTGGGGCGATTGGAATCCCAACGTGTCGACGATGGAGTGGTCGGGCGGTTTTCAGTCAGGGACGACAGGGGTCATGAACACGCGCGCGGGCCAACACCACAAGATGAAATTGCTCGACGTGGTGCCTGGCCAGAGCTTCGCGCTCGAGACCAGCGTGGTTCCCCTGACCTACTTTCGATTCAACTGCCGCATCGGCTCCGCCGGCGGGAAGACGACCGTCGGCCAGTGGGTCGAGGTGAAGGGTCCGCTCGGACCGATCATGGGCGGGATGATGGGCCCCCAGGTTTCGAAGGAGTTCGGAACCCTGCTCAGGAACCTCGCAAAACGCGCGGAATCGTCTTAGGGCAGCCTCGACAGCGCCGCGCTGATCGCGTCGACCTCGCCTGGCTTCAAGCGCTCACCGAAGTTCTTGTCCAGGCTCGACAGGAAGACCGCGTGCGCTTTCTTGAATGCCGCTTCACCCTTGGTCGTCACGTGGGCGAACACCCCGCGCCGGTCGGTCGGGCACGAGCGGCGCTCGATGAGCCCGGCTTTGGTCATCTGCTCGAGGCGTCGTGAGGCTCCGCTGTTGGTGATGCCGGCGACTTTCGCCAGATCTTGGTAACGCATCATGCTGCCCGGTGCGCGGGAAAGGTTGAGGAGTACCTCGTACCAGGCCAGCGGCATACCGGCCCCGGGCATCATGTCGCGCTCGATGGCGGCGGCCACCGACGTATGCGCGCGCGCCAGTCCTTCCCACACCTTCGCCACGCTCGCGGAGCCGGATCCGTTCTTCACGGCGCCTATGGTACGCAGGCCTGTCTGGCCCATCTACATAAATAGAAGGACGAGGCCAGGCGGTCTGACCTCGTCCGTCCGCTCCGCTTACGCCCGGGCGAGCTCTGCTGCCCTGACGACGATCTCAGCTTCGATATCGATCTTGATGTTGTGGCTGGCGATTGGGATGGCCCCCGCGATGCCGTCCCAGTTGAGGCCGAAGTCCATGCGGTTGACCTGGCCCTTGGCGCTGATGCCGAGGCGCTCCTTGCCGCCGGTCATCGGGTCCGGGACCCGGCCCTCGAGGGTCGCCTCGAGAACGATCGGCTTAGTGACGTCCTTGATGGTGAGGTCGCCGTACAGACGGTACTTCTCATCGTCGACGGGCTCGACACGGTTCAGCTTGTAGGTGATGTAGGGGTGCTTCTCGGCCTCGAAGAAGTCGGCCGAGCGGAGGTGGTTGTCGCGCATCTCGGTGCGGGTGTCCACGCTCGCAACCTCGATCTGAAGCTGGCCCGTGATCTTGGTCGGGTCGTCATCCGGGCCCTCGAAGCTGCCCTCGAACTTGTTGAACTGACCGCGAACCGTGGAAACGGCAAGGTGCTTCGCGGTGAAACCCACGGTCGTATGTGCTTTGTCGACTTCGTATTTGACCATCTGGTCCTCCTGTGAATTTGAGCGGCCTTCGCCGCGTCTGATCACGGATACTTGCTTGCGCAAGCAACTATTCCAGAGGATGGATCGATTACCGCTTCTTGAGGTAGAACCAGGCGGCAGACGCCCGCATCATGGCCGGCGTGCCGGATTCGCTCGGCCTCGACCAGACAAGGTCCCAAGCCGGGCCGAAGCGCTCTCTGAGCTCGGACTCGCTTACCCCTGACGGAACGGGTGGCAGCGCGCGCGTGAACTCCATCATGTACAGGTTCGCGCCAGGGGCCGCGACTGCGGTCGCACCTTCGGCGTATCTCGCACGCTCCTTTGCCTTGAGCCCGTGGTAGCAACCGAAGTCGTGGAGGAGCGCAAATCCCGGGTCGAGGTCAAGGTCGCCGAGCCGGGTCACATCGCCCAGGCGGAAGTCGACTGTGACCCCGGCCGCTTTCGCACGACGCTGCGCCTCGCGGAGAGCACGAGGCACAGCCTCCACGCCAGTCACGTCCCAGCCGTGGGCGGCCATATAGATCGCTTTTGTCCCCAGGCCGCTGCCGAGATCGAGGGCCCGGCTGGGCGGAAGTGCATCGGGACCTTCAATGACCGCTTTGAGCTCCGTCGGCGTCGCACGGTCCCAGGGGGCGAAGCCCACCGCGTACATGAGCCGGTAGGCGATGCCCATCAGGCGCTTGTGCGCCGGCGAAAGGCCTCGGTCTCCTTGCGCCAGGTCCAGACGATGCCGGCAACCATGGCAATGGCGAAGATCGCCAGCGCGATGGCCAGGAGGATCGGACCGACTTGGCCGGCACCGATCGCGGAGCCTAGGATGCCCCAGTCCACGGTGGCCGCCGCGTTGAGCCAGGCGACGAGGCCGAGCGCGAAGGCGAAGCACCCGAGGGTCCAGCGCTTTTCGGATGGGGACATCTGAGCGATGTCGAACCGCCGTTGACGTTGTGTGACCTGAAATCGACCGAGGCTGACGACGATCGCCAGCCACAACACGAGCATCACGACGCCGATGGTGAACGCGATCGTCGGCGTGGACGTCCGGTCTATGGGCGAGAGATCGGCCGCTCCGGCCCATGCCGCGAACGGCAGCAACCAGATCACGCTGGTGATGGCGGCAATTCCTGTTCGGCCGTAGCGATCGACAAGCTTGTTCATGTGGGTTTCGGATACCTCCGTGCCAAATATTGCTCGAATGTGATGGTGCCGTCGCGATGTTCGGGAGCCAGGACCGCACCCGCCGAGAACTGGCGGCTGAACTTGAACGGCATTGGTAGATTGACGAGTCGCGTGTCGGGCTTGCGAGCCCCGAGCCAAGACATCGCGAGGCTCTTGAAGTCCCTCGGCTCTGGGCCGCCGAAATCGGGCAGCAAACCTGCCGGCTTGCCTTGTGTCGCAATGTCGACCAATCGCGCCGCGACCTCGGTGGTGTCGACCGGTTGAAACTGCCACGAGAAGGGCACAAACGCGATGCGAGGCAGCCTGCTCATCCCGTCGAGGAAGAGGTCGAGCAGCGTGTGGAACTGGGTCGCGTGCAGGATCGACCACGGGACGATGTTCTCGCGCATGACCGCCTCGGCCGCGAGCTTGCTTTTGTAGTACGGATACTCGACTCCCTCCATGCCGACGATCGATACATAGACGGCGTGGCGGACGCGGGCCTCGCGGGCCATCGCGAGCAGGCGGCGTGTGCCGAGCACGTCGGTGGCGTGGTATTTGCGCGGCGATATCGCATCGGAAGCTGCATGGATGATCGCATCGATGTCTTTGACCGCCACTTCGAGGCCGGCGCCCGTGACGAGGTCGCCTTGCACCCAGTCGTCGCCTTCGGCCGCCTTGCGACTCAGGATGCGGACGCGATGTCCCGTGTCGATGAGCCGTCTCACCACATCGCGGCCGAGGGCGCCCGTTCCGCCGGTGACGAGCACGTGCATGACTGCCGTGAGCTTATGTGGTCGGGCTCATCGCGATGCGCTGGATACGAGCTCGGAGCGGCACTGCGAGTCTCACGACGACGTATGTGCCGAATGCGAGCGAAGTGATGAAAAAGCTGACCGGGTGCGGTGAGTAAAACGCGATCGTCAGTCCGAGCCAAGTGAACGCTAATGCCAGGGCGATGCCGATGGCGATGGCCACAGCCGGCCGGCACGTGAACCTCACGGCGATCGCGGCAGGCGTGACGATGAGGGCGAAAATGAGCAGCACGCCGACCACCTGAACGGCTTCGGTCACGGCGACGGCGAGGATCGCCATGAACACGATCGAGAGCGCGGTGACGGGGACTCCCTTGGCGGCGGCGAGGTCCTCATCGACCGAAGAAAAAAGAAGCGGCCTGTAGACGGCGACGATGGCGACCAGCGTTATGAGGCCGGCCACCAGTGTCACCGTCACATCGTGGGTGCTGATGCCGAGGATCTCGCCGAAAAGGATGGCGTAGGCCTCTGTCGCGTAGCCGCGATAGAGCGAGATGAACAGGACGCCGAGCCCAAGCGTCCACGCGAGAACGATGCCGATGGTCACGTCGCGCTCGCGCAACCGGCTGCCCAGGGCGCCGATCGTGACTCCGGCGCCGAGCGTGAACGCGAGGAGTCCGATGATCGGGTTGAGCGAAAGCACCACCGCGCCGGTCGCGCCTGCGAAGCCGATGTGCGACAAAGCGTGCGCGGCAAAGGCTGTTCCGCGAAGCACGACGAAGTAGCCGATGGCGCCGGCGACGATGGCGATGATGGTGCCCGCCTCGAAGGCGTGGACCATGAACTCGTAGTGGAAGAGATCACCCATGCGGGTGGCTGACCTCCTCTTCGAGCCCAACCACGAATACTCGCCCGCGGCTGTCGCGCAGGACCTCGACCGGCGACGAGTAGATCCGCGACAGCGATTCGGAGGTGATGATCTCGGCCGGCTCACCCATGGCGAGCTTGCCATGAGCGACGTACAGGACGTGGTCGATGTGGGGGAGCAGCGGGTTCACATCGTGCGCGATGAGGAGGACGGTGAGCTGCCGCTCACGAGCCACCGCGCTGATGAGCTGCACGATGGCCTGCTGGTTGCGGACGTCGAGGTGCGACAGAGGCTCGTCGAGAAGGAGGAGTTGTGGCTTACCGATCAGCGCTTGCGCTAGCAAGAGTCGTTGCTGCTCGCCGCCGGAGAGGCGGCCGAGAGGGCGGTCTGCATATCCGCCCGCATCGACTGAAGCGATCGAGCTGTCGACCGCGTGTTCCACTGTGGCTCGGCCGGTCAGGCGCACGCCCCATTTGTGGCCGTCAACTCCCAGCGCGACAAAATCGCGGCCGCGAATCGAAAGCTCGGCGTCGAAGTTCGAGCCCTGGGGCACGTAGCCGATGCGCGGGTTTCCTCTTGTTGGTGCTTCACCGAGCACCTCGATCAACCCAGCCGCGGGTGTGAGGAGGCCGAGGATGAGCCGCACGAGCGTCGACTTTCCAGAGCCGTTGGGTCCGAGGATGGCGGTGAACGAGCCGGCGGGCACGGTGAAGTTTGCGTCGGTCCAGATCGCCCGCGATCCGTACCCTGCGGCGAGATCGCGGGCGACGATCGCCGGCTGTTCTGTCACTTGGCCAGCGGGTCTGCGTTGAGCCCGTTCTCGAGCGAGATCAGCTCGGCCAGCTGCCAGTCCTGGAAGCTGACGGTCTCCGGCTGGAGCGTTTCCGAGATGCCGACCACTGGAATGTCTCCGGCTTGCGCAAGGTGCTTGACGTTCGTGGTGACGGCGGTCGCTGTCTGCACGTTGTAGACGAGCACCTTGATCTCTTTGGCGCTGACCTGGTTCTGGAACTCGACCACGGCCGAGGCAGGCGGGTCGTTGCCCTCGGAGACGGCCTGCATGAACTCGGGCGGGGAGATGAGGTTGAGGCTGAGCGCGGCGGCCATGTACACGAAGATGCTCTCCGTCGAGCCGACCTTCACGCCGGCGAACCTCTGCTTGATCTCCGCGATTCTCGCGTTGTACGGCTGAAGCGCGGCGGTGAAGGCGGTTCGCCGGAGGTCGAAAAATGACGCGTCGCCGCTGCCGATCGATTTGTATTTGGCCGTGATGGCGTCGGCCACCTTGACCACGTATGCGGGGTCGTACCAGAAGTGGGGGTTGTCGCCAGCCTTTTTCCCGAGCAGATCGGCGACGTTCAGCACCTGGCGGTGGCTGCTCGAGTTGGCGTCGAGGAGCTTCTTTCCCCAGTCGTCATAGCCGGCCCCGTTCAGGATCACGAGGTCTGCCTGCGCGAAGGCGCGGGCGTCGTTCGTGTTGCTCTCGTATTCGTGGGGGTCTGCGTTGGGGTCCGTCACGACGCTCTGCACATTGACCTTCGTGCCGCCGAGCTGGGTGGCGATGCTGCCCCAGAAGTTCTCGCCCGCGACGACGTTGAGCGAACCTGCAATCGCCGTTGGCCCGGCGCCGCAAGCGGCGCTTGCGCTGATCAACGCGACCGCAGCAACCAGGACCGCGACAGTTCGTACCACATTCGGCAGTATTGCACAAACGACTTGCGCAACTTAAGTGCGTTCCCGGGTTATGATCTCGATATGCCTAGACCCAGCCCTGTCACTGACGCTGTGCGCAACGTTTTCGGGGGCCAGGCGCGACATGCGTGGTCAATCGATCAGCTCCATGAGGTCGTGTCCGGAGCGCTGGGCGCGGCCGACTACTCGAGCGTGTTCCGCGCGGTCGCGACGATGGAGCGCGAGGGTGCGGTCCGGCGCATCGACCTGGGCGATGGAAAGGCTTACTACGAAGTTGGCGAGGACCACCATGAACATGTCCGGTGCGATTCGTGCGGGCAGGTGGCGGAAGTGCCCGGTTGCGTACTGGACGACGCGACGGCGGGGGTGCAGAAGAGCACCGGGTATGTCGTCACGAGCCACCAGCTCGTGTTCGGCGGACTGTGTCCGCGATGCGCAACGACTCGATCTCGATCCTGATTCCGTGCCGACCGGCCGGGTCGGAAGTGCGGGGTATCATCACTTCCTCCAGCACGTGGGGCCGTGGCGCAGCTGGGAGCGCGTCTGACTGGCAGTCAGAAGGTCAGGGGTTCGAATCCCCTCGGCTCCACCAAATTTTCCGAGTAACTGAGTCCGCAACTCTGAGCTGCGGGCTTAGGGCCAAGCAAAAGTTTGACAGCCGGATTTGGGGGCCAACCTTTCGTCATGGGCTCTTCGACTGCTCGCCCTCTTGAGCATCAAGGAAACAACAGGAGCGGCCTGCAAGCCGGTACTAGGACAAACGTCCCATGGAGTAGTTCGGCGACCGCGACTAGTCTCCGCAGCGAGGAAGGGGAACCACGCCCATTCGGCGTGCCGAGGCTACCTAGCGTCGACCGCTAGAAACGCTCTAAGCGGCGCTAAGAATTGGGAGGGCCCGTTCCTGTGATCGGATATACCAGCACCGTTCGGGCGCATCTTCGCGTCGTCCTCGTCGGCCTGAGCGTTTTGTCATTGGTCGTCTCGTTGATTCCAATTACGAGTTCGGCCGCGGGAGCTGCGGCGAATCTCGACCAATGCATAAACGGAGGCGTGGGCGCAACGCCGGAGCCCTGCCTCATCGGCACGCTTGGCGGAACCAAGTACGCCAACTGGGTGAACGGCGACGCAAACGGTCAGAAGGCGCACTGGCGCGAGGGCGACTACGTCTCCTATCGGGTCACGGTCACGGGTCTTACAGCGGGCTCCGACCACACTCTGACCTTCCACTACGACACCGTCCACGGCTCGAAGCACGCGATCGACTTCCTCGGCTCGTTCGACGCGACTGAGACAACGTCGCTGACCCAAAGTACTTTCAACTTCAACCACAACAATCCTTGTGCCGACACGTTGGGGTGCAGCCTGACAACTCAGGCGATACCAACTAACACGGCAGCCATCCTGGCGCCGGCCCTGGCAAACTGCAACGGATCGGCGGGGACGGTGCCGGCCTTCCCCCTAGGCGGCACCTTCGCGATCTTCGGGCCGGCTGGGTCGACCGTGTCGACCAACACTTACCCGTCGGAAAACGCTATCGCGGGCACCGGCCAATGCAGCACGACGGTCCTGCTTCCCTTCCACGTAGGCACAGGCTCCTCGGTCGTGCTCGCCTGGGGCGGGCACATCGCGAGCCAGAACGACTGGGGCGCCGGCAACTCGGCTAGCTCGATCAACGGATCGCCTTATCACATGTTCCTTGACCTGCTGGACACGTCCAGCACAGGCGCTCAAGACCGCGCCCTTTCCACTACGTCCATCATTTTCACCCCGACGATCTCGACGACTCTCTCGGCCAGCACCATTAACGTCGGGCAGTCAGTTACGGACTCGGCGACCCTCACCGGCGCCTCCTCGACTGCAGGTGGCACTGTCACTTACGCCGTGTACTCAAACAACACTTGCACGACGGCAGCGACTACCGGGGTGAGCGGGCAGATCAACGCGCAGCCACCGGCTGTAACGGTCACCAACGGGGCGGTGCCAAACTCCGCGAGCGTTATCTTCAACGTGGCGGGCACCTACTACTTCCAGGCCAGCTACTCCGGCGACAGCAACAACATCGGCCCGGTCTTGAGCATATGTACCTCTGAGACCGTGGTCGTGGGCAAGAACTCGCCCACGCTGGCGACCACCCTGCATG
>Ga0193751_1001555_pt1 | contig 14572 bp, 10 predicted proteins | sample L1c2metaG_FD_143050 | JGI IMG/M metagenome (GOLD analysis project Ga0193751, IMG submission 143050) | Soil microbial communities from a riparian zone of the East river system, Colorado, United States - L1c2 | ecosystem: Environmental > Terrestrial > Soil > Riparian zone | place: USA: East River... | reverse complement strand
AACAACGACGAGATCAGTTTCTCCCTCTACTACCAGGCGGAGGGGGAGCGCGATTGGAAGCTGCTGAAATCGGATCTGGCGCAGCGCTTCTACAGCTGGGACACCACGGGCATGCCGGACGGCACCTATCGCGTCAAGGTTGTCGCCTCCGACGCTCCTTCGAATCCCCCGGAAAGTGTATTGACCGCGGAATGCATCAGCAGCCGCTTTGATATCGACAACACACCGCCTTCCATATCATCGATCAAAATCGTGCGGAATGATGCCGGGGATCGGCTCCGCTTTCACGCTGACGACAGCCACAGTACATTGGCACGGGCGGAATTTAGCGTCGACTCCGGCCCCTGGACTCTAATCTTTCCCGTTGGGTTCCTGGCGGATTCAAGTCGGGAGAATTATGACGTGGCCATTGGTGCAATGATGACAGGGGATCACGTCGTCTTCGTGCGAGTGTTTGATGAATTCGGCAACGTAGCAGCAGCCAAGACAATCTTTACAGCGGGAACGGCGGCTGCGCTATCGGCAGGCAAATGAAATCTCCGATCTACGCTACAAGGAAGCAGAGCCTTCGCATTGTCGAGGCGGAGGGCGGGGAAGCGCCGCGATTCGTCAAACAAATGCAGAAGTTCGCTGACTTCGTTCCGGGCCGCTTGGTTACGTCCGGAGCACTCACCGGTCCAGGGAAACATCGGTGGTTGCGCGCCGCCATGACCGGATGAGCCTCCCAATCAGCGCCCCAATCGTTCCTGCTACCGCTCCTCCCAGGGAGCCCGCGACCAGCATCATCCAGGGCTCGTCGTGGATCAGGAATCCAACCAGTATGCCGGCAAATGCACTGCCAGCTCCTGTGAGCGCGCCGCCAAGTGCAGCGCCGCCCATCGGTCCAGGGCTGATCACGCCATAGATTAGCCCAAAGACCAAAGCAACGAAGGCTCCTGCCGGGCCAGACACGCTGCGAGCACTCGACGAGAAGTGTGCCACCAGCGACAGGGCGATGCCCAGAGTGCCACCTCCTGCAATCAGCTTCCCGGCACGCGCTGGGCTGAACGCGCTGTTGGCCGAAGTCGGTTTTGCACTCGTAGTCATCTCTCGCGTAAGCGGACGTCACAGTCCTTCAGTCTAATCATGGCGCTGGCACTCTCGAAAGACGCAAAGAGGTCATCAACTCCGGATTGTTCCGAACGCGCCAGATCTTCCCGTCGAGGTAGTAGTGAACCAGAGAGAAACCCCACAGCAGCCCGACTAGTAGATCGCTGTCTCCGTAGAAGGCGTTCGGCAGGCGATAGGCTGCGAACAGGATGCCGACCAGGTAGTACGCGAGGGCACTGCGGCTGATTCGTGACACCACCCCGTACCGGCCTGACCGGTCGTCCGCGTACTTGTTGCGATTGTGAAACCAGATCAGCCGGTGATATTGGATGTTGTGTGAGACGGTCAGGATCGGCACCATGACGCGCGGCGGTAACGATCCCATCAGCACAATCCAATGCATGGGGATAACGGCGGCGAGGAAGAGCAATTTCGGAAGGTCTAGAGTTCGATGCCGCACAACATTCATGACGGTGCGTACCCCGAACACTGCCACCGCGAGAACCATCACGACAAGTGCTATCGTCTCGAGCGACTCCGCGATCCAGTTGGTGGGCGAAACCGGCCACATGTCACGCGCATCGGGTACCCGCAACATGTATCGCACGAACGGATACATCAGCGTGGCCCACAAGAGCCAGCGATCGATCTTGTTGTCGGCGGGCAACAGGTCGTCGTTCTTCTTCTTGTAAAGCATCATAAAGCCGTAATGTTGCTTGACGATATGGTAGTAGGCCCACATGCTGGCCACGAAGATGAACGTAACAAATGAGTTGGCGCTGACGAAGAGCAATAATGGCCGGCGCGGCGTCCACGACGTCACCACGGAGGGCAACACAGCGCACAATGGCCCAATCACGAACAACACGAGACTTCCGTACAACAGCCAGGCGTGGCGCGCGCGCATCTCACGATCCAGATACGTCCGCGTGAATGTGCCGAAGATATGAGGGCCGTCGAACAACATCACCCAAATGATGATCAATCCCAAAGCCGGAACACCCAATAACCGATACAGCAATAGAAAGGCATAGCTTGCGGCGACACTGCCGACAAACCATAGTGCATCGTCACCGAAAGAGATAATCCAGTTCGCGCAGACTGCCACAGCGGCGGATGCAGGGTTGACGATGGCTTGCGAACTCGCCATAAGTAATAGCCTCAATGCTTCATCGTTGCGCACCCCCGCCGATGCCGGGGCGAGTGGCGCGGTTGGTTACAGCCACAGGCGCAGTATCCTTCAAGTGAAGCTCGTACCATTCCAGTACGCGATTCATGAAGTTCCGCGCATGCGCCGGTTCCACCAGGTATTCGTGCTCGCGGGGATAGACAACGAACTCCACATCCTTACCTTGCGCGGTCAGTGCGCGATAGATCTCCCAGGCCTGACCGGTCGGTACGTGTGTATCCAACTCGCCATGCAGCACCAGCAGTGGGGTGTGAATGCTTTCGACGTGCGAAATGGTCGAGCGTTCGCGATAGAAATCTCCGCGTTGATACGGAGTTCCCCCGAACAACTTCGACGCAATCCCCGGAGAGTCACTCTGTCCGAAGAAGCTTGCCCAGTCGACAACGCCACCGCCATCGATGGCGCATCGGAAGCGGTCGGTTCGCGCCACAGCCCATGCTGCCAGCGTTCCGCCCCAACTCCATCCGCCGATGGCAAGGCGGTCGTTATCGGCGATACCCTCCTTCACCAGGTAGTCGATGCCCTCGAGAATGTCCTGCAATTCACGGCCGCCGACATCGTTGGCCAGTTGGTCTTCGAAGAAAGCTCCGTAACCAGGCGTGCCACGCGGATTCGGATACAGCACGGCGTATCCATGATTCGCCGCCATCACCTGCCCTACATCCGTCGGGAAGCCAAATTTCCAGCGACTCCATCCTGTGATCCCGCCGTGCGGCATGACCACCGTGGGATAGGGCGCGTCGCTTTCCGAACCTGTCGGCTTCAGCAGAATGCCTTCTATCGTTACACCATCATCCGCGACCCAACGAATAAGCTCCGCCTTGGGGAGGTACAATGCTCGAACTTGTGGATTCAAGTTCGTAAGTTGCCGTGCGCCACCGCTAAGGTCGGTCATCCAGATGTCCCGCGGACTCAAAGGTGATTCGTCGAAGAATGCGATGCGCGAAGTGGCGCGACTCAGGCTCAGCCCTTCGATCGCGCTCTCAAGCAGCGGGTGTGAAATCGTCCCCGATATCGCGTCCACGATCCGTAAGCAATTCTTCACGCCTTCGGCGCCGACAAAAACAATACGTCTGCTGTCGGCAGTCCACGCGAATTCAGAGACGCTGCCTGCGTAATCTCCCAGCAATTTTCTGGGCGCAGCGACACCGGTGGCCGGAAATGACTCCAGTGTGCGCATGAATCTGGCATGCGCATTGGATTCATGCGCCACCATCGCAATCTGGGAGCCATCGGGCGACCATTGAATCGTTCCGAGAGCGCCTCGAATCTCTGCGATCGAGTCAAGTTTTCCGCCGTTCGGCGAAACGGTTGCGACGGTAGACCGACTGTCCGATGGATCGTTCGCCGTATGCTCTTCCGACACGTCACGAACCAGCACCGCGATCCTGTCTCCCTTGGGTGACCATGCGAACCCCAGCACGGTTACCTTCGGGTCAGACACGGGCCGGAGTTCCTTGGTCGCCAGGTCAACGGCGAACAATCCCGCAGCAGCCTTTTTGCGGCTGATCACAGTCTCATCCGCTCTTGCGAATGAGTGCTGGTTGTAATCAGAACCTTGCGACGGATCAGCTGCCACGAATGCGATGCGCTTCCCGTCGGGAGCCCACGCAAATTCGGAAACATCAACCTCAGCCGGCGTGAGAGCGATGGCAACCGCCTCGCCAATGGCCACTTTGACATACACTCGCGCGTTGCCCGTACGGGAAGACAGAAACGCAATGCGCTTGTTGTCGGGTGACCAATGTGGCGACCAATCCATGTGGGCGCCCGCTGTGAAACGCGTCATCGATGCTCTACCGTTTGTGGAAACGAGCCATAAGTTGGCCACTGGCGCCGCAGAGCTTGAGTAATCCTTCGGAGGTTCGGCAATCGCAAACGCAACCCGAGAGCCATCCGGTGCAATCTCGGCGTCGAAACCATTGCGCAACGACAATAGGTCGTCAATCGAGACGGCGCGCCGTATTCCAGGCGACCCCTTTATTTGAGCGCTTACTTGGGCGCTCGCCGACAGGAGCAGACCTCCCGGGCCGAACGTAAGGGCGCTCGTAAATACGAGCAGCAGCTGGAGCCGGTGATGTTTGTGTGCGTTCATGATCAGTTCCTCGTGGTGGACGGTGACTGCGTAATGCTGGGGACTTCGTCGGCCTCGCGAACGACAAGAATTTGGTTTACAGGTATGTTCTCCAATACCTGCTGGATGCCACTCGGCCACCGAATTTCGACGCGATCTGCATGCTGTGCTTTCCCAAGGCCGAAGTGAACGCGCAGGCTGCTCTGGGCCGCATAGCCATTGCCACAGTTCACTTCACGGATCTGTTTTTGTCCTGCGACATGCAAAGTAACCCGTGCACCAATCGCGTCGCGATTGCTTCTAGTACCGACCAGCTTCAGCTCTAAGAAGCTATTTGCGCGGCCGATTCTATTCTGATAGAGCGCGGGCGCGGCATTGGAATTCGTTACCAACATGTCGAGCGCGCCATCGTTGTCGAAGTCAGCAACCGCAATTCCTCTGCCGTCGAGGAGATTGTCCACTCCAGCCTCGGCTGCGATCTCCTTGAATGTGCCGTTACCTTCGTTGTGGAACAGTGCCTTGTGCTCGTATCCTGCGAAGCTCATAGCGCCGACCGCAGGCCAGTCTTTCGCGTCTTCCATATCAAAGCGATCGCCGGCGGTCGCTTGCAGGCGCACCACGGCGCGCCAGTACTCCTGAGGACCCGCGGAGATAAATCCATTCACGACGTAGAGATCCAGGAGGCCGTCATTATCGAAATCAAGGAACTTGCCTCCCCACGCCCATCCGGTGTCACAGGTTTCAAGGGCGAGATCGGTGAAGGTGCCATCGTGATTGTTGTGCCACAACATATTGCATTCGAACAGCCAGGGCTCGGTGATGTTGGTGACGAACAGGTCAAGGTAGCCGTCGTTGTCGTAATCGCCGAACTCCGCGTTCATGCCGTGTTTCCCATCCTTACCGATGGCTTTGGCCGTCACGTCGGTGAACCTGCCGTCGCCATTGTTGTGGAACAGCTTGTCCGGTCCCCAGTCATTCGCGAAATAGACGTCCTGCCAACCGTCGTTATCGTAATCGCCGTGCGCCAGCGATACGGTCCAGCCGGTATGGGCCAAGCCAGAGCGCGCTGTCACGTCGGCGAACGTGCCATCGCCGTTATTGTGCAGTAGCATCTTGCTGCCGCCGTTATCCGCATCGTGGTCGCTGTTGGGCAGGAATTTCGTGGATGCGAGATGCAGTAAGTCGACATCATCGGCAAAGTAGCCGGCGATCAGGACATCCAGCTTTCCGTCATTGTCGTAATCGAAGGCGACGGCACTGAGCGGATTCATACGCTTCGCGGCGATGCCAGAGCGTGCGGTAACGTCCGTGAAGTGCCCGTTGCCATCATTGTGGAACAGCAGACTGCGGCCAAACCGCAGGACCAGGAGGTCGGGCCTCCCGTCGTTGTCATAATCAAACCATAGTGCGCCGACGCACACATCGTCGTCATCGTTTAGGTCGGCCAAGCCTGCCGCCGCTGCGACGTCGGTGAACGTCATATTGCCGTTATTTCGGTACAACCGGTTAGGAACACCACGGCGCGAGCTGACTAGGAAGATGTCGTCCCAACCGTCGCCATCAAAATCACCGACCGCGGCGCCGGAAATGAAATTCGCCCATAGCGGATTGATATGGCGGATCCGCCGGTCTAGTAGCGGCGGCAGATTGCGTTCGGTGACACCGGCACGTTGCGCGATTTCCACGAACATGGGCGGACTTAGTGCATGCGTGCGGGTGGACGCTGACGATCTTCGCGTTTGTGCCGCGCCGCGTACTGCAAGCGTGAAAAGGAAGATGGAGCTGCACGCCAGTAATGTAGCGGCAGCTCCCAACCACATTTTCGACGATGCCCGCAGCATCCGCATGTCGCTCTCCGCTGCTTTTGTCCGAACACGCCTAGGGCGCAGCTTGTACTCGGTTCTCCAGCTTATACAGAGTGGCTACGACCTTCGACTTATTGCTGGAATCGTAGAGCTGCACGGGGCCGTTCGTCATTAGGTACGTACGTCCTGATGGCGAAGTGGAATCGATGTCCGCTTCGACCTTGATGGGCGTTTTGTTTTCGAACGTCTGTCCTCCGACTGTGTACTGCAGGAATAGGTTGAACGTGTGATGACCCTTGGCGAAATCGCCAGACGACGACTGCTGCACGCTCGTTACCTTCCCTGTGGAGGGCACGTTCGGGTTCAAGTTGGCAGTGATCGTTTGTCCGTTGATGGTGCCGGTTTGCGCAAGAGACGTGAATTTCGCGTCTAATGTCTTATCGGAATTTTGGGAATTGGTATTGACCGTGGGTACGTTGTTCGGATCGGACTTGAGTTCGACCGTTGTTTGTGCACTTCCCTGTGGGTATTCCAAAACAATCGTGCTATCTACCGGCAGCGAACATTTCGACGCCGGTATTTTGTGCCCTTGACCGATCATGAATGTGACCAGGGCTAAAACGATCAGCGCTCCCAGGGCGAGTTGCCGTGCTGTTTTCTCCATGATGATCTCCTCGTTTTGCGTATGCGGATTCACGATGTGTTCCAAGCGATCGCACTCTACTGATCGCGGTTCGGGACAATTTGCTTTCCTTAGTCGACCCACGGGCCAATGTGCGTACGGATCCGCTTCAACACGGCTACCGGGGGACCATCGAGGTCCTTCACGTTGTACAGGTAGTAGAACGTTCCTTCCGGATTGCCGCCTCCCTGGCCGATTGGGGGAATATGTGTGATCAGGTGCTCGAGGGCGACTGGTTCTTTGTTAATCAGCGTCATGTTGCGGTCGAGCAGCGTCATCTGGATGTAGGCCTTGAAGCTGCACGGCTTCGGCCTTTTCGCTTTGCCGCTGCCTTGCACCTTTCCAACCGTTTCCTTCGTCGGGTTCAGCCGGACCTGGATACGCCCGAACAATTTGCTCGTGCCCAGCACATCAAGGTCAAGCATCTTGACATCGATAGTTGAAGTCTCCCAATCTGGTGTCGTCGGCTGGCTGCGTTGGATGCGATACGTGCCATCAAGCGTGACCGTCTCCTCCCCAACGCCGGGTACCTCGATTGTGTCGTTGACCTCGAAATAGAGGTGGTCTACGCCGCCGGCTGGCACGCTGAACAGATGCAAGTTGTCCAGGCGCTGTGCCGGCGTCGGTCCGGCCCCGTCCTGTCCAACGGCAACCGGGCTGGAAATCATAGCGATAGTCAAGGCGATACAGGATGCCCCCAGGATGGCCGCAATCGGGTAGCGCCTGAGTTTCGAAATCATTGTGTTTTCCTCCTGTTGGTCAGGGCCAAGCCCTGATGCATCGCCAAGTTGCCATAGGGGAAATCAGACTGTCTTCTTGCCGATTGCTATTCTGCAGAATTAAGCGACGGCTCGCTGCTGTGAGGCGTGGCGGAACAGGAGAACGGGAGATTCCGGGGGTCAAGCCACCCGATTCCGGCTCAAGCCATACCCAAACAGAGGGCAAATCCGCCGCTGGATTTAGATTCCTGATGAAATCTAACAGTGGGACATTTCTATTGTGGATAAGAAGGGGACATTTCTAATGTGGTATGACAAACCCTGGAATATCGCTTGACTCTCTTGTCTCCTGATGGCACAATCGTCGTCACTTCCCTGAGGCTTAGAGTTACTCGACTACGGGCCCGATCGCAACAACTCCTTTCACCAACCAGGACGATAACGGTCTTGGCGCGAACTATCGTCTGGAAGCACGGTCCGTTGGCAACTGAGTTGGCTTTGCGAGCGAGCGTCGTACCACTTCGCTTGCGAAGGTCGCCATGCCTAAATCCGAAGAACGCTCTATTTCGTTTGCCCAGGTGCTCACGGAGGAATATCGGGCCCTTCGCGAAAACACCGAATGGGCGGTTGATACAGAGCAGGATCTCTTACGGAAAATGCACGATCGCGAGCCGCCTCTCAGGGCTCTATGCATTTCGGGGGGCGGCATCCGCAGCGCCACTTTTGCCCTCGGCGCGATACAAGCATTCGCTGAAAAAGGTATTCTCGCCGACTTCGATTACCTTTCGACTGTATCCGGTGGAGGCTATATCGGGGGCTGGCTCTCTGCCTGGAAGCAACGCGAACAGGGACTCGATAAAATCATTCCGAAGCTGAAACCGACAGCGCCTGCGCCTCCTCCAGGCACCGTGGATCCGGTTCAGCACCTGCGCGAGTACAACAGCTATCTCACTCCAAAATTGGGCCTGCTCTCAACCGATACCTGGACCCTGGCCGCCACCATCGGACGAAACATGATACTCAACTGGCTGGTGTTAGTGCCGATACTGATGTTCGGTCTGATGATACCCCGGCTGGTTCTGGCGCTGGCGAGGCTCGGAGTAACCTTCCAGGCTTTCTACGGCGATGCGATAGCACAATACGTGGACACGGTTGTGGTCGATGCGATTCCTGTGGTTGGCGGCTTCTTGTTTGCCTTGGGCATCTTCAACGCCATGCGCTATCTGCCGGGGGTAGGCAACAAGAATCACTCGGAATTCGACTTTGTCAAATATGTTCTGATCCCATTTCTTAGTGCCGCTGCGACCTTCGTTGCGTTTGACTCCTGGTACTCCTCAAACGACGCTGGTAATGCCATTATCCTCCCGGAATTCAGGTACGTCTTATTGTGGATTACGTGCTCGGGCGCGATGGGATGGATTGCATACCTGCTCATCGGAGGCAAAACCATCTGGCGGAGGCCGAAGCTGATTGGTGGGCTGACTGCCGTGCTTCTACTCACTTGCCTCAGTACAGCTTCTTGCGCGTGGCTACTGACAGCGAAGGTCTATCAAGACGCCACTTGGCCAGCGTATGTAACGGTGGCCGCACCGTTATTGCTCGCCGCCTTTATGCTTGCGGTAACGCTTGTAGTAGGCCTGACCAGCAACATTCTGCTGGATGAGGATCGCGAATGGCTCTCGCGCGCTGCCGCCTGGATGCTGGTATGCATTGTGTCCTGGGTTAGCCTTAGCGTTCTGGTCCTTCTTGCTCCAGCGTGGGTCATGGGATTTCCGAAGTGGTTCCGGACCTTGCTCGCCACCGGCGGTGCCGCCGGCGGCTGGGTCAGCGCGTTGGGTGGTCTTAGCTCTAAAACCAAGGCTCAAAAAGGGGCGGCACCGCCACAGATGAGCACCAGCGGGATAGTCCTGGATTTGGCGGCCAAGCTGGCCGCACCGATATTCCTGGCTGTGTTCTTGACTGGCCTGGCGATCCTTACGAATTGGCTGCTCTCGGTGAGTGGTCTGACGAACGAGAGATGGAATAACCATGGGGCCATCTTAGAAAAAACTCACGTCGAGGCCATACTTCTTCTCTCGTTTATATTTTTTGGATTCGCCTGGGTCATGGCCCATTACATCAACGTCAACAAGTTCTCGCTTCATGGAATGTACCGGAACCGCCTCATCCGCGCCTACCTTGGAGCTTCTAACGACCGTCGCCATGCCAGCAAGTTTACCGGCTTCGCCGAGACCGATAACTTGCAGATGCACGAACTGCAGCCAAATCTCAAACCGTTCCATGTCGTAAATATTGCTCTCAACCTTGTTGCCGGCAGACGGCTCGCCTGGCAGCAGCGTAAAGCGGAATCGTTCACGGTAACGCCTTTGCACACCGGCAATTGTGCTGTAGGCTACCGCCCCTCCGCCGGCTACGGGGGCGATAAAGGCATTTCACTCGGTACAGCCATCACGATCTCGGGAGCAGCTGCTAGCCCTAACATGGGATATCACTCCTCCCCGGTGATCGGATTTATCATGACGCTCTTCAACGCGCGCCTTGGCGCCTGGCTTGGCAATCCGGGCCCAGCCGGGTCCAAGACGTGGGAGAAGCCCGGCCCCAGTTCGGCGATAGGATCTCTACTCAAAGAGACGTTTGGACTCACCAACGACACGAACCAATATGTGTATCTCTCCGACGGCGGGCATTTCGAGAATCTCGCGACCTACGAAATGATCCGGCGGGGCTGCAGGAATATCGTTGTGCTCGATTCCGGATGCGATCCCGATTTTACTTATGAAGACCTGGGCAATGCGCTGCGCAAGATCCGCATCGACCTGAAAATTCCCATCGAATTTGACGAGTCGTTGAACCTATTGCGTACCAGTAAGACTCGGTTCGCGGTCGCGACGATCCGTTATTCAGCTTTGGACGAGGCGCTGAAAGATGGCATTCTCTTGTATGTCAAACCGATCATGCTGGGCAATGAGCCTCCGGATGTTACCGCCTATCAGGCTGCAAATGAGGCATTCCCACACCAGAGCACCAGCGATCAATGGTTCAACGAATCGCAAACCGAAAGCTACCGAATGCTTGGCGTCCACACTGTGAATGAGATCTGCGGACCTTGGGATAGCCTGTCCGGGTTGCTCGATCACCTGTACGCCGTGCATAGGTCGGAACCTCCGGGCCGTGGAGCTTCCGCGGGAACGGCCCTCCGAGTTTTGTAAGACATTATTGCGAGGCTATGCTGAGAATGAAATCCAAGGCCGGCGCTCCAAAAGGAGATATATGAAGGGAATACTCATCGGCGCGATAGTTATCATTTTGTTGCTGGTTGGGGGAGCTTATTGGTACTTGCATCAGCCTCAGTTTCAAGTGGTCGTGCCAGAGTACCAGACTCCGCCAGAACAGTTGGTCCGCGCAGAACAGGGATGGACCGGCGACGAGCGCCTTCACTTCCATCACACTGCGCAGGGAACCCGCCTTGTACCTTACGAGTGGTTCATGGCATTGGAACAACCCTGCTTGTCGCTGTTCGGTTGCGATCTGTTTGCCGATAAGACTTACCTGGCTCGGTTCGGCTTTCTGGCCAGCCCAGCGGACTCCAAGCTCAATCCGGACGGACTGCCGGTTGGCTTCGCGCGGCAGGAGGATTTTTATGATCCGGAAACGAAGAAGACTTATCCAGTTGTGGGGTTCAACTGCGCAGCGTGTCACACTGGGGAACTGCATTACGGAAAATACGCGGTGCAGGTCGACGGCGCGCCAGCCATGATCGACGTCACGGAATTTCAGAAGGCGCTTGGGCTCGCTGTAGGTTTCACGAAATTGATGCCCTTTCGCTACGGCCGTTTCGAAAAGCGTGTACTCGGGCCCAATGCTTCCGGAGACCAGAAAACGGAGTTGAAAAAGAGCTTTGACGGATTCCTGGATGACGCAAAATTCGAGCTGGACAATACAAAACTGGGAAAAGGTATCTACGACAATCCGGCGGGCTTTGACCGTACGGACGCTCTGGCCCGCATCGGAAATCAGGTGTTCGCGGTTGACATGAAGAACGCGGCCAACTTCGCGCCCGCGAATGCCCCGGTGCGATTCCCACAGATTTGGGACGCCTCCTGGTTTAACTGGGTGCAATACAACTCGTCGATCTCAGATCCGCTGGTCCGCAACGTTGGTGAGGCACTGGGCGTGCGAGCGGTCGCGAAACTCCACGGCGCCGATGCCGCAGAGTTCGAAAACAGCGTTCGCATTGAGGGGATTAAGGAACTGGAATGGCTGCTCTCCGGTCCTGCTCCCTACCAGGGCCTGCGCCCGCCGAACTGGCCGTCCGTGTTTCCTCCGCTGGATGACAAGAAAATTGCTCGTGGCGCCGAACTCTACAAGTCAAATTGTCAGCCGTGTCACTTGCCTCCCGTCAAAGATCTGGTCGCCGACCTGAAGACCGCGAAACCGACCTACTGGTGGGAGAACAGTCAAAAGAAGCGTTTCATGGTGGTAAAGGATGTGAAGGCGACCTACGTGGGCACGGACCCGCACGAGGCGATGGACTTCATCTGTCGCACGGCGGATTCGGGCGACCTCGGCAAGGGGCGCATCTCAGCGGGAGCTGGTTTGGATCTGGTCACCAATGGAATCGTTAACAAATTCTTCGACAAGATGAAGCTTTCTCCGGCACAGCAAATTGAGTGGAGAGGAAACCGCGACCCTAATGATCCCTCCGTGCGCTCGGAACCGGTCTACAAAGCCCGGCCGCTAACCGGCATTTGGGCGATCTCTCCCTATCTGCACAATGGGTCCGTCCCCAATTTGTATGCGCTACTTTCTCCGCAGAACGAACGGCCCGACACTTTCTGGACAGGAAGTAAAAACTTCGACCCTGTCAAAGTCGGTCACGATCCCTCCGAACTCAAGGGCGGCTACCTTTACGATGTCACGAAGACGGGCAATAGCAATCATGGCCACGAGTTTAAGGACGGGCCTAGAGGCAACGGAGTGATTGGTCCGGCGCTTTCTCCAGACGATCGCTGGGCCATCATCGAGTATCTGAAATCACTCAAGGCCCCGGAAGTGCAAAAGTGATGGTGCCGCGTTAGATTGCAATCGTGTGTCAAGTTGAGGAGTTCAGTTATGCGATTTCGTCTTGCGTTCGGAACCTTGGCTGCGCTGACCGCGGCCCTGGTCTGCAGTGTTGCCTGTAAGCACACGGTCTCCACTAACTCATGGCACGACGAAGTGCGAACGCGGCGAGCGCAAATTGAGAAAGTGAAAGCGGAGAACAGCGCGGGCTTTGAGGCCATGGACGCAGGTTCGCTCGGCAGCGCCACACTCGAAATGATTCCGTTCGTAGTGTTTCGGGTGCTTCAGGAAATTGAGCCAGCAACGTTTGGCGACGACGCGCTGACTGCCAGCGGCTTTTTCCCACGCCAGGACTTGCCGAGCGGCCACAATGGCATCATCTGGACCGATCCGACGCCGGCGGCGGGCACATTTCAACTGCGTTATATGACGCGAACATGCTCGAGTTGCCATACCGCGCGAGTGCGGCTTGCCGATGGCACCATGCGCTTGATTTTCGGCGGCTCGAACACCGAGATTAACCTTCATGGTTTCATCGGCCGCATCACTTCTACGCTCAAAGCAGACCTGGCCGAATCGGCGGATGCCCCGGCTTACAAGGCGTTTCGCAAACGAATTCTGGATGGCTTGGCCAGCCATGAGCCGGACTGGTTCTTTGCTGCCGGCAAGGTCGCTCCGGCGGATGCAGCCAAAGAGGTTGCTACAGTGTCTGCGAACATCGATGCGGTGCTGGCGTTGATGCGGACCATGAATGACCGGCGACTTCAAACCATCGGTTTGCTGCAGGCCCATAGTTATGCGAAAGTGCCAATGCCGCCGAGCCTGACTGGCGGGGCCCCGGGTTTGATTGAAACCTCCGGTCTGGGAAGCGTGGGCCTGGTTCGCTTTGTTGGCGCTGACAAGGCCGACACTGTGTTGCCGCCCGGGCCGTCGAAGGCGGATATACCGGCGATTTGGCAGATCGACCCCACAGGGTACGCTAACTGGGACGGAACCATACGAGGCTTTGCCCGGGCGCTAACTTCGTCCATGGCTGTTGTGGGCGATCCGGCGAAGATTGATCTTGCCGTCAATGCGAAGATCCAGGGTTTCCTCGGGAAGTTGCCGGCGGAACCTTATCCATTCTCGATAGACGAGGCTGCACGGCGCCGGGGGGAGGCAACTTACCAAGCTAATTGCGCCGGTTGTCATGCCATGCCCGCCGGAAGGAAGCGGAACGACCTGGTATTCGACGTGGGAACCGATCCGCTGCGTGCCCAGGCAATCAATACGCTGTCGGCCGCGCTGCTGACCAAAGTGGTGATGAGCATTTGCCCGCAAACCCAGGCCGAGTGCGCATTCGGAGCAGAAGGGCCTATTGTCGATCCCTCGGTACACCGGGGATATGTTGCGGGTCCGCTGAGCGGCGTATGGGCTGTTGCCCCGTATTTGCACAATGGATCAGTACCTACATTGAGGCAATTGCTGGTGCCCTCGTTGCGGACGAAAACGGCGTTTTTGCGGGGGAGCACGTCGTACAACCAAACCGACGGCGGCTGGGAGTGGGAACCGTCAAAGGAAGCCGAGTTGCGAGGGAGAGGCGACACTGCGCTAGGGCTCCATGATCTTCGGGAAGCCGGTTTCAGCTCGGTCGGACATGGATCCGAGGTCAATCCGATGCTCGTCGATGGCCGCGGAAAGTCCGTGCGGGTGGCATGGTCGAACAATGCGGCAGACAAACGCATCGTCGATGATCTCATCGCATACTTGCTTTCGCTATAGCCCGCGGCTAATACAGCCATTGGGGGCACGCCATATACTTCTCCAGCGTTTCTTCTTCGCCTCGCAACGGTGGCTGTATCAGTCTACCGGTTTGTAGTCGCAGGCGTTGCGGCAGGCGTCGCAGTAAAAGAGGCCGTCGGTGCAGAGGCGCACGGCGAGTTCGGACTGGCAGAACACGCAGTATTTTTCGCA
>Ga0193751_1001554_pt1 | contig 14573 bp, 16 predicted proteins | sample L1c2metaG_FD_143050 | JGI IMG/M metagenome (GOLD analysis project Ga0193751, IMG submission 143050) | Soil microbial communities from a riparian zone of the East river system, Colorado, United States - L1c2 | ecosystem: Environmental > Terrestrial > Soil > Riparian zone | place: USA: East River... | reverse complement strand
AACGGTGGTCTTGCTACCTTCATGATTCACGGCCTGTAAGGGTACGGTCGGGATGTCATCGCGATGTTCGAGAGCTACATCGGCATCGGCATAGAGACCTGGCATCAGGACTCGATCTCGATTTTGAACATCGACTTCGGTGTGCATGGTTCGCGTCGCTTCCTTCACGTCCACCGAGAACCGCGCAATTTTCCCTGGGAACGTCTTGTTAAGCGAGGGCACGCGAACATCCACGCGATCACCGATGTGAATGTATCGCACATACGATTCCGGAACCGGTATCACGAGCCGGAACAGGTCATCCTGGGAAAGCTTCACGATCGGCATGGCCTGCGTACTCGAAGTGGTGCCCGCTTGCACCAGGGTCCCCAGGTTTGCGTAGCGTTCGGTGACGATGCCGGCGAATGGCGCAGTGATTTTGGAGTAGTCAAACAGGCTTTGATCGTGACTAAGCTTCGCCTTGGCTACAGAGAGCTGACTCTGAGCGGATTCCATTGCCGCCTGTCCGGCATCCACTTGCGAGGATGCCGCAAGATCCTTTCCCTGCGCATCATCCACTTCCTGCTGCGCCACGATGCCGGGCTGACTCTCGAAGACTGAGTTCAGCCGCGTGTACTGGAGATGCAGCGCTTTGTACTGAGCCTGATAGCGCTGCAGTTCGTGCTGAGCCCGGGTTACCTGATTGGATGCGTTCTTAATTTCCGCCTGGTCTTCCTGCAGCTGCGCTTCTAACTCGGGAATCTCGAGAATGGCCATGACCTGTCCGGCTTTTACGCGAGAGCCGTAATCGACCAGCAACTTCTTGACGTAGCCGGATTCCTTCGCATAGACGTCAATCTCTTGAAATGGCACCAACTCGGAGGACAAAGTGATTTGCCGCCCCAGTGATTTGTTCACCACCTTCGTTACACCAACGGTGATCATTTGTCCGCTCGCCTGAACCTGCCCGTCTCCATTCCTCGAACAGGACGCCGAAACGATCTCCATAGCGATCACCATCGCCGTGAGCGCATAGAAAAGCAGCGTGTTTGAGCTGCGAACAAGCGTTTTGCTGGATCTACTGCAACTTTGAGTCATCGTGTTTCCCTTGGCCAGCCTTCCCTGGCGCTTTCTTACCTCAGCGTCGTCATCACCTCTCGCAGCTTCGCCAGTGAGAAATCCCTTGATCGACAGAAATCAATTATCTTTTGCTCCGACCGTTGCATTCGGTCGGCAACGCCGGGAACGTCAGCCGCAATCTGGGCGGGAACGGTCAGGACGCCATGGCGGTCCCCGTGTAGTAAGTCTCCAGGACGCACTTCCATTGCACCGACATTGATCACGGCTCCAATCTCGAAGATGTGGGCGTAGGCGTGAGAAACAGCTACACTTCCAGCGAACAACTGAACGCCCATCGTGCGCACGGACGGTAATTCGCGCACGGCACCGTTCGTCAAGTAGCCGACACAGCCCAGTGCTTTCAAAATTGCGGCGTGCATATCCCCGACAAAAGCCCCTCGTCCGGGCGGGTCGTCCATGTCTTCCAAAACAAGGATGCGAGGTGCGGGAACTTCGAGAATGCTGTTCCAGAAACCAGCGCGGTCATGGAACGTGCTGCCGCCAATCGGCGGCTCCCCGCTGCGAAGGCGGCCTGTAACCGCATAGCCCACCATGGGAGGAGCATCTTTGAACATGCATCGAACGCTAGCATCGGCAAAACCTGTGTTACGCAACCTGACGTTGAATGATTCGATCGCATTTGCGACCATGCAGGTGTCGAACTGACGCAAAGCGTTAAGCTCTTCTTCGGTCAACACTGGCGCAACCGGCATGCCCATATCCTTTCGGGACTGGCTTAAATTCAGCAACCCCCGTTATTTCGCTTAAGTTCATCAATCCTGCAAAATTCGCTGGATACCGGAGGTCCTCAATCGAGCCTGCTTGGCCAACGATATCCGCCCAAGCACGGAGAAGTCCGGTCAGTGAAGCCGGTTAACAGGTGTAACTCTAGCTGCAGCAACCTAAGAGAATAATTCGGAGGATGGAGGAGGCCGATTGTAGAGACTTTCTTCAAGAAGACGGCTTGGTACCGGAGGTCCAGCCGGCGCAATGGGAGGATAAAACGTAGGAGACTCCAAGACATCGACGCAGACCGTCGGAAGTATCCAGTCGGCTGTATCCTTGGCGAGATGCTGTCTTTTCGCCGCGGGAGATTTGTGGGCCTGGACGGTCTTGATCGTGGGGGACGAAGCATCCCAAGGGGTGGAATAGCGCGTCGCCACGCTCACAGTCAGCGAGCACACGGCCACAAAAACGACAAATGCGCACCACCTTTTGCGCCGGTGATCTTCGAAATCGCTTAACACTGACATCTCAGCAGCAGTTGAAGCCTCCCGTTGTTTCTACCATATAAAACTGAGTCGCCGCAAGCAAGAGGATAGAGGTCACCACGGTAACCAGAGCAGGACGTTCCGTTAGATAACCACGGAATGAAACTGGGTTGTATCCTCTGACGGAACCTATTTTTTGCTTTGATCGTCAGTTTCCCCGTCTTTGGTTTCAATGAACAAACGCACATGAGCGCCGTAGATTCGTGCCGCAAACTACTCCATATCAAACGCCAGCCACTGTAATTCCCGTCCGCGCTCCACCTGCAGTACGACCGGGTCATGGGGCTTGATCTGTCCCAGAACCGTGCGAAGAGAGCTCGAAGAGTCGATCCGTGTGCGGTGAACAATCGTGGATAACATCTCCAGTCTCCAGACCGGTCGCGGAATTCATGGAATTCGCTACTCGTGTTAGGCGGATCCGAGGAGGCTGTAGAGCAAGATTGAGAATACGATCAAGGTGAACACCACGTACATGCGGTCACGCACTTTCGCAAACCCAAAGATTGAAAAAGCGACCCGCGCAACTGGAGTCCCAATCAGCAGGAGAAGTCCTAGCTGGATGATTCCCCGGCCTCGCAGTTCCAATGAGTCGCGAATGATACCGCGGAGGTCTCGAAGGTCCTCGGGTTCGCCACGGAACACACGGAAGTCAACCGCTGATTGACCGTGCCGCAGGAGGTAAATAACTCCGCCGCTCAAGACAACAACGGCAGACAGAAGTACCCCAACGCGCAGCAGGTTCCCAAGAAGATTTTCAATTCTTTGATCACTCCAGCTTCGCTCTGGAAGCATTTAGATCCTTCCGGAGAGCCCGCTATAGAGCATCTCAATCGCTAGAAGAACAATCACCAGGCTGAACCCAAGGCGTAGCCATTTTGTATGCACTTTGATCAGAATCCTCGCGCCCAATAGTGAACCGGCGAGAACTCCGAGCATCACAAGCATGGCAAGCCCGGGATCAATGTAACCGCGATTCAGATACACACCCGCGCTTGCTGCAGCGGTGACGCCGATCATGAAATTGCTGGTCGTGGTTGAAACTTTGAACGGAATTTTCATTGCCTGGTCCATGGCAAGCACCTTCATTGCGCCGGAGCCGATACCAAGAAGCCCTGACAAAGCGCCAGCGCCAAACATGAGTGCCCACCCAGTCGGTACATGCTGCACGTTGTAGCTTCGGGGACCGTCCGCGTCAGGGAAACTGCCGTTCAAGCGCAAGCGGGTAGCAAGCGGATCGGGGGGAACGTCGCGTTCAGCTTGCGATCGAGGTTTCCGGGAAAAATACGCGGAAAACAACAGCACCACTCCAAAGACAATTGCGATTGCATGCGTTGATACTCGTGCAGCAAGGTTTGCGCCGAGAAGTGCACCCAAGGTTGTCGCAATCTCGAGGAACATCCCGATTCTGATGTTCGAGAAGCCTTCTTTCACGTAAGCTGCCGCTGCGCCCGAAGAAGTCGCGATCACCGATACGAGCGAGGCGCCGATCGCATAGCGAATGTCCACCTTAAAGAGCAAGCTGAGCAGCGGTACCAGGACAACACCTCCGCCCAATCCGGTCAGTGCTCCTACGAGGCCGGCGAGCAGCGAACTGCCGCATACCAGCAGGCTAAACTCCAAGATGGTCATATAGCTCCTTTCAGGGCCCAGGAAGACAGAACAGGCGACCTCCAATTGTGCTCCTCTATTCCTAATATGCGAGCGGGCACTCGCTCAATACCTTGAACTTTCACGGCCTGGCAACATTGCCGGTTCCGTTGAAGTACTGGCGCGCGTGGGAAAACGATCACATCTCCGTCTCAAGCGCGAAGTGCCGCGATTGTTGACAATGTAATTTCCCGCGCCCATCTAGACAAAGAGGAGATGCTTGGCAAATTGCAGCCTCTGGCAGCGTCGCCTATCACCATGAGGCCATATTCATCGGTTTCCACTAGCGTCGCGTATTGCGTAGAGTTCTCAGTTGCTTAACCAATCTCGAGAATTACGTCAACCTGTCGCGCATTAAAACTGCATCTCCCAAGGTATGGTTAGCGGAATCATCGTTGGTACCGCCATCCTTCGAGGGAAGTGAACACGATATGTGAGCGACACCGCTCTGCTCTGGAGACAAGCATTCGGAATCTTCCTTGCCTTTCTCGAACGCTCGGGTCTTCCGGGCATTTTGGACTCCACGACGATTGACCAAAACATTGCATACAAGGGCTGCGAGAGCGGCTGTCGAACAAAATAGGTAGAGGCGATAACGTTCCATTTCCAGCTCTATAAGTGACACCATTAGAAAAACAAGTAGCAATACTCGTTTCATATCATTGCCTGCGTTAAGTTCTCTTCGGCTTACTATACGTACATCGCCCACGACCCGGTTCGCCAGGTTTTTATCAGGAACATCGAGCAATGACGAATCGTGAGGAGGAAGGAGCAGCGGTAGCAGAAAGGCGGTGGCCGGTTGTGGAGACTTCCGTCAAGAAGCGTCCGCGAAAGAGGCGGTGCTGCCCCAGTGCGCGCAATGAATCCAGAGGCTGGAAAAAGCGCAAGGGAAGCAGTCGGTGGCTTCCACGGAATCGCGTCGCGATCCAAATGCTGACGCAGCGCCTGCGAGGAGTTTGATTGCACCGTCAAACCATGCAAGACCCGGATGCGGATGGTTCGTGTCACCAGGCTCGCCGTTAACGCGGAAATCGTGAGAACGATGAATAAGAAACGAGTCGAGAACAGAACCGATCGAGTATTTTTGCCCTTCGCCATACTCACCGTGACTATATTCCGCAACGCTGCAACCAGTGCGTACTTTCAGGAGATGTGTGGCGGGGCAATATGGTTTCAACGAAATCTTCTCGCACACTACTTTTTACGCTGAGGTCTTGAGCCGGTAAAGACCGGATGCAAGCGAATAGGACGTTAGAAAAAAAAGACTCGAGCCAACCCAAAGTCGCAGTATACTCATCAGTGATTTTAGGATGGGTGCATGTCACTGAATCGGCATCCTCGGAATGCTAAGCGTGGAACGATATGGGTCCAGACCTTTGTTGCAACCATAGCTCTGTTCGCGCTCTTAGTAATCCGGAATGCGCCACCGGATTTTCCTAAGCCATCGTCGCTTCACCACTCCTCAATCAATGCTGTCTCCAGTCACGATCAGAGACCCCGTTTTAATGCCGGCGGATTGGAGTGGAGCGCTCCGGTCAGCCATTTTCTGTCGTTCCCGCCCGCCGCGGAGTCTGCCCGTTTAACCCCCGTCTCTCAACTGTCGTCCCCGTTACAGACCAAGGGCCTCCACTATAATCGCCCGCCTCCCGCAAGCTAATCCTTTCCAGTTTGTCCAACGATAGCGACCGACAGCCTTCAAAGATCGAGGCCGCGAGATTGCGCTAGCACTGGATGTCGCTCATGTTCCTTTTGCGGCAGCGAGATGTAGACCAGCGGAGAGAGCTGTCAGCCTGCCGCATCTTCCTTGAACTAGATTGCGGATTCGGGGGCTTCCAATGGCTCGTCTTGAGCGAATGCACGCAATTCCGGGCACCGGTCGTTCTTCACACTGGGGCGCAAGACCAAGGATGAAATTAGTATTCGTGGGGGTAGCACTCGTTTCCTTTTTCGTGACGGAGATCATGCATCTCCTTCTGGTTCCGGATCTTGGACGTCACTGGGAACGACTTCTCGCGGAGGGCATATCAGCCGTAATTGTGGCTCTGCTGATCGCGAGGTTGGTGTATGCCGCGAATCAACGGCGAGAGGCTGCGCTCCTGCCCATGCAGGTAATTTCCGAAATGAACCACCACACCCGGAATGCTTTACAGGCCATCTGCTTAACGGCTGAATCCACCCAAAACCAACAATGCATTCGCGTGATCTCAGAGAGCGTGGATCGTATCGAATGGGCACTTCGAGAGATCTTGCTCCGACGAACACCGCTTCAAGAAAGCGAGCGGGACCAGGGGTATTTCCAAAGGCAAAGCACAACGGTTAACACAAGGCCAGGAGAAGAGAAATGAGTGTCGTTAAAGTCTTGTGCGTTGAGAACCACATGGAGTATCTGGATGCCTTGAAGTACATGCTGGAGACGGCTGGTTACGAAGTTGTGTCCGCAACGACGGGAAGCCAGGGCCTCTCGATGCTCACTACGCGACCCATTCAAGGCGTTCTTTTGGAATACGACTTGCCCGATGCTACTGGCGCTGCCGTACGGGCTGAGATGAAGCGGATTAAGCCCGAAGTTCCCGTCCTTCTGTTTGCCGGCGTAGGCAGCCAGACTCCGTTCCCGCTTCGGTTTTTCGATTCCTATCTCCGCCACTGGGATAGACCAGAATGGGCGTTCCAGGACTTGGATTCGTAGGGGAAACAACAAGAGCTGGAAGGAAAACAAACGAGAATTATCCCCAGGCTCAATATCTGCACCGCAACTTTTGCGGCAGGATAACGTGAGGAGAAGACAATGAAATACAGCGACACCGCGCAACTCAGGCAAAGGCTTGAAATGCAGCTTCAGGAAGTCTTGCAGTCGCTAAGCGGAGTCGAATACGAGAGAAAGTCGCTGGATACCGAGCCCGCGAAGGATAGTGCGGATCGATGCGTCACCAGCTTATCGAAGGACTCACTGTTTGAGCGGAGTAGCCAGCGAAGAACAACGTTGCGCCTAATCGAAGCAGCCCTTCGGCGGATTGCGGAAGGGTGCTTCGGAGTTTGCGTCGCTTGCGGCGATGTTATCCAGGATCGGAGGTTAGAAGCTCTGCCGTGGACAAAGTTCTGCCTGCGGTGTCAGCAGGTGATCGAGCAGGAAGCGGTTGAGAACGTGTCCACCCGATGCTCCATCGAAGACAACATTTGGAAACGAACGGTTAAAGAGGATTCGCCTCGTGGCGTAGTCAACAAAAAGAGCGAATTTAATGCGATGTGACTCACGATGCAGTTAGATCATCCTTGAAGGAGGCTGATGTGAGAAATGTAATTACCGTTGGGAGTGTGTGGTGTTTTTTGACGCTGCTCACGCCTGTCTATGCCCAACAAATTGACATCGCGCTTGGCGGAGGATCAATCACCTCGCCTACCACAGCCAATAGTTTTTCCGGAGCGACCGAGAGCTTAAGCGGAGGAACCTATGTTGGTTTTGGCGGAGATGTTCTGATCAAGAGGAACCTCGGGGCTGAGGCTGAAATCTTTTGGAGGGGAAGCCAGGGTTCGTATGGTGGACAAATCCCTTACCGGCCGCTCTTTTGGGCGTTCAACGGCATTTATGCTCCGCGGTTCAACCAGAGCGGAAAGCGTCAGATTTTATCAAGGTACTTCCAACTGCGACATATACGGTAATTGCTCGAACTATATGAGTAGCACCCACTTTATGGGCGACTTTGGCGGCGGCCTGAAGTTTTACGTGTACCACAGCCTTTTTGTTCGTCCAGAAATGCGCCTCTACCTGATTCATAACAATGCGGAATTTGTTTCTGGCCGCGCCCTCCGCTACGGAGCGTCGATTGGCTATACCTTTGGCGCGTCGAAATAGGAGGCGTCGAGAGCGGCGGGCAAGACGGTTCACAGTAGGTTCAGTGGTTTCATGAAGAATGCGACTTTGCTTGGCGTGTTGGTATTGCCCGCGCAGAATTGTTCGGGCAAGAGCCCGTGACAGAATGTTGGATGCGTGTGAATGGCATTGCATCGCGAAGTCGAAACTGGCGGCCTGTATATCGTCTAGCGAGACATGGCGAGCATCATACAGCCGGCCATCTATTAGGAGAGGAGACTGAAAGGAGATAACATATGCGGCTGCGCGCGGCCTGCAGCACTGAGTGTTTGCAGACTGTAGGCGGAAATTAAGTTACCACAAGAGGCGGGCCTGAGTAAGTTGAATCTACGGGGAGACCGAACAGGAGCTGTATCACGGCATGGATGAATTTGATGGGCAACGGGTATCGGAGTTGCGAGAAGAAATCTGGTCACTTCTCAACGTCAAAACGAATTGTACCGACAGCAAGGGCACCACACTGCGTCAGAAGTCAACACACACGAGCTAAGAAGGCTTCGTCTCTTAGCAATACAAGAGGAACTGCTGAACCTGAATGAACGGGCACAGAGAATCCAATGAAAGTTTCCGTTGTCCGCTAATTTCGCGAAATGTGTAAGCGCCGACCCACGCCGGCAATTGGAACGGTAAGATGCGTTATTCGTCCACACCGATAAGTCCACTGCGTGCCATGTAGCTTGCGCAGCGATCCGGGCAACGACTCCTTCCACTGTGTGAGCCGAGACTCAGGCGATTTCCTTCCTTCTTTATCACGCCCTCGACCAGGATCGTGAACAGATCGAGCTTGGAGTGGCCACCGTTCGGAGGCTCCCATGAGGCGACGGATTTGTTCCGTCGGGGTAAAATGCCCAGTCGCAACGAAATGGGGAGGACTCGAATGAACCGGCATCGGCGCACGCTCACCGTCTGTGTTTTTCTCTGCTGTGTAATTTCAGCGCCAGCGCAGGATCTGGCGAAGATGAGTCGCCCCGAAGAGGCGGGGTTCTCGGCGGAGCGATTAGGGCGCATTACACAGTTTTTCCAGAGTGCAGTAGACAAGGGAGCGATTCCGGGAGCCGTGCTGCTGGTCGCTCGCAACGGCAAGGTTGTTTACCGCCAGGCGATCGGCTATCAGGATCGCGAAAAGAAGACTCCGATGAAGCCGGACGCCCTGTTTCGCATCTTCTCCATGACCAAACCGATCGCGACCGTTGCCGTGATGATGCTTGCGGAAGAAGGCAAGATCGATGTGATGGCCCCGGTGGCGCAGTACCTGCCCGAATTCAAGGATGTCAAAGTCGGCGTCGAGAAAATGGACCCGGCTGGCGGAAAGCCCACGCTCTCGCTTGAGGCCCCCGCGCGCCCCATGACCGTACAGGATTTGCTGCGCCACACATCGGGGATGGTGTATGGGCCGTTGGGAAACTCGCTGGTCCATCAGGCCTATAACCAGGCCAACTTATTTGATAGCAGCCAGACGCTGGCGGAGTTCGTGACGAAGTTATCGAAGTTGCCGCTTGCCCATCAGCCCGGAACGGTTTGGGAATATGGCATGTCGGTGGATGTACTCGGACGAATCGTAGAAGTGGTTTCCGGAATGCCATTCGACCGGTTCATCCAAGAGCGCATCACGAATCCGCTGGGCATGCACGACACCGAGTTTTATCTCACTCCATCGCAAGCTTTGCGCATGGCCAAGCCGCAAGTGGACGCCGCCACCGGCAAGCCGCCTGAGTTTGGCAAAGCCGGAGACTTCACCAAAGAAAAAGTGAAATGGTTTTCCGGCGGCGGTGGCTTGCTCTCGACGGCATCGGATTACGCCCGCTTCTGCCAGATGCTGGTGAACGGAGGCGAACTGGACGGTGTACGCCTGCTGTCGCCGAAGACGTTGGCGGTGATGACCTCGGATCAGGTGCCTCCCAGTGCGTCGCGCGTTGGAATGCTGCAAGCCACGCAGGATCTCACGCCGGTTCCGGAGTTGGGACAGAGCTTTGGCCTTGGCTTCGCGGTTCGCACCCAGGCCGGGCACTCTCCAGTCTCCGGCTCGATCGGCGACTATTTCTGGGCGGGGGCTGCCGGCACTTACTTCTGGATCGATCCGGAGGAGAAGTTGTACGCGCTGATGATGCTGCAGATGCCGTTCGTGGAGGCAGGCCCGTATCGTCGAGGGCTGCGGGAGATTGTGTATGGGGCGCTAGTTCGCTAGCCACGAACGACCTCTGCAATTGAGAGGCTTGAATGACGTGGAACTAGCCAGATCGTTGGCATTAATCATGGCTCTGCTTTCACACTTTGGGCAACAACCCACTACTACTCCGAAAGCCGTTCTATGTGGTCAATGTCATTGACAGGCATGGAACTGGCTTGGTCTACACCGCCGCCTCCGGACGCCGGCTTTTACGTTGGTCGTAAAAGCAGTACCGAGTGTACGGCGCCCCATGTCCGATCAGGACAACTCCGACTGATTCACGCGACAGGTCTAGATTTCGCGCAGATCGCGAACCGAGAGCAGAAATCACTGGATGTCCAAGTGATTGGAGGATCTCGTCACGGATTGACAACAGGCTCTCGCGAAATTCAATTTGCACTATCGTTGTCATGGTTCTCCGGAGCGTCGGCCCTCGGAACATTCTTGCGCCGAGACTCGGCGCAACCTTTGCTCCTTCAGGTGGGAACACCAAGTTTTGGCAGTAGCCATTGCGTCAAGACCACATAGGCGACAAGGAATGCCACTCCCCAAACCCAATTGTGCATGTTCACTTTCTCCTATCTGCCAACTCCAAGTTTACGTAGGAACGTCATCATCGGGCACCAGTTCGTGAATCCAGACTGAAACAGATTCAGACCAACAAAAGCCGTGAAAAGGTACCAGTACGGGCTTATGTAGTGCCCAAGTGCCAGGGACAACAGGATGAAGCTGCCCGCGATCAAACGAAGTGTTCGTTCTACGGTCATAGCGGTTCTCCTTCAGTTTTGCGCAATTTCGCATTGCGGTGTTTCGCATTCAGCGACATTTTCCGGCGCATGCGGATGCATCGGTGGAAACGAATCTCCCCTCTGAGAGAGGTAATAAAGAACAGGCACTGCCATTCGCGATAGAACGGTAGACGCGACTTCTCCCGCCATCAATGACAGAGCCAAGCCCTGAAAAATCGGATCGAACAGGATCACGCTCGCTCCCACCACCACGGCGGCTGCGGTCAGCAGCATTGGACGGAAGCGTACTGCGCCCGCATCGACGACGGCGTCCTCCAGCGACATTCCCTGGGAGCGGCGCAGTTCAATGAAATCGACGAGAATGATGGAATTGCGAACAATGATGCCGGCTCCTGCGATGAAGCCGATCATCGAGGTCGCAGTGAAGAATGCTCCCATCAGCGCGTGCGCGGGGAGGATACCAACCAGAGTCAGCGGAATCGGCGCCATGATGACCAGCGGCGTGACGAACGAGCGGAACCAGCCCACTACCAGCACGTAGATCAAGACCAGCACAGCCGCAAAGGCAAGTCCCAGGTCGCGGAACACCTCTACCGTGATGTGCCACTCACCATCCCACTTCAAGGAGAAGCGGTCGATGCGCTCCGGCATGGTCGTGCCCTTGTATTGCTTTACTCCGTAGCCATCGGGCAACTTGATTTTGTCGATGGCCTCGCTCATCTTCATGATGGCGTACACAGGGCTCTCTTCTCCGCCCGCCACATCTCCCGTCACGTAGACGACTGGTTGGAGATTCTTGCGATACACGCTGGTATCAATTGTCGTTTGTTGAAGGTTCGTTAGTTCCTGCAGGGCGATTTGCCCACCGGAAGGCGTCGGCAGCTTCAGGCTGCCAAGGTCTTCCATTCCCGAGCGATCCGAGCGCGCCAGCCGCACTTCGATAGGAATGTCCTCGCGTGAATGGGGATCGTGGAGCAAGCCCGCGTTGGCTCCGCCGAGCCCCACCTGCAGAGTGCGTGTCACGTCGGCGGGGGAGATGCCGTGCAGAGCTGCCTTGTCCAGATCCACTTTCATGTCGTACTTGGTTTGTGGGTCTTCGACGTACCAGTCCACATCCACGACGCCTGGCGTTTGCTGAAAGACCTTCTTGACTTGAGCAGCCAGTTCAATTTGCCCCTTATAGTCCGCCCCGTAAACTTCGGCGACCAGCGTTTGCAACACGGGCGGACCAGGCGGGACTTCCGCTACCTTGATGCGCGCCCCGAAAGGAGCTGCAATCTTGTCCAACTCCGGCCGCAATCGTCGTGCGATCTCGTGGCTCTGCGCCTTGCGATCGTGGCGCGAGAGAAGATTGACCTGAATGTCGGCCTGATTGGGCTGATTCCGCAAAAAATAGTGGCGCACGAGGCCGTTGAAGTTGTAAGGACCGGATGTCCCGGCATAGATCTGATAATTGATGACCTCGGGTTGCTGGCTGAGATACTCCCCCAGGGCTTGCGCCACGCGAGTCGTCTGTTCCAGCGGTGTGCCATCGGGCATGTCAATGATGACCTGGAATTCACTTTTGTTGTCGAAGGGGAGCATTTTTACGCGAACCCACTTCAACGGGACAAAAGTGACCGCCGCAAGCAGCAACAATACGACCCCACCGAGAAACATCCAGCGGCGGCGCGCGTCGCGGATGAGCGGGTTCATCATCCGGCGATACAAACGAGTGGTCCAGCCTTCAGTCTCATGCCCGGACTGATCGCTACTGCCCGCATGTTTCCTCAGCAGCCTCAATGCCGCCCACGGAGAAACCACGAAAGCAACAATCAGCGAAAACAACATAGCCGCCGACGCTCCCACTGGAATGGGGCGCATGTATGGACCCATCAGGCCGCGCACGAAGGCCATGGGCAGGATTGCGCCGATTACTGCAAAGGTCGCAAGAATCGTAGGATTGCCAACTTCGTCCACCGCCTCGACCGCGACTTCAGATAAGGATCGCCCTCGGCTCTCCGGCAACCGAAAATGGCGCACGATGTTCTCGACCACAACGATAGCGTCGTCGACCAGGATGCCAATGGAGAAGATCAGTGCGAACAATGTGACCCGGTTCAGGGTGTAGCCATACAGATAGAAGACAGCGAGCGTGAGCGCCAGCGTGACCGGCACTGCCAGAAGTACGACGCCCGACTCCCGCCAGCCCAGGGCAAGCGCAATCAGCAATGTGACCGACAACGTTGCGATTAGCAGGTGTTTGAGAAGTTCGTCGGATTTGTCCTTCGCGGTCTCCCCATAGTTGCGCGTGACCGTGATGTTCAGATCATTTGGAAGCACATACCCGCGCAGCGCATTGACTTTGTCCAGCACACGCTCAGAAATGTCGGTGGCGTTCGTACCTTTGCGCTTGGAAAGCGCGATGGTTACCGCGGGATATTCCGCGCCAGCTGCCTGTCCCGCGCCACCGCGAGCATTGGCAAACAGGACGTAGGTGTTTGCTTCGGCGGGGCCGTCCTCAATCTTTTCCGCTACGTCACGCAAGTAGACGGGACGTCCGGCGTGAACCCCGACCACGACCTGACGCAGGTCTTCGAGACTCGTGAAAAAAGTGCCTGCTTCGACCTGAAACTCGCGATTGTCACGCGCAAAACTACCGGCTTGGCCGCGGCTGTTCGCGTTCTGGAGTTGCCCTACGATTGCACCCGGCGTAAGGCCGTAGGCTGCGAGCCGTTGTGTGTCGAGCACTACTCGTATTTGCCTCGGCTGCCCGCCGATGATCTTGGTCTCAGAAACGTCGTTGAGCGGTTTGAGTGAATTTTCCAGTTCGCCCGCGATTAGCCGTAGGCGATAAGAGTCATAGTCTTTTCCCCACAACGTCAGGGCCATAATCGGAACGTCGTCGATCGAGCGGACCTTGATGATCGGTTGTGAGACGCCGGGCGGAATACGGTCAAAGTTGGAATAGAGCTTGTTGTAGGTCTGTACGATCGCATCTTCTTCTTTGGCGCCAACGTAGAAACGCACAACCAGCATGCTCGCGCCGGGGTGACTGATCGAGTAGATGTACTCAACGCCAGGCACTTCGCGCAGTAACTTCTCCATGGGAAGGCTGACGCGCTGTGCCACCTCGTCAGCCGACGCACCCGGCATCTGAACAAAAACGTCGAGCATGGGCACGACGATCTGGGGCTCTTCTTCCCGCGGAGTCTTGAGAATGCTGAACGCACCCAGAAGCAGCGCAGCGACGATCACCAGCGGTGTCAGTTTCGAATCAATGAAACTGTGGGCAATGCGACCGGCCAGGCGCGAGCGCTTAGCGGGCTGTATCACCGATTTGGATTTGCTGTCATCCATTACTGGGCCTCAATCCGTTTGCCATTTAGGTCGAGTGCACCCGGTTTGGCCACGAGCCGCTCGCCATCCTGGAGGCCTGCCAGCACTTCGACCTCAGCTCCGGACGGCTTCCCCAAAGTGATGTAGCGCAAGCTCGCGACCTTGTTTTGGTCCAGCACATAAATGCCCTGCAATTGGCCGCGTTCGACGACCGCCGATCGCGGAATCAACAGCGCCTGCCGCTCGCCACGAGAAAACTGGGCTCGCCCGAACAGCCCCGAACGCAGCCGTGTGTCGGTGGGCAAATCGATCTTCACCAGGAACGTGCGACTCGCGGCGTCCGCGGCTGGGACGATTTGCACAGCCTTACCTTTCAGACCCGCGTTGTCGAGGGCATCGATGACGACCGAAACCTGCTCTCCTGTTCGTACATATTGGAGATCGTTCTCGTTGAC
>Ga0193751_1001553_pt1 | contig 14574 bp, 15 predicted proteins | sample L1c2metaG_FD_143050 | JGI IMG/M metagenome (GOLD analysis project Ga0193751, IMG submission 143050) | Soil microbial communities from a riparian zone of the East river system, Colorado, United States - L1c2 | ecosystem: Environmental > Terrestrial > Soil > Riparian zone | place: USA: East River... | reverse complement strand
TCCCGAAGGCGCTGAAGCTGGCGGGGTTGAAGCTCTCAGACATCGACGTAATCGAACTAAACGAGGCGTTTGCGGCGCAGTCGCTGGCGGTTATCAAAGAAGCGGGGCTCGATCTCGAACGCGTGAATCCTAATGGCGGAGCAATTGCCTTAGGGCATCCGCTCGGATGCACGGGGGCCAAACTTACCGCCACCGTGATTCGCGAATTGAAGCGGCGCAAGGGACGCTATGGCATGGTGACTATGTGTGTCGGCGGAGGGATGGGCGCGGCGGGAATTTTTGAACGGCTCTAACCACAGGGACCACAGAGGGCCACAGGAGGACGGCCTCATGGAAACTTTATAAGGCATAGTCTAAATGCCGGCAAAGATGAAATAATCCCCCTGTGTTTCCCCGTGTTCCTCTGTGTCCCCTGTGGTGAAAGGTTTTGACTATGGCGACTGCGGCAATCCCGAAAAACAAAATTCTCGGCGGCAGCTTCCTGCTCGAAGAACGGCAGACTGCCGACGTGTTCACCCCTGAAGATTTCTCCGAGCAGCACCAGATGATTGGGCAGACGGCCGAAGAATTCGCCGTCAACGAGATTCTGCCTCAAGCCGAGAAGATCGAGCACAAAGACTACTCGATTTCGCGCGATCTGCTGAAAAAGGCCGGCGACCTCGGCCTCAGCGGGGTGGAGATTCCCGAGGCCTACGGCGGCCTCGAAATGGACAAAGTTACCGCCGCCATCATCGCCGACCACATCGCGAAGTACGCCGGGTTTGCTACGACCTGGGGCGCGCACAGCGGAATTGGCTTGTTGCCGATCGTTTATTTTGGCACGGAAGAGCAGAAGAAAAAGTATCTGCCGCGACTGGCCGCGGGAGACATTGTTGGCGCATACGCTTTGTCGGAAGCGACTTCAGGATCAGACGCCCTCAATTGCCGGGCTCGTGCCGTGCTTTCGCCGGACGGCAAACACTACATCCTGAACGGCGAGAAGATGTGGATCACCAATGCGGGCTTTGCCGACCTGTTCACGGTCTTTGCGAAAATCGACGGCGAGAAGTTTTCAGCGTTCCTCGTCGAACGAACGTTTCCAGGATTTTCCATTGGCGGCGAAGAGCACAAAATGGGCATTCGCGGATCTTCAACGTGCCCGATCATCCTGAATGACTGCAAGGTGCCCGTCGAGAATCTGCTTGGCGAAATTGGCAAGGGGCATATCATCGCTTTGAATATTGGACGCTTCAAACTTGGCGCGATGTGCGTGGGCGGGGCGCGGGTTTCGCTCGAGAGTGCCGTTGCCTACGCCAAGCAGCGCAAGGCTTTCGGCAAGACCATTGGCGATTTCGGGCTGGTGCGCGAAAAAATCGCGAACATGGCGACTCTTATCTATGTCGGCGAGTCGCTCGTCTATCGCACCGTTGGAATGATGGACACGCTGCTCTCGGAGATCGACTCCGCGAGCCCGGACGCCGCAAAAGAACGGCGCAAGGCGATCGAGGAATACGCAGTCGAGTGTTCGATCCTCAAAGTGTGGGGGTCGGAGATGATCGATTACGTCGTGGACGAGACGGTGCAGATTTTTGCCGGCTACGGCTTCGTGGAAGAGTATCCGGCGGAGCGCGCCTATCGCGATGCTCGCATCAACCGCATCTTCGAAGGCACGAACGAAATCAACCGGCTGATCATCACGGGATTCCTGCTGAAGCGCGCGACGAGCGGCCAGTTGCCGCTGCTGCCGGCGATCAAGAAGTTGAGGGACGAAGTGTTGAGCGGGCCGTCTGTCGGTGAGGAGGTCGAGGGACCGCTGGCGGAAGAGCGCAAGTTGGTGGGGCAGGCGAAGAAGCTTGGCCTCCTAGTCTCCGGCGCGGCTACACAAAAATATGTGACGGCAATCCAAGACCAGCAAGAAGTGATGGGCGCGATCGCCGATATGACGATCGAGATTTACGCCATGGAATCGGCTGTGCTGCGCACACAAAAGATGGTCGAGGGCGTTTCTTCTTCAAAGCAAGGAGAAGCGGCGGCTGCGCTGCCGATTGCGATGACGCGGGTGTATCTGACGCAAGCGTTGGAAAAGGTCGAGGCGGCAGCAAAGAAGGTCATTGCCGACGTGGCCGAAGGCGACATGTTGCGGACGCAGTTGGCGATCGTGCGGAGGTTGTCCAAGCACGAGCCGTTCAACACGATTGCGCTGCGCCAGCAGATTGCGCAGAAGACGATTGAGCGCGGCAAGTACACGCTGGCGTAGGCAGTGCAATCATCTCAGGAGTTCGAAATGACTGGCACCCTCACCGCGCTCCTGCACAAAGAAGGTGACTTGTACGTCGCCGACTGCCCGGAAGTTGGCACGGTCAGCCAAGGAAATACAGTCGAAGAAGCAATCGCAAACCTCAAGGAAGCGACTGAACTATACATGGCGCAGTTCTCGCCACAGAATGCTGCCCGCCCGCTACTACCTTAACAGCATTACAATTCATCCAGTAGAGGGACCTGCGTCCCTCTCGCCGGGAGGGGACGCCCGGCTCTCCACCAGCCAAATCCGGCGCGACATCTGCTACAACTATCCGCATGAAGCTCCGTACATTGAAACTGTGCCTCGCCGCCTCTGCCGTGCTAGCACTCGCCTCCACCCTCACCGCCCAATCCAACTCTGCTCTACAGGACTCCGCCACCTTCGACCCCGACGGCACTGCGCATGTCACGCGCGTCATTCCGATGCCGGCGACCATCAGTCCTGAAGCGCGGAAGTGGCTAGAATCGCTCAACAGAGAATCGCTGAACCAGCAAAAAGCGGAGCCACCCGAGACGCTCGCCGAACGCCGCACGCGCACCGATGCCTGGCGCAAGCAAGACTCCGCCGAGGCGCGCACGCGTTATCCCGTCAATGTCGAGGAAACCAGTACCGCGGGTGTCCGGACCGACATCATCACGCCGCTCTCCACTCCGGCAAACAATCGCGTGCTCATCAATCTTCACGGTGGCGGATTCAATTCCGACTCTGGCTCGTTGATCGAAGGTGTCCCGATCGCGAGTCTGGCCAAGATTAAAGTTGTCTCTGTCTACTATCGTCTCGCCCCGGAGAATCCGTTCCCCGCCGCTGTAGACGATGTTGTCGCGGTCTATCGAGAGCTGTTGAAAACCTACAAGCCGCGCAACATTGGAATGTATGGCACGTCGGCGGGAGCCATCTTGACCGCCGAAGTTGCCGTCCGCCTCCAACGACTCGGACTGCCGCTTCCTGCCGCGCTCGGAATTTTTTCCGGCCTTGCCGACTTCAGCCGCGTCGGCGACTCCCAGCAAATGTTCACCCTCCAGGGTCTTCCCGGGCAACTGGAGCCAGTCGATCCGAGTCATTTACCCGACGATCCGTACGTGGGCAAAACCGATCGCAAGGACCCGGTCCTCTCGCCCATCTTCGCCGACCTGCGCGGCATGCCGCCCACCCTCCTCATCACCAGCACGCGCGATCTCCTCCTGAGTGATACGGCCACGTTTCATCGTGCCTTGCTCCATGCCGGTGACGATGCGCAACTGGTCGTCTTTGAAGCGCTCCCCCACGCTTTCTGGTACAACTTCAACCTTCCCGAAACAGCCGAGGCGCTTCAAATCATGGCCAACTTTTTCGACCAAAAGGTTGGAAAGTAGAGTTGTCCGTTTTTTCCGTGGACGTTGATGTGAAATGTATACTCAGTTGCTGCTCACTCGAACCAGCCGCTGCGGTAAGCCAGCCACCACGAAATGTATCCGATCGGAATGGTTGCCCCCAGGGCCCACCAGAGCGGCAGAATAAAATCGGCGGCGAGCCCGAGCACGGTGAACGAGAGCCAGAAGATCTTGCGCTCCATACTCTGGATTGTAGGTCTTTTGCGCCACACATGATCTCGATTTAGACCCTGCGGAAAAACTTCGGTTTAGGATCGAATCAGCAATCAGCCCTCAGCGTTCAGCATCAGCTAATTAGGGGCCACTGGGTTTGGCTGAATGCTGATTGCTGAATGCTGAGGGCTGGTTCTATTCAGGCTTTGGGCTTCAGTTCTTCCATCACACTTTGAATCAACTCTTTCGCGTCGGTGAGGTTTTTCATGATGAGCTGAATATCCATGACCGGCTTCCCCGGCCATCGCTGGCTCTGACAATAGACGCCATGCTGCCCGACGAGGGCCATCGCGTCGGTGACCAGATCCATGGTGACCGCGAGTCGTCCGCGAGGCACACCCATTCGCTGTTCGAAGTGCTCAAGCTCTTCCTGCTTTTCGTTGAAGATGGCCATGGACGAATTGTAACGGGGATGTAGGTATAATTCTTGGCGAAGCCTTCAGCCTTCAGCATTCAGCACTCAGCATTCAGCTAAACCACCCTTGGTCCTGAATTTAGCTGACTGCTGATTGCTGACTGCTGAATGCTGAATGCTCTCAGGAGGAACAGAATAATGAGAAAGTTTGTCTCAATCGCAGTTTCACTCTTCGCGGTCGCAACTCTCGCGTCGGCGCAAATGAACATGTCCGATGACAAATCCAAGCGGCCCAGTCCGCCGGCCAGCGCGGCTTGCAAGTTTTCAGACGGCAAGACCATCAAGATCGATTATTCCAGTCCGCGAGCGAAAGGACGGAAGATTTTCGGCGACGCGAGCGAGAAGGCGCTGGTGCCATACGGACAGATTTGGCGCACCGGCGCAAATGACGCAACTACCTTCGTCGCCGATACGAATGTGACGGTGGGCGGCAAGGCTGTGCCGGCCGGAAGCTACACCATCTTTACTGTCCCGAAGGCTGATGCATGGTCGTTGGTCATCAGCAAGAAGACCGGCGAGTGGGGAACGGACTATCCCGGAGAGAAGGAAGATCTGGTGCGCGTGCCGGTGACTGTTTCGAAAACTTCTGCGCCGGTCGAGAACTTCGCCATCGCCTTTGATCAGGCTGGCAGCAAATGTACGCTGCGCATGGAGTGGGAAAACACCCGCGCCAGCGTCGAGATCACCAAATGACCGCGTGATCCTTCCCGTTGGTGGAGCGCCGGGCGTCCCCGCACGGCAGGACGGGCGAGACGCCCGTCTCTCCACTGTACTTTCAGTTCGCGCACGGCCTCCTGGCGCTATACTGGAACCAGATGCGCCCAATGCTGCGCTTTCTTTGGAACTCCACCCGTGGCCACCGGATTGCTCCGTGGCGCAGTCCCTATCTTCTATGGCGCATCGAAACCTACACCGGCGTAAAAATGACCCAGATTGGGTTCCTGGAATTCTGGGAATTTTTGTGGATTGAACGAACCAGCCTGTGGCGCTTCCTGAAGTGGACAGCGGAGATGGATCGCCACGCCCATCCCAAGAATAGCATTTAGCATTTAGCACTTAGCACTTAGCAAACCCAAGCGCCCTGGGCCCTCGTTGCCCTTGAACTGAAGGGCTGAATGCTGAGTGCTGAGTGCTGAATGCTGAATGCTGCCTCACCGCCCCTCCATCACGACATTAACTTCGCTGCCTTTGCCCGCTCCCAGCAGTTGGAAGGCTGATCCCCGGTTGGCAGCCACTTCCAGAAAACCCATGCTGCCCAGGATTCCGAAAACTTCGCCGGGAGCGCCTTCGGCATAGTTTGTGCACATGCGGCTGGCCTGTGCCTTATTTCCAATCGCGATCTTAAAGGCGGGCGGCGTGGCCTCGAAAAGTTGGGGCGCATCCTGCGGCGTGATGTTGGTGATGAGATTGCCGAAACGATCGACTTTCAGCACCACCCCTCGCAGCGTGCGCTCATCCACCGGCTTGGGGCGGGGCGCACCAAAGCGGACATAGTCGGTGATCTCGTCGCCGAAGCGGTCGGCCGCGACGCCCTTGGCAAGATTTGCCGCGACCGGCGAGAAGATATCGCGCGCATGAAAGGTGTTGCTGCGGGGCTGCAGAAAATAATGCTCGGCGGTAACGTGGCGGACAGAGAGCCGCTCTTCGCGGTCGTAGATCAGAGAAAGCACTCCGTTGTCGGGAGCCACAAACAGGTGGCGGTCGCCGGTAAGGATCACGGGCCGCCGCGCCGTCCCAACTCCTGGATCGATGATCACCATGTGCACCGTGCCGGAAGGGAAGTAGGAGTAAGCCTGCGAAATGGTCAGCGCGCCGTCGAGAATATCGAACGGCTGCACTGCATGGCTGATGTCGATGATCTGCGCCTCGGGAGCAATCTCCAGAATGACCCCCTTCATGGCGCCGATGAAATGATCGTTGAGTCCGAAGTCAGTCGTGAGAGTGATGATTGCGGTGCGTGCCAATCTGTTACCTCGTTGAACCTGTGAGTGATCAGGAACTCACGAAGTATCGAACGCCGCACGATGGCACGTCAAGGAAGCACTCAGCAGTCAGCACTCAGCATTCAGCCAAGTCGGGCTTTGGGTAGGGAACGGCGTTAGAGGCTGCGGAAAAACAATAGTTTCGTATCAGGGTATCGCTTTAGCGATACCGTAAGTCCTGAGAAATCAAATGCCCCTTTTAGGGGCTGGTTATCGACCTTCGACTCTTTCCGCGACGCTGTAAAGCCGTGCCGTCGGCAGCCAATAACGACGCTGGCTTTATTCCTTAGGGATACGCAGCTTCAACGGCTCATCGTGAGACGGCCTCCATGTTTAGCTGTTTGCTGAATGCTGAGTGCTGAGTGCTGACTGAGCTCTAGTCTACCTGCACGTCACCGGACCCCGTGTGAACGGAAACCGTGGGGCCGCCGCCGCGCACTTTGCCAACCACACTCTTCCTCGACTCCTGAATGCGGCCCTGGACGGTCGTTGTCACCGGATGCCCCAGCGTGACCGTCCCTGAATTCGACGAGATGTCCACGTCAAAGGCGGCGTCGGAGGGCACGCGAAGGGTCACGTTTCCCGAGCCGGTACGAACATTCCACAGATTCTTGGGCATGCCGTTTCCGTGAATGTCACCGCTCCCCGCCTCGGCATGAAATCCGCCATTGATGCCATTTGCCGTGATGTTTCCGGATCCGGTGCGGATGTCCACGTCGCCCGCACCCTGCTCCTCGATTTCGATGTCACCGCTGCCCGCTTTGATCTTCGCCGGACCAGAAAGCTCGCGCCCACGAACATTTCCCGAGCCCGTCTGGAAACGCAGTTCACCAGTAAGGCGCGCCAGCTTCAAATCGCCCGACCCGCTCTCGAGATCAATATTGCCCTTGAGGCCCTCGACATCCTGATTACCGCTGCCGGTATGGGCACGGATCGCCGTGTTCTCCGGGACGGTAATTTCGTAATCAATCGAAATGTTGTTGAGGTTGACGTAGTCGATGCGGATGCTGTTGCCGTTCTGGCGAATCGGAGGATTGTTCTGCAACTCCTGCACCTCTTGCTTATGGTCGCCGCCAAACCAGGAATTGCCCGAGTGGATCTTGGCATGAATCGAGACCGTACCCGCAGCACCGTTCCGGACAGTGATGTCGCCGGAGCGAGTAAGCACTTCGAGGTCGACGGGGCCACTAACCTGGAATGAACGGTCAAAGGTCCCGATGACCGAGGCGAAGCCGGCTAGCGAACTGGCTAACACAAAAACCAGGGTGCGGATGACTCGATGGCGAATCCAAGAAGCGTTAATCATTGTAAGTTACTCCCTAAATCCAGTGTTGCTTTTCAGCGTACAGCGATTGTTCCTAACACCTGACACCTGACACCTGACACCTGAGACCTTGTCTCACTGCAGTACCACCTGGTCGCCTTCCTTCAGCCCTTGCAGCAACTCGGTCTTGGCGCCATTCGATATGCCGATGTTGACGGCGAGTTTCCGCTTGCCTTCCTTGGCTTTAGTATCCGGTATTTCGACCGATGCCTTCTTATCCTTGTCATAAATGATCGAGCCTTCCGGGATCTGAAGCACGCCCTTGTGCTCTTCGAGAATGATCTCGGCATTGGCCGTCATCATGGCTTTCAACACGCCCTCGGGATTGTTGATCGAGACGCGCACCTCAAAGGTAGTGACGTTATCTTTCTCGACGCCCATGGGAGAGATCTTCGTCACCTTGCCCGTGAAAGTCTTGTCCTTGAACGACTCGACTTTGATCCGAGCGGGTTGTCCCAAATAAACTTTGCCAATATCGCTCTCGTCCACTTTGCCTTTGACGTAAACCTCGCTGGTATCGCCAAGCGTCATAACCAGCGTGGCCGAGGAACCCAGCACCAGGATGGAGCTGACCGCATCGCCAATTTCCACGTCGCGCGAAAGAATGATCCCGTCAATCGGGGACTCAATCGTTGTGTAACCTAGCTGTTCTTCCAGTTGCTTCAGGTTCGCGCGGTCCTGTGCCACCTGCCCCTGCGCCTGACCAATCTTGGCCTGCAAAACCTGCAACTGCGCCTTGGACACATTCTGCTTGTTCAGCGACATCTCGTAATTTTTCTGCGCGTCGTCAAGCGCGGAAGCGGAAACCACGCCCTCCTTCGCCATTCCCTGGGCGCGGACATAGGCGCGTTTCAGCAGCGGCACATCGGGCCCCTCGGCGTCGACCTTGGCGCGCTCCAAATCGGCACGCGTTCCGTTCAAGCTGGCACTCGATGCCTCCAATTGCGCGCGGGCCTGAGCGACACGAGCCTGAATCTCTTCCTTATCAAGTTCGGCGAGCGTCTGCCCCTTTTTAACCTTGTCGCCGTAATCCACGTAGAGCTTCTTCACAATGCCGCTGGCCTTGGACTTAATCTCGACCTTGGTGATGGGCTCGATCTTGCCGGTTGCGACCACGCTTTTCGCAAGGTCTCCCTTCTCGACCTTGGCGAGTTTGGAGGGATCGATCTTGGTGCCGCTGCTGGATGCGATCAGCGCACCCGCAACACCCAGAATCACAACGGCTGCTGCTATCGAACTCCAGATAATGATTCGCTTACGCCGCTTCTTCTTACCATTACCGTTACCTTCCACGACCGCCTCCTGCTTGATTCCAAATCTTAGAACCGTCATTCATCTGTTGTTACGCGAGAAACATCGGAATAGTTCCTCGAAAATTGCTGTAGAGACGGGGCCTGCCCCGTCTCACACAAAAAATTGCTGTAGACACGGGGCTTGTCCCGTCTCACTCAAAAAATCGCTGTAGAGACGGGGCTTGCCCCGTCTCACTCGCGGCTTCGTATCAGGGTATCGCTTTAGCGATACCGCAAGTTCGTCGAAACCCAATCCCCTTTAGGGGATGGCTGTCGGCAGCCCACTTTCCCGCAGCCTGCTCAGTCGTCCTAATACGTACTTAGACCGCTCGCCAAGGAAAAAGAAAGCGATCAGTTCCGCATATCAATTAAGGGTTCTCCGATTGTATCGCCTGCAAGCTCCAAGGCCGGTGATTGTGCGCCCGGACCTCCCGCCCCTCGAACCATTATCCCTTTAAAATGTTAGAATTAGGGTTCCATGATTGCATCCGTGCTGCTGCGGGTGTTCGTTGTACTGCTCTTGGTGGCGGTCAATGCCTTCTTCGCCGCAGCCGAGTTCGCGCTGGTCAGCGTCCGCGAAACGCGCATCCAGCAGCTGATCGAAGCCCACCGCGTGGGCGCCCGTACGGTCCTCAAACTCCACCAGCAACTCAGCCGCGTAGTCAACGGCGTGCAATTGGGAATCACCATCACCAGCCTGACCCTGGGCTGGCTGGGCGAGCCAGTTCTGGCGCGACTGTTCGAGGGCTGGATCGGAAGCGTCCCGCACGCCGCGATCTACTCTCACGCCGTAGCCGTCGGGCTGGCCTTTGTGATGATCACGAGCCTGCACGTGATCCTCGGCGAACTGGTTCCGAAGTCGCTCGCGTTGCAACGGGCCGAGCGGGTCGCACTCGCCGTCGCCGCGCCCATGGACGTTTTCCTCACCCTCACCGGCCCGCTGACGATTGGCATGAGCAGCGCGGCTGGCTTCGTCCTGCGCGCCTTCGGCACCCACGACATCCGGCACGGTTCGGTTCATTCCCCCGACGAACTGAAGCTGATCGTAGCCGCGGCGCGCACCTCCGGACAGCTGTCCTCCGCTCAGGAAGAGATGTTGCTGAATGCGCTCGAACTGGACAACATTACCGCGCGTCAAGTGATGGTGCCGCGGACCAGAATTTTTTCCCTGCCCTCCGACCTGAACCTGGATGAAGCGCTGGCCCGCGTGGTCGACGAACAACACTCGCGCGTCCCAGTGTATGATCCGCAGCGCGGCCCCGAACATATTGTTGGCGTCCTTTACGCCAAGGACTTAATGCGTTGGACGCGGCTGCGCCTCGGCCTCAACGCTGTTCCTGCCGCTGTGCAGCGCATTTCCCAGATGAAGATCGGCCAGGTCATGCACGATGTGCTGGTGGTACCCGAAACCAAGACATTGCTCGACCTGTTAGGTGAATTCCAGCATCGCAAGCGGCACCTGGCTGTTGTGGTCGACGAATTCGGCTCCACCGCGGGAGTGATCAGCGTCGAAGACGTGCTGGAGCAACTCGTCGGCGAACTGGAAGACGAATTCGACGTAGCTTCAGTGCAGCCCGCAGTCACCGACGCGAATGCGCCGTTCGTGCTGGACGGAGCAGTCAACATTCGCGACCTCGATACTCAATACGACGTGAAACTTCCACAGGACGAAGGTTTCGAAACTCTAGCCGGTTTTATACTTTCACGGCTGCAAAAGATGCCCGAAGGCGGCGAGGCATTCGATTATCGGGACCGCCGTTTCGTCGTCGAAAAAATGGACGGCCATCGCATAGCAACCGTAAGGGTCGAGCCCGTCCCCGCACCCCCGGAGTCGGCGGAGCCAGCGGCCCCCGAGTCGTCGGCACCCGTGCAGCGAGCCGGAGACTAGCAGCAAGATTCGTGTTGGTGACGGGGCTTTCGTGTGGTGACGGGGCTTTGCCCCGTCTAGCGTGAGGCGGAGATGGTTTCGCCTCGTATCAGGTGTCGCGTGAGCGATGCCGAATTCGTAACAGAATATCGCTTGAGCGTCGGATTCGTATCAGGGTATCGCTTTAGCGATACCGAAAGGTCCTCAACTTAGAAGCCCCTTTAGGGGCAGTGCACCCATGCCGCGCTACATACTCTCCCGCGTCCTCTACACCCTGCCAGTCATCTGGCTAGTCGTCTCCACCGTCTTCCTGCTAATCCACTTCGTCCCCGGAGACCCCATCCAACAAATGCTGGGAGAAGGCGCCGCCGCCGGAGACATCCAAGCCGCGCGCCACGCCTATGGATTAGATGTCCCCCTGGGCGAGCAATACCTGAATTACTGGAAGGGTGTGCTGCACGGAGATCTAGGCAAATCCCTCCGCTTCAACCAGGGAGTTACAAAGCTAATCGCCCAGCGCTATCCCTTCACCTTGCAGCTAACCCTTGCATCATTATTCGTAGCGATAGTCCTGGCCATCCCCGCCGGAGTACGCTCAGCCCAGCGCCGCAATCAATGGGACGACCGCGCCCTAAGCGTAGTCAGCCTGTTCGGCCTGTCGTTCCCAAACTTCGCGCTGGGCCCGGTGCTGATCCTGTTCTTCGCCGTCAAACTAGGATGGCTCCCCGTCTCCGGCTCCGGCACCGTCGCCCACCTGGTCCTTCCCGCCATAACCATGGGCGGAGCCCTAGCTGCGATCCTAACCCGCATGGTGCGGACCTCCATGCTGGAAGAATTAGGACAAGACTACATTCGCACCGCACGCGCCAAAGGCCTGCCCGAACGCACCGTAGTCTATCGTCACGCCCTGCGCAACGCCATGATCCCAATCCTGACTGTCCTCGGATTGCAGTTCGGTGCGCTGCTAGCCGGCGCAATCGTGACCGAAACAATATTCTCCTGGCCCGGCATCGGACGCCTCACGATTCAAGCCATCGCCAATCGCGACTACTATCTGGTGCAGGGATGCATTCTGGCGATTGGGTTGACCTATGTAGCGGTAAACTTTTTGACCGACTTACTGTACTCAGCAGTGAACCCAAGAATCAGGCAATAAACTCCAGCCAACTCACGGACGACGGGTGCCCCATCCTTGCGCGTTTTTTTTGCGCAAGGGTGGGATTCCACCGAAGTGTCCCGCATGGGATTTGTGCTGCACGTGATTTTGGGTGGCGCAGCGCTTCAGCGCTGCGGTAACTTACGGCGAAGAGCTTATGAAGCTTCTTCGCATTTCAATGCTTGTGACAGGGCGGACCAATCGCCTGGATGCTGTACATTGTGATGTCGTCATTGCAAACTTTGCAGCGAACGGTCTTTGTTTGCGGGAGTGCTATGATGGCGTCGAGATGCAGACGGTTGCACTGAACCTATACCGAGTCAAAGAAGTGGGCGGTGACTACATCGTACTGGCGGACGATGCTACTGATGTCAGGATTACGTTCGCAGATGTTGTGGGGTCCGGAAGCGAAGACGACAATGTTGCTATCACCAAGGAAGAGCACGCCCAGTTCTTCAAACATATTCGCTGTCAGGTCGGTTTGGAAACGCCTGTTGTCCCCCTGAAGGAACCCCGGAACGTCAACCTTTTCCTGGATCACTTCGTCGATCTGTTTGGCTTACTCCGTTCTGTCCCATTTCCATTCTTAGTATCGCGCGTCGAAGTAAGCACGACTTCTCACTCTTAAGTATTATTACGGCGGAGGGTTTCTCAACAATGCGACCTTGTATGCGAGTTGTGGTATTCGCTCTCCTATCTGTCCAGCTTATTGCTCAGTCATCGCCACAAAAGGTTTCGCTCGATCTTGCCACCGTGACGGTATGGTTGGGGATGTCGCGCCAAGAGGTTGTCGGCAAATGCGCCAGTGCAGGGTTCACACGGTTGTATACCGACAAAGAGAGCATTACATTTGAGAACGGCGACAACGGTTACTGGACGCGATTCAAGGATGATCGGCTTGTTTTTGCCTCTCGCGAATGGTACTCGTCAAAGGGAAATCTAGATCCTTTTCGAAGCACCATAGCCGCTCTAGCGGCGGTTTCAGACAGTGAAAGTGCCCCTCTGAACTGCACGATAAGACACGAGCCGCTCAACACACCCGAAAATCAATTCAATCGCGTCTTCATTGTTTGTGGAAAAAGATCATTCCTTCTGACGGAGGGCACGATGGACAAGAAGAAGGTTGTCGGAGTGTCAGAGCGCATAGAGGAAGTCGCGGCGAAATAAGACAATACCGGGTGCCCCATCCTTGCGTGTTCTGTGCGCACGGGTGGGATTCCACGGAAGCGACCCGCATGGGATTTGTTGTGCTTGTGACTTGGGTGGCGCAGCGCTTCAGCGCGGCGGAACGTGTCCAGCGAGGGACTCATGAAGTTTTTTCGCCCCCTACCCAAGGACGGGTGCCCCATTTTTGCGCGTTTTTTTGCGCAAGAGTGGGATTCCACGGAAGCGTCCCGCTTGGGATTTGTGTTGGCACATGATCTCGGGTGGCCTAGCGCTTATCACCTATGCGTTCTCCAGATTGAGAGCCCCGGTGGCACGTCGTGGTTTACAGGGCCAACGTGGCCGCCCTTATGTTGCACTGCTCTACTCTACTACTTGCCCTTTGCGAAATCGCCAAAATCAAAGTAGCCCACTGCTAGCGCCAGCAGCCTTGGCGTTTTCCGCCTGCTGCCGTTTCTTATACAGTTCTTCCAGTTCCGTAAGTGAGTAAACGCCATCCGCGAGATTCGTCATTTCTTCCCACGACACCAACATTCTCCGATCAACCTCAAACCAGAAGGTACCTTTGCTACCACGCACTTGCGCTTCTACTGAGTGTCCCTGTGCTTGCAACACCTGAATTGCTACGTCAATTTTATCTTTATATGTCATAAACTCCTCTACGACCCATTGTGTCGCATAAGCTGCGCTGCACGCAACACTTACCGTAGTGCCGCGTCAGTGTTATATCGGTAAGGGGTATGCTCCGATCATCTCCGTCCACAGTAGGTCCAGGCGTTGTCCAATTTCTCGCAGGCGTGGTTCAAGTTGTGCCGGCACACACTCCCCAACCGAATTCGAAACGTCGATGAATTCGCCCTTGAGACGGTGAAACTCACGTACACGTTCATCGTCCACTAGTGGCAGTCGTACATTGTCAACCAGCTTGCCCATGTAGACCGCTTTTTCATCTGGCAAGAATAGAATGCGTGCGACGTCCGAATTGTGCGGGGTAATATCGACCCACGGTGGCCCCGATGGCGGCTCGTACACCGCGTGATGTTCGGCTGCTAAGAAAGCTCCAGTTGGTTGCCACAGTGCCCAGCCGTACTGAATCTTTCCTCCTTCTAAATCCACTTTCTCCCGCACATTCACGAAGCATTGTAGTTTCCGGGCATGGGGCCACGGCCTCACTTCTACGGAACATGGTTCATTGGATGGATGAATCAAACGGCACAATGCCATCACGTCGTCGGAAACAACCGGTACCCTAGCCATCTCGCTTGTTCACCCACAAACCTGACCGCGCGGCTGGTTGCCCCATCCTTCGCATTTTATTTTTTGCAAAGGGTAGGCCAGGGCAGTTCGCTGGGCAGAAGTGTCAAACCAATTCAATCACAACTCGCTGACCGACCAAAGCCGCCGCCCGCTGCAGGCTGGACAGTGTGATATCGGGTTTCGGATCGAGAATGCGATCGACTTGGGAGCGGCTCGTTTTCAGCAAGACCGCCATGCGCGCCTTAGAAATCTT
>Ga0193751_1001552_pt1 | contig 14574 bp, 28 predicted proteins | sample L1c2metaG_FD_143050 | JGI IMG/M metagenome (GOLD analysis project Ga0193751, IMG submission 143050) | Soil microbial communities from a riparian zone of the East river system, Colorado, United States - L1c2 | ecosystem: Environmental > Terrestrial > Soil > Riparian zone | place: USA: East River... | reverse complement strand
TGCGTCAGGAGCGAATTGGTCATGTTCCGCAGCATCGCAAGCCGGTGGCTGCTGGTGCGGTTGAGCTTGCGGAGTCCGTGGCGGTGTCTCATGTCTTTTCCTAGCGGAGCTGCTGCGGGACCAATCGCTTTGGCCTCTCGCTATGCTCCAGATTTCTTCCTACGGACGGTCGAGATTGGCGGGCGGCCAATTCTCGAGCTTCATGCCCAATGACAGGCCGCGCGTCGCCAGCACTTCCTTGATCTCGTTGAGCGATTTGCGCCCCAGGTTCGGCGTTTTCAGCAACTCGGTCTCGGTGCGCTGGATCAAATCGCCGATGTAATAGATGTTCTCGGCCTTGAGGCAGTTCGCCGAGCGCACGGTGAGCTCGAGATCGTCGACCGGACGCAGCAGGATCGGGTCGACCTGCGGCATCGAGCGTTGCTCGATCGGCGCTTCGGTTCCCTTCAGGTCGGCGAACACGCCGAGCTGCTCGACCAAGATGCTCGCAGCATAGCGGATAGCCTGCTCGGGCTCGATGACCCCGTTGGTCTCGATGTCCATCACCAGCTTGTCGAGGTCGGTGCGCTGCTCCACACGCGCGCTCTCGACGGAGTAGCTGACGCGGCGAACCGGCGAGAACGACGCGTCGAGCAGGATGTTGCCGATGCTGCGTCCGCCTTCCGGCTTGATGCGCACCGTCGCGGGTTGATAGCCGCGCCCCTTCTCCACCTTGATCTCCATCTCGATCTTGCCGCCCGCGGTCAGGTTCGCGATCAGGTGATCGGGGTTGATGATCTCGACGTCGTGATTGGGCTCGATATCCGCGGCCGTTACCGGTCCCTCGCCGGTCTTGGCGAGCTTGAGGGTGACGTGGTCGCGATTGTGCAGCTTGAGCACGACGCCCTTCAAGTTCAGCAGGACGTCGACGACATCCTCCTGAACGCCGTCCAGCGCGGAATATTCGTGCAGCACGCCGGTAATCTTGACCTCGGTCGGCGCGTAGCCCGGCATGGATGAAAGGAGAACGCGCCGAAGCGCGTTACCCAGCGTGTGGCCATATCCGCGCTCGAACGGCTCCATCACTACCTTGGCGTGAAACGGAGACGTACTTTGCACGTCGATGATGCGCGGTTTCAAAAAAGCGTTGCTCTGCATGCGGAATCCTTAAAGCGAAACCCGGGCAAACCCCTAGCCCCTTGGGGGAAACGACCGTCGGTTACTTCGAGTAGAGCTCGACGACGAGACTTTCGTTGATGTCCTGACCGAATTCGGAACGGTCCGGCGCACCCTTGAACGTACCGGTCAACTTTTTCACGTCGACACTTACCCATGACGGGAAGCCGATCTTCTCGGCGAGCTGCAATGCATCGACGATGCGAAGCTGCGTCTTCGAAGCTTCCTTGACCGCGACAACGTCGCCGGCCTTGACCAGCGCCGACGGGATATTGAGTATCTTTCCGTTGACCGTCAGGGCGCGATGAGACACCAGCTGACGCGCCTCGGCGCGCGTCGAGCCGAAGCCCATCCGGTAGACCACATTATCGAGCCGCGACTCGAGCAGACGCAGCAGGTTCTCGCCGGTCGAGCCCTTGCCTTGCGCGGCCATCATGAAATAGCGCCTGAATTGACGCTCGAGAATGCCGTAGGTGCGGCGAAGCTTCTGCTTCTCGCGCAGCTGATTGCCGTAGTCGGACTGGCGCATTCCCGATTTCACGCCGTGTTGACCGGGTTTCGAATCGAGCTTGCATTTGGAGTCGAGCGATCGACGCGCGCTTTTCAGGAAAAGGTCGGTGCCTTCCCGTCGCGCGAGCTTGCATTTGGGTCCGATGTATCGAGCCATTCGTTGCCTTTCTGCTGAAAACCGTCGGGCTCCGCCCGCGGTTTTCAGGTTGCCAATCGGACAAAAGTAGGTTTGTACTTTTGTCCGCCTGTTATATCCGGCGGCGCTTCGGCGGGCGGCAGCCGTTATGCGGCACCGGGGTCACGTCGGAAATGCTGGTGATCTTGAGTCCCAGCGCGTTAAGCGCACGCACCGCGGACTCGCGACCCGGCCCGGGGCCCTTGATTCGCACTTCGAGATTCTTGACGCCGCATTCCTGCGCCGCCTTGCCCGCTGACTCGGCGGCAACCTGAGCGGCAAACGGCGTCGACTTGCGCGAGCCTTTGAATCCCGCGCCTCCAGACGTCGCCCACGACAGCGCGTTGCCCTGCCGGTCGGTGATCGTGATGATCGTGTTGTTGAACGACGCGTGGATGTGCGCAACCCCCTCGGAGACGTTCTTCTTGACCTTTTTGCGAGTCCGCGTGACGGTCTTGGTAGGTGCCTGTGCCATTCGTGGTTTCCTTGATCCCTTGTTCGGTCCGCTCTTGCTTGCCTATGTCTTGCTGCCGGTCGCGGGCTTGGCCGGCGCGCTGCTGCGCATCGAGGTCGCCTGGCGCGCCTTGCGCGGACCCTTGCGGGTACGGGCGTTGGTGCGCGTGCGCTGACCCCGCACCGGCAGGCCCTTGCGGTGACGCACGCCTCGATAGCAGCCGAGGTCCATCAGCCGCTTGATGCTCATCGTCACCTCGCGCCGCAGGTCGCCTTCGACCGTATAGCGGCCCACCAGTTCGCGCAGCTTGTCCATCTGCGCGTCGGAAAGGTCCTTGATCTTGGTCGACGGGCCGACGCCTGACGCGATGCAGATCTGCTTCGCGCGCGGACGCCCGATGCCGTAGATTGCCGTCAGCGCGATCTCCGCATGCTGATGGTTCGGTATGTTGACGCCTGCGATACGTGCCATATGCGTACCTTGTAATTCGTTACGTTAGCCTTGCCGCTGCTTGTGCCGCGGGTCCGTGCAGATCACCCGCACGACTCCGTTCCGCCGGATGATCTTGCAGTTGCGGCAGATCTTTTTCACTGAAGCCAGAACCTTCATGTCCGTTCCTTTTGAAAACTCACTTCGCCCGGAAAATGATCCGCGCCCGGGAGAGATCGTATGGCGTCAGGTCCACCGTCACCTTGTCGCCCGGCAGAATCTTGATGTAGTGCATGCGCATCTTTCCCGAAATATGTCCCAGCACCACGTGTCCATTCTCCAGCTTCACCCGGAACGTCGCATTGGGCAGCGTCTCCAGGACCTCACCTTGCATCTGTATCGTTTCTTCCTTCGCCATCCGGTCACCAGCCAGTCGCGAAGCGACTCATTCCGTTTCCCCTCGCCCGCGTACGGGAGAGGGGGAAGGGGTGAGGGACCAGCCAGTCGCGAAGCAGGCAGTCATCACGGCTCTCATCGTGTCGGCAGCCCGCCCTTGAAATTCGCCTTTTTTAGCAGGCTCTCGTACTGCTGCGACATGATGTAGGCCTGTACCTGCGTCATGAAGTCCATGGTCACCACGACGATGATCAGGAGCGAGGTGCCGCCGAAGTAGAAGGGCACGTTTTTCCATGCGATCAGGAAGTTCGGGATGAAGCACACCACGACCAGATAGATGGAGCCGAGCAGTGTCAGACGCAAGGTGATCTTCTCGATGTACTTCGCGGTCTGCTCGCCCGGCCGGTATCCGGGGATGAACGCGCCGCTCTTCTTCAGGTTCTCCGCGGTCTCCTTCGGGTTGTACTGCAGCGCCGTGTAGAAAAAGCAGAAAAAGATGATCGCAGAGGCGTAGAGAATCTCGTGCACGGGCTGACCCGGCGCCAGCGTCGCCGCGAGATCGCGCAGCCAGATCGTGTTCTCGCTCGAGCCGAACCACTGCGCCAGGGTCGCCGGAAAAAGAATGATGGACGACGCGAAAATCGGAGGAATCACGCCGGCCATGTTGAGCTTGAGCGGCAGGAAGGACTGCTGACCGGCGTAGACCTTGTTGCCGACCTGTCGCTTGGCGTAGTTGACCTGGATCTTGCGCAGCGCGCGCTCGACGAACACGACAAAGGCGGTGACGCCGACGACCAGCGCCACGATGCCGAGGACGAGCAGCACCGAGTAAGCGCCGGTGCTCACCTGCTCGAGCGTCTGCCCGATCGCGCGCGGGAGGCCCGCCGCGATCCCCGCGAAAATGATGAGCGATATGCCATTACCCAGACCGCGCTCGGTGATCTGCTCGCCAAGCCACATCAGGAACATCGTTCCGGTGACCAGCGTCGTCGCCGACAGGAAGCGGAACGCGACGCCAGGGTCGATGACGAGCCCCGGCTGAGCCTCGAGCGCAATCGAGATTCCAAGACCCTGGAAGAACGCGAGCCCGAGCGTGGCGTATCTCGTGTATTGGGTGATCTTGCGCCGGCCCGACTCACCCTCCTTCTTCAACGCCTCGAGCGTGGGAACGACCACCGTGCACAACTGCATGATGATCGACGCCGAGATATACGGCATGATTCCGAGTGCGAAAATAGAAAAGCGCGAAAGCGCGCCGCCCGAGAAGACATTGAACAAGCCCAGGATCCCGCCTTGCTGCGAGCGGAACAATTCGTCGAGCACCGACGCATTGATTCCCGGGACGGGAATATGCGTTCCGATGCGGAAAACAACAAGAGCGGCGAGCAGGAACAGCAGACGCTTTTTCAGGTCTGCGTATCGACTGCCGCTCTTCTGTGCCGGATTGAACGTGGCCAAGTTAGGTTTCCGTGTTATTCCGCGAGACTTCCGCCCGCGGCTTCGATTGCCGCGCGCGCACCTTTGGTCGCCAGCATGCCGGTGAGCTTGACGGCTTTTTTTATCTCGCCGGTGCGAATGACCTTGACCGTTTTCGCCAGCGCCGGGACCAGTCCGGCGGCTTTCAGAGCGAGCACATCGATTTCGACAAGGGGAAGCTTGGCAAGGTCGGAAAGCCGGACTTCGGCGCTGTCGCCGCGCGAAGGCGAAACAAAGCCGCGCTTGGGCAAGCGGCGCTGCAGGGGCATCTGACCGCCCTCGAACCCGACCTTGTGAAACCCGCCCGAGCGGGATTTCTGGCCCTTGTTTCCGCGGCCCGCGGTCTTGCCGAGTCCGGAGCCGATGCCGCGTCCGACCCGCTTTCTGGCCTTGTTGCTGCCGGCAGCGGGCTTGATGGTGTTCATCCGCATGGTCGTATCTTTCAGCCTTTGGACTCGGTGACTTTGAGCATGTAGCCGATCTTGTTGATCATGCCGCGCGTCTGCGGCGTGTCGGCGACCTCGACCGAGTGGCTGCGCCACTTGAGTCCGAGACCGCGCACGGTCCCGCGGTGATCCGGCTTCTTGCCCATCAGTCCGCGGACCAGCGTCACATGAAGTTTTTTCTGCGCGGTCATGGCGCTACGCTTCCGTCAACTGCTCGACCGTCAAACCGCGCTTGGCAGCGATTTCGGACGGCGCATTGCAGTTTTCCAGCGCATTGAGCGTTGCCCGCACGATGTTGTACGGATTCGTCGAGCCGTGACACTTGGCCAGGATGTTGGTCACGCCGACGACGTCGAACACCGCGCGCATCGGCCCGCCGGCGATGATGCCCGTGCCCTCCGATGCAGGCTGCATGAATACCCTGGTCGCGCCATGTCGCCCCTGCACCGCGTGGTGCAAGGATCCGCTCTTCAAGCGCACCTTGATCATCCGGCGCCGCGCCTCTTCCATCGCCTTCTGGACCGCGACAGGCACTTCCTTGGCTTTCCCCTTGCCCATGCCGACGCGACCGTCGCCGTCGCCGACCACCGTCAGCGCGGCGAACGCAAGAATCCGTCCACCCTTCACAACCTTGGTGACGCGGTTGATGCTGATCATCTTCTCGCGCAGGCCGTCGCCGCGATCGTCCTGCTGCTGCCTGCCGCCTTGTTGCCTGCCCATAGGCTTTGCCATAAGTCGATCCTGTTCGCTTCTCGAGGCGCTAGAACTTCAGGCCGCCCTCACGGGCAGCCTCGGCCAGCGCCTTCACGCGGCCGTGATACTTGAATCCCGCCCGGTCGAACGCGACGGTATCGATGCCCAGCGACTTCGCCTTCTCGGCGATACGTTTGCCGACGATCGCTGCCGCGGACTTGTTGCCGCCGTTCTTGAGGTCCTTCCGGATGTCACCCTCGACGGTGGATGCGCTGGCGAGGACACGGTTGCCTTCCGGCGCGACGATCTGCGCATAGATGTGGCAGTTCGACCGGCTGACCACCAGCCGGGTCGCACGTTGCTCGGAGATACGCAAGCGCGTCTTGCGCGAGCGGCGTATGCGGGCGTCTTTCTTGTTCATGGCCTCATATCCCCAGCTTTACTTTTTCTTCGTCTCTTTGATCACGACGCGCTCTCCGACGTAGCGCACACCCTTGCCCTTGTACGGCTCCGGCGGCCGGTACGCGCGTATCTCGGCGGCGACCTGGCCCACCTGCTGCTTGTCGATGCCCTTGACCACGATCTCGGTCTGCACGGGCGTTTCCACTTTCACGCCCTTGGGCATCTTGTGCACGACCGGGTGCGAAAAGCCCAGCGACAGGTTGAGCCTGTCTCCAGCCGCCTGGGCCCGATAACCGACGCCGACCAGCGAAAGCTTCTTTTCGTAGCCGTTGGTGACGCCCTTGACCATGTTGGCCACCAGCGCGCGCAGCGTGCCATGCATGGCGTTGGCTTCTTCGGTGGCTGCCTTGAATACCAGGGTGTCGCCGTCCTTCTCGACGGAAAGCGCCTCGCCGAAGCGCTGCGACAACGTACCCAACGGCCCCTTGACCGAGATTTCACCTACGCCCAAGGTCACTTCGACCTTCGGCGGCAACTTGATCGGACTGGCTCCAATGCGCGACATGGCTTAAGCTCCCCGCCTCGAAAATCGCGCAGCGACGTGGACGCTCCCCTCGCCCATCGGGAGAGGGGATGGGGGTGAGGGAAGCCGTTCACTGCGGTTGAATTTCTTCATATCTCTTCCTGGTCGTCGGGGAACGGCTAGGCGACGATGCAAAGCACTTCGCCGCCGACGCCAGTCGCGCGCGCCTTGCGGTCGGTCATCACGCCATGCGAAGTCGAAACGATTGCGATGCCCAAGCCGTTCATCACGCGAGGAATGTCGTCCTTGCTCTTGTAAATGCGGAGTCCCGGCTTCGACACCCGCTCGATCTTCTCGATGACAGGGCGCCCGGCGTAATACTTGAGGGCAATTTCGAGCTGAGGTTTCGCCTCGTCGCCGACGACCGCGAATCCTTCGATATAGCCCTCGTCCTTCAGCACCTTGGCGATCGCCAGCTTGACCTTGGACGTCGGCATCTGGACCGTGGCCTTCTCCGCGAGCTGCGCATTGCGGATGCGCGTCAGCATGTCGGCGATCGGATCAGTCATGCTCATGTGTTCAACCTCATTCGCTCTCGTGGGTCGCTGAATCGACCGCGTTTACCAGCTTGCCTTGACGACGCCGGGGATCTCTCCGCGCATGGCGATCTCGCGGAGCTTGTTGCGCCCCAGCCCGAATTTGCTGTACACGCCGCGCGGACGACCCGTCAGCTTGCAGCGGTTGCGCAGTCGCGTCGGGCTGGAATTGCGCGGAAGCTGCTGCAGCTTGTGCCGCGCAGCAAGCCGGGCTTCTTCGGAAAGTTTGGTGTTTTCGATGTTCGCCTTCAGCTCGGCGCGCTTCTTGGCGTATTTCTTAACAATCTTGCGGCGCTTCAGGTCGCGATTGACGACAGAGGTCTTTGCCATGGCGCTCTCAGTTCTTGAACGGAAATTTGAATGCGGAGAGCAGCGCCTTGGCCTCGGCATCGCTCTTCGCGGTGGTCGTTATAGTGATGTTCATCCCGCGGATCGCGTCGATCTTGTCGTACTCGATCTCGGGAAAGATGATCTGCTCTTTGACGCCCATGTTGAAATTTCCGCGCCCATCGAAGGAGCGCGCTGATACACCGCGAAAGTCGCGTACGCGAGGCAGCGCGATCGACACCAATCGATCGAGGAACTCGTACATCCGCTCCTGCCGCAGCGTGACCATGCAGCCGATCGGATAGCCGGTGCGGATCTTCCACACCGCAATCGACTTCTTCGCCTTGGTGATCACCGGCTTCTGACCGGAGATCTTCTGCATATCGCCGACGGCATTCTCCAGTATCTTCTTGTCCGCAATGGCCTCGCCGACGCCCATGTTGAGGACAATCTTCTTCAGCCGCGGGACCTGCATTTCGGACTTGTATCCGAACTGCGTCGTCAGCGCGGGGACGACTTCCTTTTTGTAGACTTCCTTCAGACGCGCGGCCATCGTCAAGCTCCGAGCACTTCGCCGTTCGATTTGTAGAAACGCACCTTTCGACCGTCGTCGAGCGTGCGAAATCCGACCCGATCCGGTTTCTGAGTGACCGGGTTGTAGATCGCCACATTCGACACGTGAATCGGCATCTCCTTGGTGAGAATGCCGCCTTGCTGGTTCTTCATCGGATTCGGACGCGTGTGCTTCTTCACCTGGTTCACACCCGCGACAACGACGTGCTCGGCGTCGATGATTTGCTTGACGTCGCCACGCTTGCCCTTGTCGCGGCCGGCGATCACGACCACGCTGTCGCCTTTCCTGATCCTTCGGATCGTCATAGGACCTCCGGCGCGAGCGACACGATCTTCATGAAGCGCTCGGTGCGCAGCTCGCGGGTCACCGGCCCGAAAATTCGCGTGCCGATCGGCTCCAGCTTGGGATTGAGCAGCACCGCTGCGTTGGTATCGAACTTGATCTTCGCTCCGTCGTCCCGCCGCACGCCCTGTCGCGTCCGAACGACCACCGCGTTGTAAATCTCGCCTTTCTTGACCCGACCGCGAGGCGCCGCATCCTTGACGGTGACTTTGATGACATCGCCGATGTGCGCGTACCGGCGCTTCGAGCCTCCAAGCACCTTAATGCACATCACCTGGCGGGCGCCGGTGTTATCGGCGACTTCCAGCATTGTCTGCATCTGGATCATTGCGACATCTCCAACTTAATCCGCTGCGCATCGTAATCGCGGCGGCCAGTTTTGGACCCGTCCGGGTATGCGCCGCCGCCATCGAAAAGCCTCGCAAGTCAGAGGCCAATTTGTCCGAACTGCCAAACATTACGCGGGCGGCAGGCGAAGCTAATAAGTATGGCAGGATTTATGCTTCCCCGCAACTCCTACGACGAATCAAAGCCTTAAATAAGCTTTGCCTTCTCGATCAGCCGGCGCACTCGCCAGGCTTTGGTCTTGGCCAGCTTCCGGCATGCCTCGATTTCCACGAGGTCGCCTTCCTTGTATTCGTTTTTTTCATCATGAACGTGATATTTGTTCGAGCGTGTCACGACCTTGCCATACAGCGGATGCTTGACGCGCCGCTCGACCAGCACCGTGACGGTCTTGTCCATCTTGTCGCTGACCACACGCCCGATCTGGGTTTGAATCAAGCTTCCCTTGCGAGCCGGCTGCGCCGGCTGGGCGGTTGCCGCATCCTGGTTTGAATCGATCATTTTTGTACCGCCTTCGATGTCTGATGCAGCCGCGTGCGCACCCGCGCGATATCCCGCCGGACGGCAGGCAGCTTTGCGTGATTGGTAAGCTGCTGGGTCGCTTTCTGCATGCGCAGACCGAACTGCTCGCGCAGCAGCGCATGCAACTCAGTCGTGAGCTCGTCGCGCGACTTTGCGTTGAGGTCTTTTTTGCGTTCCGAAGTTTTCATTTCCGTCGTTCCTACCCGAGGAGGCGATGCACGAACGTCGTCCTTATCGGCAGCTTGGCCGCCGCGAGCGCGAACGCCTCGCGGGCCAGCGCCTCGTCGACGCCGTCCATTTCGTAGAGGACCTTGCCGGGCACGATCTCGGCGACGTAGTACTCGGGATTGCCCTTTCCATTACCCATCCGGACTTCGGCGGGCTTCTGCGAAACCGGCTTGTCCGGAAAAATACGAATCCAGATCCGGCCTCCGCGCTTGATGTGACGCGTCATTGCCCGCCGCGCTGCCTCGATCTGCCGCGCGGTCAAGCGGCCACGGGTCGTCGCCTTGAGACCATATTCGCCGAAGCTGACCTTGGCGCCGACGGTCGCAACACCCTTGTTGCGTCCCTTCTGCTCCTTGCGATATTTCCTTCTAGCTGGCTGTAACATTCTTCACTCCCGGGGCCTTGCGCACGCGTTTCGCCGGCTCCGGCGGGGGCGGCGGCGCGATCTGCGGCTCGGCGTTGTGCGGCAACACCTCACCCTTGAACACCCAAACCTTGATGCCGATGACGCCGTACGTCGTCTTCGCTTCGGCAAAACCGTAGTCGATGTCGGCGCGCAGCGTATGCAGCGGCACGCGGCCTTCCCGATACCATTCGGTGCGCGCGATCTCGATGCCGTTGAGCCGCCCCGAGCTCATGATCTTGATGCCCTGCGCGCCAAGCCGCATCGCGTTTTGCATCGCGCGCTTCATCGCGCGCCGGAACATGATCCGTTTCTCGAGCTGCTGCGCGATCGAGTCGGCGACCAGCTGCGCATCGATCTCCGGCTTGCGGATCTCCTCGATGTTCAGGCCCACCTCGGTTCCCATCATCTTTCGCAGGTTCGAGCGCAGCGTCTCGATGTCCTCGCCCTTCTTGCCAATGACCACGCCGGGCCGCGCGCTGTGAATGGTGATGCGGGCGTTCTTCGCGGGCCGCTCGATCGTGATCTTTCCAACCGAGGCGTGCGACAGCTTCTTCTTGAGATAGTCGCGGACCTTGATATCCTCGTTCAGGATCGTCGGAAAGTGCTTGCTGTTGGCGTACCACTTCGACGACCAGTTCCGATTGACGGAAAGGCGAAATCCGGTCGGATGAATTTTCTGTCCCATGACTGTCCTTATTTTCCGTCACCGACGGTGACGTGAATGTGGCAGGTCTGTTTGAGGATCACGTTGCCGCGGCCCTTGGCGCGCGCGGTGAAGCGGCGCAGGTTGGTCGCCTTGTCGACGTAGATCGTCTTGACCTTGAGCTCGTCGATATCCGCGCCTTCGTTGTGCTCGGCGTTCGCGATCGCCGACTCGAGCACCTTCTTGATGATCTTGGCGCCCTTCTTGGGGCTGAAAGCCAGCACGTTGAGCGCGCGGTCTACAGGCAGGCCGCGGATCTGGTCCGCGACCAGCCGCCCCTTCTGGGCGGAGATGCGCACACCGCGCAGGATCGCTTTGGTTTCCATTTAGAGCTCCTTACTTCCTCGGCGGCGTCGGCGCGACAACTTTCTTGTCGGCGGAATGCGCCTTGAACGTCCGCGTCAAGGCAAACTCGCCGAGCTTGTGCCCGACCATGTTCTCCGAGACATACACCGGGATGTGCTGCTTGCCGTTGTGGACCGCGATCGTCAGCCCGACGAAATCGGGTGTGATGGTCGAACGACGCGACCACGTCTTGATGGGGCGCTTGTCCGAGGTCGCCCGCGCCGCTTCCACCTTCGCCTGCAGGTGGTGGTCGACGAACGGTCCCTTCTTTATTGAACGTGCCATGATTTAGCCTTTTTTCGCAGCGTGGCGGCGCCTGACAATCATGCCGTCGGTGCGCTTGTTGCGACGCGTCTGATATCCCTTGGTCGGCGTCCCCCACGGCGACACTGGATGGCCACCGCCGTTGGAACGGCCGCCGTGCGGATGATCCACCGGGTTCATCGCGATCCCGCGCACGGTCGGGCGAATCCCGCGCCAGCGGTTCGCACCCGCCTTGCCGATCGAGCGCAGGCTATGTTCCTCGTTGCCCACGGTGCCGATAGTGGCGCGGCAGTCGACGTGCACTTTGCGGATTTCGCCCGAGTGCATGCGTAGCTGCGCGTAGGCGCCTTCGCGGGCGAGAAGCTGTACCGACGCGCCGGCGGAGCGGGCAATTTGCGCACCCTTTCCCGGCAGCATCTCGACGCAATGGATGGTCGTGCCCACGGGAATGTTGCGCAGCGGCAGGCAGTTTCCCGCCTTGATAGGGGCCTCGACTCCGCTCATCAGCTGCGTGCCGGCGGCGACTCCTCGCGGCGCGACGATGTATCTGCGCTCGCCATCGGTGTAGAGCAGAAGCGCCAGATGCGCGCTGCGATTCGGGTCGTATTCAAGCCTCTCGACCTTGGCCGCGATGCCATCCTTGTCGCGAAGGAAATCGACCATGCGGTAGTGCTGCTTGTGGCCGCCACCCTTGTGACGCACGGTAATGTGGCCGTTATGGTTGCGGCCGGATCCGCGTTTCTTGATTTCCAGCAGCTTGTCGACAGGCCTGCCCTTGTGCAGGTCGGGATTGACGACCTTGACCAGCGAACGGCGGCCGGGCGAAGTGGGTTTGACTTTGACGAGTGGCATTAGGCTTCCTGCGCGAAATTGATTTCCTGGCCCGGCTTCAGACTCACGTAAGCCTTTTTCCAGTTGCGGCGGCGGCCGCTGTAGGCGCCGAATCGCTTCACCTTGCCTTTGACGTTGGCGATCTGGACGTTTTCCACTTCGACCTTGAACAATAACTCGACAGCAGCCTTCACCTCGGGCTTGGTCGCGTCAGGCGCCACGCGAAACACGACCTGCGCGTGTTTGTCGGCGATGTAGGTCGCTTTTTCGGAAATGGCGGGCGCGAGCAAGAGCGTCAGCAGTCGCTCGACGTTGTACTTGCTCTGGACGGCTACCTTTTGCGCGCTCATGCCAGGATCTCCTCGAACTGCGCGACCGCAGCCTTGGTGAGCAGGACCTGGTCGAATCGCACCAGGCTGACCGGATCGACCCGATGCGTCTCCACGACCAGCACATCGCGCAGGTTGCGCGTAGACAGGTAGACGTTGTCGTCGATCTTGTCGGTGACGAGCAGCACCGAGCCGGAGAGGCCGAGCCCCTTCATCTTTTGCGCGAAAAGCTTGGTCTTCGGCGCGTCGAGCGCAATCTGCTCCACGACCGAGAGCCTGTCCTCGCGCACCAGTTGCGACAGGATCGACGCGATTCCGGCGCGGAACATCTTACGGTTCACCTTCTGCGAAAAATTCTCGTCCGGGGAGTTCGGGAAGATCTTGCCACCGCCGCGCCACAAGGGACTGTTGGCCTGGCCGGCGCGGGCGCGACCGGTGCCTTTTTGCGCCCACGGTTTCTTGTGTGACTTGTTGACGTCGGCGCGGCCCTTTTGCTTCCGGTTGCCGCTGCGCGCGTTGGCCTGGTATGCCGTCACGATCTGATGGACCAGCGCTTCGTTGTATTCGCGGCCGAACAAGGCGTCGGATGCGGAAAGCGTTGCTGCGGGCTTGCCGTCGTCGTTGATGAGCTTGAGGTCCACGATCAGGCCCCTTTCTTGAGCGGCGCCTTGACCGACGGCCGCACGACAATGTGGCCACCGTCGGCGCCGGGCACCGCGCCTCGCACCAGCAGCAGTCCCCGCTCTGCATCGACGCGAACGACCTTGAGCGTTTGCACGGTGCGGCTGACATTGCCGTACTGGCCGGCCATCCGCTTGCCCGGAAACACGCGACCCGGATCCTGTGCCATCGATATCGAGCCCGGCGTGTTGTGCGACAGCGAATTACCGTGCGACGCGCGGTTCGAGCTGAAGTGATGTCGCCGGATGACCCCGGAAAAGCCGCGGCCTTTGGTCGTGCCGCTGACATCGACCAATTGGCCGACGGCGAAGGTTTCCACGCTGACGGTCTCGCCCACTTTCAGCGCAGCGAGCTGTTCCGCAGTCACTGGGAATTCCTTGAGGACGACGCCGGCTTCGACGCCGGCCTTGGCCAGATGACCCGCCTGCGGCTTGACGACGCGGTTGGCCCGGCGCTTGCCGTAAGTCACCTGCACGGCAGAGTAGCCGTCGGTTTCCTGCGTCTTGATCTGCGTGACACGGTTGTTCGCGACGTCGAGCACGGTCACCGGCACGGCGGAGCCGTCGTCGGTGAAAATGCGCGTCATTCCGATCTTGCGACCGAGTAATCCCAGACTCATTGTCGTCGTCCTTTCCAAGCCGCTGATTTCGATTGACCCGCGGCGCTAGCACTGATCCCTGATTCCTGCCTACTGCAGCTTGATCTCCACATCCACACCGGCCGGAAGATCGAGCTTCATCAATTGATCGACGGTCTTATCTGTCGGGTCGATGATGTCCATCAGCCGCAGGTGCGTCCGAATTTCCAGCTGATCGCGCGAAGTCTTGTTGACGTGAGGCGAGCGCAGCACGTCGAAGCGCTCGATCTTGGTCGGCAACGGCACAGGGCCCTTGACGACCGCCCCTGAGCGCTTTGCAGTCTCCACGATCTCCTGCGCCGACTGGTCGATCAGCTTGTAATCGAAAGCTTTCAGCCGAATTCGTATCTTCTGGTTTTGCATCAGTTCACCTTTTGAACAACCGCCCGCTCGCGCGCTCGGTCCTTCGTTGCCTTTCCCACACCAAATCTTTCGTCCGAAAGTGCAAACCTACTTTCGGCCGGATTATCTTCCGCCGCTGTAACAGCGACTATTCAATGACCTTAGCCACGACGCCGGCGCCGACGGTGCGTCCGCCTTCGCGGATGGCAAAGCGCAAGCCTTCCTCCATCGCTATCGGCGCAATCAAGGTCACCGTCATCTGGATGTTGTCCCCAGGCATCACCATCTCCGTCCCCGCAGGCAGCTCCACCGATCCCGTCACGTCCGTCGTCCGGAAATAAAACTGCGGCCGGTAGCCATTGAAGAACGGCGTATGCCGCCCCCCCTCCTCCTTGGACAGCACGTACACCTCACAGCTGAACTTGGTGTGCGGGGTAATCGAC
>Ga0193751_1001550_pt1 | contig 14577 bp, 12 predicted proteins | sample L1c2metaG_FD_143050 | JGI IMG/M metagenome (GOLD analysis project Ga0193751, IMG submission 143050) | Soil microbial communities from a riparian zone of the East river system, Colorado, United States - L1c2 | ecosystem: Environmental > Terrestrial > Soil > Riparian zone | place: USA: East River... | reverse complement strand
GGAGGCTGGACCGGATACAAAAGCGACAAATCCGCAGGCCCCATAACCATGCGAGACGGCCTCAAGCGCTTCAACGGCATCGTCGACGGCTACCACCTCGCCAGAAATGTGTGCTCAAGTTAGCCCCTCCGGGGAGAGGGAGATCCGAGGCCGGCGAGCGATCAAACAGGGAGAATCACGCCTTGTCCGGCATGGCGATGCGCCGGCCGGCTGCTTCCGGCCGCGGCAGCATTGCGTGCGACGCCTGCATTTGCGCGATCCGTGCCGCGATGTCGGCGGGGAACGGCACGGTTTTCCTGGCGGCCATGTCCACGTGCAGCGACATGTTCTCCGAGGTGGCGGACATCCAGCCCTCGCGCGCGTGGAACAGCTGCTCGAAAAAGTGCATGCGCTTGGCGTCGTGGCCGAGCAACTGGAAGGTGACGCGGACCGGGTCGCCGGCGCGCAGTTCCCGCAGATAGCGCACGTGCACCTCGGCCGCGAACGTGGAATGGCGGCGCTGCTGCAGATACGCCGGCCCGATGCCAAGCAGCTCGTAGGCTTCGTCCACCGCGCGATCGAACAGCACGTTGTAATAGGCCATGTTCATGTGGCCGTTGTAATCGATCCAGGCCGGCTCGACCTCCATCACCGAGGAGACGAACGGAGCGAAGAACACGGGTTCGAGGTCGAGGCGATCGAGCATGGCGGCATCCCGGCGGCGCGATTCCGGCAGCCTAGCATCAAGTTTGGCGGATTCATGAGCAGATGGTGCGGTTTCATGCGAATCCGGAGGGCTTTGCCGCCTGCCGGGCGCGTCTGATAACGTGGGACATGCTACGCATTGCTTCGTAGCCCGCATGAGCCATAAGGGCGGTTACGCCCGTCTTCGACGGGCTATGGCGAAATGCGGGACCGGGTTCCCGGATTGCGTTGCGCTCCATCCGGACTACATCCGAACCGAGGACGACATGGCGCTTGCAGCCGAATCGATGACGCCGCACTCCGGGCGCGACCCCAAGGCGGTCGAGGCCGTGATCCGGGCGCTGGCGGCCGCGTTCGGCAATCGCCTGGTGACGTCGCTCGCGGTGCGCCAGCAGCACGCCAACACGTTCACCTGGATCGCCAACGAGCCGCCCGATGCGGTGGTGTTTCCGCAGACGGCGGCCGAGGTGCAGCAGATCGTGCGCATCTGCGCCGCGCACCGCGTCCCGGTGATCGCGTTCGGCACCGGCAGCTCGCTCGAGGGTCACGTCAACGCGCCGCGCGGCGGGGTCTCGATCGACGTGCGCGATCTCAATCGCGTGCTCGCCGTCCATGCAGACGATCTCGACTGCGTGGTCGAGCCCGGCGTCACCCGCAAGCAGCTCAACGAGCACCTGCGCGACCAGGGCCTGTTCTTTCCCATCGACCCGGGGGCGGACGCCTCTCTCGGCGGCATGGCGGCGACGCGCGCGTCCGGCACCAACGCCGTGCGCTACGGCACCATGAAGGACAACGTGCTGGCGCTCACCGCCGTGCTGGCCAACGGTGAGATCGTGACCACCGGGCGCCGCGCCAAGAAGTCCGCGGCCGGTTACGACCTCACCCGGCTGTTGATCGGCTCCGAAGGCACGCTGGGCGTGATCACCTCGCTCACGCTCAAACTGCACGGCATCCCCGAGGCGATCGCCGGCGGGCATTGCCCGTTCCCCTCGGTCGAGGCCGCCTGCAACGCCGCCATCGCGACCATCCAGTCGGGTATCCCGGTCGCCCGCATCGAGCTGCTCGACGCACTGCAGGTGAAGGCGACGAACATCTATTCGAAGCTGTCGTTGCCCGAGACGCCGATGCTGTTCGTCGAGTTCCACGGCTCGCCGGCAAGCGTCGCCGAGCAGTCGGAGCGCTTCAACGAGATCGCGGTCGATCACGGCGGCGGCCCGTTCGAATGGGCCACCCAGGCGGAGGACCGCACGCGGCTATGGCAGGCGCGCCACGATGCCGCGCTCGCCTGCAAGGTGCTGCGCGCGGGCGGCCAGATCGTCGCGACCGACGTGTGCGTGCCAATCTCCCGGCTCGCCGAATGCGTCACCGCGACGCAGCGCGACATCGCCGAGAACCGGCTGGTCGCGCCGATTGTCGGGCACGTCGGAGACGGCAACTTTCACGTCGCGCTGGTCGTCGACATGGACGATGCCACCGAGGTGGCGGCGGTCGGGAGCGTGATCGAACGCCTTACCGAGCGCGCGCTCGCCATGGAGGGAACCTGCACCGGCGAGCACGGCGTGGGTCAGGGCAAGATGAAATATCTCGAAGCCGAGCATGGGGCGGCGGCGCTCGAGGCCATGCGGGCGATCAAGCGCGCGCTCGATCCCGACGACATCATGAATCCCGGGAAAATCGTCGCAGTGTGACGGGCCTCCCCGGACACACAATCGCCGTCAAGAAAGCCCAACCGTGGCGATGGGCGGAGGGGGCCGCGGCGGATCGCCCCCCGGGCAAGAAAAGCCAGTTCGGAGAACGCCTTGCAGGCGACCCTGCTTGGAATGGCGATTGCGATCATCCTGGCGCTCATTGCGGCGCTGGTCGGGCCGCTGTTCATCGATTGGAGCCAGTATCGCGGCGTGTTCGAGGCCCGGGCGAGCCGGATCGTCGGCATGCCGGTGCGGATAACCGGCGCGATCGACGCGCGCATTCTGCCGAGCCCTTCGGTGGTGCTGCGCGGGGTCGAGATTGGCGCGGCGGGCGGCGAGGCGCGCCTGAAGGCGCGCGAGCTCGGCATCGAGTTCGGCCTCGCGCCGATGTTTCGCGGCGAGCTGCGCGCGGTCGAGATGCGCCTCGTCGGCCCCGACGTCCGGCTCGGGCTTGACGTCGACGGGCGCCTCGACTGGCCGAAGGCGCCGGCCGGCATCGATCCCGATCAGCTGTCGATCGAGCGTCTGAACGTCGAGGACGGCCGCGCCGCGCTGGGCGACGCCCGGAGCGGCGCCGGCATCGTCGTCGACAAGCTGTGGTTCAGCGGCGAGCTTCGCTCGCTTGCCGGCCCGGTGAAGGGCGAGGGCGGTTTCAGCGCCGATGGCGAGCGCTATTTCTATCGGGTCGCGGCCGGGCGCGCCGACGGGGACGGCGGCGCCAAGCTGCGGCTGACGCTCGATCCGTCCGAGCATCCGGTGACGGTCGAAGCCGACGGGACGCTGCACCTGGACAACCGCGCGCCCGGTTTCGAGGGAACGCTTGCGCTCGCCCGGCCCGCCGGCGTCGCGCCAGCGAGTGGCCGCGGCGTTGCGTCGGTGCCGTGGCGGGCGACCGGCCGCGTGAAGGCGACCACTGCGAGCGCGCTGGTCGAGCAGATCGATATCCAGTACGGGCCGGAGGAGCGCGCCATCAAGCTCGGCGGCGTCGCCGACGTCAGGCTGGGCAAAAATCCGCGCATCAGCGGTGTTCTGTCCGCCCGCGAGGTGGATCTCGACCGGGCGTTCGATCTGCCCGAACCGACGCGGCATCTGCCGGTCGCGGCGGTCCGCGCCATGGCCGACGTGATCGCCGGCACGTTCAAGCCGCCGTTCCCGCTGCAACTCGGCATCGGCATGGATAGCGTCACCCTTGCGGGCAGCACGGTCCAGGCGGTGCGCGGCGACTTCAAGATCGACCCCGAAGGGCTCGATATCGAGACGTTCGAGTTTCGCGCGCCGGGCGCGACCCAGGTCCGGGTCAGCGGGCGGCTGGTTCTTGCCGGCGCGGAGACGACGTTCCGCGGCCCCGTCGCCATCGAGGCCGGCGATCCGCGCGCATTCACCGCGTGGATCGAAGGGCGCGACGCGCCGGCGCGCGATCAGGTCGGGCCGATGCGGGCCAGCGGCGAGGTGGCGTTCAGCAACGAGCGCATTGCCATCGATCGGCTGCGCGCGGAGATCGACCGCAAGACCGTCGAAGGGCGGCTGCTTTACGCGGCGGCAGCCGGCGGCCACCCACCGCGGCTGGAGGCGGAGCTCAAGGCGGCGGTTCTCGACATCGACCGGCTGGTCGCGGTCGGCCGGGCGGCGCTCGCCGGCTCCACGCCCGATCTGCCCGGCGAGACCGCGCTCGCGATCGAGATCGGCCGGGCCACGATCGCGGGCGTCGAAGCAAAGGACGCGAGCGTGAAGCTGCGCCTGGACGCGGACGGGCTGGTGCTCGACCGCGTTGCGTTCGGCGATTTCGGCGGCGCGGCGTTCAATCTCAACGGCCGGATCGAGTCGCCGTTCTCGGCTCCGCACGGCGCGGTGACGCTCGATCTCGATGCGCGCAGTCTCGACGGCTCGCTGGCGCTGCTCGCAAGGTTTGCGCCGGATGCGGCGGAAGCGGCGCGCCGCCTCGCGCCGCCCCTGATGCCGATCAAGACCCACGCCACGCTCAGTCTTGCAGCCGACCGCGGCGCTGCCGGCCCGAGCAAGCTTACGCTCGATGGAACAGCCGGTCCGGTCCGGCTGCGCTTGGCCGCGCAGGCGAGCGGCGATCCCACGGCGCTGCCGGCGCTCGACACGCGGCTCGACGGCGAAATAACGGCCGACGACGGCAAGGCCATCGTCGAATTGCTGGGGCTCGATCGCGCCTTCGCTGTCGACAAGCACCCGGGCCGCCTGAGCTTCAGCGGGCAGGGCGCGTTGAACGGGGACCTGCGCATCGAAGCCCGGCTGGCGGTGGGCGGACTTGCGGCGAGCGCCAACGGAACGGCGCGACTGTTCGGCCCGGAGCCACCAACCGGTGCCCTGGATGTGGCCGTCTCGGCGGCCAATGTGCGGCTGCCGCGCGATGCCGCCCGGGAGTCTCAAGCAAAGGTTCCGGTTGCCCTCACGGCCCGGCTGACCGCCGCGCGCGCGGCGTTCACCCTCGACGATCTCGCCGGTACGGTCGCCGGCGTCCCGGTGCACGGACGTCTCGAGACGACCCTCGGCGCGCCCGTCAGGATCGATGGCCGGTTCGATGCGGACAGCGTCGACGTGCCGACGCTGGTGGCGGCGGCGATCGGTGCGCCGGCGCAAGGCAGCGTGCGCGCTGATGCGCCGCCACTGTCATCGGCGCCGTTCGCGCCCGGCCTGTTCGACATGGCGGGCGGGCGCGTGCGGCTCAATGCTGCACGTGCCGCCCTGTCGCCGGGGCTCGTCGTGCGCCAAGCCCGCGCGGATGTGCGCATCGGCGACGCCGAGATCGCGATCGAGGACATCGAAGGCGACTTGGCCGCCGGGCGGTTGACCGGCGCGATGACGTTCCGCCGCCTCGCCGACGGCGTTGCCACCCATGCAAATTTGGCGCTCGTCGATGCCGATGCCGCCGCCATGCTGCCGGGCGAGGGACGTGCCGCGATATCGGGGCGGCTCACGCTCCAGGTCGCGGTCGACGGAACGGGTCTGAGCCCGGCGGCGCTGCTCGGATCGCTGACCGGCACCGGCACGGCAACGCTCACGGCCGGCGAGATCGCCGGCTTCGACCCGGACGCGTTCAGCGCCGTGATCCATGCGTTCGACCAGGAAGCGTCGATCGATGCCGCCAAGGTGCGGGACATTGCCGTCGCCGCCCTCGACCGCGGAAGCCTGCGGGTGGCGCGCGCGGATGGCGCCTTCAATATTGCGGCCGGCGAGGTGCGCCTGAGCACGATCATCCTGCACGGGGAGAGTGCCGACCTGACCGCCACCGGCCGTTTCGATCTTGCCGGACGGTCGCTCGAGGGGCGGGTGACGTTCGCGGGGCCGGCGCCGGCCGGCAGCACGGCCGGGCGGCCCGAAGTCTACCTGGCGGTCCGTGGCCCGCTCGGAGCGACGCAGCGAACGATCGACGTGACCGCCCTGTCGGCCTGGCTCACGCTGCGGGCGGTCGACCGGGAGGCAAGGCGCATCGATGCCATCGAAGGAGCCGCGCGCGAGGCAAACAATCCGAGCGGCCAGTCGCCGGCGCCAGCCGGGACCGCGGCCCCAGCTTCGCCCCCTGCGCCAAGCGGCATCGTGACGCCGGCACAGCCGCCCACGGTGATCCGTCCGGCGCCTCCTGAGCAGACCCGCAGGCCGCCCGTCCAGCCGACCCGCCCGGAAGCCTCGGTGGCGCCCCGGCCCGAGCTCGCGCCCGCATTGCCGCCGCCCATCAACATCCGTCCGCTGCCGAGCGCGCCCGGCAGCCCGGCGCGGCAAAAGCCGTCCGGCTCCGCCGCGGGTCCGCCGGCCGCGCGCCAGAACGCCCCGGCGCACCCGCCTGCGGACGCGCCGGCCGCCCAAGAGCCTTCGATCTTCGATCGGCTATTCGGTTCGCAACGCTGAGGCTGCGAGGGTCGACGGCGGCGTCGGTTCGCGCGAGCCGTTGCCGCCGCCTGCCTGAGCCCGGTAGTGATCGAGCACGAACAGCCTAATGGCAGAGGAAAGATTCCCCTGCCGCCGCCCGCCGTCGATGGTGGCAACAAGATCCGACAGCGTCATGTTGCGCCCCGAGGCGATCTCCTTCAGGCCTTTCCAGAAGGCATCCTCGAGACTGACGCTGGTTTTGTGCCCGGCTATGACGATCGAGCGTTTGACGACCGGCGATTTCATCGACCGTCCTCCGTTTCGATGCGATGCGCGTCGAGCTTGCGGCGCGCCTTTTCGGCGCGCGCCTCCTCGAGCGAGCGCTCGGCTTTCGAGCGGCCATGGGCGGCGCGGTTTTCCGCGGCGCGAACGGCGTCGCGTTGTCGTTTGACCGCTTTGCGGGCGGTCCGCAGATTGACGATCTCGCCCATGTCTCCACTCGACCTGCCCGTCCGCGTCGCCCGGGCCATTCTGACAACGGGCGCGGCGGGGAAGGGTTCCGGATACCTCTACGGTATAAACCCCCGCATTCGACCGACCCGGTCGAGAACTCCGGCCGATGTTCCGCGATTCGCTACCAAAACCCTGGAATTGGTAGCCTGATATAGGGACAACACCGGGAAAATCCAGATTTATCCCGCCCCATACTCTTACACAGGTCGTTGAGCCGATTCGGCGTGCCCTATTGCCGCGCAGCTATCCAAAAGAACCCTGAGAACGCGTCCAAATAGAAGGAATTGGCGGGCCATTGGCAATTTTCGGTCGTCGATCGTTCAACCCGGCCGGGTCATGCGCTCAGGTCGGACCAGCCGGTCGAACTCCGCAGCCGTAACCAAGCCGAGCCGAACCGCCTCCTCGCGCAACGTCGTCCCGTTGGCATGGGCGGCCTTGGCGATCTTGGCGGCATTGTCGTAGCCGATCTTCGGGGCCAGCGCGGTGACCAGCATGAGCGAGCGCCGCATCAATTCGCTGATGCGCGCTTCGTCGGCGCGGATGCCGGCGACGCAATGATCGGTGAAGGAGCGGGCCGCATCGGCGAGCAGCCGGATCGACTGCAGCATGTTGCAGGCCAGCACCGGCTTGAACACGTTGAGTTCCAGATGCCCCTGGCTGGCCGCGACCGTGACCGTGGTGTGATTGCCGAACACCTGGCAGCACACCATGGTCAATGCCTCGGCCTGGGTCGGGTTGACCTTGCCGGGCATGATCGAGGAGCCCGGCTCGTTTTCCGGAAGGATGAGCTCGCCCAGCCCGGAACGCGGGCCGGAGCCGAGCAGCCGGATATCGTTGGCGATCTTGAACAGGCCGGCGGCGAGGGCATCGAGCGCGCCATGAACGGCTGCATAGTTTTCGTGCGCCGCCAGGGCCGCGAACTTGTTGGGCGCGGTCACGAAGGGAAGGCTGGTGATCTGCGCGACCTTCTTGGCGAAGGCGCGGGCGAATTGCGGCTTGGCATTGAGCCCGGTGCCGACCGCCGTGCCGCCCTGGGCGAGCGGATAAAGTTCCTTGAGCGCCCCGCGCGCGCGGGCGACCCCCGAACGGACCTGGGCCGCGTAGCCGGAAAACTCCTGGCCCAGGGTGAGGGGTGTCGCGTCCTGCAGATGAGTGCGGCCGATCTTGACGATGGAGGCGAAGGCCTTGGCCTTGCGCTCGAGCGCCGCCTGCAGGTGGGCGAGCGCCGGCAGCAGGTCGTGGACGATGCCGTGGGCGGCCGCGATATGCATCGCAGTCGGGAAGCAATCGTTTGAAGACTGGCTCAGGTTGACGTGATCGTTGGGATGTACCGGCGCCTTGGCGCCAAGCTTGGCACCGAGCAGCTCGTTGGCGCGATTGGCGATCACCTCGTTGACGTTCATGTTGGTCTGGGTGCCCGAGCCGGTCTGCCACACCACCAGCGGAAAGTGGTCATCGAGCATGCCGTCGGCGACTTCCCGGGCGGCCTTGACGATCGCCCGCATGCGCCGCGCGTCGATGAGCCCGAGCGCGTGGTTCACTTCGGCCGCCGCCCGCTTGATCACGCCGAGCGCGTGGATGACCGGCGGCGGCATGCGCTCGGTGCCGATGCGGAAATTCTCCAGCGAGCGCTGGGTCTGCGCGCCCCAGTAGCGATCCACTGGAACCGCGATCGGTCCGAAACTGTCGGTCTCAACGCGCGTCCTGGCCATGGGGATCTGCCTCGCGGTCGTCCTCCTCGAGGACGGAACGGACGGCCGCGCGTTCACGTTCCCGGGCGGGGAAACGTCACTTCTTGCGGAAGCGGTCGAGCCGCACGACCTCGGCGCCCCCGTCGGGCTTGCGCGGGGTTTCGGCTTCCGGCTCCGCGGCGGCCGGCTTCGCCGGGGCGTCCGCGGTTGCGGCTGCGCTCGCCGCCGGGCCCGCGGCTGCCTTGCCCGCCGGCAACGGCTTGGGTTTCGCCTTGGCGTCTTCGGCCGGCGCCGCCGCCGCGGCGTCTTCCGCGCCTGCTTCGTCCGCGGCCACGGCGGTCTCGAACTGCAAGCCGAACTGGACCGACGGGTCGAAGAATCGCTTGATCGCGTCGAACGGCACCACCAGGTGCTCGTTGATGCCGCTGAACGACAGGCCGACCTCGAACCCCTGCTCGCCGACCGTCAGGTCGCGGTACTGATGCTGGATAACGATGGTGATCTCTTCGGGATATTGTGCGCGCAGACGCTTCGACATGCGCACGCCCGGCGCGCCGGTGTTGAACGAAATGTAGAAATGATGGTCGCCCGGCAGGCCGTCCCGGGCGGCGTCCTGCAGCACGCGGCGCAGGACGGAGCGGAGCGCCTCCTGGGTCAGCAGGTCGTAGCGGATGTGATCGAGCGGCATGGCGGCGCGGCTGCTCTCACCAGAATCGCATGGGATGGAATCTAGCGTGTGGCGCGAGGAACGCCAGCCCGATTGCCGGAGATAGAGTGGGGGCTTCTGTTGCCAGGTGCCCCCGGACCCCGCCTGACGCTGCTAAGACGCCAGGGCTTCAGTCGGTCTTTCGAGCCGCATTACGCGGCCAGAGCAACCGGAGCATAGTTGTCGTTGGCAACTATGAGTTTGGCCCGATAACGTCGGAACCATCCCGGGCAAAAGCACGCCTTTTACGCCCTCGTCGATCCTGTTTCGCCCCCGCCGAAGCCCGGCTCCGGAACCTGCGGGTCCGGGCTTGGGTGGAGGCGCCGGGTACTGCCCCCGGGTCCGAAAGGTTTATTACGACGGCCATTTATCGCCATATCCGGCTTGCGCCGGCCCCTCCTATATAAGCCTTGGAGGTTGACGAAAAAAGAGCGCCGATAGGCCCGCCGGGCGCTAGTCTGCCCGCGCGGGCCCCGATTCTCGGGTTCGCGAGCCTTGCGGCGCTCGGCCGGTGACCCATGCGGCAGTATCTCGACCTGATGGAGCTCATTCTCAGCCGGGGCGCGGAAAAGCGCGACCGCACCGGCACCGGGACCTTGTCGATCTTCGGTCACCAGATGCGGTTCGACCTGGCCGAAGGCTTCCCGCTCCTCACCACCAAGAAACTGCACCTGAAGTCGATCGTCTACGAGCTGCTGTGGTTCCTGCGCGGCGACACCAACGTCAAGTACCTCAACGACCACGGCGTATCGATCTGGGACGACTGGGCGGACGAGCGCGGCGACCTCGGGCCGGTGTACGGCCAGCAATGGCGGTCGTGGCCGGCGGCGGACGGCGGCACGATCGATCAGATGGCCGGCGTGGTGGCGGCGATCCGCCGCAACCCGGATTCGCGCCGCCTCATCGTGAGCGCCTGGAACCCGGCGCAAGTCGACAAGATGGCGCTGCCGCCGTGTCATTGCCTGTTCCAGTTCTACGTCGCCGAGGGGCGGCTGTCGTGCCAGCTCTACCAGCGCTCGGCCGACGTCTTCCTCGGCGTGCCGTTCAACATCGCGTCCTACGCGCTGCTCACCCTGATGGTGGCGCAGGTGACCGGCCTCGCGCCGGGCGAGTTCGTCCACACGCTGGGCGACGCGCATCTTTATTTGAATCACCTGGAGCAGGCGCGGCTGCAGCTCGCGCGCTCCCCGCGGCAACTGCCGACGATGCGGCTCGATCCCGCCGTCAAGGATCTCTTCGGCTTCCGCTACGAGGATTTCGTGCTCGAAGGCTACGAGCCGCACCCGCACATCAAGGCGCAGGTGGCCGTGTGAGCGGCCGCCCGGCGGTGCGGGGCCCCGCGCCGGTCGCGCTGGTGCTGGTCGCGGCCATCGCGGAAAACGGCGTGATCGGTCGGGACAACGCCATGCCGTGGCGGCTGCGCTCCGACCTCAAGCGCTTTCGCGCGCGCACCTGGGGCAAGCCGGTGGTGATGGGGCGCAAGACATTCGTGTCGCTCGGCAAGCCGCTGGCCGGGCGCACCAACATCGTGGTCAGCCGCGACCGCACGTTCTGCGCGCCGGGCGCGGTGGTGGCGCCCAATCTCGCCGCGGCGCTCGCGGCGGCGCGCGGCGATGCGTTGCGGCGTGGCGCCGATGCGATCGCCGTCATCGGCGGCGCCGATATCTATGCGCAGACACTGCCGGTCGCGGACCGCCTCGACATCACGCTGGTCAAGGCGCGCCCGGACGGAAACATCCGTTTTCCGCCGATTGATGCGAATGATTGGCGCGAGGTCGACCGCGCCGAGCATCCGGCCGGTCCCGACGACAGCGCGAGCTTTGCGTTCGTCACCTATGAACGTGCAGCGCAAAAGGCCGGTCAAATCTGATGGCTGATGCTCCGGGCTATTCACCCTCCGCCCGGAAGGCGCGGCACGAACGCGCGTTGTAAGGGGCCAATGCGTCCCCTATAACCCCCCGGGGCCCGAATACCCCTGCCCGGCGGCCAAGGCCGGCAATCGAGGAGAAATCCATGCCGTGGAGCAATCAGGGCGGCGGGCCCTGGGGTTCAGGACCCAAGGGGCCTTGGGGGTCCGGTCCCCAGTCGGGCGGGCCGTCGCCGCCCGACCTCGAGGAGCTGCTCCGCCGCAGCCAGGACAGGCTCAAGACCGTGCTGCCCGGCGGGCTCGGCGGCAAGGGTCTCCTGCTGGTCGGGCTGGTCGTGGTGGCGATCTGGGGATTCTCCGGCTTCTTCCGCGTCGAGCCGGACGAGCGCGGCGTGGTCCTGCGCTTCGGCAAATATGCATGGGATGCCAATCCGGGACTCAACTATCACCTGCCGTATCCGATCGAAACCGTCCTCACCCCGAAGGTCACCCGGGTCAATCGCCTCGACATCGGCATGCGGCTCGTCGACGACAGCCGGCGCGGAACCAGCATGCGCGACGTGCCGGAGGAGAGCCTGATGCTGACCGGGGACGAGAACATCGTCGACGTCGATTTTTCGGTGTTCTGGCTGGTCAAGCCGGACGGCGTGAGCCAGTACCTGTTCAACATCAACGACCCCGAAGGCACCGTGAAGGCGGTGGCCGAAAGCGCGATGCGCGAGGTGGTCGGCCGCTCGCAAATCGAGCCCATCCTCACCGGCGCCCGCCAGACCATCGAAGGGGGCGTGCAGGAGCTGATGCAGCGCACGCTCGACCACTACAGTGCCGGCATCCAGATCACGCAGGTTCAGCTGCAGAAGGTCGATCCGCCCGCGCAGGTGATCGATTCGTTCCGCGACGTGCAGGCGGCGCGCGCGGACGCCGAGCGCGCCCAGAACGAGGCGCAGACCTACGCCAACCGCGTGGTGCCGGAAGCGCGCGGGCGCGTCGCCCAGGTCACCCAGGCCGCCGAGGCCTATCGCGAGCAGACCGTCGCCGAGGCGACCGGTCAGGCGGCGCGCTTCCTCAAGGTCTACGACGAGTACAAGAAGGCGCCGGACGTCACGCGCCAGCGACTCTATCTGGAGACCATGGAGCGGGTGTTCGGCGGGACCGACAAGATCATCCTCGATCCCGGCCCAGGCGCATCAGCGGTCGTGCCGTATCTGCCGCTCAATGAGCTGACGCGTCGGCCGGCCGGCAATAGCGGCGCGCCGCAGACGGGAGGCACGCGATGAGGTTCGGTTTTGCCGGCGGCATCATCGTCGTCCTCGTCCTGGTCCTGGCGATCCTCGGTTACGGCTCGCTGTTCACCGTCCACCAGACCAAGCAGGCGCTGGTGGTCCGCCTGGGCAATCCGGTGCGGATCGTCACCGATCCCGGCCTGCACCTGAAATCCCCGCTGATCGACAGCGTGATCTACATCGACAAGCGCATCCTCGATCTCGAGTCGCCGCCGCAGGAGGTCATCGCCTCCGATCAGAAGCGCCTGGTGGTCGACGCGTTTGCCCGCTACCGCATCGAGGATCCGCTGAAGTTCTATCAGACCGTCGGCTCGATCGAAGGCGCGCGGTCGCGGCTTTCCACCCTGCTGGTCTCGGCCCTGCGCCGCGTGCTCGGCGAAGCCACGTTCATCCAGCTGGTGCGCGACGAGCGCCCGCAGCTCACCCAGCGCATGCGTGAGCAACTCGACCGCGAGGCGGCCGCGTTCGGGATCGTGGTGGTGGACGTGCGTATCCGCCGCGCCGATCTGCCCGAGCAGAACAGCCAGGCGGTCTACCAGCGCATGCAGACCGAGCGCCAGCGCATCGCCGCCGAAGCCCGCGCGCAAGGCAGCCAGAAATCGCAGGAGATCCGCTCCAAGGCCGACCGCGACGTGACGGTGCTCATCGCCGAGGCGCAGTCGAAGGCCGAGCAGACCCGCGGCGAGGGCGATGCCAAGCGCAACCAGATTTTCGCCGAGGCGTACAGCAGGGATCCGGGCTTCTTCGCCTTCTACCGGTCGATGCAGGCGTATGAGACCGGGCTGCGCTCGAACGACACCCGCATGCTGCTGCGCCCCGACTCCGACTTCTTCCGCTATTTCGTCGATCCGGCGGGCAAGCCCCGCGAAGAGGGCAACAAATAGCGCGCCGCGGCGCCGACTGCGCCGATGTCCGAATTTCTCGTCGCGCTCGGGCTCCTGTTCGCCATCGAGGGACTGGTGTTCGCCGCGTTCCCCGGCGCGGCAAAGCGCGCCATGGAAAGCGTGCTGGCGACCCCGGAGCATTCGCTGCGGCTGGTCGGGCTGGTGTCGGCGGTCGCCGGCGTGGCGCTGATCTGGTTCGTGCGCGGCTGAGCACGGCATCCGGCGTCACGTCCGCGTGATAGCGAAACGATCCGGTCGCCATTCCGCCGGATTCCGGTTCCATCTCCCGTCCGACGCCGCTCTTGCCTTCATGCGCCGCCGGGGGCAGTGTCGCGGCCGAATCCGTTTTGGGAGATTTGACGTCATGGCAGGCATTGCCACGCAGGTCGCACGCCTTTGTCGTCCCGCTCTGCTCGCCGCCGGGACGGCCGCGTTCCTTATTCCCATGCTGGCCCAGCCCGCCGCGGCACGCGGGCCGGACGGGATCGCCGATGTCGCCGAACAGGTCATCGACGCCGTCGTCAACATTTCGACCTCGCAGACCGTCGACACCAAGAACGGGCCCAACCTGCAGCTTCCGCCCGGCTCTCCGTTCGAGGAATTGTTCGAGGAGTTCAACCGCAACCGGCGAGGCGATCAGAACCGCGAGCGCACGCCGCGCCGGGTCAATTCGCTCGGCTCCGGCTTCATCATCGACGCGGAAGGCATCGTCGTCACCAACAATCACGTGATCTCCGAGGCCGACGAGATCAACGTCATCCTCAACGACGGCACCAAGCTCAAGGCGGAACTGATCGGCAGGGATCAGAAGACCGACCTCGCGTTGCTCCGGGTCAAGCCGGACAAGCCGCTCAAGGCGGTGAAGTTCGGCAATTCCGACACGCTGCGGCTGGGCGATTGGGTGATCGCCATCGGCAACCCGTTCAGCTTCGGCGGCAGCGTCACGGCCGGCATCGTGTCCGGGCGCAATCGCGAGCTCAATTCGGGGCCCTACGACAACTACATCCAGACCGACGCCGCCATCAACCGCGGCAATTCCGGCGGACCGCTGTTCAACCTCGACGGCGAGGTCATCGGGATCAACACCGCCATCATCTCCCCGTCCGGCGGGTCGATCGGCATCGGCTTTGCGGTGCCGTCGAAGACCGCGCTGCCGGTGATCGAGCAGCTGCGCGAATACCGCGAGACCCGGCGCGGCTGGCTCGGCGTCCGCATCCAGCAGGTGAACGACGAGATCGCCGAGAGCCTGGGCATGAAGCAGGCGCACGGCGCGCTCATTGCCGGGGTCGACGACAAGGGCCCGGCCAAGCCCGGCGGCATCGAGCCCGGCGACGTGATCGTCAAGTTCGATGGCAAGGACATCAAGGAAATGCGCGACCTGCCGCGCGTGGTGGCCGACACGCCGGTCGGCAAGGACGTGCAGATCG
>Ga0193751_1001549_pt1 | contig 14587 bp, 12 predicted proteins | sample L1c2metaG_FD_143050 | JGI IMG/M metagenome (GOLD analysis project Ga0193751, IMG submission 143050) | Soil microbial communities from a riparian zone of the East river system, Colorado, United States - L1c2 | ecosystem: Environmental > Terrestrial > Soil > Riparian zone | place: USA: East River... | reverse complement strand
CCAAACGTCAGCAGGTTGGCTTTCTTGCGAGCCCACGCCTGCAGCTCGCCTTCCGTTTTCATCACCAGCCAGCACGCGCCGATCAGCGCATAGCCCGCGATGAGCCCCACGCCCGTAAGTAGCGCGAACGGCGTCATCCATTCGAAGCTGCCGCCGTTGAAATGCCGTCCCGCGACGGGAATGCCCTGCACGTACGTGCCGAGCACGACCCCTTGCGCAAAAGTCGCGACGACCGAACCCAGGTGAAACGAACGGTCCCACATCTTGCGATGCCGGGACAGGTGGCGGAACTCGAAGGCGACGCCGCGAAACACCAGTCCGACCAGCATGAACAGAATCGGAAAATAGACCGCGGGTATGATGATCGCGAACGCCAGCGGAAACGCCGACAGCAGCGCGAACCCTCCCAACACGAGCCACGTTTCGTTGCCGTCCCAGACCGGGGCGACCGAATCCATCATGGCGTCGCGGCCGGCGTCGTCCGGCGCGAACGGGGCGAGGATCCCCACGCCCAGATCGAAGCCGTCGAGAAGCACGTACATGAATACGCCGAAGGCGAGGATGCCGGCCCACAGCGGAACGAGGTCGAGCGCCACGTTTTTCTACTCGCCTTCCATCGCTGCCGACAGCGGCCGCGCCGGCGTCGCGGTCACGCGGCGTTCCGCTGCGGCCGCCTTTTCGACCGGTCCGACTCGGAGGAACCGCACCATGAAATAGCCGCCGGCGCCGAAGATCGCGATGTACGCGACCACATAAATCGCAAGCGACGCGAGGACGTCGCCTCCTGCCAGCGACGGCGTGACCGCATCGCGGGTGCGCATCAGGCCGTAAACCACCCATGGCTGCCGTCCCGTCTCGGTCGTCACCCATCCCGCGAGCACGGCGACAAACCCCAGCGGCGACGCGAGCATGCAGAGCTTGAGAAACCAGCGCGAGCTGGCCAGGGCGCCGCGCCACCAGACCCACCAGCTGCACACGACCAGCGCAAGCAGCACCAGGCCGACGCCGACCATCAGACGGAACGAAAAGAAAGGAAGGGCCACCGGCGGACGATCCTCGGGCTTCCATTCCTTGAGACCTTTGATCACGCCTTCGGCGTCGTGGGCGATGATCACCGAGCCCAGGGCAGGTATGCCGACTTCGAAACGGTTGGCTTCGGCTTGCTCGTCCGGCCAGGCGAACAGCAACAGCGGCATGCGGCTCTGCGTTTCCCAGTTTGCCTCGATAGCGGCGAGCTTCGCTGGCTGGTGCTCGCGCGTATTGAGCCCGTGCTGGTCGCCGATCACCACTTGCAACGGGACCAATACGGTCAATAAGCCGAACGCCATCTTGAGCATGGTCGTTCCTTCCTCGCGAAAGCGGCCGGCGCGCAAGTGATACGCGGCGACACCCGCGCAGACCAGCGCAGTCGTGATGTAAAACGCCACCGTGGTATGCAGGAGCCGGTACGGAAACGACGGGTTGAAGATCACCGCGAACCAATCCGCAGGAAAGAAGCGTCCGTCGACGATGGTGTATCCGGCAGGCGTCTGCATCCAGCTATTGGCCGAAAGGATCCAGAAGGTCGAGAACAGCGTGCCCGCCGCCACCATCACCGCCGCAAACAGATGCAGCCACGCCGGCACGCGATTGCGCCCGAACAGCAGCACGCCGAGAAAGCCCGCCTCGAGGAAGAACGCGGTGAGACCCTCGTAGGTCATCAACGGCCCGAGGACGTCCGCGGTTGCGTCCGCATACCGGCTCCAGTTCGTCCCGAGCTGGAACGGCATCACGATGCCGGAGACCACACCCATGCCGAACGACACGGCAAATATCTTCAGCCAGAACTGCGACAGGCGCAGGAATATCGCCCGCGCGGTCGCGAGATGCAGGATTTCGAGTACCGCGATGTAGGAAGCAAGCCCGACGGTGAATGCGGGCAGCAGAATATGCAGGGCGATAACCCAGACAAACTGCAACCGCGACAGCAGGAGCGCGTCGAGCATCACCTCTCCCCTCCGCACGTTCTCGCCCATTTCACTATACCAGCAAGGCGTCGCGCGCCCCACCCGCGGGAGACGCAGGAATATAATGAACGCGAAACCGGTGGCTTCACCGTCTTCATGGAGACAGACATGAACGCGCATCGATTTACGCACACCGCCCGTTGGATGATCGCGTTGGTCTTCGCCGCGGGGAGCGCCGCGGCGCTGGCGCAATCCGACCCGCAGCGCCTGGTCGACGCGGCCGATTCGTCGTTTTTGAAGTTCATGCGCGATCCCGACATGAGCTGGCTGCAGGACAACATCGGACGCGCGCGCGGTGTCCTCATCGCGCCGGAGGTTGCCAAGGCGGGATTCATATTCGGAGGCTCCGGCGGCCGCGCCGTGCTGGTCGTGCGCGATCCCAAGACTCGCAAGTGGCAGGGCCCCGCGTTTTACACGCTGGCGACGGCGAGCGTCGGCTTCCAGGCGGGCATCTCGGTTTCGGAAGTGCTCACGCTGGTCATGACCGAGAAGGCGCTCAACGCGCTGCTGTCCACGTCGGTGAAGCTCGGGCCGGACGTGAGCATCGCCGCCGGCCCGGTCGGCGCCGGCGCCAAGGCCGATGTCATCACCGACATGGTGTCGTATGCCCGCTCCAAGGGAATCTACGGCGGACTCAATCTCGAGGGTACCGTCGTGGCGATTTCGAACGACTGGAACGAGACGTATTACAACAAGAAACCGCTTACGGCGGTCGATATACTGGTGCGCGGCGGTGTGCGCACCAAAGGCGCCGATAAGCTTCTTGCCGACGTTTCTCGAGCAGCCACCAAGAAATAAAGCGGACGCTATGTTCAGCGGCGCACGGGGTCGAAGCACGACCCCTGCGCGAGTTGCTGTCCGCGTGAGAACCCGATGAGCGCGCCACCCGTGGCTCTCGCGCGCCCGCGCCTGCAACTCTCCGGCATCACCAAGGTCTACCCCGGCGTCGTCGCCAACGACCGCATCGATCTTTGCGTCATGCCCGGAGAGATCCACGCGGTGCTGGGCGAAAATGGCGCCGGCAAATCGACGTTGATGAAGATCATCTACGGCGTCGTGAAGCCGGACGCCGGGACGATCCGCTGGGACGGAGATCTTGTGACCATTGCCAATCCAGCCGACGCACGCGCGCTCGGCATCGGCATGGTGTTCCAGCATTTCTCTCTGTTCGAATCGCTTACCGTCGACGACAACATCGCGCTTGCGCTCAGTGCCCACGAGGCAAAGCGTGGACTCGATGCGCGAATCAGCGAAGTTTCCGCGCGCTACGGCTTGGCCGTCGAGCCGCGCCGCCGCGTTCACTCGCTGTCCGCGGGTGAACGCCAGCGCGTGGAAATCGTGCGCTGCCTGCTGCAGGAGCCGCGCCTCTTGATCATGGACGAGCCGACGTCGGTGCTGACGCCGCAGGCCGTGGACAAGCTGTTCGAGACCCTGCGCCGGCTTAAGAGTGAAGGCTGCAGCATTCTCTACATCAGCCACAAGCTCGACGAGATCCGCGCGCTTTGCGAGCGTGCGACCGTGCTTCGCTCGGGGCGCGTCAGCGGCACCTGTGACCCCCGGGCCGAGAGTCCCTCGAGCCTGGCGCGGATGATGATAGGCGCCGATCTGCCGCATCCCCGGCACCGCAAAACGAGCCAACGCGGCGATGGCGCCCTGCGGGTCAACCGGCTTTCGCTCAAAGCCGACGATCCTTTCGGCACCGATCTGATCGATGTCGAGCTTGCTCTTCGAGGCGGCCAGATCGTTGGTATCGCGGGTGTGTCCGGCAACGGCCAGAAGGAGCTGCTGGCCGCGCTGTCGGGCGAGCGGCCGGTCGACGATCCCGCGGCGATCGAGCTCAACGGCGTGGCTGCTGGACGGCTCGATGCCGCACAGCGGCGCGCTCTCGGACTCGCCTTTGTGCCCGAAGAGCGGCTGGGCCGGGGCGCCGTGCCCGAAATGTCGCTGGTCGAAAACGCACTGTTGACTGCGCACCGGCAGGGCATGACGCACCGCGGGTTCGTGCGCCTCGATGCGGCGCGTGCGTACGCGCGGGCGGTGATCGGGAGATTTCAAGTCAAGGCCACCGGCGCTTACGCCGCCGCGCGCAGCCTGTCCGGCGGCAATCTGCAGAAGTTCATTGTCGGGCGCGAAGTGCTGCAAGGGCCGCGCGTACTGATCGCCGCGCAGCCAACCTGGGGTGTCGACGTCGGTGCGTCGGCGCTGATTCGCCAGGCGTTGATCGATCTTCGCGACGAAGGCGTGGCGGTGCTGGTCGTGTCGGAGGAGCTCGAAGAGCTCTTCGAGATCTGCGATGCGATCGCGGTGATCGCACGCGGCCGTCTCTCTTCACCGAAGCCTACGCATGCGACCAACGTCGGCGAAGTCGGCCTTCTCATGAGCCGGCCGTTTGGCGCCGAGCCGCCCACGGGCAACGCCCACGCCGAGCCGATCGATGCGGATTAGCCTCGAAGCGCGTCCGCAGCCCTCGCGATCGATGGCGTGGCTCTCGCCACTGCTTGCCATACTTGCGACGATCGTCGTGGGATTCCTGCTCTTTTCGAGCCTCGGCAGGAACCCGTTGCAGGCGCTGTACGTGTTCTTCGTCAAACCCGTCGAAACGCTTTACGGCATCGGCGAATTGCTGCTGAAGGCCTCGCCGTTGATGTTGTGCGCGATAGGACTCGCGGCGGGCTATCGCGCCAATGTCTGGAACATCGGTGCAGAAGGCCAGCTCACGCTGGGGGCGATCTGCGGCGGCGGGGTCGCGCTCGCGCTGGAAGGCGTCGGCACAGGCTGGGTGTTGCTTCCGCTGATGATGATCGCCGGGGCCGCGGGTGGCATGGCGTGGGCGGCGATTCCGGCATGGCTGCGCAACCGATGCAACGCCAATGAAATTCTCGTAAGCCTCATGCTTGTCTATGTCGCGACCTTGTTGCTGTCGCTGCTTGTTCAGGGTCCCTGGCGCGATCCGGAAGGATTCAACTTTCCGCAATCGAGGATGTTCGCGGATGCGGCGCTATTGCCTATCCTGCTGCCGGGAACGCGATTGAACTTCGGCTTGGTCATCGCGCTCACCGCGGTTGCGCTGGGTTGGGTATTCGTGCGCCGCAGCCTGACGGGATTTCAAATGCGCGTCGCAGGGCTAGCGCCGGCGGCTGCCCATTATGCGGGCATCTCCATGCAGCGAACGGTCTGGCTCGGCATGCTCATTGGCGGCGCGGCGGCCGGAATCGCCGGTGTCGGCGAGGCGGCTGGCCCCATCGGCCAGCTGCTTCCTTCGATGTCGCCCGGGTACGGCTTCGCCGCCATCATCGTTGCTTTTGTCGGCCGGCTTCACCCGTTGGGGATCCTGCTCGCGAGCTTGCTCATGTCGCTGCTGTACCTGGGAGGAGAGTCGGCCCAGATCGGGCTTGCGCTTCCGTCGGCGGTGACCGGATTGTTCCAGGGCACGCTGCTGTTTTTCCTGCTCGCCGCCGATGTGCTCGTAAACTTCCGCTTAAGAATCGTGCGCGATTCGTCGATCGCCGGCGCGGCGCGCGCCGCGGCGAAGGCTGGGATCTGATGGAACATTTCGCCACGCTAGTCGCGCTTACGCTTGCCGCGGGCACGCCGCTGGTCTTCGCCGCGCTGGGTGAACTGGTTACCGAGCGTTCCGGCGTGCTCAATCTTGGCGTCGAGGGGATGATGCTGGTCGGCGCGGTGGTATCGTTCATTGTCACCGCAACGACGAAGCATCCTTGGCTTGGCGTTGCTGCAGGAGTGACCGCAGGCGCTGCAATGGCGCTTGCTTTCGGCGTGCTCACGCTATCGCTGATGGCCAATCAGGTTGCGAGCGGGCTGGCCTTGTCGCTTTTCGGTGTCGGTTTATCGGCGTTTATCGGGCTGGATTACGTCAGCGCGGTCGTCGAGGGGATCAAGCCGCTTGCGATTCCGGTCGTATCGGATATGCCGGTGGCAGGCAAGCTGCTCTTCGCCCACAGTCCTTTTGTGTACCTTTCGCTGGCGCTCTGCGCTTGCGTGCAATGGTTCCTGTTCCATACTCGCGCCGGCCTGATCGTGCGGGCAGTAGGAGAGTCTCCCGCGTCCGCGCACGCGATCGGTTATTCCGTCGCGCGCATACGCTACTTGTGTGTGATCTTCGGCGGCGCCTGCGCGGGGCTTGGCGGAGCATACATGGCGGTCGCCTACACACCGCTATGGACAGAGGGCATGACGGCGGGACGAGGCTGGATCGCGCTTGCGCTGGTCGTATTCGCGACCTGGAAACCCTGGCGTGCGCTCGGCGGCGCGTATCTTTTCGGCGGCGTGACGCTTGCGCAGTTTCAGGCGCAGGCGATGGGTTCCGAAATCCCTTCACAACTGCTGTCGATGCTGCCTTACGTCGCAACGATCGTGGTATTGGCGCTCATCTCACGGGACGCAATCGCGATCCGGCTCAATGCGCCCGCCTCACTGGGAAAGCCTTTTCACCCGGACGCCTGAAAGCGCGGCGGGCAGGTAGAATCCGGCCTTGGACCATGCGAGCGCAGAGCAGTCGTTCGCCAAAATCGAGCTGCTGGAGAAAGAATCATGCGATGCATGCCTGGAAAATGGATAGGTGTCGCAGCGTTCGTCGCGACCGCCTGGGTGTTGTGCATGGCGGCCGCCGCTGCTGCCGATGCGCCATTCAAGGTCGGTTTTGTCTATGTCAGCCCGGTCAGCGACGCGGGTTGGACATTCCAGCACGACTCGGCGCGCAAGCAAATGCAAAGCGCGCTGAAGGGAAAAGTCGTCACCCAGGCCATCGAGAATGTCCCCGAAGGCGCGGACGCCGAGCGAGTGATCCGTCAACTCGCCAGCGATGGCTACCAGCTCATATTCACGACATCGTTCGGGTACATGAATCCGACGATCAAGGTCGCCAAGCAGTTTCCGAAGACATATTTCGAGCATGCAACGGGCTACAAGCGAGACAAGAACGTCGGCACATACAACGCGCGTTTTTACGAAGGACGCTATCTCGCCGGCATCGTTGCCGGCAGCATGACCAAGACCAACGTCGCCGGATACGTCGCCGCATTCCCGATTCCCGAAGTCGTCATGGGCATCAACGCATTCACCCGCGGCATGCGCAGCGTCAACCCGAAGGCCGAGGTCAAGATCATCTGGGTGAACGCGTGGTTCGATCCCGGACGTGAACGCGAGGCGGCGGACACGCTGGTTTCCCAGGGCGCCGACGTGCTGACCCACCATACCGATTCGACCGCGGTGGTGCAGGCGGCAGAAGCAAGAAAAGTCTACGCGATCGGCTATCACTCGGACATGTCCAAATACGGACCGAATGCGCACCTGACGGCGGTCACGCATCAATGGGGCGCGTACTACACCAAGACCGTGCAGGACGCGATCGACGGCAAGTGGAAGCCCGACAATGTGTGGGGCGGGATCAAGGAGAAAATGATCATGATGGGGCCGTTTAATCCGATCGTGCCCAAGGCGGTCCAGGACAAGGTGAATCAAACGGCCGCCGATATCGGCGCCGGAAAGTTTCACCCGTTTACCGGGCCGGTAATCGACAACCAGGGCAAGGAGCGGCTCGCGGCCGGCAAGGTCATGAGCGACGAGGTCCTGTCCCGCATGGATTACTATGTGGAAGGCGTTCAGGGAACGCTGCCGGTGTCGAAATAGATCAGCACATCGCAACATATGGAAACCGCATCGAGCGCCGTACGACAATGGATCGGGCGGACCGAAACCGCGTCCGACACCGTTGCCGCAACGCCGTATGCGGCCCTTTCGGCGACGCTCGACTGGCCGGCTGAGCGACCCGCGGTCGGAACGCCTCTGCCGCCGCTATGGCACTGGCTGTATTTCCTTCCGCTGCATCGGATGTCGGACGTCGGACCCGACGGCCACACCAAGCGTGGCGGTTTTCTGCCGCCGGTTCCGCTGCCCAGACGCATGTGGGCCGGAAGCCAGCTCGAGTTCGTCGAGGCTCTTCGCGTCGGCGACGCGATAACGCGCACGTCCACCATCGCCGACGTCACCGAAAAAAGCGGCCGCAGCGGATCGCTGATCTTCGTCAAGGTGCGTCACGACGTCCGAAAAAACGGCGGGGATATCGCGCTCACCGAATTCCACGATATCGTCTACCGCGGCGCTCCCGCGCCCGGCGATCCCGCGCCCAAGCCGCAGGCCGCGCCGTCGGCGTCGACGTGGGAACGAAAAGTGGTGCCGAGCGACGTCCTGCTGTTCCGCTATTCCGCCCTGACTTTCAATTCGCATCGGATCCATTACGATCGTAAGTACGTCACCGAGGTCGAAGGCTACCCCGGGCTGGTCGTGCACGGTCCGCTGATCGCGACGCTGCTGCTCGACCTGCTGCGACGCGAATTGCCCGACGCCGTCGTCGCCGCATATCAATTCAAGGCAATCCGGCCGCTGTTCGATCTGAACCATTTTTTTGTCTGCGGCGAGCGACGCGACGAAAAAACCGTGCGGCTGTGGGCGCGCGACCACGAAGGTTGGCTCGCCATGGACGCAAGCGCGGTCGTGCGCTAAAGCGTCGATGAGACTGCCGGTTACCTACCTCTTCGTGCCGGGGAACCGCCCCGACCGCTTCGGCAAGGCGCTCGCATCGGGCGCCGACGCGGTGATTATCGATCTTGAAGACGCGGTGACGCCGGAAGACAAGCCGGCGGCGCGCAGCGCGATCCGCGAATTCGCGGCGTCCGATCGCACCCGCGCGGCGTCGTTGCTGGTCCGCATCAACGATGCGGCCACGCAATGGTTCGACGCCGACCTCGAACTCTTGCGCGTGGCTGGAGTGGGCGGCGTCGTGTTGCCCAAGACCGAGCACGCGTCGCACATCGAGCGCGCGGCCGCAGCGCTGACCCCCGACGGCGTCGTAATCCCTATCGTCGAGACGGCTCGAGGGCTCCTCAACATCGACGAGCTCGCCGCCGCGCCGCGCGTGCAGCGCATCGCTTTCGGCACCCTCGACTACGCGGTCGATCTCGATCTTTCCGGCGACGAGCGCGGCTTTGTCTACCCCGCGTGCCGGATCGCACTTGCCTCTCGCGCCGCAGGCATTGCCTCGCCGATCGGCGGCGTCACCCCGGAGATCGGCGACGAGACCAAGCTGCTGGCCGATCTCGCGTTCGCGCGCGCGTGCGGCTTCGGCGCGAAGCTTTGCATCCATCCGCAGCAGGTCGCCGCCATCCATCGAGCGCTTATGCCCACCGAGGACGAGATCGCCTGGGCGCGCCGGGTTCTCGTCGCGGCCGACAGCGGACGCGGCGCGGCGCAGGTCGACGGCAAGATGGTCGATCGTCCGGTTGTGCTGAAGGCGCAGCGCATTCTCGAGCGCGCGCCGCACTAAGCATGGCGTTGCGCGGCGTTTAGTCTCGCCTGCGGTCGCGGCTTTTTCCCCTGGGCGAAAACGATTTCGCCCGACATCCATCGGAGCCTAAGGAAATGCCCTCGACAATCATCGATTCCGCGATCTTCGGCAATATCTTCTCCACCGCCGCGATGCGCAAGGTCTTTTCCGACGAAAACAGAACGCAGAAATATCTCGACATCGAAGCGGCGCTGGCCCGAGTCCAAGCGCGGCTGGGGATCATTCCGGCCGAGGCGGCGGACGAGATCATGAAGAACTGCACCCTCGACAGGATCGACATGGAGAAGCTCCGCGTGCAGACCGAGCGGATCGGCTACCCCGTCCTCGGCGTCGTGCAGCAGCTCGTCGCAGCGTGCAGGGACAATCTGGGCGAGTACTGCCATTGGGGCGCGACGACGCAGGACATCACCGACACCGCCACGATGCTGCAAATCCGCGAGGCGCTTGCGCTGGTCGACGATGATCTGCAGGCGATCTCGCGGTCGATGACGGACCTCGCGCGGCGTCACCGCGACACGCCGATGATCGGCCGCAGCAATCTTCAGCAGGCGGTGCCCCTGACGTTCGGATACAAGATCGCGGGATTGCTGTCGGCGATCGAACGTCACCGTGCGCGCCTTGCCGAGCTGCGCCCACGCGTGCTCGTGGGCGAGTTCGCCGGCGCCGTCGGCACGCTCGCGTCTATACAAAAAGATGCGCTTGAAAACCAGGCGGGACTGATGCAGGAGCTCGGGCTCGGCCAGCCGGACATCGCGTGGCACACGCAGCGCGACCGGATCGCCGAAGTCGGCTGTTTTCTCGGCTTGGTGACCGGCACGCTGGGCAAGCTCGCCACCGACGTGAAGCTGATGATGCAGACCGAGGTCGGAGAAGTCTACGAGCCTTTTGCGCCCGGTCGCGGCTCTTCCAGCACCATGCCGCAGAAGCGCAATCCGATCTCGAGCTGCTACATCCACGCCTGTGCCTCGGTCGTGCGCCAGCACGCCGCCGCCCTGCTCGACGCGATGATCGCCGATCACGAGCGTTCGACCGGCCCGTGGGAAATCGAGTGGATTTCGCTTCCCGAGGCGTTCTTGCTTTCCTCGGGCGCGCTGGCGCAGGCGCGCTTCATCGTCGGCGGTCTGGAGGTCGATGTCGAGCATATGCGCGCCAACCTGGACATGACGCACGGCCTGGTGGTGTCGGAAGCGGTGATGATGGGGCTTGCTCCGTACCTCGGACGGGAGCACGCGCACGATCTGGTCTACGACCTTTGCCGAAAGGCGATCGACGAGAATCGACCGCTGCTCGACCTGCTTGCCGAGACGCCGGAAATCACCCGCCACGTCGATCGGAAGCAACTGCAAACACTGTGCGATCCGGTCAACTACCTCGGATTGTCGGGAAGCATGGTCGATCGCGTGCTCGCGAGCGTGGAGAAATCCGAGCACGCAAGGACTTCGGCGCCGAAGCACGTGGCGGGACGCTAGTGACGAGAATCACACGTCCACGCAAGCATTTTTGCCGTCATTCCCGCCCTTCGACTACGCTCAGTGCCTGCCCTGAGCCTGCCGAAGGGGCAGGCTGCAGCGGGAATCCAGTGGCTTTGAAAATAAATGGATTCCGGCTCGCGCCCCTCATTTGCCAACTGAGGCGGGCTTGGCCGGAATGACGGAATTTATGCAACGAATTTGCGATGCGGGACGCTAAGCGATTTTCTTGAGCATCCTCAACACCGTCTCGAAGCGCTTGCCGTAGGGCGGGCGCAGCATCCATGTCAATGCGAATCGCGGTTGCACGAAGACCGCTTTCTGATGAGTGAAAGTTAGAAATCCCCGCTCGCCGTGGTACGCACCAATTCCGGACAGGCCGACGCCCCCAAACGGCAGCGATTCGTTGCTGAAATGCCAAAGGGTGTCGTCGATGGTGACGCCGCCCGCAGTCGTCTCGCAGAGCACTCGCTTGCGCGCCACGCCGTCGCCGCCAAACATGTACATGGACAGCGGGCGCGGCCGGGCGTTGATCCTGGCGATGGCTTCATCGAGCGTCGAATAGCTCTCGATGGGCAGGATCGGCCCGAAAATCTCTTCCTGCATGACCGCCATGGTCTCGTTGACTCCGACCAGCAGCGTCGGCGACATCTTGCGCGCGCGGTCCATCTGCGGCGCGCCGTCGCCGTCGACCACGACCACCTTAGCGCCCTTGCGCCGCGCGTCCTCGATCAGCGCGGTCAGCCGGCCGTAGTGATGCTCGTTGATGATGCTGGTGTAGTCCGGATTGCCGCCGGACATCGGATACATCGCCGCGACGGTCTTGCCGATCTCGGTCACGAGCGCGTCGATGCGATGCTCGGGCGCGAGCACGTAGTCCGGTGCGATGCAGGTCTGTCCGGCGTTGAGGAGCTTGCCGGTGAGCAGGCGCGGCGCGGCAGCCGCGATATCGGCGTCGGAATGAATCAGCGCGGGGGATTTGCCACCGAGCTCGAGCGTGACCGGCGTGAGCTTCTCGGCCGCGGCGAGCGCGATCTTGCGCCCCACGGCGGTCGAACCGGTGAAAAAAAGATGATCGAAGGGCAGCCGTGAAAATTCGGTCCCGACGTCGGGCCCGCCGTTGACGACCGCCAGCTCGCCGGGCGCGAAATACTGTGCGGCAAGCTCCTCCAGCAACGCGGACGTCCGCGGCGTGAGCTCGCTCGGCTTGAGCAGAACGCAGTTACCCGCGGCAAGTGCCGCGACCGCCGGCAGCAGCGCGAGCTGGACCGGATAGTTCCACGGGCTGATCACGCCGACCACGCCGAGCGGCTGGCGCAGCACGCGGCTTTTGCCCGGCCAGAGATACAACGGCGTTGGAACGACGCGCGACCGCATCCAGGCGCGCAGGTGCCGGCGCGCATGGCGCACGCCGACGCGAACCATGAACAGCTCGGCAAGACGCGTTTCCTGAGCCGGCCGCACGCCGAAATCTTCGGCAATCGCCTCGACGATCTGGGCCTCGTGCAGGTGACACATTGCCTCTATTCGATCGAGGCGATCGCGACGTGTTGCGTAGGGTGGGTTCCTGTCGGCGGCAAACGCGGCGCATTGCACGGAGAACAGGCGTTGCAGATCGCTCATCACGAACGCCGGAGTCAGACTTCCGTGCGCGCGGCGTCGAGCGCCTTCAGCAGCGTATCCGGATCGTGGGCGCCCGAGACCGCGGTTCGGCCGTTGAATATGAAAAAAGGCACGCCGCCAACGCCGACTTCGCGCGCTTCCCCGTCTTCGGCAAGCGCTTCGCGGCTTTCCTGGTCGGACGCGAGCATCGCTCGTGCATCGTCGGATGAAAAACCGGCTTTCCCGGCAATGCGTGCGAGCTCGTCCCGATCGCCGATGTCGCGCCCATCGATGAAGTACGCATGGAACAAGCGCTCGACCAGATCGTCGCGTGCCCGCGCCTCGCCCCGCTTTTGCGCCCACGCGATCAAGCGGTGCGCATCGAGCGTGTTCGGCTGCCGGACAATCCGATCGAAATCGAACGGGATACCGACCTCCTCGCCGACTTGTTTGACGCGGGCGTAAATGCCACCGGCGCGCGCCTTGCCGCCGAATTTCGCTTCAAGATACTCAGCGCGCGGAATGCCCGCGCGCGGAATGTCCGGGTTGAGCTGGAAAGGATGCCAGCGGACTGCAACCGCCGTGCCGGCCTCGCGCGAGCCAAGCTCGGCGAGCGCAGCTTCGAGCTTGCGCTTGCCGATGTAGCACCATGGACAGACGACGTCGGAAATCACGTCGATGACCGCCGTTGGTCCCGGAATGCTGTCGATCATTTTCCCGCCATTGTATTACGGCGCGAGCCTCGCTCGACAGAGTCGTGCGAATGATGGTCAAATCCCAGCCCGCTTCCATTGATGCGTTCTTCCATGAAACTCGGGCGCTGGGACATTTTTTGCGCCGTCGTCGATAACTACGGTGACGCAGGCGTCGCTTGGCGCCTCGCACGCGAGCTTGCGCTCGAGCACGGGTTCGCCGTGCGGCTTTACTGCGACCGGCTGCGGACGCTTGCAAGCATCGTTCCCGCGATCGACGCAAGCCGCGAAGTACAAGGCGTGCAGGGAATCGACGTGCGCGCGTGGGGCGGACCATCCTGCAACGATGCTATCGATGCGGACGCCGACGTCATCGTCGACATGTTCGGATGCGGCCTGCCGGAATCCTTGCTGGTCGCGATGACGCAACGTCCTCGACAGCCGGCCTGGATCAACGTCGAGCATCTCTCGGCCGAAAGCTGGGTGGAATCCACACACGCGCTGCCATCCCGCCACCCGCGGCTGCCCTTGGTACGGTACTTCTTCTTTCCTGGATTCAGCGCGAGTACCGCGGGCCTGCTGCGCGAGCGCGATCTGTTGTCCAGGCGCGATGCCTTCCAGTGCAGCGAGGTCGCGCGCGCATCGCTTTGGCGGCGCTTGCGCCTGCCGCCACCGGGTCCTGGCGCGCTGGCCGTGTCGCTTTTCTGCTATGCCAACCGCTCGTTGACTGTATTAGCCGATGCCTGGGCGGAACAATCGCGCGAAATCTTTTGCATCGTGCCGCCAGGCGCCGCCTGGCCTGCGTTGCAGGAGGGGATGGGCGGGCCGATGCTGCAGTCTGGACTACCTTTTCGCCGCGGGCGGCTGACCATCTCGGCGATCCCGTTTGTCCCGCAAGACGATTACGACGCGCTGCTGTGGGCATGCGATCTCAATTTTGTTCGCGGCGAGGATTCCTTTGTTCGGGCACAATGGGCCGCGCGGCCGCTCGTCTGGCACGCGTATCCTCAGGCCGACGATGCGCATAGGCCGAAGGTCGACGCCTTCCTCGCGCGCTATGGCGAAGCGCTACCGGCGGGCGCCGCAGACGCATACCGCGCGTTTTCGCGTGCCTGGAACGACGTCACGCCGATGCACGCCGACCTGTGGCGCGGTCTGATGGATTTCCACCCGGCGCTCGATGCCCATGCGCGTGCATGGGCACAAGACCTCGAGCGCCTGCCGGAATTCGCGAATTCCCTAGCCACATTCGTGTCGGATAAGGTATAATTTTTGGTTTCCCGAAAAACGGCAATCCAACAGGTGCAGCCATGAAAACCGCGCAGGAAGTCCGCGCCGGCAACGTCATCATGATCGGCAAGGATCCGATGGTCGTGCAAAAGGCCGAGTTCAACAAATCCGGCCGGAATGCCTCGGTCGTGAAAATGAAGCTCAGGAACCTCCTTTCCGGCGGGG
>Ga0193751_1001548_pt1 | contig 14594 bp, 15 predicted proteins | sample L1c2metaG_FD_143050 | JGI IMG/M metagenome (GOLD analysis project Ga0193751, IMG submission 143050) | Soil microbial communities from a riparian zone of the East river system, Colorado, United States - L1c2 | ecosystem: Environmental > Terrestrial > Soil > Riparian zone | place: USA: East River... | reverse complement strand
GAACACGATTCCGACGACGGCGCTCAGTACCAGGGTTGCCCGAGCCAATTTCTCCCGACCGAGAACGAGGGCACTGCCGGCGAGAAGGAACAGCGCCGCACCGGGGATCAAGAACAGGAACGGCAACGTCGTGCTCGGCAGAAAGTTCGTTGGGATCTCATCAGCTTTGCGGAAGTTGGGAGCCTGCATCTCCAGTCCGCCGACGAGACCCTGGAACTTGGGAAGGATCGTGTTCAACTGCGACACACCATTGTCGACATTCGGGAAGTTCATTCTCATGTAGCTCTTGAACGCATCCGGGGACATGCCGAGGGCACCTGGCAATGCTGGCAGCGTCTGCGCTTGTAGTTGGTCGGACATTGCTTGCACGGTGTTCATGTCGGCTCGAGTCTGGGCTAGCGCGGGCGGCGTCATGCTCGACCTCAAGCTTCCCGTCAGTTTCTCGACGCCGTTGGTGTTGCTCAACATTCCCGTTACGAGGGGAAAGAGAAAAAGTACTATCCCGAGGGCCGCGACGGCCGCGAGGACTATTTTCTTTGCCGACATTACTGTTCTCCTGTAGTTTCTCCGCGCACCTTGTTGGTGTAGTCGAATTTGCGGAGTAATGGTCATGTCGCCCCCGTGAGAGGACAGTCATTTCGATGGGCAAATCGCGTAACTGTGGGTTCCGCCACAGCACTGAAACGACAGTACGACAGCGCCTACTCGATCGAATATCGTTAACCTGCGGAAAAGTAGCCCATTCGTGGCCAGTTTCGACAAATCCGGTCAACATGCAACAATCGACCAGCTCCGAGGAAGTTCCCTACTGTCAGATAATTCGCAATACATTAGGGAAATCGACTGTCATCACCGCACTGAACGCGTCGGCGCAAATCGACTGGGTGTTGAGTGCGTCGCGCAGTTCAAAACAAGAAGTCGAAGATTGGCGTAGCAACGACACCGACTTCTCGCCGACAACGAATCAGGAGACGACCACGCTACGAAATTAGCGCTGTACCTGCGGATCTACCCCGACCTCGGCGACTTGTTCGCCGCCCAGCACCGGCCACGCCAGCACCTCGCCCGGTGAGGCTGCCGAGTCGTCAGCGTGTGAAGGCACTGGCGGTGGCCGTCGACAACGTTCACGCCGGCCGGGTGAACAATCCATCGGCAGCGGACGCGTGAAAGGTAAGAACGCGTGATCAGCCGACGAGTCTCGGAATAGAAATAGGAGAGACAAGGACGCATTGCGGGCCAACAGGTCACAAGACTAATCGAAGACGCGGGCATCGCGTTGCGTTATGCGACCGGATGTTGGAAACGGCTCACCCCGAAGACGAGCCATCCAGGGTGAGCCGATGTCTATTCTTTCGAAATGCTCTCGCGGTGAAAGAAAGCTCCTGTTAAGGACCGGCGAGGGATGTATTTGGTTTCGAGGTATTCCTCGATTCCTTCGTGGCCGCCTTCGCGGCCCAATCCGGATTGTTTGAGACCGCCGAAAGGTGCTGCCGCATCGGATACGACACCACGATTGACGCCGACGAGCCCTGCTTCTAATGCTTCGGACACGCGGAGCGCGCGATTCAAATTACGGGTGTAGAGGTAGGCGGCTAATCCGTAGTCTGTGTCGTTGGCAGCGGTAATCGCTTGCTCTTCGGTGTCGAATCCGGTGATTGCTGCAACAGGACCAAAGATTTCCTCACGTAACAGCCGGGCGCCGCTGGGTATGTCGGTGAGGACCGTCGGAGCGTAGAAGTATCCCGGGCCGCCGAGTTCATGTCCGCCGGTGAGCACCGTTGCGCCGTGTTGGACCGCATCGTCGACGAGGGCCGCGACGACACCCAGTTGCCGATCGTTGATCAAAGGACCGAGTTGGGTACCGTCTTCATAGCCTGGGCCGACGGCAAGGGCGGAAATCTTTTCGGTCAACTTCGTCGTGAACTCGTCGCGAACCGCGTTGTCGACCAGTATGCGATTTGCTGCGGTGCATGCTTCGCCGCCGTTGCGCATTTTCGCCGCCAATGCACCTTGGACCGCGTCGTCGATGTCGGCATCGTCGAAGACGATGAATGGTGCGTTGCCGCCGAGCTCCATCGACGTTCGCAGGACGAGGTCCGCGGACTGGGCGATCAACCGTTTTCCCACAGCGGTGGACCCCGTGAAGGTGACCTTGCGCAGTCGCGCGTCTGCCATCAGCGCCCCGCTGATCTCGGCAGCGTGCGAGGTGGGTAGAACCGATAACACGCCATCGGGGAGCCCAGCTTCGACGAAGATACGTCCGAGCACCATGAGCGTCAACGGAGTGTCTTCTGCTGGTTTGACAATCATTGTGCAGCCGGCGGCGAGCGCCGGTGCGATCTTGCGGGTGCCCATGGCGAGCGGAAAGTTCCATGGTGTGATCGCGAGGACCGGCCCCACCGCCTGCTTGGTCACCAGGATGCGGCCGTTTCCTGCGGGCGCGTGGGTGTAACGCCCGTGTATGCGGGTCGCTTCCTCGCTGAACCATCGCAGGAACTCGGCGCCATACGCGACCTCACCACGGCTTTCGGGAAGCGGTTTCCCCATCTCGAGACTCATCAGCAAGGCCAGCTCTTCGCCACGCGCGATGACCAGTTCCCACGCGCGACGCAAAATCACAGATCGTTCGCGCGAGGGGGTGGCGGACCAGTTTTGAGCAGCGGCGGCGGCATCGAGGGCGGCAAGAGCATCCGCCTCGGTCGCGTCGGCGACGTCGATGAACGTCTCGCCTGTCGCCGGATTGCGCACGCCGAATGTTGCGCGGTGCGCGGGGTCGGCGTCACAACCACCGATCAACAGCTTGGTGGGTAGTCCGGCGACAAGGGCGTCGAGCTTGGTCAGCAGTGCGGTGGGCATAGCGGGGCTCCAGGGAGTAGTGATGTGTTGGGGCAAGGATGGGGATGGAACCTGTGGCCGTTGACGTTTGCCGTGCCGGGTCTGGCGGCGCCCGACTCGGCACCTGTCGTTGACTGCGAAGGGTTACATCTCTGCGTGGTCCTTTGCGGTGTCAGGGAGATACGGATAGATGGGGAAAGCGTCGGCGAGCGTTGCTGCTCGGGCGGTCAACTCCGTCTCGTCGCCGCTGCCGGTGAGTGTTTCGGCGACTATGTCGGCAACCTCGACGAACTCGTCCCGCCCGAATCCGCGAGTGGCCAGTGCGGGCGTGCCGATTCGAAGTCCGGAGGTGACCATCGGCGGCCGCGGATCGAAAGGCACCGCGTTGCGATTCACGGTGATTCCGACACGGTCCAAGGCGTCTTCGGCGTCGCGCCCGGTCAGAGGTGAGTCGCGCAGGTCGATCATGGCGAGGTGTACGTCGGTACCGCCGGTGAGTACGGAGATCCCTCTGCTTCGCATGTCAGTCTCCGACAGCCGGGCCGCGAGCAGCTGTGCCCCTTCGACGGAGTTGCGCTGCCTGGTACGGAACTCTGCGGTGGCGGCGATCTTGAACGCAACAGCTTTGGCCGCAATCGCGTGCATCAGGGGCCCTCCCTGCTGGCCGGGAAAGACGTTGCTGTCGATGGCCTTTGCATGCTCAGCCGTCGTGAGGATGACCGCGGAGCGAGGCCCTCCGAGGGTCTTGTGCACCGTGGTGGTGACGACATCGGCATACGGAATCGGCGACGGGTGCAGTCCGGCGGCGACCAGCCCGGCGAAATGTGCCATGTCCACCCACAGCGCGGCCCCCACGTCGTCGGCCACGGCGCGGAATGCCTCGAAGTCGAGGTGTCGTGGATACGCCGACCAGCCGGCGATGAGGACCCGCGGGCGTTCGGCGCGGGCAATGGTTGCCACCTTGTCCATGTCGATCAGCGACGTTCGAGGATCGACCTGGTAGACCGCCGCGCGATAGAGCTTGCCTGAAAAATTGAGTCGCATGCCGTGGGTGAGGTGACCGCCATGTGCAAGGTCCAAACCGAGGATGGTGTCTCCGGGTTGGGCGAAGGTGCTCAGCGCGGCTGCACTGGCCTGTGCGCCGGCGTGTGGCTGGACGTTGGCGTGCTCTGCCCCGAACAGGGCTTTGACGCGGTCTATCGCGAGTTGTTCTGCGACGTCGACGAACTCGCAGCCGCCGTAATACCGGCGACCGGGGTACCCCTCGGCGTATTTGTTGGTCAGGACTGAGCCTTGGGCCTCCAATACCGCACGCGGTACGAGGTTCTCGGAGGCGATCATCTCGAGCGTCGCGCGTTGCCGGCCTAGCTCGCCAGCCATCGCGGCGGCGAGTTCGGGGTCTACGTCAGCGAGTGGGAGGTCCATCACGGACTGAACACATGTGCTCACGCTTCGTCGCCGACGGTGGTGAACGTTGTCACCGAGCGGCTCTGCAGACGGGGAATGACCTCGCCGAGCACGAGCGTCTGAAATGGCTCGGAGGCGCGGTGTTCCTCGTAGCCGCTGGTGTCGGTGTAGTGCTCGTAGACGACGAAGGTATTGGGGTCGTCGTTACTGACCTGCGCCTGGAAATGGACCGTTTTGTCTTCGGCGCGGTTGCCCGGGGTCATCTTCTCGAGGATCGACCGGATGTAATCGGCCTCGCCGTCCTTTGCGGTCCAGGTGGCGATGATGACGTGTCCCATGATGCGTTCCCTTTCGGATGGTGAGCTCAGATGGTGAATCCGATGGCCTGCAGTTGCTCGCGGCCCTCGGCGGTGATGTCGGACGGTTTCCATGCTGGAACCCATTGCCACTCGATACGAAAATCTGAGACGATCCGAGTGCCCTCGGCCGGCAGCAGTTCGGCACGCATCTGGTCGGACATGATTTCGGTGAGCGGGCAGGCCGGCGACGTCAGCGTCATGGTGATGATCGCGACGCGCCCCTGCTCGACCGCCACGTTGCGAACGAAACCGAGGTCCACGATGTTGATGCCGAGGTCGGGATCGATGACCTCGTACAAGAGCTCACGGACAGAGTCGGCCCTCGGGTCATGAGCGGCAGGTGCGCGATCCGCCACGTCGTCGTCGTGCCGTGAAACTGGCGGCGGCGGATCCGGCGCGATGTTCGCAGTGGCAGTCTCGTAGAGGCCCTTCGGGGTCAGGTCGAACCGGATGTCGCTGGTGACGCTGGCGATCCAGTCGGCTTTCCCGTGCGCCTTCCGTCGTACCCGCACTATGTCCTCACCCGTGGTCACCGCCGCAGCGGTGATCACGAGTTGATGCGGGTCGAGGCCCGACGAGCGTGCGTCCGACATCGCTTTCTCGACGATGCGAGCGACGGGCTCGCAGGTGCGCCCGGCTGCGAATCGCAGCTTCTCGAACGCCTGTGGTGCGGTCAGCCCAGTGACCGTGTCGAGCGCCGCACGCGCCTCGCTACACGGCACACGCACTTGCGATTCGGTAATCGTCAGTGCGGTCACGAGAGTCATGAGACCTCCTCTGCTTCGGCACGCGCGGGCACGCGCGTGCGCAGCCGGTTGAGCGGCATCGCCTCGTCGCGCAGCTTGTCGGCCGTCACGTCGTGCTCGACGAACAGCAGCCGGCGCACCGCAAGCACGTCACGCGGCTGGTTGAGCGAGATCACGCTGCGAATACGCCCGTCCCGTAAGGAGAACGCCGAGAATTTCAGGTCGTCGAGCGAGCCGCGGATGACGAGTTCGTCGGAGCCCTCGGCGCGGCCCGTTCGCTGCAGGTTGTGTTCGTATTGATCGGACCAGAACCAGTGCGCCTCGATGAACGGCTCGGCGGGGCCGAGAAGATTGCGCGCCGCCGCCGCGCCGTGCCGGATAGCGGTGTCGTGGTGTTCGACCCGCAGGTGCTGGTTGTAGAAGGGGTGATAGGTCGAGGCGACGTCGCCGGCCGCGTACACGTTCGGCACGTTCGTTCGGCAGAATTCATCGGTGACGATGCCGTTGTCGGTGACGATGCCGGCCTCGGCGGCCAATTCCACGTTGGGCAACGAGCCGGCTCCGACGACGACAAGGTCGACTTCGATGGAACCGTGATTGGTGCGTACGACAACCGACGAGCCGGTGTCGTGGACACCGAGGACGATGCTGTTGAGCCGCAGCCCGACGCCTTGGGCGCGGTGGATGTCGGTGAAGACGGCGCCGATCGTGTTGCCGAGTGCTTTGTTCATCAAGACGGCGCCACGTTCCACGATGGTGGCGCGCTTACCGAGACCCACGGCAGTGGCCGCGACCTCGCAGCCGATAAATCCGCCGCCGAGAACGGCGACGTGTTCGGCTGAGGCGAGCCGAGAACGCAACGACTTGGCGTCGGCGAGTGACCGCAGCCTGAGTATTCGCTCGCTCGCCTCGCCCGGTGCCGACCGGGCGCGGACCCCGGTCGCCAAGACGAGGCCGTCGTAGGAGAGCGATTCACCGGTAGAGAGTTCCAAACGCCTTGCTCGGGGGTCGAGGCGTTGAGCCTTGACCCCGAGGAGGGTCTGCACTTGGTGATCGACGTACCACGCCGGCTCACGAATCAGCGTCGGTGTCGGGGAGGCATCGGGTTCCAGGAAAACTTTCGACAGCGGCGGCCGCTCGTAGGGCACAGTGTCGTCGTCGCTGACGAGGACAAGCTCGCCCTCGAAGCCGCCGGAGCGGAGGGTGGCTACAGCTGAGGCTGCAGCCACCCCTCCGCCGACGACAACGTGCCGTGCGGTACTCATCCGACGTCCACCTCGATCATGCCCTCGGTATTCACCCTGCACGGGAACGGCTTCAGCGCAGCGTCGTCCGGGTTGATACCTGCGCCGGTATCGGCGACGAAGGTCCACATGTGCCGGATGCAGGTGATCGACTCACCGTCGAAGTCGCCTTCACTGAGAAGCCACGCCTGGTGCGGGCACTTGTTTTCGTAGGCACGGACCTCGCCGTCGACGTTCACCACGAGAACCTTTGTGCCGTCGATCTCCACACCGACCATGTCGCCTTCCCACAAGTCGTCGATGTGCTGAGCGTCCTGCCAGTGCCGGGTGCTCTCGTCCGTCATCATGGCGTGCTCACCCTTTCCACCGCCTCGGCCGGCGCCGGGATGCGGCCAAGGAAACCTTCGCGTGCAGCCGTGGCGCCGGCAGTGATGGCGTCGGCGTTGCGTGGGATTTCGGGAGTCTCTGCCAGGATCGTCGCGAGCCCTTGTGCGGCGGCATCCGCGATCGGGGACCACTTGGCCACCCATTTCTCGATTGCTGTTGCGCTGGTGGGCTGCTGGGTGATCGCGAACTCGGCGAGGGCGATGCTCCACCGGTTTCGTCGCTGGTTGTCCTCGTCGAGGAATCCGTGCAGAAGCCAGGTCAACTCGTCGCCGTTGTCGCGGGCGATCTCACCGAATTGGCGGGTGAGCACGTCGTCCAACGTCGGCAGCAGCACAAGGTTCAGTGCAGTGAATGCTTCGCCCCAGTCGTAGGTGGCGAGCACACTCTCGACGGCCTTGCGCGCAGGCTGCCACCCGGGGTGTGTCTCCCACGTTCGGCGTTCGCGATCGGTACCGATTCCGGAATCCGGGTGTGCCAGTTGCAGTTCCCGGGTGCGGTAGGCGATCGTGGTGACCCGGCGCAGGAAATCCGCGGTGGAGAGTGCTGCGGTATTCGTGACGTAGGACGTCGGCGCCATGTACCCGATGTAGGCCTCGATCTGTTGAAAGCCGTGTGTGGGGTAGCGCGACGGGGTGTACAGGGTGGCGAGCGTCTCGACCCAGCCCGGGGCAATGGTCGCCGCGGCGCCGGCGGCCGCGTACTCCTCGAGCACGCCGTGAACTTTCGACTCGGACTCCGCTTGGGCGTTGACGTACATCCGGTAGGTGTACTTGTCCGGGTCGCGAAACTGCTCCCAGTCCTGGGCTTTGAACGCCGAGTTGTCCCGGTAGGTGTTGAACCACATGTTCGGCGCAGAGGATGGGTTCTGTTCGAACGCCGATGTACGGTTCTGCCGCGTGGTCCAGTTCTGACCGTGCGTGACGATCTCGTATTCGCTCGGCATCTTGCGAACGTCCCCGAACGCACTGAAGGTGCGGCGTGCGCGAGGTTTGCGGACTTGTTCACTCATGAGCGAGTACTCCTTCGGGCGTGGCGCGTTTGATGTTCTCCCACACGATTTCGTCGCTGGAGTTGACGACGCGGCCGACAAAAGACGACATCATCGTTCCGAAGGAACGAATCTCGTAATCTTCGCCCAGATATCCGCGAAGTGTGTTCTGCGTGAGACGAATTCGGTCATGTCCTTGGATCCGCACATACGACCCGCGGTCGACGATCTCGATGTCTTGGCCGGGATTGTCATCGCGGATGGCGGCGATAACTTCTTCGATCTGGTCACCCATACGGAGGATGGGACCGACAACACTGTTCATGACGCTCCCTTGGGTATGAGGTACTCGACCGCGATGTGGTCGAACGGTGCGATGCCCGCCTCGGCGACGGTCATCTCTGCGGGTACTACCCGGCCGTTGTGGATGACGACCTTCTCGTACGGACGGGCACGCACACGTTTGCCCTCGACGTGGTGTGCTACCGCCGCCGCGACTTCGGTCATGGTGTCGGCGGTGGTCACCGGCACCAGGATTTGGACGAAGTCCGTCGCGAAGATCGCGTTGAGCGGCACCAACTCCGGTGCCCGATCCTCGGGCCCCAGCTCGACCGTTTCTTGAGACTGTGTCATTGCGTCGCCACCTGAACCGTGGCGGCGGCGAGTCCCTCGACCGCGCGTCCGACATAGTCGCGGGTCCAGGCCCCGTAGTCGGGGTCGTCGCCCATGGTGTCGGGCGTCATACCCATGTAGTTCAGGATCCCGCCGACGTCCATCGGCTGGATCTGACCGGCCAGGAACCGGTCGATAAGAGTTTCGTGATTGATGTTGTCGCGGTCTTTCCAGAAGATCTGCCGGCAGGCGTTGGTGCAGAAGTGATATTTCTTGCCGTCGTAGTCGAGTTGCCACGTCCGAACTTTCCACTCCCCGTTGCGCGACGGGGTCGCGTTGCAGCACGGGAGATGGCAGGTGCTGCACAGCCACGGCAGTGTTTCGGGCAACGTCGCCTCGACGTTGTTGGCGTTGACCTGGTCGATCATCACGTCCCATTTGTCGCCGTAGACGTTCTCCCAGTTGGGGTATTTGGAGGCGAGCCAGGCGCGTTCGTCTTTGCTGACGCCGGCCTTCGGGCGCCACCATGTGGTGGGTCGCCAGTACCACAGACCCATGTGCAGCCCGTGGTGCCAGGTGTCGAGTCCAGTGATGAACTCGTCCCAGTACCACGGCTTCTTCAGTCCGTAGTCTTCGATCGTGTGGATGTACTGGTCGATGATCCACTCCTCCATGAACTCCCGGTAGGACTGCTTGCGGTGTTCGAGAGGGGTGTAGTAGTCCATCGCCGGTCCGGTGAGCGCGGCGAAGGCTCGGGCGGAGCCCCAGAAGCTTTTGTCGATCACCCACTGTGCGCGTACCGGGTCGTGCTCGACGAGGATCTCCATCGTCGGGCCACCTTGCTGGGAGTGGCGAGCTTCGTCGGTCTGGATCGAGGAGATCATGTTGGCGAAGTTCACGTCGCCGGATTCCAATGCGTCCGCCGAGAGAGCGATGAACTGCAGATTGGTGAAGCCGGTCTCGAAGGTGAACGGGAGCTCGATCGCGAGGTCGACGACGTTGGGGGAAGTTATCATGCCGTCGAACAGGTTTCGTAGCGCTATAGGTACCCAGTCGTTGGTGTGGAACGTTTTCTGGGTCCAGTCGTACTGTGCGTCTTGGCCGACGAACTCGTGTCCGAAGAACGTGGTGATCTGCGCGTGCCGCATCTCGTCGAGCTGACCGAACGTCGCCATGTTGCGCCAGGATCCATTGAGTCCGAATCGTGCCATCTTCAGTTCACCGAGCACTGCGGCGTATTCGACGAGTGCGACCCCGCCGAAATGCATTTTGGTGGCCGATTTCCACCCTTCGTCGAGGTTCTGAAATGTGTTCGAGCGCTGCAATGCGGCTTTGACCGCGTAGGTGGATGATTCCTTTTCTCGTTGGGTTGCCACATATTCGGGATAGCTGACTTTGTAGGACTCTTCCCATCCTTGCCATGCTTCGCGGGGTACTTTCCCTGTACCGCAATGCCATTCAGGATAGATTGCCTCGTAGTCGACGTAGGTGGGCGTCCAATCGACGTCGCGGACGAAGCCCTGCCACTCTTCTCGCTTCAATAGGGTCATGATGTTGTGCTCCTCTAGTCGACTTCCATGTGGCCGAGCTGTTGGCTGATTCCGGCGTTGTTCCAATAACCGGTCACCGATTCGATGAGACCGTCGCTGTTGAGCCGGAAGAGGAATATGTGTGGCTCGCTGAAGGTCTTGCCTGCGGGGAGAACCAGCCCCCATGGTTGTTGCTGAGTTCCGCCGATATCGACCTGGACGACGACGTCGCCCTCGTCGTTGGCGTCGACGGAATGCACGACATTGGACAGGTTGGGAAACGCGTTGATCAGGCCCGTCCAGATCGGCTTGCCGACTGTTCCCACCTTGCCGTCGCCACGCAGTACGCGCTGTTTACCCCACACTTCGAAGGACGGGTAGGAGAAGTCTGCGTTGATCGTGCAGAGATCCACCATCGCGTCGACGTCGTGTGCGCGGTACCGGTCGAAGAACTCGGTCACCACCGCCGCGTTCTGTGCCGCCGTGCGCGACTGGGCAATTACTGATGCATTGGACATGGGTGAACTCCTCACACGATTGCTATTTGGTCGAAGCGCTTGACCCCGAGGCGGCGGTAGAGCTGCTGCTGGCACCAATAGGCGTCGATCTGGACGATGCGATCCCCCTCGACTACGAAACGCCACACTTCGTCCAAGTCGATGTGTTTCTCCTGGTTGATCGCGCCGGCGTAGGGGGCGGCTTGGGTGCCCTGAACCTTGATCTCCGTGGTGACCACATTGGCCGTGGTGATGATCCTTTTCACGGTGACGATCAGGTCGGGGAAGGCCTCGACAATGTCGGCGAGGACGGTGCGGATGGTGCCGCGCCCGATATCGTGGCGACCGAGGCCGTAAATGTTGACGTTGACGTCCTCGGCTGTGTTGCCGAGGGCTCCGTCGACGTCACGTCCGGCGAAGTCATCGAGAAAGTCGCTGACGACCTTCTGCGGGCTGCGACTGTTCACAGTGATACTCCTTCTGTTCTTGCGCAGGAACGACAGCACCTCATGCTGCTTTCGCCGAGGGCGCGGCTTTCAGCGCTGTGATGACGGCGGCGGCGACGGCCTCGGTCGAACCCGGGTTCTGGCCCGTGATGACGTGCCGGTCGACAACAACGTGGCTCGCCCACGCGGATGGGCCGTCGTCGAACACGGCCCCGGCATTCTTTAACGCGGTGTCGACGTACCAGGGCAGGCCGATAACGCCTGGTTCGGTTTGGTTCTCCTCCTCGTCGGTGAAGCACGTCATCCGGTAGCCGTCGAAAAGCCATTGACCGTCAGCACGTTCGGGTGCGGAGAGCATCAACGCAGGGCCGTGGCACAGCGAGGCGATCGGAGCGCGCTTGTCGTGCAAGGCAACGAGCAGTCGCCCGACATCGGGGTTGTCTGCCAGGTCGACCATCGGTCCGTGCCCACCCGGGGCGAAGACGGCATCGAAGCCGGCCAGAGCGTCGTCGCTCAGGCTGCGCAGATCCACGGGGTGGTTGAACCCCTCGATCGTGTCGAGTCGTGCTTTTCTTTCCGCGGCGAGTTCTTCACTGGCCGCTCGTTGCGCGGCGACGGCCTGCTCAATCTCTACTGGGCTCAGCCCTGCGGTCAAGCCGTCTTCGACCATCACCTCGGCGAGGCGTCGATCCTGGCGCCAGGCGATCTTCGCCGCCTTGCTGACCTGATCGTGCGCCTCTGCCGGTGTCATGCCTTTTGCTTCGAGTGCCCTCGCAATCCGACGGCTGGCGGCAAGTCCTAGTTCGGTGTTCTGGTGCAACGTGAATCGGATGTCGTCGACATCGTGGGCGAAGGTGCGCACGACGGAGTTGAGATAATCTTTGTCCTCGTCGGGATAGTGGAAGTACCAGGTCAGTCCGTAGGGATCGGCTGTGGGTTTCTTGCCGTCGGGGGTGATGACGGCGACGTCGAAACCAGCCGCGGTGAAACTTTCGAAAGGCTTGATCGCTTCCTCGGCGAAGTACCCGATCGGATGGGTCGTGCCATCGGCCATGGTGATCTCGGTTGCGCTCGAGACCAGGTAGGCAATGCGCTTCATCGGCTTCCTCCTGCGTCGTTGGATGGTGAGAATGTGACCGCGATTACATCCACCTCGAAGCAAACCCCACCCGCAACCGCAGCGGTACTGCGTTCCGACTCAATCTGTGCCCATTCCGAGCGACTCTGAAATACCGATATCGCAGACCGACGGACTTGTATCGCAATCGAACTCAGTAGCGACTATCTCAACCGTCTCGGACCTAGCGTGGGGTTGCGCGGCCTTCGGCCGCGTTGTCACCGACACGACGGAGGATCATCAATGTCCCGCATACTTTTTGCCGTGACCGGATCAGATAGTTGGACACTGGCCGACGGCACTGTGCACCCCTGTGGATACTGGCCCGAAGAGTTGGCTGTCCCGCACGAAGTGTTCACCGACGCCGGGTTCGAGATCACGATCGCTACTCCGGGCGGCGTCCGCCCGGTAGCAGACGAGGCTGGGTTTTCGCCGGAAATGAACGGCGGCACAACCGAACCCGGAGAGCAATTTCGTTCCTACCTCGACGGCATTGCCGAGATCCTTTCGGTACCAACCGATCTGAATGGTGTCCATTCGGAGGACTTCGACCTGGTCTTCGTCCCAGGGGGGCATGGGCCCATGGAAGACCTTGCAGTGTCGGATACTTTCGGCGCACTCATCGGCGAATTCGTTGCACAGAGCAAACCCGTCGCCGCGGTGTGCCACGGACCGGCAGCGCTGTTGCCAGCCCGCAGCGCAGACGGATCATGGCTGTTCAAAGGCCGCCGTGTCACGGGATTCAGTAACGCCGAGGAATCTCAGGTGGGGTTTGCGGATAAAGCACCGTGGCTACTGCAGAACCGGCTCATCGAAAGCGGGGGTGCGTTCGAAGAGAGCGGCTCGCCGTGGCAGGAGCACATCACCGTGGATGGCAGCCTCTACACCGGTCAGAATCCGGCATCGTCGAGGCCGTTGGCGGAGGCGCTGGTTGCGGCGCTGCTCTCAGCTCACGTCTGAGCGAATCGCCCGCATTTCGTCGCCCAAGGTCTGTGCGTCCGCATAGCCCCTGGGCGTCGCCCCAAATCGCCCACGGAATTCCTTGATGAAGTGGGACACGCTGCTGTAGCCGACCGCGCGCGACACCTCGGTGACACTGAGCTGGCCGTCAACGAGGAGTTCACGCGCGCGGTCGAGGCGCATCTCCTTCACGAACTGATAGGGCGACCGGCCTGTCACCTCGCGGAACAGATGCGAAAATGCCGACGGGCTCAGACTGACCTGTTCAGCCATATCGGTGACTGTCATCGGTTCGCCGAGATGGGCACGGATGTAGGTCAACGCAGCAGCGACCGGATTGCCCGCAGCCTGCTGTGCCGCGATATGCAACATTCGCGAAAACTGTTCCCGCCGCAAGACGCGATAGACCATTTCCTGCATGTACAGCGGAGCCAGTACCCGGCGATCAGATCCTACTGACAGCGCTTGCAAGAACCGCAGCACCGTCCCCATCAGATCCTGGTCAAGGGCCGATACCACGCATTTATCCGGTTCCCCGTCGAAGCGCACAGGTGGGAACGACGCTGCTCGACGCTCGTCGAGCATGTCCGTCGACACCTTTCGGACGAGCGCTGGGTCGATCTGCAGAACGAACGACAGGAAGGGCAGACGCGCAGACGCCTCGAGAATCTCTGCTTGAAAATGCAGATTACTGCTTAGCACAAGGTAATTGAACGGGTCGTACACGTAGCGCTTACCCTCGACGGTCACTGCCTTGCGTCCCTGCGCGACGATGCCAAGCGATAGCGACTGGATTTCCTCCCACTGCGGGTCCATCGGTTCGGTGAATCGATAGATGGTCAGCCCCGGCCATCCGCCGTCATTGCCACCGACTCGCGGCGCCCGCGCGGCAAGCTCGGCGATAAGGTCACCGGAGGTGATTCTGTGCTCGATTTGATTGATAGCAGTCATCGATCGGACCTTCCTTCAGCGAAGACACCTCGCGAGAAAATGCCCAGATACTTCAGTGTCGCACGACAAAACGTAACGGTCTACGACAAAACTGACTTTGCGGCGACGAGGCGTAACACCGATCAAGCTCCCACCACACAACCAGAACCCCAGTGATCTCGACGAAGCGACTAGTCGTCGACAGTCCAAGGGGGAACTGGTCGATGCCAGCTTCGCCGCATTGCCCGACGACCATAACCACGGTCGCGGAACACCACCTTGCGCTGGAAGCAGCCACACGCAACCCGGTCCAGGACGCACTCTGGGCACTGACAGACACACTACGCATCGACAAACGAGCACGGCGCGACATGGCCCGCAGCCTCGATATCGAGGACCTCGTGCACAACAGGATCTCGCCGAAGTCATCGACGACGACGCCCGCCTCGCCCGGCAATGCCGGGTCGAACACTGCCGGCGATCACATCACCTGCAGGAGGCGTTGGCGCAGTTGCCGTTCGATCCGGGTTACCGAGC
>Ga0193751_1001547_pt1 | contig 14600 bp, 10 predicted proteins | sample L1c2metaG_FD_143050 | JGI IMG/M metagenome (GOLD analysis project Ga0193751, IMG submission 143050) | Soil microbial communities from a riparian zone of the East river system, Colorado, United States - L1c2 | ecosystem: Environmental > Terrestrial > Soil > Riparian zone | place: USA: East River... | reverse complement strand
CCTATCGCGAAACGCGACAAGGGTGGGGCACTCTCAGTATTTATTTACTGACCGCCACTGGTTCCCGCACTCCAATCGCCGGCACGGTTCTTCCCACCACTGCGGCGATCTGGCGCACCTGCTCCATCAGTTCGTCGAACTGATCGGGGAATAGTGACTGCGGGCCGTCGGAGAGCGCTTCGTCTGGCTTGTGGTGCACTTCCACCATCAGTCCGTCGGCGCCCACGGCCACCGCCGCCCGCGAGAGCGGAGTTACTTTGTTGCGCTTGCCGGTGCCGTGGCTGGGATCGACCAGAATCGGCAGATGGCTGAGCCGCTGCACGGCGGGGACCAGGCTCAAGTCGAGCGTATTGCGGGTATGATCGGCGAAGGTGCGCACGCCGCGTTCGCATAGCGCGACGTTGTAGTTGCCTTCGCTCAGAATGTATTCGGCCGCCATCAAGAATTCTTCCAGCGTGGCCGACATGCCGCGCTTCAGCAGCACCGGTTTGCGGGCGCGTCCAGCACGCTTCAGCAAAGAAAAATTCTGCATGTTGCGCGCGCCGATCTGGATCACGTCGGCATACTCTTCCACAAGGTCGAGCGACTCGTTATCGATCGCCTCCGTGATGATCTTCATGCCAAACTGCTGGCGGATGTCCGCCATGATTCGCAAGCCTTCCTCTTCCAATCCTTGAAATGAGTAAGGCGAGGTGCGCGGCTTGTACGCGCCGCCACGGAAGAACTGCGCTCCCGCGCGCGCGACACGCTCGGCGACAGCGAACGCCTGATCGCGATTCTCGATGGCGCAGGGTCCGGCAACGATCGCCAGTCCAGGGCCGCCGATCGTGGCGGCAGTTCCCGGAAAACGAATCACCGTATTGTCCTGCTTGACGTCGCGGCTGACCAGTTTGTAGGGCTTCGAGACTTTGATGACTTCCTGCACGCCGGGCATCTCTTCCAGCGTGCCCTGCTCGACCTCGCCCTTATTCCCGGTGATGCCGACGGCCGTACGCTGCGCGCCCGGCATGGAGTGCGCGCGATAACCCAACTTCTCAATTTTCTGACAGACGGCTCGTACCTGCTCTTCCGTGGCCTGCGCCTGCATGACGACTAGCATAAATTCACCTTTAGGAAAGGACTATGTAGGGACAGCCGGCTCGCTGTCCGTCGAGCGAGGCTCGATTGCACGGCTGCAGGAGAAGCCGCACTCTAAGTCTACCGTTGCCCGCGCTGGCACCGCAAATGGAGCAGGATTACTCGCGGACCTGTGTTCGACAGTTAGGAGGGTCGCAGTGATTACGATGAATTAATTCCCGCAACGGAACATTCTGTAGAGACGTTGCTTGCAACGTCTCTCTCCACGAGCAAATCAGAAGATAATGGCAAAAGACTCGCCATAGCCTCCGCGCGAGCCCCTTGCCATGACGCTCTATCAGGAAAAGTTTCGCGCCGAGTCATCCCGTCTGCGCGGCTGGGATTACCGCTCGCGAGGCTGGTACTTCGTCACGATCTGTGCGGCGAACCATGCATGCATTTTCGGCGAGGTAAAGAATGGCGGACTGCGCCTGTCACTCATCGGAGAAATTGCCGAGTCCGAACTGCAAGCGCTCGCTTTCCACTATGACAACGCGCAGATCGTCGAGCACGTGGTGATGCCGAATCACGTGCATGCCATCGTCATGATTGACGGCGAGCATCGTTTTTCACCGACGGCGACGATGAGTCTTGGCCCCTTGCAAGTCGCGGAGCTTGGTGTCGCCACAGGCTGGTTCTCTCTCCGCGATCGTTCGTTCTTACAAGGCAGGTGTGACGCTGAAATGTCGCGACCTGGGCCTGACCCAAACGATCTGGCAGTCTCGCTTCCATGACCACCTGCTGCGCGGTGACAACGCCATTAGTGCCGTTCGCGAATACATTCGCAAAAATCCAACGAATTGGGGACTGGACCGAGAAAATCCGTTTCGCCCCCGTTGATCGCAGAGACGTAGCTTGCTACGTCTTGCCGGCGGCACACGGGACGATGGTGAGAGAGACGTTGCAAGCAACGTCTCTACGGAAGATACTTCTTCCATGGTGCGCGAACAGGACATTCTCAAGCGGTCCGCGCCAAAGCGCCCGCCCCGCCTAACTTCCCGCCGCATCGGCATTCATACCTCTTCCGCCGGAGGAGTGCAGAACGCCGCTGAGCGAGCCTATCGCCTGGGGTGCAACACCTTCCAGATTTTCTCTTCCAGCCCGCGCCAGTGGGCTCCGTATGAGCTAGGCCAGTTGCAGTGTGCGGAGATGAACCGGCTGCGCGCCGGCTACGATCTCAAGCCGCTGGTCATCCACACCAACTATCTAGTCAATCTGGCCAGCTCGAACGAATTGTTTCTGCAGAAGTCGATGGAAGCGTTTCGCGGCGAGGTGCAGCGGGCGCTTTCTTTGTGTGCTGAGTATTTGGTCTCGCATCCCGGCTCATTTCGCGGCGCCGACCGCGAGCAGGGATTGCTGCGCACTGCCGCTGCCATCGCCGCATCCACCGAAGGGCTCGATCTGGCTAAGGGCGGCTTGACCGTTCTGATCGAGAACACTGCCGGAGGGGAGTTCTCTCTTGGCGGAAGCTTTGAGCAAGTCGCGGAAGTTCTGGAGCGGCTGCGCGGAATCGTTCCCATCGCGGCCTGCATCGATACCTGTCACACGCATGTGGCTGGATACGACATTGTCAGCGAAGAAGGCATTTACGAAACTTTGCGACATCTCGATGCGACGATTGGACTGAACAATGTGAAAGTCTGGCACTGCAATGACGCCAAGGCTGCGCGCGGATCGAAGCTGGACCGCCATCAGCATATTGGGCAGGGAACCATCGGCAAAGAGACGTTTCGTATTCTGCTCAATGACCTACGCCTGGCGCATGCGGCGTTCATCGCCGAGACGCCGATTGACGAACCGGGGGATGATCGGAGAAACGTCGCAGCATTGAAAGCTCTAGTCGTAGAGACGTAGCTTGCTACGTCTTGCCGGCAGCATACGTAACCATTGCGAGAGAGACGTTGCAAGCAACGTCTCTACGGCCGGGCGTTGTAGAATCTAGGTTTCAATTACCGAACAAGTTCATTTATGGCGCAGCAAGAAAAATCCGAGACCACCGTGACGGAACGTCACAATCCGGAGCGCAATGACGAGCGCTACGATCCGCAACGCGTCGAGAGCAAGTGGTTCGAGCGTTGGCAAAAGAACGCGTCACTCTACGCCGCCGAACCCGACTCGACCAAGAAAAAATATTACGTCCTCGAAATGCTGCCCTATCCCTCGGGCGTGCTGCACATGGGGCATGTGCGCAACTACGCCATCGGCGACGCGCTCGCTCGCTACATGTGGATGAACGGTTATAACGTGCTTCATCCCATGGGGTGGGATTCGTTTGGCTTGCCGGCGGAAAACGCGGCCATTCAGAACAACACGCCGCCGCGCCAGTGGACGCTCGGCAACATTGCCAACATGAAGGCGCAGATGAACCGGCTCGGCTTCGCCTATGACTGGTCGCGCGAGGTCACTACCTGCCTGCCGGAATATTATCGCTGGAATCAGTGGTTCTTTTTGAAGCTGTTCGAGCAGGGACTGGCATATCGCAAGAAAAGCAAGGTGAACTGGTGTCCAAAGTGCGCGACAGTGCTGGCCAACGAGCAGGTGCTTTCGAACGGATGCTGTTGGCGGCACGAAGACACGCTGGTTGAGCAGCGCGAACTAGAGCAGTGGTTTGTGCGCACCACGAAATATGCTGACGAATTGCTTCGCGGGCTGGACACACTGGAAGGCTGGCCAGAAAAAGTTCGCACCATGCAACGCAACTGGATCGGCCGCAGCGAAGGCACGTTAGTCGATTTCAAATTGGATGGCGCCAGTGGCCCCGCGGGTTCGTCGATCAGCGTGTTCACCACGCGTGTCGATACGATTTTTGGCGCGACCTCGGTGCAGCTTGCGCCCGACCATCCCATCGTCAAGGATCTTGCGGCGATGAATGCCGAGCTGCGTGCGCAGGTCGATCAACTCATCGCCGAGCAGCGTAAAGCCAAAGAAGCCGGAGACATCGGCGAGATCGAAAAGCACGGAGCGCCTACCGGACGCTATGCGGTCAATCCGTTCAACGGCGAGAAGATTCCGGTCTGGGTTGCGAACTATATTCTGATGGACTACGGCACGGGTGCCATCATGAGCGTGCCCGCGCACGACGAGCGCGACTACGAATTCGCCAAGAAATATGAACTCGAAATCAGACTGGTCGTCGTGCCTATCTCGAGCGACTCGGAAGAGACAGTCGCGGATCCGCCGTTACCGTTTATTGCGCATGAGGGCGTGTTGATCAACTCCGGTGCCTACAACGGGCTCACCTGCGACGAAGCGATCAAGAAGATGTCGGCGCACGCGGGGCGAAAAGGATTCGGCAAAGCGACCGTTACCTATCGCTTGAAGGATTGGGGAATCTCGCGCCAGCGTTACTGGGGAACGCCGATTCCCATGCTCTATTGCGAGAAGGACGGCATTGTCGCGGTGCCCGAAAAGGATTTGCCAGTCATCTTGCCGGAGAATGTCGATATCACGCTGACTGGCGGATCGCCGCTCGGCCGAGTACCGGAATTCGTCAACGCGACCTGCCCGAAGTGCGGCGGCCCGGCGCGCCGCGAAACCGATACCATGGACACGTTTGTCGATTCATCCTGGTATTTCTATCGCTACACCGACGCGCACAACGATCGCGCGCCCTTCGATGGCAAGATCGCACAATACTGGTTCCCGATCGATCAATACATTGGCGGCGTGGAGCACGCGATTTTGCACCTGATCTACTCGCGCTTCTGGACGAAATTCATGCGAGACCTCGGCATGATTACCAATGATGAGCCTGTCGATCGTTTGTTCACGCAGGGCATGGTCATTAAAGATGGCGCGAAAATGTCGAAGAGCCTGGGCAACGTGGTCTCGCCCGACGAGATGGTTGCGCGCTACGGGGCCGACGCTGCGCGTCTGTATAGCTTGTTCGCCGCGCCGCCCGACCGCGATCTTGACTGGCAGGATTCTGGGATCGAAGGCATTCAGCGATTTCTTGGGCGCGTGTATCGGTTCGTCGTGAGGAACAATTTGGGAACAATATTGCCGGCTGCGTCTCGCTCAACATCGTCTGCAACGCCGCATGCAGAGACGTTGCAAGCAACGTCTCTACAGCCGGTGGCGCGGGCCATTCAGCGCAAGCTGCACCAAACGATCAAACGCGTCAGCGATGATTTCCAGGGACGCTGGCACTTTAACACCTGCATCTCAGCCATTATGGAACTGGTCAACGTTTTGTATGGCGCGGAGGAAGCAATCGCGAAAAGGGAAGTGCCAGCGCATTTCCTGGCCGAAGTGGAGCGCAGCCTGGTCTTGATGCTCGCGCCGTTCGCGCCTTATCTCGCGCACGAGCTCTGGGAAATGCTGGGCGAAACGGGAAATCTGCTGAAGGCACCGTGGCCGAAATATGATGCGGCGCTGGCGAAGGAAGAAGAGTTAGAGATCCCGGTGCAGGTGAACGGCAAGCTGCGTAGCCGCGTCGTTGTGTCCGCCGACGCCACCGAAGAAGCCGTTCTCGAACGCGCGCTCGCCGACGAGAAAGTGCGGGCGGCAATCGCGGGCAAGCAAATCGTGAAGAAGATTTATGTGCCCGGCAAGTTGGTGAACATCGTAGTGAAATAGTTATGTTGGGCAGGAAAAAAGACGGCCGCGCTTTAACGCGGGGCTAGTGTTCCGTAGCGTGCAATTGTGTAGCCGAGGGCCGCCCCCATAAACACGTCCGATGGAAAGTGCGCCAGCGTGGTTATCCGGGAACAGCTAATCGCCGCCGCGAAACCGTATGAGAGCCATGGGACCCAGCGATGGTTGTGATAGCGGCTCGCCACGACCGTCGCGACAGAAAAAACTGCGGCCGCGTGTCCCGAGGGAAAGGAACTGCCCTTAAAAGGCGACTTGCCCCCGGCAAAGAACGTGTCGTTAAAAGATCCTGTGCCAACGACATCACTCGGCCGCTTCCTGCGAGTAACGGCTTTCATCGCCAGGTCGACTACCGCGCTGTCAGCATAAGCCTCCCCAGCCAGGAGTGCCGTACCCACCTGATACGAGTCGTGCCGGGCATAACCTGCAACGATGAGCGCAAACGGGACGGCGATCACTTCTGCTGAGGTGATCGACGAATCGAAGACGTCGTTGATGTCATCGAGATTCCTCGCGTGAGAACGGAAATAGGGCATCGCGTGCGGATCAGCGTAAATGAGTCCCGCTGTCCCACCTGCGACGGCAATCGTAGGCAACCAGTAGCGTCCTTTCGCAAGTTGACGAGGGAAGAGCCAAATCGCTTTTTGGTCGTGGAGAAAGTCTTTTGGCAAAGACCGAAAACTTACCTCTCGCTCTCCTCCCGGGTCATGGGCATGCTTGGCGGCGCGAGACATCTGCGACGGATCCTCCGGCAAATCTGCGGCGCCATCTTGCGCACAGGCCGTATTCGGTGAACCGCAAATGCCCACGCAGAACAAAGCAAGGAGACATAGTTTCTTTATGCAGATCATTGAGGCGCTTTGATGCTGCTTTCACAGCTTAGGGAAGCCTTGGGATTCGAGTAATATCCCTGAGGCTAGCGGCTCAGGCGCCCAAAAATGGCACGGCGCAGAGATCGAATGACCCTCTCGACCCCCTGCGCCGGTGACTCTTGACTGTTGACGGTAGTGATCCGAGCGAGTGCTCTACGGCTTCTTCGGGACCGCGCCCGCATCGAATAGGTCAGCCAAATCGATAGCATTGGCTGCATCCCCGAGTAAGGGCCCTTCCAAACGGAAGATGTCCTGCATGGTTCGCAAGTCGGAGGAATGCGTGAAATTTAGCGGGCTCGCATACGGTAGACCACCGACGTTCTTGTGAGCGCGGGAAGAAATAACGATCTCCCCGATAGTGTGGTTGTAGTCGTCGAGATTATCGCCTGCGACGCCGTCCTGCTCGGACTCGTCAAACCAAATGACGATGGCGCCGTGGTTCTTGTAGGCTTTCGACGCCATGATCACGGGAATGATCTGACTGAGGAAATCGTCGCCTTGCTTGATCTTCGCCGGATCGCCAGTTAGTCCTTTGTAGCCCCCGGTGAGACCGGTGTGCATGTCATTGTATTGGTCGGGCGTAATCCAGTTGTAGTCCGCGACGGTATCGTTGGCCAAATCGATCGCCAACTGTTGCAGTGGCGCATATTGTTTGGATAACGGATTCGCGGGAGTCGAGTCGTTGCCGCCATTGCTGTCGGTAAAGAACACCATGGGATTATGCTTGGCGGCGTAATTGTATTGAGTGGAACCGTTGTACGCATTGAAGCTGCCGGGGGCAAAGTTCCCCGAGAAGCTGGCTAGCGGAACGGTCCACTCATTCTGCAGCAGAGGCACGTTCGTGAGCAGCCCGCCACTCGAAGTCAGGTCGATGTCCTCCTGATACGACTTCCAGGTTTTGCCCGCCTGTGTCAGAAAAGTGACCAAGTGCCGCGTGGTGTTCTGGTTTGTCGGGCCGCTGGAGGAGAAAGGATCGTTGTCATTCAGTACGCCGAAGTTGGTGCCCGCTTCGGCCCAGAGGTAGTTGGGCTCGGACGGATGAATATGCGGATTATTTCCGCTCGGAGTCGCGAGAACATTATGGTAGGCGCTGGCATAGGCGACCTGCTCGCTGATGTGGGCCACGGAGTCATTCACGACCGCATACGCGGTTCCGTTTACCAGACTGTTAATGAACGGTGCGGCCGGATTCTGGTAAACCTGCTGGATTCCGCCCCTGAACTGGTTGGCTGGTTGAGTCCAATTGTGATTTTCCATTGCAATCACGAAAAGCGTTTTGATTTCCTGTGCGGCTGCGTTCAAGCTGCTGCATGCAGTCAAGAGCGCGCATACGCCCAGCGTGCGGAAGAATTTCACCTGCGACATTGATAGCTCCAAATGTAGGGATTGGCGGCGATGGAAGCGTTTCAGATAAATCAGCAGTTTCCAGCGTCCCCGAGTACTGATAGCAGGTCTCTCCAGCGGAATGGTGACAGCAATATTATTTCTTGATGAATGGCGTGTTACAAAAACTCACGCCTAGCGAGACAGCGGAAATATTGCGGCTTCAGAAACTCTGTGAGCACTCCCTGTTTCGTTCTCCTGCCGCTGTCGGATACACTGACCCACGACCATGAACGAATCCAATTCTGCCTGCAGGCTCATTCCGGCAAGGCTTTGCCTCGTCGTTCTACCTTTCATCTGTTTTTCAAGCGCTCGGGCCCAGAATCAGCCTAAGCCGGTGCCGACTCCGTTCGCGCAGCCGCAGACTTCTCAGGCGGAGCAAGCGAACTTTCCTCCTCAATTGCTGGAAGAACTTTCCGCGATCAAGACCGCGGCTCTGTCCGACGATTACGCCTATCGCCAGGTCGCCCATTTGACCGAGAACATCGGCCCGCGTCCGAGTGGATCTCTACAAGCCAAAGCCGCCGTCGATTACGTGGCCGCTCAAATGCGCGAGCTCGGATTGGAAGTACATCTCGAGGAAGTAAAGGTGCCGCACTGGGTTCGCGGCGCGGAAACCGCGGAACTGATCGAATACGCAGGCCAGGCCGCGGGCACCACCCAGAAAATCGTTCTCACAGCATTGGGTGGAAGCACATCGACTCCGGCCGCGGGGATTGTGGCCGACGTGGTCGTCGTCAACACTCTTGAGGAACTCAAAGCTCTCGGCCACGAGGCCGCCGGCAAGATCGTTGTCTTCAATGAAATTTTTGACAAACAGAAATCTGCCGCTGGGTTGGCCTTCGCGGCCTATGGCGAGGCCGTGCGATATCGCGCAGCCGGGCCCAAGGCAGCGGCTGATCTGGGAGTGGTGGCAGCGCTGGTCCGCTCCGTGGGCAGTGCCGACTTCCGGCTTCCGCACACCGGCTTCAGCCTTCCCGCAGGAATTCCCGCCGGCGCGGTTACCGCGGAAGACGCCGACCTGATCGCCCAACTTTCCAGGCAAGGCAGAGTGCGCATGCATCTCACGCTCACTCCGCAGAAACTGCCCGACGCGACCAGCTACAACGTGATTGCCGATCTGAAAGGCAGCGAACACCCCGAGCAGTTCGTGGTCGTATCCGGACATCTCGATTCGTGGGATCTCGGCACGGGGGCCATCGACGACGCTGCCGGCGTTGTGGTGGCGATGGAAACAGCCGAGATTTTGCAGAAACTTCATCTGCATCCGAAGCGCACGCTGCGAGTCATTGCCTGGATGGATGAAGAAAATGGCGGCGCCGGCAGCCAGGCTTTTACCAAGGCACATTCCGCCGAATTCCCGAACTATGCGGCCGCCATCGAAAGCGATTCCGGGGCAGCCCATCCGCTGGGCTTCGACGTTAAGATGACTCCGCACGCGGCAGAACTTTTGCGTCCCGCGCTGGCAGTTCTGCAAAGCTTCGGAGGCAATGCGGTGCAGCCCAGCAGTTATGCGCCGGGGGCCGATATTGCCGCGATGTCGGAAGCTGGAGTGCCAGCGCTGGGCATCCTGCAGGATGGCCGCACTTATTTCAATTACCACCACACCGCGGCCGACACGCTCGATAAAATTGTTCCTGCCGAATTGCGTGAGAACGCCGCGGTTATGGCCGTGATGGGATATGCCCTGTCCTGTATGAAAGATCCGCTGCCGAGATAAATCCATCGATCTTCCACTCGATCCGTAGAGACGTTGCTTGCAACGTCTCTCTCACCATCGTTGGGAATGCCTCCCGCCAAGACGTAGCAGGCTACGTCTCTACGACATCGCATTTTAGACCCTCACTCGCAAGAACCCAGGCGTGGGGCCACGCATTTACCGGGTTTGCCTTATCTTGTGCCCTGCCGCACAGCGCGTGCCGACTATAGTGCAGCCCTTGGCGCGGTTGACGCATCTTAAATTAGGCGCTTATCATCTTCGTTTGGCCTTATTGCCAGGGACGCCCCGGGAAGGGCGTCCTCGAAGTTTGGTGTGCAAATTTCTTACGAATCATTGAGTAGAAGTGACTATGGATAAGAAGAAGCTGGAAGCTTTCAAGAAACGCCTGGAGAACCGGCAGCAAGAACTACGTCGTACCGTGAATCGCACCCAGGCCGACGGCCGCTCCGCGGACGAGGACACGGCCCAAGATATTGCCGACCGCGCCGCCAGTTCCTATACCAAGGAATTCCTGTTCAGCCAGAGCAACAACGAGCGCCAGCTCCTGCAGATGGTGGACCGGGCTCTCATCCGCATCCGCGAAGGCAGCTTCGGGGAATGCATCCACTGCGGCAAAGAAATCAACGCCAAGCGCCTGGAGGCCGTCCCCTGGACGCGCCACTGCATCGAATGCCAGGAAAAACTGGAGCAAGGGTTGTTGGAGGAAGCTCCGCGCTAAGTACGGTTTTGCGGAACAGGTTTGAACATCGAAGTGAGCGCCGCCGGAAATCGGCGGCGTTTCTATTTACGATGCCTCGGTCAGTCTGCGCTCCGCTAAGGTTTTCTTTGCGAACTTCGCGATCCCTCAGCGGTCAAAAGCTTTTAACCGCAAAGTACGCAGAGGATACGCAGAGTTCGCGAAGACAACCAGCGTCATCCGCGGATCCGCACTGCGTTCCCGACAGCGGACGCCTTACGCTGACTTCAACTGAAAGGGCAGCTTCCGCAGCCGCTGCCCTGAGGCCGCGAAAATTGCATTCGCTACCGCCGGCGCGGCCGGCGGCAACGCCGGCTCACCCATGCCGCCCGGATCTTCTTTACTGGCGACTAAATGCACCTCGATCGGCGGCGCTTCATTGATGCGGATCGGATCGTATCCATCGAAGTTAGTTTGCTCGACCGCGCCGTGCTTAATCGTGATCTCATTTTTCAGCGCCGCACTCAATCCGTAAATGATCGCGCCCTCGGTCTGGGATCGCACCGACTCCGGATTCACAATCTGCCCGCAATCTACCGCAGCCACAATACGATCGATCTTGAAGTCGCTACCAGTGACGGTGACTTCCGCCACTTCGGCAAAGTAGCTCCCGAATGACGCGAAGGCGGCAATCCCGCGCCCCCGGCCCTTCGGCAAAGGTTTGCCCCAATCACACTTCTGGGCCGCCAACTCCAGCACACCCCTCAGCCGTGCCGGATCCGGATCGTCCTCGCTTTTCGCTTTCCAGTTCGCCGGCTTCACCAGCAGCGCCTTGCGGAACTGCACTGGATCCTGGCCCGCAGCGGCCGCAAGCTCATCGATAAAACTCTCGACCGCAAAGGCGTTAAACGAATTCTCCACTGACCGCCACCAGGCCCGCGGCACGGCACTCGCGACGCCGTTGAACTCGAGCCGTACATTCGGAATCGCGTATGGCATTTCCTTCGCCCCGCCGACTTCCTGTTGTTCTGGCGCGGCATGCGGATCCCAATACCCTCGAATCGATGTCGAGGCCAAGGTATGAAACCACGCTACCGGACGTCCATTCGCATCCACCGCGCCTTGCATGCGATGGCACGTGGCGGGCCGGTAAAAGTCATGCGTCATGTCATCTTCCCGCGTCCACACCAACTGCACCGGCTTGCCCACGACTTTCGCGATCTGCGCTACTTCGGCTGGAAAGTCGGCCATATAGCGCCGACCAAAACCCCCACCCATCAACGTCGTATGCACGACAACCTTGTCAGGCTTGAGTCCCAGCACTGAAGCAACCGTGCCCTGCACCCAGTCCGGCGACTGCGTCGGCGCCCATACTTCCGCATCGCCCGAGCGCACATGCGCCGTAATGTCCATCGGCTCCATGGTCGCGTGCGCCAACAACGGCATCTCGTACAACGCCTCGATTTTTTTCGCGCCATTGGAAAGCACGGCATCCACATCGCCGTCATTTCGGACGCGTTTGCCCGGCTTGCCCGCCGCGTCACGCAGGGCCTGCCGCATACCTTCGCTTGATTCCGCAACGGCCGCGCCATGGTTCCAGGTAATCGCAAGCGCCTCTCTGCCTTTCATCGCTGCCCATGTGGAATCTGCGACCACCACGATTCCGCCAGCAGTAAACTTGTCCGCACCCAGAGCTGGGATCTCAAAAACGTCGCGCACGCCTGCGACCGCCTTGGCCTTGCCGGCGTCGAAGTGCGCCGCCTTTCCTCCAAACGTCGGACAGCGCGCCACCACAGCAAACACCATCTCCGGCACCCGCACGTCAATTCCAAACTGCGCGCTACCATTTACCTTCGACGGCACATCCACGCGCGGTGTGGGATGCCCAATCAACTCAAAATCCGCTTCATCCTTGAGCTGCACTTTCTCAGGATCGGGCAGCGGCAACTTCCGCGCCGCTTCCACGAGTTCTCCGTAAGTGGCGTTGCGATCGGACTTCTCGTGCCGCACTGTCCCCTTCTTGGCTTCGCACTCGGCTGGCGGAACGTTCCACTTCGCCGCTGCCGCCGTAATCATCAACTCACGCACTGTTGCTCCGGCGCGCCGCAGTGGCGTAAAACTCTCCATCGTGCTGCCGCTGCCGCCGGTTCCCATGTGCGCATAAATATCCGGCCGCGTCTCCGCCTGCTCCACGCTCACTGTATTGAAATCAACCTCGGCCTCCTCAGCCAGAATCATTGCCAGCCCGGTCTTGATTCCCTGCCCCATCTCCGACTTGGCCACAATCAACGAGATGTTACCGTCGGGCTTCACATGCACATACGCGTCAAACGGATTCGGCGCAGCTTTTTTTGCCGCGGGATCGGATTCCTGCGCGCGCACGAGATGTCCCGAAAGCCGCACGCCGATCACCAGCGCTCCCGCTCCCGCAACCGCTCCTCCCACCACGAATTGTCGGCGGCTGATTGCCATGGCTATGCTCCTTTCCCGGCGCTAGCACCGGCCGCAGACCCGCTGGCAGAATGGATCGCGCGACGGATGCGCCCGTACATGCCGCAGCGACACAAGTTTCCCACCATCGCCGTATCGATCTGATCGTCACTGGGCCGAGGAGTCTTTGCCAGCAACGCCGCCGCCGACATGATCTGGCCCGTTTGGCAATATCCGCACTGCGGCACCTGCTCGGCGATCCACGCCCGTTGCACCGGATGCGTATTGTCCTTCGACAGCCCTTCGATGGTCGTGACCTTCTTCGCGCCAATCGAAGAAACCGGGGTCTGGCAGGCGCGCACGGCCACGCCGTCGAGATGAACTGTGCACGCCCCGCACAGTCCCATCCCGCAGCCATACTTCGTGCCCGTCAAATTGAGTTTGTCGCGCAGCACCCACAGCAGAGGCATGTCTGGAGCAACGTCCACCTGATGGGGAGTGTTGTTGATCAGCAAATGAATTGCAGCCATGGAAGACTCCGGAGCGGAGGTTATAGCGTTAGACGAGGCTATCTCAAAAATGTTTCATCCTGCAAATCGGGCCCAGCGCAGCGCGACAGCCAAAAACGTAGCGCCGGCATCCTGCCGGCTGTCGCGGGGGCGTCCTCGCCCGCGCAGTGTGGCGGCGGGACGCCGCCACGACAGCTGCCGGAGTCGGCGGCGCTACTTTTCATCGCGCTATTTAATTCTCCGGCTTCTTCATCTCCTCTGCCGCCGCCTCCGCCCCCGGCATCACATTCTTCAGCGGAGCCTTGCGCTGCTCCTCAAGCTCCGGCCGCGGTAACGCTTTGCGCGGCAGCATTTGGTCGCGCATGGCCGTGTTGTAAACAAAGATCGCCTCCACCACCGCCGCCTGCGCCAGATCATCCGGCTGCAGCCGCTCGTAAGTATCCATGTTGGAATGGTGCGTGCGCGATCCGTAATCGAGTTGATCCTGAATGAACTGAAATCCGGGCACGCCCACTGCATTGAACGCCTCGTGATCCGTTCCGCCCGTATCCCGCATCGTGATGGTGCCGACGCCCAAATCCTTCAAGGGCTCCATCCACTGCTGAAAAATGGATGCCACAGCCGCATTTTGCTGCAGGTATATGCCGCGAATCTTTCCGGTGCCATTGTCCACGTTGAAGTATCCGGATATTTTCTGCTGCTCCGGCTTCACCTGCACCGGACCCGCGGGCTTGCGCAAAAAATCCGGCAGCTTCAATTGCTCCGGCTCGGTCGAGAGCGGAACATATCCGAAGTGCTGCTTCACATATCCATAAGAACCAAATTCGCCTTGCTCTTCCCCAGTCCACAAGCCCACGCGGATGGTCCGCCGCGGCTGTACATGCAAGGCATTCAGGATGCGCATGACTTCCATCGCCACCACGGTTCCCGCGCCGTTATCCGTCGCGCCGGTCGCGGAGGCCCACGAATCCAGGTGCCCGCCGACCATCACCACTTCCTCTTTCAGCTTGGGATCGGTGCCGGGAATCTCGGCAATCGTGTCAAAGCCATGTTCGTGATCGCCGGTGAATTCCGTTTCGACATCCATCTCCACAGTGACCGGCACATTCGCCTTCAGCAGCCGGTACACGCGGCCATAATTCTCAATTGCCATCACGACGATGGGTAGAGGTTCGGCATGCTCACGGCGATACGTGAACCAGCCCATCCCACCGCCGCCGTCGTCAAAAATCGTACCCCCGGATCCGCCATTATTCCGCCCATCGCGGCTCGGGACCACGATCCCTGCGGCATGTTCGGCG
>Ga0193751_1001546_pt1 | contig 14615 bp, 17 predicted proteins | sample L1c2metaG_FD_143050 | JGI IMG/M metagenome (GOLD analysis project Ga0193751, IMG submission 143050) | Soil microbial communities from a riparian zone of the East river system, Colorado, United States - L1c2 | ecosystem: Environmental > Terrestrial > Soil > Riparian zone | place: USA: East River... | reverse complement strand
CAAAGCCTAAGCCCCAGATACGCCCACTCCGCGGACATGCCGACGGCATCGGCGGCGGCCCAGAAGAGGAACCCGCCGATAAGGACAAACACGAACGGACCGAAATAGAACAACATGAGCCACCAGCCCGAGCGATCGCGGTCATGCAACCGCTTGATGCACACCGCAATGGTGGCGATGAACACCGCCAGATTGACGACAAAGCTCAAGATTTGAAACGTCACGCCGTCCCCCAATGCCCAGCCGACCAGTTCGAGCACGATGTCGGCGACGAGGAAGACGAGCAAGGCGAGCCAATATTTGGCCCGGTTGATGCGGCCGCGAAAGCTGAACAACAGCGAGCGCCAATCCATTCGCCCCTCCCGCGCCTTCGCAGGTCATTCGCCAGCTTGAGTCGCTGCGCCAGTGCAGCCGGTTCAACCGCGCGGCGGCAGAGTTTGCGGCCCGAGCGGGTCCGGCCCGTAGCGGTTCGGCCCGGTCGTGCCCTTGCGGAAACCCAACTCGACCAAAAAAGCCAACGCAAAAGTTCCCAACAATATCACGACTATAAATGAAACCACATTTACGGATGACGTCACGTTCTGGTCCGGCCAGTCCGTCAGCCAACCAAATTCGACGAGAAAATAGTCCGCGGCGAGAGCGGCATAGAAGACGCCTATCACCCATATTGGAATATTGCGGTCATGGCCCCGCTTCACGTCAACTATGAACTGAGGATATAGAAAAATCAGAAAGACGGCGTCGATCCACCGATCCCCGGCTTTTGCCTCCAAATCCCCGCTGAGCAATGCGATTATTAATGCGCCAACGAATGCAGCAACGAACTCTGCCGCAAAAATCGCGATCGAGGTGAGCCAGAATGTTTTTCGGCCGATACGGCCGTCAAAACTGCCAAAAAAAGAAATCCATTTCATCGCCGCGCCGCCTCAGGCCGCAAACCCGGTCCATAGCGAATCTCTTCCCAACGTGGCGCGGCAGTCAACTACGGCCCCAGCGGATCCGGCCCGTAGCGATTCGGGCCGGCCGTGCCTTTGCGGAGGCCGAGCTCGACCAGAAGCGCCAGCCCGAACACCGTGAACGGCACGGCGATGACCAGCGAAATGGTGCTCGGCGCGTCATCGGTGCCGGCGAGGCCCACCACGGTGAGCAGATCGAGCAGCACGCCGGCGGCGAAGAAGGCGCCGATCAGCCACAGCGGCATGTTGCGGTCCTGGCCGCGCTTGGCCGCGACGGCGAATTCCGGATAGGTGAACGCCAGATCGACGATGGCGCTCAATCGGTCGCCCTGGATCTGCTCGGCGATGAAGTGGCCGAAAACCTCGGCGACCGTCACCACGCCCATGGCGATCCAGAACGTCTGCCGGCCGATGCGGCCGTCAAAGCTGTTGAAGAGATAGACCCAATCCATCGGCAGGATTTTGTTCACGGATTTGCTTCGTTCAAGTGACGGCGCTTCAATCGCGCAGCAGTTCGTTGATGGAGGTCTTGGCGCGGGTCTTCTCGTCAACGCGCTTGACGATGACGGCGCAGTAAAGACTGGGACTTGCCTCGCCGTTCTTGCCCGGCTTGCCGGCCGTGGTACCCGGCACCACCACCGAATAGGCCGGCACCTCGCCCTGAAACACCTCGCCGCTGTCGCGATCGACGATCTTGGTCGAGGCGCCGATGAACACGCCCATGGACAGCACCGCGCCTTGGCGCACGATGACGCCTTCGGCGACTTCCGAGCGCGCGCCGATGAAGCAATTGTCCTCGACGATCACCGGCCCGGCCTGCAGCGGCTCGAGCACGCCGCCGATGCCGACGCCGCCGGAGATGTGACAGTTCTTGCCGATCTGCGCGCAGGAGCCGACCGTCGACCAGGTGTCGATCATGGTGCCGGAATCCACATAGGCGCCGAGATTGACGAATGACGGCATCAGCACCACGCCGGGCGCGATATAGGCGGAGCGGCGCACCACGCAGCCCGGCACCGCGCGGAAGCCGGCGGCGCGGAAATTCTTGTCGTGCCAATTGTCGAACTTCGACGGCACCTTGTCCCACCACGCGGCGTGGCCGGGGCCGCCGGCGATTTCGCTCATGTCGTTGAGCCGGAACGACAGCAGCACCGCCTTCTTGAGCCATTGATTGACGTGCCAGCTGCCATCGGCCGCCTTCTCGGCGACGCGCGCTTCGCCGCGGTCGAGCAGATCGAGCGCCCGCTCGACCGCCTCGCGGACCGCGCCCTTGGTCGATGGCCCGATGGTGTCGCGCTGCTCGAAGGCTAAATCGATGGTCTTGGCGAGATTTTCGTTAGTCCCGGCTGACATGAAGTTACTCCCCGCTGCGCGGTTTGTCGGAGCGTGCCGACGCGATGTCAAGCGGCGCTTGACCTGGCGCGCAGCTGAACTGGAACCATTCTTGCATGGCCGGCATTGCAAATAGTGCGAACAAAAGGCGTGCGATGATTACGATGGCAATAGGGCTCGGCGCCGGCGTGTTTTACTGGCTGGGCATCTACAAGTTGGCGTTCTGGATTCTGATTTATGCGATCGTCTATGGCGGCTTGAGCGTGTTGCGCGGCAACGGCCAAATCCAACCGATCTACCGGCGCGACTCAGGCCTCGCCACGGCCGTGCTCATTCCGGTCGCCTGGCATATGGCCAGGCTGGCCGGTTATCTCTGATCGATCCGGCGCAAAAAACCGGCGAGATCGTCGGTGACGTGATCGACATGGGGCGCGTCGCGGCCGGCGAGCTCCCAGTCCTCGCGCAGCACCACGCCGGCGCCTTGCGGCACCACCAGCACCGTGGTCATGCCCAGCGCGTGCGGCACTTCGAGATTGCGGGCGAGGTCCTCGAAGATCGCGGCCTTGTTGGGATCGACGTCGTGGCGGGCGAGGAAGCGCTCGTAGACCACCGGCTGCGGCTTTGGCTCGAGTTCGGCCGCTCTGATGTCGAACACGTCGTCGAAATGATGCTGGATTTCCAGCCGGCGCAGCACCGCGTCGGCATGCTCGCGGGTGCCATTTGTGAGAATGAGCTTGCGGCCGCAGAGCTGCGCGATCGCCGCGCCGAGCACGGGGTTGGGCGTCAGCGGCGAGTGATCGATCTGGTGCACCATTTCCAGGAATTCATCCGGTTGCAGGCCGTGCTCCGCCATCAGCCCGCGCATGGTGGTGCCGTAGCGCTTGTAGTAGTCCTTCTGCAGACGGAATGCCTCGTCGTGGGTGATCTTCAAAAAATCGACGATGTAGTCGCGGATGCGCACGTCGACCTGCTGCCAGAGATTCAGGTGATGCGGATAGAGCGTGTTGTCGAGGTCGAAGACCCAGGTCTCGACGTTGGCGAAACCGCGCTGGGCCGAGCCGCGGACGGCGTGATCGTTCATTCCCGGTGACTCGTGTCTAGCATCAAGTAAATATGACATGGCCCAGAAAGCGGCCTTGATCGCTTGGACGGCACTGTGTTCGCGTTGGCGATCTTGTCAAGGATCGTAGACCGCCGGAGGCGGCGGCGCTTCGCGCCGTCCTTGACAAGATCGCCAACGCGAACAACCAGCATCCAAGCGATCAAGGCCGCCATGCGCTCAGCGCAAATGACGCATTTAACCCAGCGACTCGTATTGCCATACTTCCCGGCGACCAAGCGCGCCGCGCGCTTACGAATCAGTTCCAACAACCAGCGCGCAAGGAGCCATGGATGCGGCGGCGATTACGACGATCGATTCCATTTTTGCTGGCGATATTTTTCGGCATGATCGCCGGCGTTCTCGTCGCCGGGGGCGCGATCCTGGCCGCCCATCCCTGAGCCGGCGCGCCGGCTCTAGCCCGCCTCCCGCCACGACGCGGCCGGCACCAAACCTTTGAGCGCGCCGTCGTGCAGCCGCACCGGATCGCGCTCGCCCTCCATGGCCAGCGCCAGCACCGAGCGCGCCAGTTCGTCCGGCTTCACCGTGGTGTTGCCGATCGCTTTCAAGGTCAGCCACGCCTCGTCGAACGCGGCTTCCAGGACGACCAGCGTCTGGGGATCGAAGGAATTGTTATGGAACCCGCGCATCGACCGCCCTCACCGCGGCTCTCCAGATACGAACTTTACGGAATTCGTCAAGCTTGCGCGGGAACTTGGCCGAGTTTGTGACGCATCGGGAGAGTTTGGATCAATTGCAATTGATCGGATGGGGCGGTTCATCGCGATTTCGGTGATCAGCTTCTTCAAGATCGCATCAGCAAAGGTGTCATAATTCTCGGCTGGAATCATGAACGCGCCCGGTCCGCCGATGACATTGTCATAATAGTAGCGGTCGAGAAACGGCTCGATGGAGAGGATCGGCAGGCCGTTGATGCCGACGCCGTCATGGACCGCCTCGTCGCGCGCCTGGGTCACCGGACGGCCGGAATTGTTGGAACCGTCGCCGGAAATGTCGATCACCCGCCGCGCCGGATTGCACGGGCATTGCGCCAAAAGCAGACGCGAATAGTCGATGGCGCCGGAGATCGAGGTGCCGCCGCCGAACAATTGGCGCGGCGCGGCCTCGATCGCGCCGGCGAGCGCAGTCACGCTGGTCTCGTCCTTGACCAGCATCCAATCGACCACCACCACATGCAGCCGCGGCCCGGTCCACTGCACCATGGTGACGGCGATCGACTGGGTTATCAGCGAGCGGATCGAATTGAGAACTCTTGGGCTCCGAAATGCCGCCGCGTAGCCCTGCTTCTGCAATTCGAAGCGCCGGTTGTCGACGCTGCCGGAGGCATCGACCGCGAGCACCAGCGCAAGCGCGACGTCGGCCTTTTGCGCGGCGGGCGGCGCCTGGGCTTGCGCCGGCGCCGCAGCAAAGAAGGCGGCCAGCGCGACGGCCGCCCGCAATATCTTCCAGTTCACGCGCTCAGCCGCGGCAGCAGGCGCGTGGCATTGCCGCTGGCGATGGCGGTGAGATCGCCCGCCGGCAGATTGAGCTGCCGCAAACTGTCGATCTGGTTGAGCGGGAAATACGGATAGTCGGTGCCGTAGGTGATCTGCGACACCGGCACGAGCTTCATCAAGGCCGCCATCGCGGCGGGATGCGTGGCATTCGCGGTGTCGTAGTAGAGCCGGCGGAATTCGGCCTCGATGCCGTCGGGGGCGAAGCCCGAGGCGGCGCGCGCGCGCTGCTCGTAGAACGCTTCGATGCGGCCGGCGAGATACGGGATAGTGCCGCCGCCGTGCGAGAACAGCCATTTGATGTCGCGCTCACGCGCGAAGCTGCCGCTGAGCAAGAGGCTCGTGACCGTGCGCGTGGTGTCGTGCGGCACTTCGATCACCGCCGGAAAGGCGCCGACGCTGAGCCGGCCGCAGCAGCTCGCCACCAGCGGATGCACATAGGCCACCGCCTTGCGCCGGTTGAGCTCCTCCAACACCGGCTTATAGGCCGCGTCACCCAGCCACTTGTCGCCGTAATTGGTTTGCAGGTTGACGCCGTCGGCATGCAGCGTGTCGAAGACGTATTCGATCTCTTTCAAGGTGGCGTCGATATCGATCATCGACAGTGGTGCGAACAGGCCGTAGCGGCCCGGATGGTCGCGCACCATGTCGGCGCCGAAATCGCTGCACATCCGCGCCAGGTCGTGGGGCGAGCCGGCGGCGCCGTCGAACCACACGCCGGGCGTCGACGCCAGCGCCAGCACCGCGGTGGTGATGCCGTTCTTGTCCATGGCCTCGATGTCCTGCGCGGGCGTCCACGACAGTTGCACGCCAAAATGCGGAATCTTGCGCGCGTCCTCCCAGTCGGCCCAGGCTTTCTGATAGGCCGGCGGATAAAAATGGTGATGGGTGTCGATTAGCTTTGCCGGCGCGGCTTGTGCCGCGGCCTCTTCGCCGGGCAGTAGCGTCGTGGCGCCGACAGCCGCGGCGCTGGCGAGAAACGTCCGGCGCGAGACACAGCAGTTGCAGGTGGGCGAGAAACGGTGCGCGCTTTTTGGCGTGTTCATGGAGTCCTCCCGGCTTTTTTCGCCGCCGATGTTACACCGTCAGCGCCATAACTGGAATGCGACCAGCGCCGCCAGCATGATGCCGGCGCCCAGCCCCTGGACCGGCGTGATCACCTCGCCGAGAATGAACGCGCTGAGCACCGTTGCCAAGAGCGGCTCCAGGTTCATGATCAGCGCGCTGCGGAACGGCCCGATGCGGGTGGTCGAAATATACAGCGTCAAAACCGCAACCGCCGTGCAGACGCTGACGACGGCAAGCGCGATCCAGCCGTAGGCAGTCCGCGGCGCTTGCCAATTCATGGTCGCGGCGGCGGCGGCGGCGAAAACCGCGGTCGAAGAAATCAGCGAATACCACGTCGTCAATCGGGGATCGAGTTTTTGCAGCTCGAGACGGGCGACCAGCAGAAACACCGTGCGGCAAAGCGCGGCGCCAATGGCAAACGCCAATCCCGCGACCGACAAATGCTGCGGATAGGCGCCAATCGTCAGCGCCAGGCCGATGAACGCCACCAAGGCGGCGAGCATGCCCTGCCAGCCAAGCCGCTCCACGCCGAACAGCGCGGCGCCGATTCCGGTCAACAGCGGATAGATGAAATAGGTGAGTACGGCGATCGGCACGGTGATGAGATCGATGGCCTTGAAGAGGCCATAGACGATTGCTGCGAACAACACGCCGAGCCCGAGTGCGATGGCCCGCATACGCGGTGTCGCCGGCAGCGGCGCCACGCCGATACGCAGATACAAAAATAAAATGCCGAGACCGGCGACGCCTCGGGCCAGTGCCAGCGTCAGCACGTCGGCGCCGGCGGCGAAAGCCACTTTGGCGAAAGTATCGCCGATGCCGAATGATGCCGCGGCGACGATGCCCGGCCCAAGAGCGTAAAGCCGCTCGCGCAGGCTGCCCGATCCCATCGGCGTCAGTGATGAATGAGCGTGCCGGAGCCGAGCGCGGTAAAAAGTTCGAGCAGCACCGCGTGCGGCACCTTGCCGTCGAGGATGACTACGCCTTCGACGCCGTGATCGAGCGCCTCGATGCAGGTTTCCACTTTCGGGATCATGCCGCCCGAAATGGTGCCGTCGGCAATCAGCCGGCGCGCGTCGTCGACCGACAGTTCTTTGATCAGGCTCTTCGACTTGTCGAGCACGCCGGGGACATCGGTGAGCAGCAACAGGCGCTTGGCCTTGAGCGCGGCGGCAATTGCGCCCGCGAAAGTGTCGGCATTGACATTGAAGGTGCCGCCATTGGCCGCGGCGGCGACCGGCGCCAGCACCGGAATGAGCTCGCGGCCGAGAATCTGCGTCAGCACCATGGTGTCGACTTTTTCCGGTTCGCCGACGTAGCCGAGATCGATCACCTGCTCGATGGCGGAGTCCGGATCGATCACGGTGCGGGTGAGCTTGCGCGCCACCACCATGTTGCCGTCCTTGCCGCACAAGCCGACCGCCTTGCCGCCGGCCTCGTTGATGTAGCCGACCATCTGCTTGTTGATGGAGCCGGCCAGCACCATTTCGACGATTTCCAGCGTCTTGGCGTCGGTGATGCGTAGACCGGCGGCGTATTGCGACTGCACGCCGACCTTTTTCAGCATCGCCTCGATCTGCGGCCCGCCGCCGTGCACCACGATGGGATTGATCGCGGTCTGCTCCAGAAGCACGATGTCGCGGGCAAAATCGCGGGCGAGGTGCTCATCGCCCATGGCGTGGCCGCCGTATTTCACGACGATGATCTCCTCGTCGTAGCGTTGCATATAGGGCAACGCTTCGGACAGGATACGGGCCTGCACCTCGGGGCTAACGGGGTCGCTTGCGCTCATCGGATCGGTCTTCCCGGCAATCTTTTGGCGAAGCTTATGTAGCGGTGCGCACGGGGCGCGACAACTCATGCAGCCGGAACCGGCCCGATATAGGTCGAGGCCGGGCGGATCATGCGGCCGGTTTGCCGCTGCTCCATGGCGTGCGCCAGCCAGGCGGCACAGCGCGCGACGGCAAAGACCGGCGTAAAAGCCTGGCGCGGCAGGCCGATCGCATCGAGCAAGAGGCCGGCGTCCATCTCGATATTGGCCTCGACCCTGCGGCCGGGCTTGCGGCGCTGCAGCGCCGCGACCGCGCGGCGCTCGACGTCGACGACAAAGCCGAGACGGGCGGAGTTGGGATCGAGACGCTCGAGCGCGGCGCGCAACAGGTCGGCGCGCGGATCGCGATGGCGGAAGATGCGATGACCGAAGCCCATCAGACGGCCGCCGGAAGCGAGCTTTTGCTCGATCCAGCCGTCGATGTCGCCGCTCGCCTCGATCTCGTCGAGCATATTGAGCGCCAGCCCCGGCGCGCCGCCGTGCAGCGGGCCACAGAACGCGCAGTAGCCGCCCAGCGCCGCGGCGGCGAGCGAGGCGTGCGACGAGACGACGACGCGCGCCGCGAAGGTGGAATTGCCAAGGCCGTTGTCGATCACCGTCGCCAGATAACTATCGAGCGCGGCTGAGCGTTGCGGCGCGACCGGCGCGCCGGCGATCATGTGCAAAAGATCGGCGGCGGTGGCGAGCGACGGATCGGGCGCGACCGGCGACTTGCTGGCATGAGCGCGCACGAGGACCGCGATCGCCACCGGCAAGGTCGCGAGAATAGCCGTAGGCTCGGCATCGTCCGGCAATGCTGCAATCGCGATGCGCAAACCTTCGGCCAGCGGCCGCGGCGCTGCGCAAGCCAGCCATTCGCCGCTCCGCGCAAACGCCGCGGCGCGCGCTGCAGCGAGCGCTTCGCGCATGCCGGCGCGGCTGAGGCCGCTGCCGGCAAAGCCTTCCCACATCACCGCCACGGCACCTTCATAGCCGTGCTCCGCGGCAAGGCGTTCGATGGTGTGACCGCGCACCCAGACCGCACCGCTCTCGCCATCGGCATGGCTCAGCACAGTTTCCGCCGCGACCACGCCTTCAAGCCCGCCGTTCATGTTTGACGTCCCCGCATGTCATCGGTTCGTGCGCTGCGCTCGGCCAGAAGCCGCGCGACGGCGGCGCGCAATAAATCGATGCCGGCACCGGTCCGCGCCGAAGTGGCGATCAGGTCGGGAAACGCCGCCGGCCGCTTGCGCACCGCCACCTTGACCTCATCGACGCGCTCGGCGAGCGCCGCTTCCTCGACCTGGTCGCATTTGGTCAGCACGATCTCGTGGCTGACGGCGGCTTTGCTCAACGTATCGAGAATGGTGTCGTCGGCGTCTTTCAGCCCGTGCCGCGCGTCGATCAACACATAGACCCGCGCCAGCGTGGCGCGGCCGCGCAGATAGTCGTGGATGAGATCGGTCCAGGCAGCGACCTTGCTCTTGGCCACCGCCGCATAGCCGTAGCCCGGCATGTCGACCAGCACGAGCCGATCCGGGCCACCAAAGAAGATCAGTTGCTGGGTACGGCCGGGCGTATTCGAGGTGCGCGCCAGCGCGCGGCGGCCGGTCAGCGCATTGATCAGGCTCGACTTGCCGACATTGGAGCGGCCGGCGAACGCAATCTCCGGCGCGCTCATCGGCGGCACCGAGTCGAGCCCGCCCGCCGCGGAGATGAAATCCCACGCGCCGGCGAATAAAAGCCGGCCGGCCTCGATCTCGGCTGCGGAAAAGTCGGCCATGGTATCGGCTCTGCGTTCGCCCGCGGTTCGTCGCGACGTTACCGGGCTTCGTATCGCCGACTACTGCCCTCTAAGAAAGCAAAAAGGGGACGTCGCGTCCCCTTTTTCTCCAACCAAAGCCGGAAAAGCGTAGCGCGCTAGGCGGCTGCCTCGGCGATGCGGTCGCGCCATTTGGTCGAAGTCGGCGCGTAGGCCGGGTTCTTGGCGCTGCCCTGGTAGCGCACGGCGGCTACAACTGCGGAAATGCCGATCTGCCCGTAGCAGCCGGCCAGCGCCGTAGCTTCGCTATGAGTTTTGCGGTCATTGCTCTTCTTTGCGGCGGTCTTTTTGGCCCAGTCGTCGAACGCGTCTTGCATTATGAAACCCCAATTCCCATCCGGTGAGTGATGCTCAATTCATAAGCGGCGAGTGCGGCGGAAATGGGCGACAAATCGTGCACTGTCGTGACATTTCGACCGGATCACAGCGGCACCAGATACCGGCCATGGTAAACCCTTGCTTAATGGGTACGGCGCATACTGGCCCCACGGACGGATTTAGCCGGCTAATAAGCCGATTATCCAGAGGAACCCAAGGATAGTGCGGCATTCCTGCAACACCCGGCGCCGACTATGTGGGACAGGCACCTTATCGGCTGGAAACGGCAGCGCGATTTGGTTATTGGACTCTGGGCATTTCGGCGGGCGGGCGTGAGCGGGGTTGGTGGGAAGTGACCATGACCATGCGTACGATAGTATTTGTAATTATGGGCCTGATGCTCGGCGGCTGCATGCAGGAGACGCTTGAGCCGGCGACTCAAGTCTCCTGGAAGCCGCGCGACAAGCAATTGATGTCGAACCTGCCCTACGCGCAGGCGTCGATCCCCGAGCCCTATCGTCGGCACGTCGTCAGCTTCGACCGCAAGGAAACTGCGGGCTCGATCGTCGTCGATAGCGACAACAAGTTTCTCTACTACGTGATGCCGAACCACCAGGCCATCCGCTACGGCATCACCGTCGGCGAAGACGCCCAGGTGTGGAGCGGCATCGCCAAGGTCGGCCGCATGGAAGAATGGCCGGGCTGGACGCCAACGCCGGGCGAGCAGCAGCGGCTCGGTCCGCTGCCGACTTTCGTCACCGGTGGCCCGCATAATCCGCTGGGCGCGCGCGGCCTGTATCTGTTCTCCGGCAACAAGGACACGCTGTACCGTATCCACGGCACCAATCAGCCGGAATATATCGGCCAGGCGATCTCGTCGGGCTGCATCCGCATGACCAACGAAGACGTCATGGACCTTTATAGCCGCGTCAAAATGGGCACCATCGTCGTGGTGCTGGCGCCGCAGAGCCAGGCGATTGCGCCATCGCGCGTCGCCAGCGGCCTGGATTCAGCGGCGAGGCCAAACTAGGTCAACCAAGTTTTAGCGTCGGGGGATGCTAACGGCGCCGACTTCGGTCGGCGCCGTTTCTTTTTGGCTCGTCATCCAAGCTCGATATGCAAAATCTCCGGCGGCACGCCGAGCCGCGCCGGGATGATGCTGGTGCCGAGCCCGCCGGAGACGATCAGATGCCGCTCGTCCTCGACGACGTGGCCGTAGGCGAAACGCGCGCCGTATTTCGACGGCACGAAGTGCTGCCAGAGTAACGGCACGCGGATCTGGCCGCCGTGGGTATGGCCGGCCAGCGTCAGCGCGACGCGCTCCGGCACGCGCGGGAAAATGTCCGGCTCGTGCACCATGAGCAGCACCGGATCGTCGGTCTTGATGCGCGACAGCGTCAGCGGCAGATCGTCGACGCCGCGATAGCGGCCGTGGCCGAGCGGAATGGCCAATTGGTCGCCGATGCCGGCGAGCCAGAAGCGCTGCACGTCCGGACCGAGCAGGACGGCATCGTTTTCCAGCACCGGAATGTTCACCCCGGCAAGCGCAGCACGCACGCCTTTGAGGTCGTGCCACCAATCGTGATTACCAAGGATCGCCCAAGTGCCGAGCGGCGCTGAAAGCCGCGCCAGCTCCGCCGCCCAGATCGGATCCGACACCTTCGTGAAGGCGAAGCGGTACGAGGCGATGAAGTCGCCGAGCAACAGCACGATATCGGATTGCAGCGCGCTCGCCCGATCGACGATGCGGCGGATGTGTTCGAGCTGCATGTCGGGGCCGCCGGCATGGAGATCGGCGATCACGGTGATGGAGAGCTTGCGGCCCGCGGGCCAGCCCGGCAAAGCCGGCGCATAGCGCGTGACGACGAGGCCGTCGGGTTCGATGGCTGCGGCATAGACCGCGGTCCCCGCCGACAGTCCCAACAATCCCGCCGCGCCGGTCAGCACGCGGCGGCGCGTGACATGCGGCTTGGCGCCGGGCGCAGGCCGTCGTGCGATTGCTGGCGGGATGTCGGCTTTCATGGGCGGCTTATAGCGTGCAAGTGATGACAGTGTGTTACCGCGCCTTCACGTCTGCGCGAGGCGCCCGGCGTTAACCCAATCCAGCGTCTTGTCGAGCGCGCGGCTGAGCCGGTCGAACAGGTCGTCGATCTCGGCGGCGCTGATGACCAGCGGCGGGCACAGCGTTAGGACATCGCCCAGCACCGCGCGCACGATCAAGCCTTCGGCTTCGGCGAACTGCACCGCTTTGGCGGCGACGCCGTGCTGCGGGGCGAAGCTGCGCTTGTCGCGCTTGTCGGCGACGAGTTCCACGCCGCCGATCAGTCCGAGCCCGCGCGCTTCGCCGACCAGCGGATGTTGATTGAGGGCTGCGAGCCGGGCCTGGAATTGCGGCGCCCGCGCCGCCGCGGTCGCGAAAATCTTGTCACGCGCATAAATTTCGAGCGCCTTGAGCGCCACCGCGGCGGACACCGGATGGCCGCCATAGGTGAAGCCGTGGCCGAACACGCCGATCTTTTTGCTCTCGGCGAGCAGCGCCTGATAGACGCTTTCCGGAATCATCACGCCGGCGATCGGCAGATAGGCCGACGACAGCGCCTTGGCGATCGAGATCGAATGCGGCTTGAAGTTCAGCTTTTCGCAGCCGAACGCCGTACCGAGCCGGCCGAAGCCACAGATCACTTCGTCGGAGATCATGAACACGTCGTGCTTCTCGCAGACCTTCATGATCTTTTCGAAATAGGTTTTCGGCGGCACGATGACGCCGCCGGCGCCCATCACCGGCTCGGCGATGAACGCCGCAACCGTGTCGGGGCCTTCCTTGACGATCAGCGCTTCGAGCTCTTCGGCGAGGCGCGTGGCGAATTGCTCCTCGCTCTCGCCATCTTGCGCGAACCGATAATGATGCGGGCAGCTGGTGTGCAAAAAGCCCGGCAGCGGCAGATCGAAATCGCGGTGGTTTGCCGGTAGCCCGGTCAGCGACGCCGCCACGATGGTGACGCCGTGATAGGCCTTCACGCGGCTGACGATCTTCTTCTTGCTCGGCCGGCCGAGCGCATTGTTGAGATACCAGACCAGCTTGACCTGGGTGTCGTTGGCCTCCGATCCGGAATTGCAGAAAAACACTTTCGAGATCGGCACCGGCGCGATCTCTTTCAGTTTCTCCGCAAGCTCGATGGCCGGATCGTGACTCTTGCCGGTGAACAAATGCGCAAACGACAGCTTGCGCATCTGCGTCGCCGCGGCCTCGACCAGCTCCTCATTGCCGTAGCCGAGCGCCGTACACCACAGGCCCGCCATGGCTTCGATGTAAGGCTTGCCCTCGGTGTCATAGACATAGACGCCCTGGCCGCGCTCAATGATGAGCGGCCCGCTGTCGCGAAAGCCGGACAAATTGGTGTAGGGATGCACCAAGGTCTCAACGTCGCGGGTGGCGAGATTGCTGAGCGGCGGCATGAAAATCCTTTGACCGATCCTGAACGATGCGCCGCCATTGTGGCGCGCTGTTGCCCAAGCCGTCAAAGGCGGATCATTCCGGCTTGATGCCCGCCGCCTTGATAATCGGCCACCACTTGTCGATTTCCGACCGGTGAAAAGCGCCGAGCGCCTGCGGCGTCTGCTGCTCGCGTGGCGGAATCTCCTGGCCGAGATCGTCCAGGCGCCGGCGCACTCCGGGGTCGGCCAAGGCGGCGACCGCGGCGGCATTGAGCTTGGCGACGACGGCATCGGGCGTCGACTTCGGCACCCAGAACGCCTGCCAGAACGACAGCGCCAGCTCGGGCACGCCGGCCTCCTCGATAGTCGGGATATTCGGCGCCGGCGCCCAGCGCGTCTTGTCCATGATGGCGAACGCCTTGACCGTATCGCTCTTCAGATAAGGCAGCATCTGCGAGGCTTCGGCGCCCATGCGCAGGTCGATCTGGCCGGCGAGCAGGTCGGTCAATGCCGGCGCCGCGCCGCGATAGGGCACCAGCTGGATCTGCGTGCCGGTGAGTTTCTGAAAATAGATGGCGCCGACCTGGCTCGGGCTGCCGATGCCGATGGTGCCCGACGTCGCCTTGCCGGGGTTGGCCTTGAGCCAGGCGATCAGCTCCTGCACGTTGTTCGCCGGCAGCGACTTCCGCCCGACCAGCATCAGCGGCGAAGACGCCAGCAGCGCCACCGGCGCGAAATCGTTCTTTACATCGAACGACACCGGATAGACCGCCGGCGTGCCAACGAGGCTCGTCCAATTGCCGAGGATCATGGTGTAGCCGTCGGGCTCGGCGCGCGCGACACGCGCCGCTGCGATGCTGCCGCCGGCGCCACCGATATTCTCGACCACCAGCGGCTGGCCGAGCGCAATGCGCATCGGCTCGGACAAAAGCCGCGCCAGCGTGTCGACGGGGCCGCCGGCAGGAAACGGCACGATGATCGTGATCGGCCGCGTCGGATAATCCAGCGCCGATGCGAAGCGTGACAACGCAGGTGCGGCGGCAACGGCGCCCGCCAATGACAGAAATGTCCGGCGCGGAAGTTTCATGATGAAATCAGCTCAATTGGCGCGTCCGTATTGTTTACCTTTTGCCTACCATGAGTGTTCACGGCTGCCTAACCCTGTTCCCCCATACGATCTTAATCGTGGCCATCTAACTCTACGCCCCTCATAGGGGCACGGAATGAGTATCTCAGGAATCCATCATCATCGTCATCATCG
>Ga0193751_1001545_pt1 | contig 14615 bp, 11 predicted proteins | sample L1c2metaG_FD_143050 | JGI IMG/M metagenome (GOLD analysis project Ga0193751, IMG submission 143050) | Soil microbial communities from a riparian zone of the East river system, Colorado, United States - L1c2 | ecosystem: Environmental > Terrestrial > Soil > Riparian zone | place: USA: East River... | reverse complement strand
TGCGGAGTTTTTCAGTCTCCGACTTGATCTTCCCCTGGTCCCACACATTCGGCTCTGCAAGCTTGTGCTCGAAGAAGCCCAAATTTGAGTACCACGGTCCTTTCGCGGGTCCCTCCGGCAGACGCGTACGATCGTCCGGATCCTTGATGGGTTCGCCGTCTCCGCGCTGCGCCATCTCAGTCAGCAGAGCGAAGTCCAGGCGTTCGATGGGCTTGCTGCCTTCGAAGGTCAGTTCCGTCCCGATCCTTCCTTCATCCTCAAAGCCGGAGATTTCATGGCATCCAGCGCAGCCGAAGTGGCGAATCCATTTCTTCCCTTCGTCCTTCAGCTTGGGATCGTCCATGAAAGCAGCATCGGGATACGAACTGGGCTCCTTCTTCTTCAACGTGACGAGATACGATGCAACGTCCGCTGCGTCCTGCTCTGTCAGCCGCAGGCTGGGCATGACCGTCATGTTCTGGACTTGCAGTTCATGGCCATCGTTCGGACACTTGCTGTGTTGCAGGTCGAACACATAAGGCAAACCCTTCTTGGCATAGTCTTCAGGACCGATGTCCTTTTTCTCCAGCGGACAATAGGGACGCGTGCGCTGACGCGCGTTGTGCACCCAACGAACGAGGTAATCGTAGTTTGCCTTCTCGCCAACGCGCGTCAGGTTCGCGGCAAATCCCCCACCCTGCATCTGATCGCCTTCACCGACGGAGTGGCAGCCCAGGCATCCGCGCATTTCGAACAGTTCCTTGCCGCGGCCGGCGTTTCCCGGATTGTGCTTCACCGGTGCGTCGGGTAACGCCGACTGCCACAGGTACGCTGAGATCGCCTGAATCTGCTCGTCATTGAGCCGGAAATTCGGCATTCGCGTCATGGGACGAAAATCGGTCGGTTTCTTCAGCCAGACTGGAATCCAATTCTTGTTGAGCTTCAGCCGGACGTCCTTCAGGTTTGGTCCGACTTTCTTCATGTCCTGTAGCAGGCTCTTCGTGCTGCGGTCGAGCTGGACGATCCGCAAATCCAGCTTGCTGTTCGCGACCCGCAGGGCCACTGCCCGGTCGTTCAGACGATTGGCTTCCTCGTTTGTCTGCGCGGTATCCGCCTGCTTCATCAGGTACGCGGACTGTTTCAGGTTCTCCTTCTTCTCCCCCTCCATTTGTTTGATCTGTTGCGCGACGGAGTTCAGGTCTTCCGGTTCCTTGTCGTAGCCCTCGAAACGGTGGCAACCCACGCATCCGCGCTGGCGAAACAAGTCTTTGCCCTCGCTGAGAGTCCAGCCCACGTCGCCGCTTACCAACACCATGTCCGCGGCGTGGCAGGTCTGACAGCCCGCCTCGGCGTTCGGTTTCGGAAACAAGGGCCAGAGCCAATGCTCGTAATTCCCGTGAGCTTTCTCGACGCTGGTGGTGGCCCGTCCATTCCCCTGGTGACAAGGTGAACAGCCGAACTTGTCCGGATCGTGGGTCTTCAACAGTTCCGGCTCGGGATGGCTGGTGAACGCCCGGGCATAATCATCGGGCTGTTTCCCTTTTGGCGCCATCGCTGCCGCAGTCAGCTTGACGGGCTCGCGGGTCCCCATGTGGCAGGACTCGCAGCGATCCACAATATTGGCGTCGGCCACGTTAATCTGCAGGATCGCCGGGTCCAACGCCTCCGTTTTGTCCTGCAAACCGCGAATCTGTGCCGGCGTCAGGTTCACCATGTGCTCCGACACATACGCATCAAGCTTCGTTTTCTGGTCGCTGACTGGCTTGATCAACTCGCCTAGTTCCGCGCTTAGTTTGCCTCGTTCCGTCTTGAGGTCATTGTAGGTTTCTTCGAGCTGCGGGTAGGTGTAGGTCGCCTTGCTGCCGTCCGGGTATTCGACTACCGCCGTCTGTTGCTTGTACTTGTCCAGGTCTTTCAGTTTGCTCTGTTTCGAGGACGCGCTGGTTGTGGTCTCGATATCGTAGGTCAGGGCATTCACGTAAGCGCGGCGATCCGTGAAGATATTCTGCACCGCCAGGATTTTCGCGCTTAAGGCGCGGAGTTGATCGTTGATTTCCTTCGTGCGTGCGGCCGCTTGCTGACTTGCCTCCTCGTAATCCTGTTTCAGCTTCTGGTAATCGCTATTGCCCTCGACATCTTTTTCCGATTGCGCCGAGGCGGAACGAGCCGTCTTCAGAAACGTGGAGTAGCGGTCTTTCCATTCGCGCTGGTAAGCCTTCCAGGGACGTTGTCCGAACGCTTCGTCCCACAGCGCCCAGAATAGCGACGCCGTCAGGATCAACATGGTCACAACATACCAAGTCGCCATTGACTTCTGGACTAGCGGATCATTCTCGGGGACGGGCTTTTCCGGCACCACTTCCTCCTAAGCGTTGCGCGCAACCGAAACGTTGACCATGTATGCGTTGGCCATTTAAACGTTGACCATCTACACGTTGAACCAGGGCGTGATCCACACGTATTTGATATGAAACAGAAGCCGTAGCAGCATCTTGATCGGCAGGGCGAACATGGTTAGCACGAAGAAAAACATGATCGAGTACTGCAAGAAGCTCATGCGCTTGTAATCCTTCGGGTTCTGGCGCCGGAAGAAGGCGTGCAGCGCGAAGCCACCCAGTGCGTAAAAACCGCCCACCACCACTGCTCCAAAGACCGCCTTTACCCAGTTGGAAGTAATTCCGAAGAGGTCCGGCAGATCACGGTTGACTTCATAGATGAGGCGATTGTGGTCCCAGGTTTGTCCGGGCCAGAACCATTGCCACCCCGGTCCGCGAATGAAGGTTCCGATGATGATCATCGAGACCCACAGCACAACAAAACCGAAGAGGAATGTCCCGATGGCAAACTTGCGCTGCTTCCACGTGTAGTAGCCGCTGCCGAGCGGGTTGGTGTCGATGTAGGGAATCACCATCAACCCAATGATGATCAAGGTCGGCATTACGACGCCGGCAATCCAGGGATCGAAATACACCAGCATTTCCTGGAGGCCGAGAAAGTACCAGGGCGCCTTGGCCGGGTTCATGGTCAAGTTCGGGTTCGCCGGCTCTTCCAGGGGTGCATTGAGCGTGATGGACCAGACCATCAGGATAATGGTGACGATGATGGCGGCCAGAAACTCCACCCGCAACAGAAACGGCCACACGTGAATTTCTTTCTGCCATCCCGGCTGAAAGGGCCAGGTCTTGCGATATTGGGTTTTGGCCGCTGCGGCATCGCCTTCCAGTTGCGTGATCAGCTGATCGTTGGCGTGCGCCTGCTTCCATGCCAGATAGATATAGAAGGCGAGCAGGGGAATCAGCGCCACGATGGGCACGTTGTCCGGAGCGGAGGCGATCTCCCACAGTTGCTTCCAGTCCATATTATCGGCGCGCCTCCTTGACTTCGGATTCGAGCACGACCGCCGCCGGGCCCGAGATGCCGCCATCTTTTCGTACGCGCCAGAAGTGGACGATCATCAAAACTGAAGCGACGATCGGAATGCCGATGCAATGCCAGATGTACGAACGCAGAAGCGCGTTCGCGTCGACGATAGAGCCGCCCAGCAATCCGAAGCGAACATCATTGTAGGGCGTCATGCCCAACATGTGACCGAAGGGGCCCTCATGTCCGAGGAGCGGTGTGGCCCGCGCCATGTTCGTACCGACCGTAACCGCCCAGAAACCGAGTTGATCATCGGGCAGCAGGTATCCGGTGAATGAAAGCAGCAGCGTGAACACCAGCAGGAGCACCCCAATGTTCCAGTTGAACTCGCGGGGCTTTTTGTACGAGCCGGTCAGAAAGACCCGAAACATATGCAGCCAGACGGTGATCACCATCAGGTGCGCCGCCCAACGATGCATGTTGCGCAACAGCTTCCCAAACGGCACATCATGCTCCAGGTAGAGCACATCCCGGAATGCCTGCACCTTGGTGGGGTGGTAATAGAACATCAGCAGCACGCCGGTGAAGGTGAGCACGATGAACAGGTAAAACGTGATGCCTCCCATGCCCCAGGTGAAGCTGTAGCGCACCGCGTCGCGGTTGATCTTGGCCGGATGCAAATGCAGAAAGACGTTCGACAGCACGCCCAAGGCGCGATTGCGCGGGGTGTCATCGTGCTTGTGACGAAAGATGGAGGTGAAAACCTGAGTCTTGGTCGGGTCCTTGAGAAGATCAACCTGTTCCTTGGCCTTGGCCGGCAAGTCGGTCTTGAGTGACTGCAGATCGGCCTTTACCCCGGTGGCCGCTCGCTCCAGGATGCCGGTTGTCTTTCCGTTCTTGCCGTTCTTTTCGTTCTTTCCGTTCGAGCTATTCTCTTCAGCCATTTTCTCTTTTCTCCCGGCACATCTGGCGAGTCCCCCCGAGTTTCCCCCAATGTGCGTTCACGCTTGAGGCGAGCTCAAGTCAGACTCATGACGGCAGATACGCTCCCGGATCGTTGAAGCTGCTCGGCTGACCCTTGGGCCACTGATAAAGCCGGGAGGTGTCCACGATTATTTCGCCGTCGGGTGCCAGTTGCACGAAGGCGCGGTCCATGGGCCGGGGCGCAGGGCCCTCGAAATTGATCCCTTCGTCGTCATAGCCGCTTCCGTGGCAAGGACATTTGAACTTGTTTTCGCTGGCCTTCCAGTCAGGCGTACAACCGAGGTGGGTACAACGAGCGTAGATGACAAAGATACGATCGGGTCTGCGATCCACCCAGATGCGATACTTCTGCTGCCATTTCGTGTCCACACCCAAACCGTAATCGGAGGGATAGCCGATCTTGAATACGGTGGCTGGTTCGAAAAGAGTGCGGGGCAGAAAAAAACGGAAGAACGCCAGAAACCATGCCGTCAGAAACGCCGTGACAGACACCCACACCAGCCGACGGCGGCGCTGGTTGACGACATTGTCTTCCGGACCAACTGCGGCCACGCCCGCGGAGGCGGCCGCCTTCGAGGTACCCACCGCACCCGAACCAACATAGGGAGTGGCCTTTGCTGCTGGAGCAGGCGGCGTGTTGGGCGCATCCGGACTTTCTGCCATGATCCTCGATCCTCCTCCTAAATCTGTCTGCTGAATCTGCTTCTCTGCTTCAATCGGCGACCATGGAATGCGCCGCCGGTTCCCTTTCCTGATACTGAATCTCCGCTCCCGGTTCATCGTTCGCTGACGACTTGATCGCTGCCAACACCAATGCCGCGAGAGCCTGAATGAATTTTGGCGAGTCGTTGAGGCCTCGCGTCATCTCAAAGCGCTCGATGCCGAGAAGGCGGGCCTCCTGCCGCGCATGATGATCAATCTCTCCCAGGGTCTCGACATGGTCGGAGACAAATGAAATTGGGATGATGCATACTTCGCGCCGCTTCTCCGAGGCCACCTGCCGCAGGGTCTGGTGCAACGAGGGCTCCAGCCATCGACTGGCGCCCACCTTGCTCTGATAGCACAGGCGATGATCATTCGACCATCCTCCTTGCTCCATTACCAAGCCCACTGTTTCTTCAATGTGCCGCTGGTAGGGGTCACCCTTTTCGATCACCGATACCGGCACGCCGTGCGCGCTGAAGACCAGCGGCACAGACGGAGGATGGGGAAAGCGGGCAAGCGCCTCATCAATCCTATCGACCACGGCCGCGATGTATTGCGGATTACGATAAAAAGCTTCGACACAGGATGTTGGGACTGCGCCCTTCCATTGCCGTCGCCACTCGTTCAAGCTGCTGCCGGTCGTCGTGCTCGAGTATTGCGGATAGAGAGGTAACAACACGACCTGGTCCAGTTCCGCGTCCTGTCTCGTATACAAAAGTTGCGCAATCGCCTCGGCGGTGAACGGGTGCCAGTAGCGCATCGCCACCACGCAGCGCGCGTCGACACCATCGCGCCCCAGTCGCGCTTCCAGAGCACGGGCCTGTTGCTCAGTGAACCGGCGAATGGGAGAACCCCCGATGGCCGCGTAGTGCTGGGCTGCTTTTTTCGCGCGCGTCTTGGAGATCAGCCTCGCCAGCGCGCGCCTGCCAAGCCGGGAAAACGGGAAGTCAATGATGTCGGGATCACAGAAAAGGTTATAGAGGAAAGGTTCGACCGCCGCCAGGGAGTCGGGTCCACCGAGTTGGAAGAGGACTACACCAACACGTCTCGAAATCCCCACCATTCGTTCGATCCCCAGAGAGGTGGACACGATGTTACTCAAAAACCGCGGCGTTCGTCAATGCATCACCGCTCGGATGCGGACTGCGCGGAGTTTGCTCAACACCAAATAAAAAAATTACTGCGTTGATTTGGTGGCGGCCTCGGAAATTCTGAAGGGCTGATTGCCCTGGATGTGATAATTGGTGGAGCGGGGTTCTTTTCTTCCGGCCAAGCCGGTGCAATAACACATGCGCGACAAATTCTGGTTGTTCATCGTTGTCGGAGAAGCGGCCCTTATGACCACCACGGGTACATCGCGCTAGTTCTGGGCGTGCTTGGGTTTAAGATCGTGACGACACTTAGCGAACCGCAAATACTAAAGGCCGCCATCGGATTCTTGCTGGTATTCCTGCCAACCGGGTTTGCAACCTGGTGGATATTTCGAAAGCTTTAGGCGCGGCACACACGACGTGAGGCGCGAGCCGTAGCAACCGCATTTGGGGTGTTCACTCCAGCGTCGCTGCTCATCGCTATCGTGCTCGCCGTGGTACCAGGGAGCTACGCTGAGCTGCTTCTGGGGTCTCCTTTCGCTCCGGTAGGTGCATTTGTGGGAATCGTCCTGATGACTACCATCCTAAATTTCCTGGTGTGTCTGTTTGCATTGTCGATGACGCGTCGAATCGTGAAATTAGAATCAACGCACTAAACTAATAGGAGACTATCGTCTCGAACTCGCTTGCGCAAATCACAACGAGCTGTGATACACTTCCGTTCGTTCACGGGCGGTCGCATCAATTTCGGCGTGCTCTAACGAGCGGGGAAGCCGAATTATTCAAGTGGTGCAGGGGGTCTTGGATACATGGGGCTCGTTCTTCTCTGCGTCATCTGGCTAATTACCTTTGCCAGCACTTATTTTTTCGTTGCGAAAACTTGGTGGTTCCCTCACGGAGCTTCTGCTTCAACGGCCGCGCTTGACCACCAGTTTGCCGTAACCTTCATCCTCATGGGCGTTATCTTCGTGGCCGCCCAGTTGGCGTTGGGATACTTCGTCTGGAGATATCGCGACCATTCTTCCGCTGCCCGCGCCGACTATTCCCACGGCCACCTCGGGCTGGAACTCATTTGGACCACTCTGACCGCGATCCTATTTATCGGGTTGAACTTGATGGGGAGTCCCATCTGGGCGGCGGAACGTTTTCGCCCGGCGGTGGACGATGCTACGCGGGTGGAGGTCACAGGCATGCAGTTCGCCTGGTATTTCCGCTATCCCGGTCCCGACGGCAAGTTTGGAATTGCCAAGCCGGAGTTGGAAGACCCGTCCGCGGGAGGGGAAGCGGCTCTGGGCCTGGACCCCGCGGATCCGGCGTCCAAGGACGATGTGGTGACGGGAATTATGGAAGTGCCCGTCGGGCGCGAGGTGGAAGTCATTTTGCGCGCGCATGACGTGATCCATAGTTTCTTTGTTCCTGCCATGCGCTTCAAGCAAGACGCCGTGCCCGGCCTTGCGATCCATATGCACTTCACTCCAACCGAAACTGGTGACTTCGAAATCGCTTGCGCGGAACTGTGCGGGCTCGGCCACTACAAGATGCACGGCATGCTGAAGGTTGTCAGCCAGGACGATTTTGACAAGTGGCTGGCAGCTCGGGAGGCGGAGAAACAATAAATGGTTGCCCAGGAATCGCACCAACATTCGGCCCCGCAAGGCTTTATCCGCAAATGGGTTTTCAGTCTCGACCACAAGGTCATCGGGCTACAGTATTATTTCCTTGCACTCACCGCGGTTTTCGTCGGCATGTTTCTCTCCCTGCTGATGAGGATCCATCTCATCTGGCCGACAGCGGCCCTGCCGTTGCTGGGCCAGATCAAACCCGAAACCTATCTCGCCCTGGTCACCATGCACGGCACGATCATGGTGTTTTTCGTGCTGACTACCGCGCCCCAGGGCGGCTTCGGCAACTATTTCCTGCCCATACAAATCGGCGCGCCCGACATGGCCTTCCCCGTCTTGAACATGCTTTCGTTTTGGACGACCTTCGTCGCGTATGTCGTGATGCTGTCTGCATTTTTTGTAGTGGGTGGAGCGCCTCTTCACGGCTGGACCGGGTACGCGCCGCTGAGTGCGCTTCAATCCGCCGGGCCGGGTGAGGGTCTGGGCGCGGATCTCTGGATCATCAGCATCGCGATTTTCTGCATCGCGTCGCTCATGGGCGCTCTCAACTTCATCACCACTACGCTCGACATGCGCGCCAAGGGCATGAGCATGATGCGCATGCCTCTGACCTGCTGGTCGTGGTTCATCACCGCCATCCTGGGATTGCTGGCGTTTGGAGTGCTGCTCTCGGCTGGCATTCTTCTGCTCATGGACCGCAACATCGGTACCAGCTTCTTTCTGCCGCTGGGCACTATTAACGGTCAGCTCACTGGACATAGAGGCGGCTCGCCGCTGCTTTGGCAGCATCTTTTCTGGTTCTTCGGACATCCCGAGGTCTACATCGCAATCCTTCCCGGGATGGGCGTGGCCTCACAGGTACTTTCGACGTTTTCGCGCAAGCCCATCTTTGGTTACAAGGCGATGGTGTATGCCATGCTGTCGATCGGCCTGCTCGGCTTCATGGTCTGGGGACATCACATGTTCATGAGTGGCATGAGTCCTTACACGGCTTTTGCCTTTTCGATCATGACCATGGCGATCGGGGTGCCATCCGCCATCAAGACCTTTAACTGGCTGGGGACGCTTCATAAGGCCCGTATCCGGTTCCAGTCGCCGATGCTGTTTGCGATCGGCTTTGTGTCGCTGTTTGTTTCCGGCGGATTGAGCGGCCCGTTTCTGGCTCAGCCGGCGCTGGATATCCCATTGCACGACACCGCCTTCGTGCCCGGCCATTTTCATCTGATCATGGGTGTAGCCGCCATTTTCGGCATCTTTGCCGCGACCTACTATTGGTTCCCCAAGATGTTCGGTCGAATGATGAACGAGAAGCTGGCGCGAGTCCATTTCTTCTTTACGCTGATCGGCACCTATTCCGTCTTCATGCCGATGCACTATCTGGGCCTGGCTGGCCAGCCCCGGCGCTACTCTCAGCTGACCGAGCTCGCCTATCTGCATCCTCTGATGGGCTTGAACACGTTTATGACATACGCGGCGATCATAACCGTCGCCGCGCAGCTGATCTTCCTCTTTAATCTCTTCTGGAGCATGTTCAAGGGACCGAAGGCGAGCGATAATCCCTGGGAGGCAACAACTCTCGAGTGGACGACCGCCACTCCGCCGCCGCACGACAATTTCGGAGGACGTACGCCCGTCGTCAACAATGGCCCGTACGAATACAGCGTGCCGGGAGCGCCGCGCGACTATGTAATGCAAAGCGACCCGGCAACCGTGACAGCACACTAGTAGAATAACTAGAAATACGACGGCAAGTATGGCGAGCTTTACTCCTACGATTCCGGCGCCCCACCCCACGACCTCCCGGGGAAAACGGGGCGATCTGCCGCCAGTGGTGGGCGGCGGAGACGGCGGGCGTCCTGATCCAGGCTCGCCTGACTACGGAGCACGTTTGCGCCGGGCTCGTCTCGGATTGGCTGTAGCTCTGACGCCGATCGCAATGTTGTTCGTTGCCTTCACCAGCGCCTACATTGTGCGTCAGGGGCTGCCGACCTTCGACCCGAGCACAAACAGCGTGGTGCACGACTGGATCCCCGTGCGGTTGCCCACACTTTTGTTTCTGTTCAATACGTGTGTTCTGTTGTTGAGCAGCGTAACCATCGAGCGTGCGCGGCGGCAGCTTGCGCGGCAAGTCGCGCTCGAACCCGTGCAATCCATTCCAGGAGTATCCCTGGGCACGGAAAGGAAATTTCCCTGGCTGGCGCTGACCATCGTGCTTGGACTGTGTTTTCTTGCCGGACAATGGCTGGCCTGGAGGGATCTGGCGGCGCGAGGGTTCTACGTCGCCACGGGCCCCAGCAGTTCCTTCGTGTATCTGCTCACCGGCGCGCACGCCGTGCATTTGCTCGGAGGAATCCTGGCCCTGCTGGCGGCCGGAGTGTCCGTCGCGTTGAACCGGCCTTTGGCATCGCGCCGGATTGTGGTTGATGTCACAGCCTGGTATTGGCATTTCATGGCTCTGCTGTGGATTTATATTCTGGCGCTGCTGGAGTTCGCACGCTAGCCGGACCACACTAGTCAGACAAGGAGAACGAACGCATGGCGGAAGCTGCCTTGCCGCAGAACGCGGCGGCGATCGAGACCTCGGCGATCAATACCTCGGCGATCTACGAGCCGTCGCTGTTTGGCACATATTCGAAGAAAATCGGGATGTGGCTGTTCCTGCTGTCTGACTCGCTGACTTTCGGCGCGTTGTTGTACGCCTACAGCTACGGACGAATCTCCACTCCCAATTGGCCAACGCCATTCCATTCCGGGAGCATCGTCAATGCCACCATCATGACCGCATTCCTGTTGACCAGTTCGCTTACCATGGTCCTGGCGGTCAACGCAGCGGCACGTGGAAACGACAAGGCCCGTGTCCTCTGGCTATTGGCTACCATGGCGTGCGGCGTTGGTTTCATAGTTCTCCACGCCAAGGAATGGAGCAATCTGATCTCCGAGGGTTTGCGGCTGCCCATCTTCCCGGCAGTCCCGCACCAGGAAGTTGCGTCCGAGTTCGTCGATGTATCAAAGACCGTGCCCCAATTCGCCGCAACGTTTTTTGGGCTGACTGGAATGCACATGCTCCACGTCACGCTGGGAGTGGTTTATCTCGGTGTCATTGCGCTGCGACGTAAGTTCATCCCGATTCTTTTCGCGCTCTGGCTGGTGGCGTGGCTGGCGACGCCCGCTTACAGCCCGTTCCACTATGGGGCGCACGTGCTGCTGATTGCGGCGCTCGTATGCTCCCTGATTTTGTGGCTGAAGCCGAAGGTTTATGACGCCGCCGATGTCGAGGTCGCCGGGCTGTACTGGCACTTTGTGGACCTGGTGTGGATGTTCATCTTCCCCCTCGTCTACATAATGTCCACCAAGATCGTCTAGGAGCCAGGAAAGATAAAGCTATGGAAGACGCTTTTCAACAGGCAATTGAACAACGCGTGGCCGAAGAGCAACGCCACCACAGTGTCACTCCCTTTTTCTGGGTGTGGGGAGTGCTTCTGGTTCTGACGGCAATCGAAGTTTACCTCGGCTATCAGAATATGGAGCCCAAGCGCATGCTGTCGATCCTGATGTGTCTGTCGATCGTCAAGGCTGCGCTGATCATCGGGTATTTCATGCACATGAAATACGAGGTGTCGCGCATGAAGTACCTCACCATGTGCTCGCTGGTGTTTTGTCTGGCCATGATGATGGTCTTCTTTCCGGATGCGTTCCGCATTATCTCGTTGGGGGTAAAGTGAGGGGTTTGATACAGATTTCGATACAACGTGCCGTGCTGGGTGGGCTTCTGTGCCTGTGGGCGGTCCCCGCCTTCGCACAAGGCTGTGCGATGTGCTACAGCACGGCCTCGGCAACTTCCAAGGATGGGCAAAAGGCCATCGGTAAAGCTGTCGCAGTCCTGGTGGCTCCGCCCCTTGGAGTGATGACTCTGGGCGTGGGGCTGGCTTTTCGTTATGGCAGGAAGCGTGACCAAGAAAAGAATCTCGACGACGATTCTCGGCCACTATAAGCTCAGTCCGAAATCGAAGTCACTTCGGAATGCCTAGGAGATACACTCCAACGCACCCGCCGCGCGGATTCTTCTCGCGTCCGATTGCAACCACGCCTTCCCTTAAGTGGCAAAATACAGCGCAGCGTAGTAAGCAAGCACCCCGAAAGCTACGATCCCGCAAATTGCGTAGCAAGTGAAAATCCACGTATTGCGATCTTCGTGCTGAACAGCGTGCTGACCAGTTTGTGGATTCCCAGATTTCGTCCCAGTGGCCGGTGCATCCATGCAAGGCTCCCGAACGTGCTGAATTGTGTAAAACGAACCGCCCACCCGCGGCCCCACAACGGATGGCACGGGCTGAATTGTACTCCGGAAGGAAGCCGAAAACAGAGAAAAGTTTGCAGGGGTGGCTGGAGCGCCAAGCCCAGATGATGGCTGCCTCAGCCAGGATATCGCCCCGTAATGTAGCCTTCCAACTCCTGGATTGTTTGTGCCTGACCGGAGATGATCCAGCGGACGAGGTCCCCAATCGACACTACGCCCACGACCACGTCGTCCTCGACGACGGGAAGATGACGAAAACGTTGGTTCGTCATAATGGCCATGCATTCGTCCACCGTGTTTTGAGGAGTAACGAAGACCACCGGGCTGGTCATGATTTCCCGCACAAGCATCTCCTTTGAGGAGTGCCCTTTTAGGATCACTTTGCGGGCATAGTCGCGCTCCGACAGGATGCCGACCAAGCTGCCCTCGGATATCACAAGCAGTGCGCCGATGCTCTCCACCGCCATCTTCTCAACGGCCTCGTAGACGGACTGTTCGGGCGTTACGGACAGGATCCGATTGCCGCCCTTGCTCTTCAACAGCGATTCAATTGTGTCAGTGATTTTCATAAGCACCGGCGATCGCTACACACCAATTCTGCCGCTAAGAAAAGCCCCTGCGCAAGCAGAGGCCATTTCACAAACCAAATTACAGAAATCAAGCTCGCAAAACCACAAACTCGCTCATGCGACTTTCACGAAAATAATCACGAGCGTGAACAACACCAGTGACTCGATGAAAGCCAGACCCAGAATCAGCGCCACCTGAATGCCAGTCCGCGCCGCCGGATTGCGTCCGAGCGCCTCGCATGCCGCCGACGCGGCACGCCCCTGGCCTTGCGCCGCCAAACCGGCTGCGATGGCGATCGCGAAACCAGAAGTGATTGCCACCCAGTTGGTCGAACCCGCTGCGCCCGCTCCCGTCTGCGCAAACGCCGGGACCGCCAGGATCGAGAACATTATCATCACGAACAACAACATCACGATTTTCCGCATTTTTCTCCTTAATGAATTGCCCCCAGTGGGTGGTTGACGCCGTGCTCAAGCAAGCCGACGCCCTCACGCTGAAGCGCAGGTGTCAGGTCTCAGTTCTCAGGAACACCTCACCGTTGAATTCCTGAGTCCAGACACCTCAATCTGCTTTTTGACTTCAAAAGCGTAAAAATTGTACACCGATCCCGCTTTTCGCCGCCAGTGTGAAATGATTTTCGTCCGGAGCGCGGCGCATCGGTTCTTGTGTAGCGCGGGCGCCTCGCCCGCGAAAAGCAGCGAGCTTCGGAACATCTGGTGCATGTCTCATCAGAGTTTCCCGCCCATCTAGACTTCTGATCAAAAGTACGGAGGCTTCGAGTGCTGCGGAGTTTCGCGGGCGAGGGCGCCCGCGCCACACAACCTTCGTGAGCCGATTCTTTTCTGCGCTTGCGCCTAGCGCCCGCATCCTCGAAGATGTTCTGTACTCCTATGCCGCAAGACATCGCCCCGCCTCCGGCCCGGTCCAAGGAACTCGACGCCTCCGCGCTTGAAGCCGGTCTTCGCCGCCACCTTCGAGGAGAGGTCCGCTTCGACTCGGGCAGCCGCGCTCTCTACGCAACCGACGGCTCCAATTACCGGCAGGTTCCGATCGGCGTCGTAGTTCCGCGCGATAAAGAAGACGTCCTCGCCACCGTTGCCCTCTGCCGCGACCACCGCGCTCCACTGCTTGCACGCGGCGGAGGCACGTCACTCGCTGGACAGTGTTGCAATGCCGCGGTCATTCTCGACTTTTCGAAGTACATGGCGAGCATCCTCGAAATCGATCCTGAGCGCCGCATCGCGCGCGTTGAACCTGGTGTCGTCCTCGACAGTCTTCGCGCGGCGGCCGAGAAACACCATCTCACCTTCGCGCCCGATCCCGCTACGCACGACCGCTGCACACTCGGAGGCATGATCGGCAACAACTCCTGCGGCGTGCACTCGGTCATGGCGGGCAAGACGGACGACAACATCGAGTTGCTTGAGATCCTCACCTACGGCGGCCAGCGCATGCACGTCGGCGAGACCAGTGCGGACGACCTCGCCCGCTTCATCCGCGAAGGCGGCCGCCGCGCCGAAATCTACACTGGGCTCAAGTCCATCGCCGACCGCTACCGCGAGCAGGTTCGCCGGCAGTTTCCCAACATTCCGCGCCGCGTTTCCGGATACAACCTCAACCACCTGCTGCCCGAGAACGGCTTTCACGTGGCGCGCGCGCTCGTCGGGTCCGAAGGCACTTGCGTCACGGTTCTCGAAGCCACCTGCCGCCTTGTCGAGAGCCCGCCGGCGCGGGTGTTGCTCGTTATCGGATGGCCCGATATTTATCTCTGCGCCGACCATGTCCCGCAGATCATGGAGCATCGCCCCATCGGCCTCGAAGGTTTTGACGACATCATGGTCGACGCGAGCCGCCGCAAAGGCATGAACCTCGAAGGCCTCGCGCTGCTGCCCGAAGGCGCTGGCTGGCTGATGGTTGAATTCGGCGCCAATACCGTCGCCGAAGCCGAATCGCAGGCGCGCCATCTGATGGAGACGCTCGATCGCTCCGCGGCTCCTCCCAACCTGC
>Ga0193751_1001544_pt1 | contig 14627 bp, 14 predicted proteins | sample L1c2metaG_FD_143050 | JGI IMG/M metagenome (GOLD analysis project Ga0193751, IMG submission 143050) | Soil microbial communities from a riparian zone of the East river system, Colorado, United States - L1c2 | ecosystem: Environmental > Terrestrial > Soil > Riparian zone | place: USA: East River... | reverse complement strand
TCGCGACTATCGACCCCAGGGACATGTATCGATACACGTAGACGACGCCAAGGGCGACAAGGAGCAGTACGACGCCGATTTGCGGCATCATAACGGTCGTCGCCCCAAGCGCCGTCGCTACGCCTCGGCCGCCTTTGAATCGCGCGTACAGCGGCCAGACATGACCGAGCACGGCCGCGGTCGCCGCTACAACCTCTGGAGGCGCGGCTTCCCGCGCGCCGCCTCGGTAAAGCGCCGAAGCGAGCAGCACTGGGCCTGCTCCCTTGATAAAGTCGCCTCCCAGAACGACTGCCGACAATCCGGGGCCGAGTGTTCGCAGTGAGTTGGTGAAGCCGGTCTTACCGCTGCCGAAGTCGCGGACGTCGACACCCCTGGCCCAACGACCAACGAGCACCCCTACTGGTACCGAGCCGATCAGATATCCCAGGCACGCGATGAAGAGATAGTGCCACTGCATCAAGAAACCTTATCCCTGGGTGATGCGCTCCTGGAGGGGCATCTCGCCTCGGGATTTGAAGACGAAGTGGATGGCGGTGCCCACAAAACCATACGCCTGCCGAAGTCGATTCTCAAGATAGCGTCGGTAGGAGAAGTGCAACAGATGCACGTCGTTCACGAACAGGACGAAGGTCGGCGGACGTACGTCCGCCTGCGTCGCGTACAGGAGTTTGAGCCTTCGGCCCTGCACGCTACGGGGTGGATGCTCAACGATCGCCCGTTGCAACAGGTTGTTCATCGGGCCGGTCGCGACGCGCAGGTTGCGCTGCTCCGCGGCCAGCAGCGCAACCTTGATCAACTCTTCCAGCCCTGCTCCTTCGGTGGCCGAGGTGAACGCTATTGGCGCCCAGGGAACGAATCGGAACCGCTGCCGAAGCAGCGACGTGAGGTCTTGCTTGTAACCCCCATACAGGAGATCAATCTTGCTTACGGTGAGCACCACGCCCTTGTACGCCTCAGCCGCAATCTGGACGATGTGAGTGTCCTGCGCCGTAGCGGGGTCGGTGGCGTCCATGAGGACCAGGGCAACGTCGCACCGATTCACTGCCTCTGCGGCACGCATGACGCTGTGCCGCTCGACGCCTGGCACGATGTGCCCGCGCCGCCTGATACCGGCCGTGTCGATGAGGGTGATGCTTTGCCCCTCATATTCGAGCACCGTATCGATGGCGTCGCGCGTCGTGCCCGGTACCTCACTGACGATCACGCGCTCCTGTCCGAGAACGGCATTAAGTAGAGCCGATTTCCCCGCGTTGGGCCGCCCGACAATTGCCAGCGCCGGCCCGGTTACGGGCCGCTCAGTCACGGGATCGCCATCGTCCAGGCGCTCCAGGGTGAGGTCCACCATTTCCTCGACGCCGTGACCGTGGAAGGCGCTGACTGGAATGGGATCGCCGAGCCCAAGCTTGTAGAACTGAACGGTGTCCATCTCCCGCCGTTCGTTGTCAACTTTGTTCGCAACCAGCAGAACGGGCTGGACCGCTCGACGAAGCAAATCGGCGACCGCGTAGTCCTCCGCTGTGAGTCCGTCGCGCCCGTCGACGACGAACAGGATCGCATTAGCCTCCTTCATGGCGGCCTCAATCTGCTCGCGAATCAACTTGGGATACAGGCCGGTGGGCGCCGTCTCGAGTCCGCCGGTATCGGTGATTCGGATCGTGCGGCCGTGCCAGTCGAGTTCCGCGTCGATTCTGTCTCGAGTTGTGCCGGACAGATCCTCGACAAGGGCGATACGCCGCCCGACGAGCCGGTTGAACAGCGAAGACTTCCCGACATTGGGCCGGCCAACGATGGCCAGATTCGGCGGTGCAGCTATCTCGATCATCGGGGCACCGCGGTGGGCGCAAGCGTGAGACCGACTCGATCGGGAACGATGCCGTCCACCTGTATTCCAGGCGGCAGACCTACCTTTGGCTCTAGACGGTAGACCCCTGCCCCGAGTCCGCTCGCATCCACCGTTGCGACGATGTCCGCTGATGTGACTCGTAAAAGAAACGGCAATGGACCAGTCATGTTCACAACGACGGTTGGTGTCTGCAACGATGCAGACAGGCCCGACCCCACGCCGACGACCCTGGGCGCGACCCCAATCGAGCCCGGTCCTGCCTGCGCCTGGATTGGGACGCGTACGACGATCGAGGCCTTCGGATCTGGGGCAGTCAGCCCAGGGGCGAGTTGAACATTAACCGTGCGAACCACATCGGAGGTGGCGCCCTCTACGTCCACGTCCTGGGTCGGAAGTGTTGATACCTGATTGAGTGAGTCGAGGCTTCCTGTGACGTTGACAGTCGCCGGCTGTGCCTGCACGGCTCCGACGCCGTAACCAGGTGCTGGCCTGCCACGGATGCGCGGGTCGACCATGAACTGCCTCGTGAACAGGACCTGTCGAACTTTTAGGTTCACGGAGGCCTGTTTGGGCTCGATGGTCACATGGCCGATGGAGTGGCCCTCGGAGTCCCGCGGGTCGAGTGAAAACGGCTTCTCAATGTTGACTGTCAATCCGTTCAATTTCACATCAGCCATCGCTTCTGCCACAAGATCGACGTTCTCTTTTGCACCCGCGATGGTCGCTTGTGCGGGCTGGACGACAGGTAACTCGGCCATGTCAAATCCCGCAGGCAGATCGTCGATGGTGTGGACCCTCACCGGAACGGTGCGCCGAACCTCCGGCTCCAGCGTTACTTGAATCGACTGCGGCGCAACCTCCGCTTGTACCCCCCTTTGTCGCACGCTCACCTGTGCGGGAACGTTGTAATGGAGCGGTTGGTTTGCGGGGCCGCCGGTCACGGCGCCCCCGAGGTCGATTCGGACGATGAGGTCTTCCGGCTTGACGCTGCTCACGCGGTCTCGCGCGCCCGTAATGGTCACGCTTACTCGGTCCGGGGTTGTAATGCCCACCACGTATGAGTGGGGCACATTGATCTCCGCGACGGGCACTTGGAAGGGGACCTCCCGCCTCAGCGTTGGGTTCTCCTCGTTCGTTACGGCCACCCAGAGAAGCGTCGCCAGTACAACCGCGACCGCGGCGATTGGCAGATTTGTCAGTGCGGGGCGCCAGATGCGGCTCGTCGCGCTGAACAGGTGTGTGAATCGGGCTTGGAGATTCACGGAATCAGTCCTCTCCCACTTGGAGAGGACGATGGCGCTCGCGGAGCTGCTGGAGCATCCTGCTCGACTATCACCGCCGGCTGAGCCAACGTCCCCGCCTCAGCGGGGTTGCCCTCGAGCGCGCGCGCACCACCCTCGCGCGCGGCCTGTAGAGCAGCGAACAGCGTTGGAGGGTCGACCGGCCGGGTCAGTCTCCCATTGAAGGCGAGGGAGATATCGCCTGTCTCCTCGGATACGACGACGGCGAGCGCGTCAGCCCGCTCGGATATGCCGAGGGCCGCCCTGTGTCTCGTCCCCACCGCGTAGGATACGGCGGATTCCGAAAGCGGTAGCATGCAGCTCGCGGCCGCGATCCGCCCCTCGCGAATCACCACGGCACCGTCGTGCAAGGGTGAGTTGGAGTAGAAGATCGACATTAGCAGAGGAGCGGATGGCAGGGCGTCCAGTCTGACGCCGGTGGCCGCGTACTCCTCCAAGCCTGTCTCGCCCTCCAGAATGAGCAGTGCCCCCTGCCGCCGCTGAGAACACTGCTGTGCCACTGCTGCCACCACGGCGTTCAATCCCTCGCCGGATACCCTCCCGCGCCACGTGCGGATCCCTGCTCTCCCAACTCGCTCAAGCGCCCGCCGGATCTCCGGCTGGAAGATAATGGGAATTGCCACCAGCAGCGCAGTCAACGAGTTCCGCAGCAACCAATTGACTACCGTGAGGTCGAACAGGTTGCCGAGTAGGAGTCCAACCGCCGCCACAATCGCCACCCCGCGTAGCAGCGACATCGCCGATGTGCCACGCAGCCAGACGAGCAGCCAGCAGATGATCCCAGCAATCAGCGCGATGTCGAGGACATCGCGTAGGCCGAGGCGCTGAAACGTGTCGGTGATCGAGCGAAGGAGGTCCGGCATCGGCGGCCCCTAAGCCTCGGCCGCACCGAGCGTCAGCGCAAGGAACGCCTGCTGGGCGTGTAACCTGTTCTCGGCCTGATCGAAAATGGCGGAGCGCCTGGATTCGAAGACCTCTTCGCTGATCTCCTCACCACGATGTGCCGGCAAGTCGTGCATCACTATCGCCCCGGGCGCCGCGACCGAGACCAGGGCGTCATTGAGTTGATACCCTGCGAAAGCCTCTCTGCGAACCGCCGCCTCCCGTTCCTGCCCCATGCTGATCCAAACATCGGTGTACAGAACCTCTGCTTCGCGGCACGCCTCCTCTGGCTCGGTCACACAGGTGAGAGAAGCGCCGGTCGAGACCGCAATCGCGCGGGCCCGCGTCTCCACCTCGGCGGGGATCTTATACCCGGAAGGAGAGGCGATTCGAAACTCCATGCCGGCGAGGGCGCCGGCGAGCATCAGCGAAGACGCGACGTTATTTCCGTCGCCCACGAAGGCGAGTTTCACCCCGCGTAGGCTGCCGAAGCGCTCGTAGACCGTTAGAAGGTCCGCAAGCGCCTGGCAGGGATGTTCATCGTCGGATAGCGCATTGACGACCGGCACGTTGGCATACTCGGCTAATTCCTCCAGCATCTCGTGCGCAAAGACGCGGGCCACAATCACGTCGACCATCCGCTCGAGCACACGTGCGACGTCGGCAGCGGGCTCCCGTCGTCCGAGACCAACCTCGGCGTCGGATAGGTAATGCACATGGCCGCCAAGGCGATGCATGGCGATCTCAAAGGACATGCGCGTGCGCAGCGACGGCTTCTCAAAAATGAGCGCCATCTCTTTGCCGGGACTCACAAGGCGCCCACCATCGCGCTTGATGGCTAATGCAGTTGAAAGGATAGTCTCCAGTTCCGCTGCCGAAAGGTCGGCGATAGAAAGAAGATCGCGCCCACGAAGGGCGCGTTCAGGGGTGTCCATTGCAGCCGCTAGTATAGCATGGCGTTGGTCCGGTCCCGTTGGAACGAGCAGCAACTGTCAAAGGGTCGGTACGGAGGCATGCCACTCGTGCGGCCACAACTGATCGCTGCCTTCCTCGCCGTGTTCGGCGTTGGATTGGGCGCTGGCCTGCTGTTGTTCAGTTCTTGCGGCCAGGCTTCCCCGGTAACGATCCGCTTCACGGATCCGCCGCAAGGACTGCGGACTGGCTCCCTAATCAGGATCTACATAACTGGCGCCGTCCCGAATCCGGGCGTCTACTCACTGCGTGATGGCGATCGAGTCGTGGATGCAGTGGAGGCGGCCGGAGGGCCGGCACCCGATGCTGATACAGAGGCTGTCAACTTTGCCCAGCGGCTGCGCGACGAGCTGCACCTGCACATACCGCGGGTCGGCGAGACCGCCGAAGCCATTGAGCCGCAGTCGATGGACACGCTTGCCGCGCCGGCAACCCAGCTGGTGGACATCAACAGGGCCGACGCCAATCTGCTGCGCAGTCTGCCCGGCATCGGCGCCACGCGCGCCGACAACATCGTCGCATCGCGTCAGAAGGACGGACCTTTCAGGAGCATCGATGATCTGATTCGGCGTCAGCTTCTCCCGCAGAGCGTCTACGACCAAGTGAAGAGCCTTATCCAAGTGGCGCCGTAGGCACAGACGCATGCTGCTCCAATCGCTCGCGCTCGCCTGGCTGGCCGGTTCTGGAGTAGCCGCCTTCGGGCTGCCCGCTTGGACTGCAGTCGGAGCCGCGCTGCTCGGTCTTCAGTGGTGGCGGCGCCCCTGGTGGCGACCAGCCACGATTGCGATCCTTTCAGCTGGTCTGGCAACTTGCGCCGTTCCCTGGTACCAATCGCACAGTCCTTCGAGGAGCCGTACAGACATTTCGCATTTCGTCGACGTCGGGCCCACTCGAATCCGCGGCGTTCTCGAAGGCGACCGCGACGAGCGCGAGCACGCGCTCATTCTGCACCTGCGAGTGTCGGGGGTTGAGGACGATCGCGGCATGCACGACGCGAGCGGCGTGCTGCTGTTGAGGGTGCCCCTGTCAGCTGCCTACGGCGACGGCGACGCCATCGAGGCTCGCGGTAAGCTGGTCGATCCTCCGGTTGCGAAGGGCTTCGATTACCGGGGCTATCTGGCACGGGAGGGCGTCTACGCGGAAATGGACTACCCATCAACTCGCCTGCTCAGGACCGGAGCGGGTCCAGCATGGCGGCATGAGCTGGTGAAGCTCCGCGAGCGCCTCGCAGACGGAATCAGCAGTGTGCTGCCTGAGCCGGAGGCTTCACTTGGCGCTGGGATCGCGCTTGGCACACGGCGGGTGATCGAACCTGCGCTGAACCAAGCCCTGACGGAGACCGGAACCGCGCAGATCGTCGTTGCCAGCGGATACAACATCACAGTCGTGGCAGCGTTTGCATTCTGGGTGCTCACCTGGGTGGTTTCTCGGCGGTGGGCGGGGATTGCCGTGCTCGCAGCGATTGTGGCCTACGCGGTGTTCGTCGGACTATACGGCTCGATCGTCCGCGCGGCGCTGATGGGGGCGATCTTTGTCCTCGCTCAGCTCGTTGGGCGACCGCATTCCGCCACCCGAGCCCTCATCCTAGCGGGCGCCGCCATAGTGCTCATTGCGCCGGTTATTCCCCGCGACCTAGTGGGTGATAGTTCCCCACAAGTGCTCAACGATCTTTCGTTCCTGCTCTCGTTTTTCGGGACCGCGGGTCTGTTCTGGTTCGGTGGGCGTTTGTACGAATCGAGTCGCACATTAGTGGCTCGATCCCGAGGACTGGACGCAGCGTCTTTGGAGGGGATTGGGCTCGGGAGCGGGGCCGCGACTCTGGCGGCATCGGCGGGCTCCCTGCCGGTAATCTTGGCAGCGTTCCACACAACATCACTGTGGTCATTCCCCGCGAATCTCATCCTCTTCCCTCTCGTACCGGCCATTATGGCCGCGTCGGGCGCGACGGCTCTGGCTGGAGCAATTTGGCATCCGGCGGCCGTGGTGCTGGCCCCCATCGCCTACGCACTGCTCAAGTTTATGGTTCTGATCGTCCTGCTCTGCTCACGCCTTCCCGGGTCACAGATCGAAATCGGCTGGTTCGACAGGTGGTGGGCCGTCGGCATGTACCTGCTATTTGGGGTAGCGGTATGGACGGCCAAATGGTGGCGGCAGCCGGTAGGCTCGCGCGCATCCGCCGTGATTGTGTCCCTTCGTATTCGGCTTCGACTGGTCGCGGGCGCGCAAGCACGAAGTCTGCAGACGCGCTCGCGACAGGTTCATAACCCTGCACCTTTTCGTCTGCGCACGGTCGGACTCGCGGCGCTTGCTACTGGTGGTATCGCCTTGGCGCTGGTCGCCGCTGCGCGGTCCGTCTCCGGGACCTTGAGAGTTACCTACCTTGATGTCGGACCGGGGTCAGCGATACTCGTGCAGTCGGGGTCGCAGCGGCTACTCGTCGATGCCGGGCCACCCGGCGACGCAACGGTACGGGCACTCGATCGCGTGTTGCCGCCCTGGCAACGCTCCGTAAATTTGGCAGTTGTGACCGATCCCGCAGCCGGTCACACTGGTGGCCTGACTGCTGTACTTCGTCGATACGGAGTCGGCGCGATTGTGGACGCCACTCAGCCAGCGCCAGCTGGACCTGGACCCGGCCCGGGAACGAGCGACTGGCAGAAGGCGCTCGCGGCGGCCGAAGTCCTCCAGGTGCCGCGGGCACCGGTGTTGTATTTCCAGCTTGGCGCATGGCAGATCAGCGTCGAGTCGTCCCAGCCTTCGGGGCGTAGGCCGGCACCAGCCGAGTCGCGTGCGCAAGCTGAGACTCCGACCACCGTCGTTGCGCGATCAGGTGGACACCGCGTCGTCCTGGCCGGCGACGCCACCGCCGCTATCGCGGCTGATCTACGCAGCGTCAATCGCGGCAACGCCAGCCGGCCGCCGTCCCCGCCCGGAGTCGCCGTCCTCGAGGCGACTCAGTCCGTTGGAGCGCCCTCCTCGGCGGAGACTCCGGACCTCGGGGCCGCTCTCGTCTATCGAACCACTGAGAATGGTGACGTGACCGTCCAGCTGAGCGATGCAGGGTTGCAGGTGCAGGTCGCCCGCGGCCCGCATTTGGGCATCGCCGGTGCAAAGTGAGCTGCATTCAACGAGCGTCCAGCATCGCCCGGCCTGAAGAAGCAAACGATGGGCCGCCTCCACGACGCCCTGCAAACCCCGCTGCTGTACCGGTTGCTGTACGAACCCCCATCAATCTGCGGACGACAGGGTAATCTAGATTCACGCCCCCGTAGCTCAGGTGGATAGAGCAGTGGTTTCCTAAACCACGTGTCGGCGGTTCGAGTCCGTCCGGGGGTATCCCCTCGATTCGACGCCCCTCTTAACTTCTCCGCGTCCTGGAGGCATCGGCCCAACCTAATGCTGCCTAGTGGCGCTCGCTGAAACATACTCTTGACCTTATATCGCAGTTGTGTCAGAATCTGCAGAGGCGTCAAGGTCGCGCCGAGGATTGTTGCGAACGCCTCCTCCGCGACCTGTAACGCCGCAGACGGCAGGACGAAAGGACCGCTCACTGGCCCGCCCAACCCTCCGGTCACTTTTCGTCGCTCTCTCCCTCCTTGCCATCTGCGCCTGCAACTTCGCCCGCTCGCCGGGTGAGACGTTCGCTGATTCGGTGTCGGTCACCGCGACATTTGCCCAGGACGAAGCAGGCCTTGCCGCCGCAATCAATGCCCAGCGCGTCACTAACGGCATGGCCCCCTTGGCCGTCGACCCAGCACTTACTGAGGTAGCGCGCGAGCGTTCCGGTGACCAGGTAGCCCGCCACTATTTCTCGCACACGACCCCCGACGGCCAAACTGTCTTCGACCTCCTCAACGCCGATGGCGTCTCCTGGGTGTACGGCGGCGAGAATTTGGCCGAGAGCCGTGGCATGGACGCGGTTCAATCCGCGGTTAGCGGATTCATGCATAGCGCCGCTCATCGGGACAACGTACTTAGCAGCCATTACGGTCGCATTGGGGTGGGCGCCGCACAGTCCGCGGACTCCACAACAGTTCTTACGGTCGTTTTCACCGACTAACCTGCAGAAATTCGGTTCAAGACTACTCTGTGCGGATGTAGCTTAGTACGGCTCAGCGTCGCTCCAGCCCAGACGGTACCCAATTCCGGGTTCGGTGATAATGTAGCGCGGGTGCAGCGGGTCGTCGCGCAACTTCCTCCGGAGCTGAAAGACCGCAAACCTGAGCGGTTGGATCTCAGATTCATGCTCTGGCCCCCATATTTCACGCAACACCTGGCCATGGGTGAGGGTGCGGGCGGTGGCGGATATCAGACAGCGGAGCAACTCGTACTCCGTTGGCGTCAGGTGGATCTCGTCACCGTCGAGCATCACCACATGCCGCCCCAAATCGACCGCGAGATCGCGGTAACGCCGAATGGGCTCTTGGCCGCTCGCGAGCCCCGCCCTGTGTCGCAGCGCCACGCCGATGCGGGCGACCGGACCGCTCCCGCCGGCGATCGCCAGCAGCAACACCAGAAGCAGGTAGGTCATTTGCAGGCGCCCCGGCGCGATCCTGCTTTGCACGATGCCGATCGCCGTCGTTAGGGCGGCGAGGCCGGCGAGCGAGACACCGTACCAGGCGAGCCGGCGTACCACCCTCAGTGGTATTGACCGAAGACTCCGCGCTGCTGAGGCGCCGATTGGCATGGGTTGTCGAGCCGCCTCACTCATTGGGGTCCCTCACGGTTTTCTCCCATCCCTCGTCATTCTGACAGCCCTGAGAACGCGGCGCCAAGCAGCGTTCCCCGGAGAGGCGTCACCGGCCGAGGTCGGGACAGTCAGCAGCGGATCGCCTATAGTTGCGAGCAAGAGACGGCGACGCGTCGTCGGTTCAATTGCCGAGCGAGGCGTTCGAGAGGAGTGGCCTGATGACACGGGTTCTGGGGCTTGGTCATATTGGTATCTACGTTCAGGATCTCGAGCGGATGGTCTCCTATTATCGGGACTTCCTGGGCATGACCGTCACGAAGCAGAATTGGGACGCCGGTATGGTATTCCTCAGCGCTGAGCCCCAGGCCGCCGACCATGAGATCGCGCTGATGCGCGGACGCCCATCTCCCGAGGATCCACATCTGATCAACCAGATCTCCATGCGCGTCGCGGATCTCGCCGGCGTGAAGGAGTTCCACCGGCGCATCAAGTCCAAGGGCTACAAGATTCAACGTGTGGTCAGCCACGCCAGCGCGGTTGGCTGCTACTTCTACGATCCCGAGGGCAACGTCAACGAGGTCTTCTGGCTAACAGGGCTCCCGTGCTGGGTTCCCACCAGCGAGCCCATCGATCTGGAGCAGGACGACGAGTCGATCCTCGCTCAGGTCCACGCCCATTGGCAGCGATTGCGTCACGTTCCCGTGGGCGGGGAGCTCGCGCCCGCCGCCGTACAGGCCGGCTGATTCCGGCGCGCCTCATCGCCCCAGTCACCCACGCATTCGGCGGACGATGGGATAGGAAAACCACACCCAGATGATCAGTGCCGCGATTGCGGCGGCCGTAATGGCCGCGGTTGAGCGGCGGTAGAAGACGTCCATCACCATGAACACGACGGCAGCCATGCTGACCGCGAGCAGAATCGTGCCTGTTACCGCAAGCCGTGCTGAGACCCGAAACAGCGACTGCAAGCCGCCGGGGTCATGCAGCTCGTGGTAGAGCCGGTGCAGCACGCTCGGAGCGATCAGGAAGATCGATGAGGCGGCCGCCGATATGAATGCGGAGAGATAGGCGCCTCGTTCGAAGCCGTCGTTGAGTACCGCGAAGCGGGCGCTGAAGGGCAACGTTAGCAGGAAGCCGAACAGCACCTGAACCCCAGGCAACGCGAGCCGCATGTCGTCGTTCAACTCGCCCAGCCGTCGCCGCAGCGTCTCTTCATCGGCCGGTATATGAGGATCCGGTTGTGCCTGGGCGTGGGGATCGGTCATGATTCCGCCTCTTCACGCTCGCCGTGTTTTTGCCATTGTGCATCGCGTATGCCGAGATGCCGGAGTCCGCGGGTGTGCCGCAAGGATCCTGCGAGCTTTACGACATATGGATTTAACAATCGAGCAATATGGACGAAATATCGATGTCGCAGGCTGGAAAAGATAACGCGCGCTGAGGCGCATGTAGGAGGAACGCGGATGGCACAGGATGCAGCGAGCGGCGGCGGTGGCGTCGAAATGAAGCGGACGCTCACCCTGACCGGGGTGACCGTCAACGCGATGGCGCTGATCGCGCCCGGCGCCTTCTTATGGACGACCCTGCAGGCGCAGGCAACGCTGGCAAACGGCGGCAGCACCACGGCTATGGACATGTGGGGCGGGCTCGTCGCGGCGCTCGTGCTCGCGTTTCTTACCGCCATTTCGTACTCGGAGCTTGCGGATCGCTACCCTGAGGCGGGCGCCGGATCCTCGTACTACTTCGCCGAAGCGGCCTTCCTCGGACGGGAGCGCCACAAGCACTTTGCCCGCCTCGCGAAGTTCGGCATCGGCTGGATCTCCCATTTGTACTATTGGATCTACCCGGGCATTATGGTCGCCTTCTCGGCGACCCTGATCGCATACCTGTTTGGCCTCGCGGGAGTCACCCTGGGGAACGTCCAGTTGATTCTCATCGCCTGCGTGTTTGCACTCGTCAACGGCTACATCGCCTTCCGTGGCATCAGCGGCTCAACGATGACCGCTATCGCCATCAACGTCATTCAGCTCACGGCGCTGGTCATCTTCTCCCTCCTCGCCATCGCCTACAGGATCTCGCATCCTGCGGTCGTCTATGCCCACGCCAGCGCGCTATCGGTCATCATTCCCCACAACATGACCAACCTGCTCTATCAGACGACGATCGCCATCCTGCTGCTCGTCGGCTTTGAGTCGGTTACTGCACTGGGCGCGGAGGCGATCAACCCCAAGCGCGACATCCGCCGTGCGATCCTGCTGTCGCTCGCGATCCAGGGACTGGTCGCGTACCTGTTCGAGTACTTCGCGGCGAATTTCATGATCGGCGACTCGCTCAAGGGCGTGGCTGCCGACGGCAAGACCACGATCTCGGGTTACGACGCCGTGTCCGCCTCGCAGGCGCCCCTTGGCGACCTCATGAGGCTGATAGGCGACACCATGTTGGGCCACACGGGCTTGGTGCTCGCCATCATTCTTGCCGTTACGGTTGTCCTCGCGCTGATCGGCACCACGCTGGCCTGTCTAAACACCGGCGTGCGGATCAGCTACGTCATGGGCAGGGACGGCGAGCTGCCCTCGATCTTGGGAATCCTGCACGGCCGCTACGCCACGCCGCATTTTGGAATCTGGATCCTGGTAGTGATCTCTATGATCTTTGGGGCGTATGGAGTGCTGAACGTCGACAACCTGACGCGGATCATCCTCGCATCCAATACGGGGACATTCCTGGTCTACGGCCTCACGAACCTGATTGCGTTGATGGCCTTCGTGGGCCAGCCAAACACCAACCCACTGAAGCACATCATCGTGCCCATCCTGGGCTTCCTCGCTAATTTGGCGATGCTCGCCGCCGTCATGTACATCGCCATCACCGCCGGCGGCGCATCGTCGAAGGACGCCGTCATCGGTCTGTCGATCGTCGGCGTCTGGATCATCGCCGGCATGATCTGGATGGTCGCGAACAGCGCGGCTTCGGGTCAGCCGATGCTGGTCCGCCAGTAGAACAGCGTGCGGCGCCGGGCCGGCCCCTCCGAGGGTCCGGTCCGGCGCCGCATTTTGTCCCTCCTGCCCCTCGACGATTGCCAGGGGCCGAACACACTTGACGTCTCCAGGGGGAGCAGATGCAGGGCCCCGTCTCAGATCAGGATCTCACACAGAATCCAAAAGGCGACCCCGGGGCGATCACGATGGGTGCCCTACGGCTCGATCCCGCCGGCTTCTCGGTTACGGTCGATGGCCGTGACCTGGCGTTGACGCTGGCGGAGTTTCTGCTTTTGCAGGAGCTGGCGCGCCATCCCTACCAGGTGCTGAGTCGAGAGCGGCTGGCGAGCGCCCTGCGAGAGTACGGCTCGACTTCAGAGCCGTCACCCTCATCGCGATCTGTGGACACCCACGTCTCGCGCCTGAGGGCGAAGCTGCGCAGTGCGGGCTACGACTGCATCAAGACAATGCGGTTCGTTGGCTATCGATTCGTGCCTCGTTAGGCAGCGTCACCACTCCGAGGCGTTTAGTACCAGACTCGAAGTACGCCCTGTTGCGTCACCTGAGTGACACTCGTGGTGGCTCCTGCTTGGAGGACGGGGAGCATCCAGAGATCCTTGCTCAGGTCGCCGGGGCCAAACCAGTACCCGGATGAGCAGTAGCCGAAGATCAGCAGGCTGGCAAACCGAATGTCCGCCGGCTCCGGCACGCAGAAATCACCGTTCACCAACTCCATCAGGAATGGCGTCGCATTCGGCCCCGGCGTGTTCGCCAAATCGGAGTCCAGGGGAATGCCCGGCTTGAAGATCACCACCGTCAGCATCGCTGCCGCGGATAGCGACCCACTGGAGACCGACGGCAGGTCGGGACAGGCAAGCTCAGCAAGGGTATCGTTGGCGAAACACGGGTCGTAGCTCTTGCCACCGCGGGTAGTGCATGACCAAGCGTCTGGGCGGTTGACGTCCACCTGCGATGCCATATCGCAAATTCCCGTCGTTGTCTGCGAGACCGTGATGTCGGGGTTGAGCCGCGTACCGAGGTATGGCTCGAACAGGTAAACGCCCGTCTTTGGACTTGGGTTGGTGGGAGCCGTAGCCGGTGCCTGCGCCCCCGCCGTGGCGGGGACAAGTCCAAGGGCCAGGGCGCCAAGCGCTACGAACAGACTGGTACAACGGCGCATCTTGGTGGGCCTCCGTCGGGGGAGTCTGCCTCGGCGGGCCCGAGGGGACCCCAGTATACGCTAGAGTTGGTTAGGCTCTCGATCGTGGCTGTTTGTCGCAACTCTAGATTGAGGCCTCCATCACGGGGAGATCGGCATGCGATACAGGTACTCGCGCTGGGATGGTACGCAGGAGATTGAGACTCTCCTGGCCGACGACCTTTTGGACGACATTGCCAACGAGGTCTTGGGCGACGGCGATCTCAGGAGCGCGCTTCGTCGCATGATGGACCGCGGAGCGCAATTTCCCAGCGGCAGGCGCATGCATGGGCTCCGGGAGCTGCTCGATCGCTTGAAACAGCGCCGCCAGCAAAACCTCTCCCAGTACAACCTTGGCAGCATCTTTGACGACATAAAAGAACGGCTGGAAAAGATCGTCGACCGCGAGCGCGAGACGATCGAGCAACGTCTCCAGGGGTCCGAGCCGGGAGAGAACGCTCAGGCACCGAAGCCTGGCGAGAGCGTTGACGAGCGGCCCGAAGCCGGCGAGAAGGGGTCAGCTGGCGGTGAGGGCGAAGCCGCTGCAGACCCGAGTTTGCAGGAAATGCTGGAGCGTCTGGCACGCCGCCACCTCGAGCAGCTTGACCAGCTTCCTCCAGATGTCGGTGGCCAGATAAAGGACCTGCGTGAGTACGACTTCATGGACCCTGGCGCTCGGCAGGAGTTCGACGAGCTCATGCAGATGCTGCAGCGGCAAATCATGCAGAGCTATTTCCAGGGACTTCAGCAGAGTCTGCAGGGC
>Ga0193751_1001543_pt1 | contig 14635 bp, 14 predicted proteins | sample L1c2metaG_FD_143050 | JGI IMG/M metagenome (GOLD analysis project Ga0193751, IMG submission 143050) | Soil microbial communities from a riparian zone of the East river system, Colorado, United States - L1c2 | ecosystem: Environmental > Terrestrial > Soil > Riparian zone | place: USA: East River... | reverse complement strand
CTCGTAGTGGCGGTAGCCAGCGGCGTCGAGCAGCTCTTCGGCGAGCTGATACTGGGCAGCGGCCAGGCCGTCATCCTGCCGGGCGACCATCCGCTGCCGCCAGCGCAGGGCGCCGGGTCGCGGAGGCGCTGCCCATTCATCGGGCGCCAGGGCCAGCTGCAACGCATACAGCGAGAGGTGGTCCGGTTCAAGGGCGACAGCCGCACGCAGGCCGGCCTGCCAATCGGCCAGCGACTGACCGGGAATGCCGTAGATGAGGTCGACCGATACGTTGGCAAAGCCTGCCGCGCGCGCCCTCGCATAGGCCGTCTGCCCCTCCGCTGCCGAATGGCCGCGAGCAAGGGCTTGAAGCTCGGCGTCGCGCAGCGACTGCAAGCCGAGCGAGATGCGATTCACGCCCGCATCCCGGACCGCTGACCAGTCAGGGGCCTCGCGCCCGCTCGGATTGGCCTCGAGCGTGATCTCGGTTGGGCGACCCAGCCAGGCGGACTGCCCAGCCTCGATCAGGCGCGCCACCGCATCGGGCTTCAGCAGGGATGGCGTGCCGCCACCGAAGTAGATGGTGACCAGCTCGCCCGGGTTGGGCCGCATCGCGAACTCGGTCAGCAGGGCATCCACGTAGCGTGGGATCTGATCTGCCCGCCCGCCGACCGTGACGAAGTCGCAGTAGGCGCACACCAGCCGGCAGAACGGAACGTGGAGGTAGAGGTGGTGTGACGGCAACGACATCGCCCCGAGCCTACATGCTGCGGGCCCGGGGCGGTCGGCTGCGCGAGTGCCGGCGAGAACGAGGGGACTACATGATCCCGACGATGTGGCCCTCGGGATCGGCGAAGAGGGCGATAGTGGTGTCCTTGGCGGCCTCGGTGAGCGGCATGATCACCTTCCCACCGAGCTCCTCGGCGCGGCGCAGGGTCGCCGCAGGGTCATCAGCATGAACGTAGAAGGTCACCATCCCGGCGGACCCATCGTGCGTGGGGCCGATGCCGCTGGTGAATCCGGATTCGTCTCGGGCCATGCCATAGCCGTCGGGGAGGTTGGTGTCGAGGTCCCACTCGAAGACGTCGGAGTAGAACTTCTGGAGGGCGGGGCCGTCCTTGCCCGTGACCTCGACGTGAATGACCTTTGCCGGCATTGGGATCTCCTTCTCTGGGTTTGGGTGCGATGTCTGCACCCGCTCACTATTCATATGACGAATGAGGCCGCGTGAAATCGACAGGTGGCCGCTACGCACTTGGTGACCTCGAGAACCCTAACGCTCATGTCGAAGGCGCGCCAGGCGCCTCCCGCGGCCTGTTGCAGGTAGCCAGGCAAGGGAGGCGCCTGGCGCGCGTCATCAACTCAAATCGGTGCGCGGCGCAGGCGTCCTCCGGCGAAGGCATACAGCGAGGCGGTCACCGCAAAGTGCCCGACCATGGCCGGGATCACAGAGCCGCTGGTGACCGTGGCCAGGCCGGCGCCGTAGCCGAGGAGCACCGATCCGGCCAGGAAGTACCAGTCGCGCTCGTCCCACAGCCGCCGATGCGCAAGGCCGTAGAGGAGCGCCTGCAGGATCAGGGCCACCCCCGTCGGCAGGCCGCCGAACAGCATCATGCCCAGCACGATCGAGCGGAACTGGAGCTCTTCGGCGACCGCGTTGGCCGCGGCGCCCACCAGGCGCGAGCTGAGGAGCGGCGCCGGCAGCGGCATGATCGTCCGGTAGCGCAGGAAGGCGAGTGCGGCGGCGTTGGCCAACGCCACGACCGCGAAGAGCAGGACGATTGGCAGCAGCGTGCCCGCATGGGCGGAACCCAGGAAGAGCTGCGCGCGACCGCGGGGCAGGATGATCACGATCCCGATGGCGAACAGGACCACCAGCCCGTAGTAGCTCAGCGGCCCGAGCCAAGGGGTCCGGTAGCGGAAGTAGTCCGAGCGCATGATCCGCTCCGAGTCGAAGCGGAGCAGCACCAGGAAGATGGTCAGGCCCAGGGCGATCGAGAGGCGCAGTGACTCCTGGAAGTCCATCTACGAGCTCTCGTTCATGCGCAGCACGGCGAGGAAGGCCTCCTGCGGAATCTCGACGGAGCCGATCCGCTTCATCCGCTGCTTCCCTTCCTTCTGCTTTTCGAGCAGCTTGCGCTTGCGCGTGATGTCCCCGCCGTAGCATTTGGCGAGCACGTTCTTGCGCATGGCCCGGATCGTCTCGCGGCTGATGATATGGGAACCGATGGCCGCCTGGACCGGCACTTCGAACAGCTGCCGCGGGATCAGCTCCTTGAGCTTCTCCACGAGGGACTTGCCGACGCGGAAGGCATTGGACCGATGGACGATCAGGGAGAGCGCGTCGACCGGCTCGCCGCTGACCATGATGTCGAGCTTGACGAGATCGCCGGGCCGATAGCCGATGTACGCGTAGTCGAGGCTGGCGTAACCGCTGCTGCGGCTCTTGAGCTGGTCGTAGAAGTCGATGATCAGCTCGGCGAGGGGCATCTCGAAGTGGAGGTTGACGCGCTTGGGGTCGAGGTACTCCATGTTCACGAACTCGCCGCGGCGCGTAGTGGCGAGCTCCATGATCGGCCCGATGTAGTCGGCCGGAGTGATGACCGTGGCCGACACCCACGGCTCGCTGATCGCCTCGATCTCGCCGGCGCCCGGCATCTGGGCGGGGTTGTCGACGACCAGCTCATCGGGCCGATTGAAGCGCTTGACCCGATACTCGACGCTCGGCGCCGAGGCGATCAGCGCGAGGTCGAACTCGCGCTCCAGGCGCTCCTGGACGATCTCCATGTGCAGCAGCCCCAGGAACCCGCAGCGGTAGCCGAAGCCGAGTGCCACGCTCGACTCGGGCTCGTAGACGAAGCTGGCGTCATTGAGGTGCAGCTTGTCGAGCGCATCGCGCAGCAGCGGGTACTCGTCGCCACGCATCGGGTAGATGCCGGCGAAGACGAGCGGTAGGGCCTGCTTGTAGCCGGGGAGCGGCGTTGGCGCGGGCCGGTCCGCATCGGTCAGGGTGTCGCCCACCCGGGCGTCGGCGATGCTCTTCAGGCCTGACGCCACGTAGCCGACCTCGCCCACCGTCAGCCTCCGCGTCGGGACTGCCTGGGGCCGGAAATAGCCGAGCTCCAGAATGTCGCTCTCGACGCCGGTGGCCATGAACCGGATCCGCTCGTGGTCGTGGAGCGTACCGTTGGCCACTCGTACGTAGGCCACCACCCCCTTGTACGGGTCGTAGTGGCTGTCGAAGACGAGGGCCTGCAGGGGCGCCGTCGGCTCGCCGCGAGGCGGGGGGACGCGAGTGACGATCGCTTCGAGGATCTCGTCGATCCCGATCCCCTCCTTGGCTGATGCCAGCAGCACCTCCTCGCGAGGGATCGCTAGGGTCTCCTCCAGCTCGCCGAGGACCATCTCAGGATCGGCCGAGGGCAGGTCGATCTTGTTGATGACCGGGATGATGGTCAGCTGCTGCTCCATGGCCAGGTGCACGTTGGCCAGGGTCTGGGCCTCGATCCCCTGGCTGGCATCGATCACGAGGATCGCGCCTTCGCAGGCCTGCAGGGAGCGGCTGACCTCGTAGGTGAAGTCCACGTGGCCTGGCGTGTCAATCAGGTTGAGCGCATAGCTCTGCCCGTCCCGGGCCTCGTACTGCAGGCGCACCGCGCGGGCCTTGATGGTGATCCCCTTCTCGCGCTCGAGGTCCATCGAGTCGAGCACCTGGCTGGTCATCTGGCGCGGGTCGATGGTGTGGGTCGCCTCGAGCAGCCGATCGGCCAGCGTGCTCTTGCCGTGGTCGATGTGCGCCACGATGCTGAAGTTGCGGATGCGCTCCGGGGGGATCATCGGGCCCGAGTCTACCGGCGCGACCTCGCCTGGCTCAGATGCCACCGGCAAAGGTGGCAAACCCGATCATGCCGATCACGTACAGCGCCAGCGCGATGGCCGAGTCGAGCCCGATCGGGCCGATCCGACGCACCGGGCGCACCACCAGGCCCCAGGCGTAGACAACCGTGAGCAGGATCCCGAGCCCGGTCAGGTAGATGTCGACCGGCGTCGTCTCGGGCAATACGGTCCGACCGGCAATCAGTCCCGCCAGCAGGAAGAGGGTCATCAGGAAGGCGTTGCCACCGAAGATGTCGCTGACCGCCAGCTGGTAGTCGCCCATGCGCACCGAGGCGATGCCGGTCGAGACCTCAGGCAGAGCGGTGCTGGCAGCCAGGATGGTGGCGCCGAAGATGACCCCGGAGATGCCGAGTCCCGATGCGATCCGCTCCCCGCTCTGCTCAAGGATGAGACCGGCCGCGAGCGTCACGACGGATGCGATGGTGAAGCGGACCAGGACGCGGCGCGTCCCGGCGCTCATGGCCTGCGCTGCGCGCGCCTCCGCAGCGTGGCCCCGCGGGAGCGTCTGTCCATCGGGTGGGTTGCCCGCTTCATGCCAGGGCAGCTTGCCCCGTGATCGGCTGATGAGCAGCAGGCCGAGCACCCACAGGACCACGATCAGAAGCTCGGCGGGGCCGATCCGCCAGATCACCAGTGAGGCTGGCAGGAAGTGGCCCATCACAGACACGGTGAGCACTCCGATCACCAGTGCCGCCTCGAGCACCAGAATCAGTGAGGCGGCCCGATACGTGAGCGGCGCCCCGCCACGGATCCCAAACCCGTCCAGCGCGACCAGCACCAGCGTCTGGATCGCAATCCCGCCCAGGATGTTCCCGATGGCGATTGCCAGGTCGCCGGAGACTGCCGCCCCGATGGTGATCGCGATCTCCGGCAGGTTGGTGGTGACGGCCAGGATCACGAGCCCACCGAGCGCCTCCCCGAAGCCGAACCTGCGCTCGAGGACATCGGTCGTATCGGAGAGCGAGAGGCCTGCCAGCCAGACCGCAGCGGCCGACGCGACGAAGATCGCGACCGCCCAGATCAGGCTCAGTCCCGCAAACACGCCGGTAAGGGTAGCGGGCGGCTCGGTGATATACTCCGCGGCCAAGGCGCCAGGCTCCGCCGGCGCTCTTTTCATTGCTCCCCAACCGCATCGCTGAGGACTATCTGTGGCACGAAAGGCTCGCACCTGGAAGGGCGCTCGCACGCCCCAGGCGCTCAAGCGCGACCGCCAGGCAATCCGCCGCCAGGCGGTCAACAAGCGCACCAAGAGCGAGGCCAAGACGCTCGTGCAGCGCGCCAACAGCATCGCCCAGGGGCGCCTGGAGGGGGACGGGCCGGCGGCGGTGATCGCCGCCATCAGCGCCCTCGACAAGGCCGCCGAGAAGGGGATCCTGCATCCCAACAACGCCGCGCGACGCAAGAGCCGGCTGATGGCCAAAGCGAACGCCGCGCACCTGCTCGATGGGGCGCAGGCCCAGGCCGAGACCACCTCCACGGCCAAGCGCAAGTCGACCGCCACCAAGACCGCACAGCGCAAGAAGGTGGCCGTGGCCAAGGCGTCCAAGGCGGCCGCGGCCCGGGCCGCTGACCGTCCGCGCACCGCTGCCGGCAAGGCCAAGGTGGCCGTCACCCGCGCGTCGCGTGAGTCGGCCGCTGCCCGCAAGCGCGCCAAGACCGAGGCAGCTCCCGGGGGCGAGGCCGAGGCCGGAAGCGAGACGGCGGCGGAGAGCTAGGCGTTCTGGCCTAGACTCAGCCGATGACCGCCGACGGTCGCATCGCATCCATCAACGTCAACGAGGGTGGCGTTCCCAAGCTGCCCATCGAGAGCACGTGGGTCGGGCCCCTCGGCCTGGAGGGTGATGCCCACCACGAGCCGGAGCCAATCCATGGAGGGCCCGATCAGGCGGTCTGCGTCTACTCCGTGGAGTCGATCGAGCGGGTCGCTCGGGACGGCCATACCGCCTTTCCCGGCGCCTTCGGCGAGAACCTGACGCTCGAGGGGATCGAGATGGGATCGCTGGCTCCTGGAGACCGCCTGTCAATCGGCGAAGACGGGCTGGTCATCGAGACGACGTGGCAGGCAGCCCCCTGCAAGACGCAGGCCGGATGGTTCCTCGGCGGCCGATTCGCACGGATCAGCCAGAAGGTGCACCCAGAGGATGCCCGCTGGTATGCCCGGGTCATCAGTCCCGGGAATGCTCGCCGCGGAGACTCGGTGACGCGCCTCCCGAGAGCGGTTGCGGTCGAGGCCGCCAGCCCGATCTAGTTCTCGAGCTTCTCGGAGACCAGGGCCATTCACGCGGATGGCTCGCGTTGGCGGCGGACCTTCCAGATGTGCTCCATCGGCCATTTGCGGGCCCATTCGCGATCTTCCGCGGTTCGGTAGGTGCTCACCGCATCGGGCTCCGGTCGAAGCTCGATCAGGTCATCGACCTGGAACCCATTGGCGCGAAAGAGCCGGATCCACTCGCCGTACGGCAGCTGGAACTCGACGTGCTGCGACTCGCCGACGTCGACGACGTTGAGCTCGTAGTAGTTGAGGCGCAGCTGGTCGGTGACCTGCTCTGAATCGGGCGGCCAGCAGATGTCGGCGATCGGGGTATGCATGCTGAAGACGAGCAGCCCACCATCGCGCAGCAGGCGAGCGGCCTCCGGGACCGTCAGGCGCGGGTCGGCGAAGACCATCGCGCCGTGGTCGCAGAAGATGAGGTCGAAGCTGGCATCCGGGTAGGGCACTGCCTCGGCGCTGGCGTGGACCAGCGGGAAATCGAGTCCAGCCTCGGCCATCAGCCCGCGCGCATGCTCAAGCTGCCGTTCGGAGAGGTCGAGGCCCACTGGCCTCGCGCCCTGCTGCGCGAGGGCAATCGACCATTGCGCCGCTCCACAGCCGAGCTCCAGGACGTCCTTGCCGGCCACGTCGCCAAGGGCGTGGATCTGTGACTCCGGGATCTGCCACACGCCCCATGCGGCACCGTGGCGCGCGAGGTCGGGACCGTGGTCGGCCTGGTAGGTGTCGGACAGCTCGTTCCAGAAGGCCCGGTTGCGCCGGGCGTGATCGGTCAGGTCCTGCATCAGCCGCTCAGCGCCTTGAACGCGCCTCGGCCGGCGAAGGCAGCGCCGTCGCCCAGCTCCTGCTCGATGCGCAGCAGCCGGTTGTACTTTGCGATCCGCTCGCCGCGGCTGACGGACCCCGTCTTGATCTGGCCCGTCCCCAGCGCGACCACCAGGTCCGCGATGGTGGTGTCCTCGGTCTCGCCGGACCGGTGGCTGATGACCGCGGTCCAGCCGGCGGCGTGCGCCATCTCGACCGCCTGCCTCGTCTCGGTCAGGGTCCCGATCTGGTTGAGCTTGACCAGGATCGAGTTCGCCGCCCGCTCGCGGATGCCGCGCGCCAGACGCTCGGTGTTGGTCACCAGCAGGTCGTCGCCAACGATCTGCAGGCTGCTCCCCAGCTGCTCGGTGAGGGTGGTCCAGCCGGGCCAGTCGTCCTCCGCCAGGCCGTCCTCCAGGCTGACGATCGGATAGCGCTCGGCCCAGCCCGCCCAGAAGCTGATCAGCTCGTCGCTCGACAGCTCCCGCCCCTCGCGGGCGAGCACATAGTGGCCGTCCGCGTAGAGCTCGCTGGCCGCCGGGTCGAGGGCAATGGCGATCTGCTTCCCGGGCTCGTACCCGGCCTGCTCGATCGCCTCGAGCACAACGGCAATGGCCGCCTCATTGGTGCCGAGTGACGGGGCGTACCCTCCCTCGTCCCCGACCGTCGTGGCAAAGCCGCGCTCATGGAGGATCTTGCCGAGCGCGTGGAAGGTCTCCGCGGCCCAGCGCAGCGCCTCGGCAAAGGTGGGCGCGCCGAGTGGGGCGATCATGAACTCCTGGAAGTCGGTCGAGTCGACCGCGTGCTTGCCCCCGTTCAGGATGTTTACCAGCGGCACCGGCAGCAGATGGGCTGACGGCCCCCCAAGGTACCGATACAGCGGCTGCTCGGAGGCAGCAGCCGCGGCGTGCGCGACCCCCAGCGACACGCCGAGCAGCGCATTCGCGCCCAGCCTCGATTTGTTCGGGCTGCCGTCGAGACCGATCAGCTCCCGGTCGAGCGCTTCCTGGTCAGAGGCATCCAGCCCCGCGACCGCCGCGGCGATCTCGCCGCTGACGTTGGCCACCGCCCGCAGCACGCCCTTTCCGCCATAGCGCGCAGGGTCGCCGTCGCGAAGCTCGACCGCCTCATGCGCGCCGGTCGATGCCCCTGACGGCACGATCGCCCGACCCCGTGCCCCACCCTCGAGGCGCACCTCCACCTCGATCGTCGGGTTGCCGCGCGAATCGAGCACCTCCCTGGCATGGACTCCACGGACGGCGGTGGCGCTCACTTGCGCGGGCTCTCTCGATCGGGGAGCGCCTCCACGCCGGGCAGCACCTTGCCCTCGACGAACTCCAATGACGCTCCGCCGCCGGTGGAGACGTGGGTCATCTGCTCGGTCAGGCCCAGCTGGTCGACGGCTGCCACGGAGTCGCCACCGCCGACCACGGTGATCACCCCTGCCGCCGTCCGGGTGGCCAGGTAGCGGGCGATCGCGTTGGTACCGTCGGCGAACTGGGCGATCTCGAAGATGCCCATCGGTCCATTCCAGAAGATGGTCCGCGCCTTGGCCAGGTGGGCCGTGTAGGCCGCCACCGTATCGGGCCCGATGTCGACTGCCGTCCAATCCTTGGGCACCGCAGAGACTGGCACGACCTGGCGCTGCGAGCGCGGATGCACCTGGGCGGCGATGACGAGGTCGGTGGGCAGCATGAGGCGCGTCCGCTTGCGGCGGGCCTCGGCCATGATCCGCTCGGCGTTTTCCAGCTGGTCCGGCTCCATCAGGCTCTTGCCGAGGGCGTAGCCCTTGGCCGCCAGGAAGGTGTTGGCCATCCCACCGCCGATGAGCACCGCCTGGCAGCGGGTCAGGAGCGCCTCGATCACCTCGAGCTTTCCGCTGATCTTGGCCCCGCCGATCAGGGTATGGAACGGCCTGAGCGGCTTGTCGAGCAGGGCGGACAGGGCGGTCACCTCACGCTCCAGCAGGAGCCCGGCCACGCTCGGCAGGAAGTGGGTGATCCCCTCCGTCGAGGCGTGGGCGCGATGGGCTGAGCCGAAGGCATCATTGACGTAAAGGTCGGCCATGTCAGCCAGCGCCTTGGCGAAGCCGGGGTCGTTGGCCTCCTCCTCCGCGTGGAAGCGCAGGTTCTCGAGCAGCAGCAGGTCCCCCGGACGCAGCTTGTCGATCGCCACCTGCACACCCGGTCCGAGCGCGTCGCCGGTCATGCGCACCGGGCGCCCCAAGAGCGTCGAGAGGCGATCGGCGACCGGCTTGAGCCGCAGGGCGTCGTTCACCTTGCCCTTCGGCCGCCCCAGGTGGCTGGCGAGGATCACCGCGGCGCCGTGCTCCAGCAGGTAGACCAGGGTCGGGAGGCTGGCCCGAATGCGGGTGTCATCGGTGATCCGCCCATCGTCGAGCGGCACGTTGAGGTCGGCACGCAGGAAGACGCGCTTGCCGCGCACGTCGACGTCGCGGACCGTCACCTTGTTCATGGGTCTGGCGCCGGAAGGCACGGGCGGGCTAGAGCCGTGCCGCCATGTAGCTCGCCAGGTCGGCGACCCGGCAGCTGTATCCCCATTCGTTGTCGTACCAGGCGATCACCTTGACGAGGTCCTCTCCGACAACCAGGGTCGAGAGGCTGTCGACGATGCTCGAGCGGTCGTCACCACGGAAGTCGCTGCTGACCAGCGGCTCGGCGGTGTAGCCAAGCAAACCGGTCATCGGTCCGTCAGCGGCGGCGCGCAGCGCGGCGTTGACGCTCTCCACGCTGACCGGGCGCGACGTGATCGCCACGAAGTCGATGACGCTCACCGTGGCGGTCGGCACCCGCAGCGAGAACCCGTCGAAGCGGCCCTTCAACCCCGGGATGACGAGGGCCAGCGCGCGGGCCGCGCCAGTGGTGGTGGGGATGATGTTCTGCCCCGCCGATCGGGCCCTGCGCAGGTCCTTGTGCACCACGTCGAGCACGTTCTGATCGTTGGTGTACGAATGGACCGTGGTCATCAGGCCGCGCTCGATGCCGAAGCTGTCCCAGATCACCTTGGCCGGCAGCGCCAGCCCATTGGTGGTGCAGCTGGCATTGCTCACGATGTGGTGGCGCTCGGGGTCATAGGTGCCCTCGTTGACCCCGAGCACGATGGTGACGTCCTCGTTGGTGGCCGGTGCGCTGATGATCACCTTGCGAGCGCCAGCATCGAGATGTGCCCTGGCTTTCAGGGCATCGGTGAAGATGCCGGTCGACTCGACCACGATCTCGACTCCCAGCTCGCCCCACGGCAGGGCGGCAGGATCACGCTCGCTGAAGGCCTTGATCACGTGCCCGTCGACAGTGATCTCGCCTTCTCCGGAGCTCACCTCGCCAGCGAAGCGCCCGTAGGTGGAGTCGTACTTGAACAGATGCGCATTGGTGGCGGTGGGTGCCAGGTCGTTGATGGCCACCACCTCCAGCTCGGCCGGGTGGCGCTCCAGCATGGCCTTGAGCGTCTGGCGCCCGATGCGGCCGAAGCCATTGATACCGATGCGGGTCACGAGTGCTCCTTCGAGTAGGCCGGATCATCCAGGCGGGCGTTGACAATCGGCAGCAGGCCGATCAGTGACACATCGGCGCCGTGCTGCGCCATCTCGACGCGGACGCGACGGGCCGGAGTCGGAAAGGCGCGGCGGTCGATCTCGCCGCGCACCCTCCCATGCAGCTCGGGCCGATTGAGCGCGATGCTGCCTCCCAGCACGATCACCTCGGGGTTCAGGACGTTGACCAGTCCTGCGCACATGGCACCGACAGCTGTCCATGCTCGATCCAGGACCGATTGGCAGGCGGGGTCGCCGGCGTCCGCGGCCTGCCCCACCATCGCCGCATCGACCTGGCCCGAGGTACCGCTGATGGCCGCCAGGCCGGGCGCGGCGCCGGCCGCGAGGAGAGCTCGACCCTCGCGGGCGATCGCCGCACCGGAGCCGATCGACTCCACGTGACCCTGCATCCCGTCGCCGCACGGCGGCCCGTCCAGGTCGATCGTCATGTGGCCGATCTCGCCAGCGGTCCCGTCCTTGCCGATCAGCGGCTGACCGTTGACCACGATGCCGCCGCCGACCCCGGTCGAGACGGTCACGTAGATCACGTCGTCGGCCCCCTGCGCGGCACCGTGGCGCCACTCGGCCATGACCGCCACGTTGGTGTCGCGTTCCAGGTAGGTCGGCAGCCCGATGCTGTCCGCCACTCGCTCCGCGAGCGGCACGTTGGCCCAGCCGGCCAGATTGGGAGGCGCGATCACCACGCCGCGCCAGGGATCGAGTGGGCCGGGCGACGAGATGCCCACCCCGATCGGGTCGGGCAGACCGGCTTGGCGGGCATCGTCGCGGACGCCCCCGGAAAGCGCACAGATCCGGTCGATCACCGCCTCGACACCCTCCCGGTCATCGGTCCTGACGGCACGACGGCACGCCAGGGCGAGATCGGGGCTGACATACGCGGCGCGGATCTGGGTGCCGCCGAGGTCGATCGCCAGGATCGGCCGGATGGCTGCCTCATCCACAGGCCTTCATTGTAGTCGGGCCAGACACGAATCGGCCGCTCGGCGACGGCCATCGGATCTCCGACGGCGCGCGACCGAACGGCCGAGCGCGGGTGCTTACGCGAGGTTTCGGGGCGAGGTTGAGGCTCTTCAGCCCCCGATCTTGAACATCTTGGTGCCACACACCGGGCATGTTCCCTCGGTGGCTGGCTTGCCGTTCTTCATCGTGATCTTCTTCTCGCCGCTCATGTCGCGCTTTGCCTTGCACTTGACGCAATAGGCGTTGGTTGCCATGGATCGGGTGCCTCCTAGGTGGCGCCGAGACGAAGATCAGGGCGACGCTGGACGATCAGGCGCCGATCCTGAAGACCTTGGTGCCGCACTTTGGACAGGTGCCCTGCCACGCGGGCTTGCCGTTCTTCATGGTGATGCGGTGCGCGCCCTGCATCTCGACCTTCATCTTGTCCTTGACGCAATAGGCCATGGTCGCCATTGGTGAGTTGTCCTCCTATGTCCGGCTCAAAGGCCGGTCTGCGGTGCTGGCTCCCCGCCTGTCCCGGACATCATGGCTGAGATCCGGGCCCGAGGATCGCCAGATTGTGCTTGGTCGATCTCCCACAGCAGATGCATGCCGGCAAGTCCGGCATCGATGCAGCGTTGCTCCGCGGCCTCCTTCGCCGCGCCCTCCAGGAACAAGCCGGTGACTCGCTGTGCATATGCGGCGCATATGGTGCCAGCCCGCAGCCCCGCGAGGCTCGCCAGCACGAAGAGCGCCGACGACTCCATCTCGAGGTTCGCGACGCGCTGGCGCCGCAGCTCCTCCGCGAGTTCAGGATAGCGAACCGGGAGCGTGCGCATCGCTCTTCCCTGCGGAGCGTAGAAGCCAGGCGCCGTGGCGGTCAACCCAACGTGGTAGCGCACTCCCTGCTCTCGGCATACCGACTCCAGGGCCCAGACCACGTCACGGTGGGCAATCGCGGGGTAGCCGGGATGCACGTAGTAGTCGGTGGTGTTCTCCAGCCGAACCGCCCCGATCGAGATGATCAGGTCCCCAATCTCGATCTCTGGCTGCAACGCGCCGCTCGAGCCGATGCGGATGAAGGTCGCTGCATCGGTGATCTCCATCACCTCGGCCAGCACGATTTCCACGTTGTCGGGGCCCATCCCGGTCGACATCACCGAGATGCGCTGGCCGCGATAGATGCCGGTGGCAGTGGTGATCTCCCGATTGCTGCGCTGCAGCTCCACGTTGTCCCAGCGCTCGGCGACCTTCGCGACGCGCCCGGGGTCGCCCACCAGCAGGATGTACTCGGCCAGCTCGCCACGCTCCAGGGCGATGTGGTACTGGCGGTTCCCCTCGCGTGGGGCATCGGCCTGCGACAGATCGGTCAAGGGCTCGGCAGCTCCTGTTTTTGAGCGTGGAGCGTCAAATCGGCGGGAGTATACGCTGCTCCTCGTGCTTGTCGACCGCGTCGAGAGGCACCAGCGCCAGGCGTGGTGCGAGCTCGTCAGGCCCGATGCCGGCCCCGATCTCCCCGTCGACCCCATCCTGCGCCGGTTCCCGCTGAGCTCGTAGGCGCCGCCCTCGCAAGGCCAGCAGTCCGGCAATGAGCGCCATCCCGAACGCGGCGCCCAGCAAGGCCGCTGCCCATGGTGCGTCATCGGGGGTCGCCTGCTGGGTGTCGGCGATGGAGGCCACGTCGGAGGGCGTGGCGGTCGGTGCCGACAGGCTCAGCAGGGGCAGATTCCCCTCTCCTGCTGACCGGTTCGCCGCGCCCGATGGACCCGGGCTGGCTGAGCCCGAACGCCAGGTGAGCACCGGCACCGGTCCGACTCCCGCGCTCGCGCTCGCCACGGGCGACGGGCTGTTGCCCGACGGGCCGCTGAGCGGGGCCAGGTCTGCCTGCGTTCGCGGCCAGAGGCGATACCCGCGGTCCGGCTCGCGACCGGTCGTCTCCTGTCCCAGGACGCCGCGCAGCTCGAACCACGCACCGCGCGTGATCGCGCTGGTGGTGATGCCGGAACGCGGAGAGATCGAGATGCGCAGCGGACCGCTGCCATCGTCCAGGCCGAACGAGACCGTCCCGGCCGTCGAGCGCAGGACGGGCGTGACGACCGCGCCGCGCACGATCACCAGCCAGGCCTCCTGGGCCTCACCGAGCACCCCCGTTCCGCCCCGGAAGGGTGTCGGCTCGGCCTGCGTGCCGAGCCTGGTCGGTGGCACGGAAACGCGGAGGGTGAGCATGCCGCTCATCGTGGAGCGGATCCCGTCGAGCTCCACGAGCTCGCCGCGTGCCAGCGTCCCCACGTCGTCGCCAATCCGGATCAGGATCGCGCCGCTGGGGTCCTGCAGCACGGCGCTGGTCGGATCGATGAGCCCGGACTGTGCCGTGACCACGCCGCGGATGCGGACGTGCGTCCCCGATGCGGCGGCGCGCGCGGCGGCGATGGATACGGTGCTGCCAGGTGACGGGCTGGGGCTCGCGGAGGCGGTGGGCGAGCTCGACTGCACGGAAGACGGGGTCGACGTGGGCGCGGCGCTTGGCGTTGGTGATTGGATGGCCGGCGGCTCCACGGCGATCACGTCCGCGGAGTCGCGCGGCTGGACGCGGTAGCCGGCGGCCCCGGTGCCACTGGAGTCGCGCTGTCCAACCACGCCGACCAGGGTGAGGCGGACGCCACGTGACCATCCGCTGGTGTCGATCCCCGTCGACGAGCCGATGACCACTCGTTCCGGCCCACTGCCGTCATCCAGGTCGAAGGCGATCCCGGCGGTGAGGGTATCGAGCGCGCTCGCCACCTCTCCGCTCAGCTGCACGAGTCGTCCCTCCAGCGCCTCGCCGACCGCGCCGGTGGCTGCAGCCGTTGGCGATGGCTCAGCTGCCGTCCCCACGACCGAGATCCCGGAGGCGTCGGTGCGGATGGTTCGCTGGGAGTAGCGATCGTCCAGGGTGCCGGTCACGCGCAGCAGGGCACCACGCGGGAAGGCCGCGTCGCTGAGCAGGACCGCGATGCCAGCGCTGCCGTCGTCGATGAATCCACCGCCATCGGTGAAGGCCTCGTCGGTGAGTGTCACCCCTTCGACAGTGACCTCTGCCCCATCAGGCATCGTCCGTGCCGAGGCGATCGAGATCGGAGCCGGCGTGGGGCTGGGAGTCGGCTCGAGGGTCGGCGACGGGGGGGGAGAAGGAGTCT
>Ga0193751_1001542_pt1 | contig 14637 bp, 11 predicted proteins | sample L1c2metaG_FD_143050 | JGI IMG/M metagenome (GOLD analysis project Ga0193751, IMG submission 143050) | Soil microbial communities from a riparian zone of the East river system, Colorado, United States - L1c2 | ecosystem: Environmental > Terrestrial > Soil > Riparian zone | place: USA: East River... | reverse complement strand
CCCCGTACGGTTTGGGGTCGTGAGCCGTTTCTTGTTTCGAGCTCGCATGTGCGGCGCTGCCCGCAATGGGGTGGGTTACGCAATTCGCCTGGCCGTGACGCCAACTGAGGTAGACCGCAACGAGAATCCCGCGGCGAGTTACTTTGAGCCGTTCTATTGTGTGCTCCGCCCCCTACGTTTGGCACGGCTCTACGGGTGGCGCACACGCCTTCCGAACTTGGTATCTGTTGCGCCCAAACAAGAGCTTCATACGGAAGTTGCCCAGAAGTTGCTCGCATTTGCGGAAATATGCCCCAATGATTTTGTTTTGGACATGCTTACCGACTCGGGGCAGCTCGCGATCCTTGCAGCGCGGGAGTATGCTACCACCGGAATTGGCATCGTCCCGCATTTACAAGCGCTTGTTCGCGCAAAGATTGATGCTCGCGAGCAGGGTGTACTTAAAAACGTACGCTTCGTCGAACGAGCTTTTGATGAAGGCCCCGATGTCGCTGCCCCGTCGCGTGCCACGATTGTCTTTGTTTGTGCTGGCGCACTTGGCGATGATGCGTTCCGGCTGCGGCTTGAAGCCGCGATGTCTCAAGGCATGCGCGTTGTATCGATCGGCGGCGATAATATCTGCTGGAAGCCGACTCGAGAGGTGCGCATCGAGGGGCGCGGGGGTGAAGTCACAATGTTCAGACTCTGGCACGCTATCCCTATGGCCAGATCCGCTTTCGATATCCCGACGTCGTGAGTATGAAAATTACGCCAAAACACAAGGAGACACGTGATTCGTCCCACAGTCCGGCGTCTGAATCGTCGGGTGATCTGAATTCTGCTGTACGTGTCGCGCGAGAAACGCTGCGCACTCGCGGGACGGTCGTCCTACGCGTCGCTGGGGGAAGCATGGGGCCTTGGGTGCGTCCCGGCGATTTCGTCGTGATTCATCGGAGACGGTTGAACGAGTTGAACGCGGGCTGCATCATCGTCTTTACGCGCGGAGGACGGCTCGTGATTCACCGTATTCTGCGGAAGGGGACGCAGGCAGGAGAAGCCGTGCTTTTCACCAAAGGTGACGCTGCCCAACGTCCCGACGAACCCGTCTGCGCGGACGAAGTGCTCGGAGAAGTGGTTTCCATCGATCGGGAGTGTGGCTCCTTAAATCTGAACGGCCGGGGACGCATCATTTGGAGCCGCTTGATCTCCAAGGTCTCCCCGTGCAGCCAATACTGGTATCCCGGTGCGCGCCTCGCCAGTCGGCTGTTATCGCGTTTCGGTGGGCAATCCCGCAATGGACACTCGTGATTTCCAGAAGGAACGCAGTGTGACACCAGACGAAGCGGCCCGCGAAAATCCTGCAAGGGCGCACAGATGATTCATCCGAAAGTGCGTTGGCTGACCTTTGTGGGAGTGCTGTTGTCTTCCTCGGTGTTAATCTCTGCCGCCGCTCGACACGGCATTGCCGGTCATTGGGCAGAATCATCGAATGCCAACCAATGGCTTCGCGCGGCCGAATGGGAGCCTACCAACGCCCAAAACTGGTACCGCTTGGGGCGTTATCGTAAACTTGACCCCGAAAACACCGACGTGCCACTTGCTATTTCCTACTTTCGGCGTGCCGTGGAACTTGATCCCAACCGAGCCTCTTACTGGCTAGATTTAGCCGAAGCTTATGAAATAATTGGAGATGTAGGTAATGCCGAAAATGCATTCCGGTGGGCTGAACGTGATCATCCGATCTCGAGTGACGTGAACTGGAGATATGGGAATTTCCTCTTGCGCCAAAATCGTTTGGAAGAGTCCTTCCGTCAGATTCAGCAAGCGGTTTCATCGGACCCTAAAATGACGCCGCTAGCTGTCTCGATGTGCTGGCGCCGCTCGCATGACATTGACCAGATTCTGAGTTTCGCGCTGCCCCCTACGGCCCAAGTCTATTGGGGCGCAATCGCATATTTCGTGAGTGCAGGGGAACCAGTTGTGGCGATGGCCGTTTGGAAGCGCCTGGTTGCGGAGAAGCCATCTTTCCCCCTATCAAACGCTTTTCCGCTGTTGGAGCTGTTAATCTCATCAGAGCATGTGGACGACGCACGTGTCGTCTGGCAGGGTGCTTGCTCCGCCGCGGGAATTGCATTGGAACGTGAAGGGGACTCGCTCATCTGGGATGGGGGCTTTGAGCGGGAATTTTTGAATGGCGGATTCGCATGGCGCTATCGGCCCGTTGCGGGGGCTAACATGAATTTGGATGAGGAAGTGGTTCACTCTGGGCGACGCTCGCTGAGAGTCGTTTTTGATGGTACTGCGAACGTTGGCTTCGGAAACATTTGGCAGTATGTCGCAGTTCAGCCCAACACTAGATACCGATTCAGTTCCTATATCCGTGCGCAGGAAATCACTACTGATAAGGGCATCCGCTTTCAGATCTCAGGGGACGGTATGTCGAACCAGGTCACGCCAAACGTTGTAGGGACGCAGCCGTGGGCACCCGACGACGTTGAATTCTCAACAGGTCCAGACACTCGGTTGCTAGAAATTACTTTACGGCGTGAGCCGAGCGATAAGTTTGGCAACAAAATTCGCGGGACGGTTTGGGTGGACGATGTCTCTTTGGTCTTAATGCGGGCTTCTGAGTCCAATCGGTAATGAGAGGCATCCGCATCGGCATTTGTGTTCTGTTAGCCTTCAGCGTGGTCGCGCAGGGCGCCGTCGAGCCGTGGTCTGAGGCGGTCTTGGAAATAGGCGCGGCGCTATTGTTCTTATGGTGGGGGCTGCTAGGGCTCTTTGCTTCTGGAACAGTGCCGACTTTGCGTTGGAACTGGCTACTGGCTCCCCTAGCCGGTTTGTGGGCATTCGCCATCATTCAATATCTTACCGGACTTACGGCTATGCGTTTTCTCACCAAGATAGAAATTCTAAAGTTTTCGGCGCTGTTAATTCTATCTTTCCTGGCGGTGCAGGCCTACCAGACCCTGGGACACTGGCGCGGCTTTGTCTGGTTCCTGCTCGCACTGGGTTTCTTTGTCTCGGTTTTCGGTATACTGCAACACTTTACCTTCAATGGAAAGATGTATTGGTTCCAAGAGCTTCGCTATGGCGGTATCCCGTTCGGTCCCTACGTAAATCGTAATCATTTTGCAGGGCTGATCGAGCTGATTGTCCCCACAGGCCTTTCCATCCTCGTGCTGCGAGCCGAAGAGCGCGACCGAATGCCGTTGCTGACGCTTCTAACGCTTGTCCCAATCGGCGCACTGTTTCTTTCGGCTTCACGTGGCGGAATCGTGAGTGTTTTTGTTGAAGTCGGCCTAGTTATGATCTTGGCGGTCCGGCTGCGCAGGGGCCGCAATCAGCTTGTCGCTGGGGCCGTAGTCTTGCTGCTTGCTGGTGGGTTGGCTGCTTGGCTTGGAGTAGGGCCTGCACTCGATCGATTTGCCAAATATCGCGCACTTGAGGCGACCGAGGCGCGTCGGGCAGAACTCCGCAGGGACACGTGGCGAATCTTCCTCGAGCATGCCATCGTTGGAACAGGACTTGGCACTTTTGAATCGGTTTTTCCTCGGTATGAAACACTTTACGATGGCAATGTCGTGGAGCATGCCCACAATGATTACGTGGAGGCGCTGGCGGAAACGGGCATGATCGGTGGGATACTTTGCATGACATTTTTAGCGTTGCTCTTCCGTCAGAATTGGCTGCGGCTGGCGCATGCGAACAGCTCAATGGCCTTGGCGTTCCATATTGGAAGCGGGGTGGCTTGCTGCGGCATATTAATCCACAGCTTCGTTGACTTCAATCTGCATATTCCATCGAACGCGCTATTGTTCTTGTTGCAAGCGGTGCTGGCGACGTCGTTGATCTCTTCCAATTGGGCGGTTCCGGTTGCCTATCGCGAGGATACAGGGAAATCCCCTGTTGTGATCACAACCGAATCTGTATAATCGTGGCTGTTGGAACTCCGCTGCACCTTCCACTGGGGGGAGATGCTTCTTCGGCTGATCCAGAATGCTACGTTGTTCGTTGCTTTGTGCGGGTGTGTGATAACTGTGCCTGTAGCTTTTTGTCAGAGGCCGCCAGCTGCAAAATCCCCAGATCAAGTTCCGCTTCTGCAAACGGCGGACCAAACCAACGATCGCATCATGGAGTTGGCCGTTGCCAATGCGGCGAAACAGGGGGACTACATCATCGGAAGTGGCGATTTACTTGGCATCGAGGTTTTCGATGTGCCGGAGCTTTCTCGTGACGTACGAGTCAATGAAACCGGATACCTGTCTATTCCGCTTCTTTCTATCAAGGTGCAAGCCACGGGTCTGACGTCATTCCAACTTCAGGATAAACTCGCTGAGTTGTTGCAGGTGAACGGTTTGGTCACCAACCCCGAGGTGACTGTTGTTGTCAAAGAGCGGCACAGCGAGCCGATTACCGTGATAGGAGCCGTAAGGAATCCGGTCGTCGTTCAGGCTGTGCGCCAGACGACGCTGCTCGAGGTGCTGTCTCAGGCTGGCGGCATAACTGAGAATGCTGGTAGTGAGGTTGTCATTACTCGTATCACGGCCGCTCCTGGTCAAGACAATCCACTCACGAACGACCTACCGAACCTGCCAGTTCTGATCAAGATTGGCATGAATGACCTGCTGCAAACTGGCGATCCGAAGTTCAATATCCCGGTCCTTGGGGGTGATGTAGTCAATGTACCCCGTGCGGGCATTGTTTATGTTATCGGTGCTGTAGCGCGTCCGGGGGGATTTCTCATGCAGAGTGATCGCCAAGGTCAGATCACAGTGCTTAAAGTCGTGGCGCTTTCCGGTGGAACAACTCCCACGGCAAAGGCACATCAAGCTTTTATTCTTAGGCAAGATCCCTTCACCGGCGACCGGCGGCGAATTCCCGTGGATGTCCGCAAGGTTCTCACGCTCAATGCAGAGGATATCCGCCTCCAGCAGAGCGATATTCTGTATGTGCCAGATAGTGTAACCAAGCGGGCGTTGCGTAGAGCGAGTGAGCTCGCCATCGTCATGGCAAGTACCGCGGCGGTAAATCGGTTACCATAGTGTAAAGGTCAACGAGAACCACCTTATACTGAACTGATTCGAAACCAATGGATGATCAGAACAATATAGTTTCCCGCAACCAGCCGAATGGTGTGTCGATTCAGCCAGCAGCGACAAACACGCCTTTCCTGACGCTGGACATGATGCCTCGTGAGCACCATCTGCTCGAGTACCTCATGATCTTGCGAAAGCACCTGTGGTTGATTGCCTCATTTGCTTTGGCAATCGTCACGGTCGCATCTATTGAGACCTTTCGAATGCAACCAATCTACGAAGCGACGGCTCGCATCGAAATTGATCGAGAGAACACGAATATCCTTCCTTTTTCAGGCACCGAGTCGTACGACATCTACGAGGATCTGGAACAGTACATCGAAACACAGTCCAGGGTTATAACTAGCCAAACATTAGCTTTTCAAACCATAAAATCCCTCAAGCTGGACGAGGACCCGCGATTCGGCGGACATCCGAAAGATCCCTTGACGCTTGAAGTCGCACAGGCAAACACTGGCCAACCGTCTGCGGCGCTCGGGGCATTTCTGAGCGATATCAGCGTGAAGCGTGTACCAAACACCCGGCTACTGGATATTACTTTTTCAACGACGGAACCGAAGCTCGGCGCGCAAATCGTCAACACCCACGTCGCTAACTTTATCGAGCAGAATTTCCAAAGCCGGTATGAAGCGACGATGCAGGCCTCGAACTGGCTCTCAGGCCAGCTCGACGAGCTGAAGGCCAAAGTAGAGAGGTCCGAGGACGCGCGCATTCAATATGAGCGCGCGAATCAGATCTGGACGATTGACGAAAAACAGGACGTGACAACGCAGAAACTCGCCGACATTAACAGAGAGCTGACGCAGGCCGAGGCGGATCGTATCAATAAGGAGGCTGTCTACCAGCTCGCGCAGTCCGGAAATTTTGACGCCATCCCGTCGGTTCGCGGAAGCCCAGCCGTACAGGATATGGTGAAACAAGAAAATGCCCTCAACGCGCTGTACGCTGATGCGCTGAACCAATATGGGCCGAAATTTCCGAAGGTAATGCGGCTGCAGGAACAGATCACCCAAATCGATCAGCTCATCGCCCGCGAGAAAACAAATATCGCGAACCAGATCGAGGCCGAATATCGCGGTTCCCGTCAGCGCGAACTGTTGATTGAAGAGGCGCTCAACAAGCAGAAGGCGGAAACGACCGCGATGGCCGACAAGATGGTGCAGTACAACATCATCAAGCGCGAGTCAGAGGCGAACAAGCAGCTCTACGATGGTTTGCTGCAGAAGCTTAAGGAGGCTGGCATTACTGCGGGTTTGAAGTCGAGCAATATTCGCGTTGTGGATCCGGCCCTGGTCCCTACGGTGCCTTCGAAACCGCAGAAGACGCGAAACATTGGCCTTGCAGTTTTAGTCGGCCTGGTCGGTGGCATTGGTCTTGCTCTTCTACGCGAATACATGGACAACACCGTGAAGAACCCAGACGACATTGACACGCTGGGACGGCTGCCTTCGCTGGCGGTCGTTCCCGCGTTTGTTAGCGCGAACGGGTATGGCCTCCAGAAGATGTTGAGGGGTCCTGGGACAAACGGTAAGGAACAACACGCCGGGCTGGTGTCACATTTACAGCCGCAGTCGCAAATGTCGGAAGCCTTTCGCGCGTTGCGAACGTCGCTACTGTTATCGCAGGCCGAACGCCCTCCACAGGTCATTCTAGTGACCAGCGCGCTGCCGCATGAGGGAAAGACGACGGCCGCTGTGAATCTTGCTGTGACTTTGGCGCAGCTCGGCGACAAGACGCTGCTGGTGGATGCTGATCTTCGAAAGCCCGGCGTTAGCGTGGCGCTTGGCATGACCGACGGCAGGAAGAGCGGACTGAGCTCATATCTGGCCGGTGTCAGTAGTCTGGATGCCGTCACTGCAATGTATCCTGGCGTTGACAACCTGGCGGTAATTCCGACGGGACCTATTCCCCCCAATCCAGCCGACCTGCTTTCTTCTCATCGTCTGAATCAGATGATCGCTGAGCTGCGACAGCAGTTCAAATTCATCGTAATTGATTCACCTCCGATCATGGCTGCGACTGATGCGGTCATCTTATCGGCAGCCGCGGATGGTGTGCTTCTCGTAGTTCGTAGCGGTGAAACACCGAAGGATGCTTTTGTGCGCACGCGTGACTTACTGACGAGCGTCAAGTGCCACATTCTGGGCGTCGTATTAAATGCTGTAGATTCTAAAGCACATAGTTATTATTACTCTTACCGTTACTATACGTATGGATATGGAAAATATGGAGGAAAGGGCGGGCCGAAATCCGCTAACGATTTGGAGCTCGGAGTCTGAGACAACCAAGGATGACCTCAAGGAGACCATGCGCGCATTGATCACAGGTGGTGCAGGCTTTATTGGTTCTCATCTGGCCGAACGAATGCTTGAACGTGGAGATGAAGTCCTTCTGCTGGACGATCTTTCGACGGGCAGCATGGAAAATATCCGGCATTTGAAAGAATTTGAGCGCATGCACTATTTCCTTGAGCCACTCGAAAATAGCCATCTATTAGCCGAGCTTGTGGATGAAGCCGACGTGATTTTCCATCTGGCGGCAGCCGTCGGCGTGCGCTTAATTGTCGAAAGTCCCGTGCGCACCATCGAAACTAATGTGAACGGCACGCAACGCGTACTGGAAGCTGCATCTAAAAAACGCAAGCTCGTATTTATTGCTTCAACGTCTGAGGTTTACGGCAAAAACGCCAACGTACCTTTTAACGAGGATGCTGATCTTGTTCTTGGTCCGACGACCAAAGGCCGTTGGAGCTATGCGGCATCCAAGGCTCTTGACGAGTTTCTGGCGCTTTCCTACTGGAAGGAAAAGCGGCAGCCGGTGGTCGTTGCGCGCCTATTCAATACCGTTGGACCTCGACAAACCGGGCGATATGGGATGGTCATGCCAAACCTCGTTGGGCAGGCCCTCCAAGGCGCACCGTTGACGGTTTTTGGGACAGGTAAGCAGAGTCGTTGTTTTTGTGATGTGCGGGATTCCACCGAGGCAATCCTGCGCTTGGTTGGAGCCGATCGAGCGGTCGGTGAAGTTGTTAATATAGGTTCTGACCACGAGATTACGATTGAGGGCCTTGCAGAGGTGATTAAGGAGAGAACGCATAGTTCCTCTGCTATTACCTTTATTCCGTATGATCAAGCATATGAGCCTGGTTTTGAAGACATGCATCGTCGTGTTCCGTCACTTGAAAAGCTAGAGAGGCTCGTAGGATTTCGACCTAAGACAAAATTAACAGAGATTGTCGATCGTGTTGCCGCATACCTGGATCCTAAGAAAAAGAACGAAATACCAAAGAGCCGCGGCGTGACGGCGACGGCTGCGAGCTAATTCGGGGCAAATGGCGAGCACGCTTCGCCGTTTTCTATTTCGAAAAGAATTCTTTCATCGCCAGATCGCCCACAACTGAGTTCATGCGGATGGATCTGTCTACGACATCAGGATTTGTTACGTGTCTTCAACAGCAGCTCGTCTGGTCAGTTGATGCGGTTTCCGACTGTTCGCTGCCCGTAACAATAGTCGTTAACCCAACAGGCGCTCCCGATAAATGTCCTAGCAGTTTGGCATCAGGTTTGGAATCCAAATGAATTCAGTAGCACGGAGCGATCATATCGCGGCCGCGATCCCTGCGCGTGTGGCAACTCAAACACGGAATCAGACACGGCCGCAGTATGCGATCTTTTGTCTCATAGCTCTATGTATTCTATCATTACCGCTTGTAAATCCGTGGGTTCGCGGTGACGGAGTCGGTTACTACGCCTACGTTCGTTCGTTGCTTATTGACCACGATTTCCGCTTTGAGAAAGATTGGCTGGCAGCGAATCCGTCATTTGCTCAAGGACGAGTGGTGAGCGGTCACGTACAGCCTGATCAGTATTCCTCGACCGGGTACATCAAGAATCACTTTTCCGTGGGCCCCGCGATATTATGGGCGCCGTTTTTAGCTGCGGTGCACGGAGCCGTGCTCGTTGTGAATTTCTTTGGCGCACGCGTTCTTCCGGACGGATACTCGCGGCCTTATCTCATAACGATGGCTGTGAGCACAGCTCTTTACGGCTTTGTCGGTCTATTACTTGCTTTCGACATCGCAAGGTCTTACGTCGAGGAGCGCTGGGCCTTCCTTGCTACATTAGGTATATGGTTTGCGAGTTCCCTACCCGTTTACATGTATTTTAATCCGTCATGGTCGCACGCACACTCAGCTTTCGCAGTGGCGCTCTTTCTTTGGTATTGGAACCGAACGCGAAACCGGAGAACGTTCTTGCAATGGGTGTCGCTGGGCCTTGTAGCAGGCCTGATGATGAATGTCTATTACCCCAACGCGATTCTGCTATTGGTCCCCGCACTCGAGGCGGTCGTTGATTATTTGCGTGTGATCAAGAATGCGTCGCACGCATCGGGGAGCGTCCTCAATCTGCTTCGTAAGCACACACTTTTTGTTGTGATCATGGCGTTGGCCTTGATGCCAACATTCGTAACGCGCAGGATCATTTTTGGTGCTTCGCTTGAAAGTGGCTATCCGCCAATCCGAACATGGTCTTGGACCTCGCCAAAGCTCATATCAGTATTATTCTCTACTGATCACGGGATGCTGCTTTGGACCCCGATTCTGATCCCGGCAATTGTGGGATTGCTCTTTTTTCAGCGGCGCGATCATTTGTTTGGTGCCGGGCTGCTTATATCAACTCTCGTATTTTACTATTTCATTGCTAGTTACCCGGATTGGGATGGTATTTCGTCATTTGGCAATCGATTCTTCGTTTCCATTACGCCGATATTTGTTGTTGGGCTTTCTGCGATTCTTGAATTGTCCAGCCACTGGAGCAAGAGATTGGGTCGCAATATCGCAGCAGCCGGTTGTGCTGTCGGCTTGCTGGTTCTGTGGAACTGCGGGCTGATGTTTCAGTGGAGTTCTCACATGGTACCGGCTCGTGGGCCGATCTCTTTTTCTGCGATGGTCCGCAATCAGTTTTCCACCGTGCCTCAAGGAATCCATGGTTACATGCAAGCTTACCTCTTCAAGCGTAAGATGTTGATGCAGGAAATTGAAAAGCGTGATCTCGACCAGCTGAGAAGAGGGCGTGATTAGAATGAGAAATATCGCCCAAGTTGTTAGAAATTATTTTGCAAACCCTGCCAATTTCCTTAAGCGTAGTCTAGGTTGTCAAATCACTTACGCTCGCGAGGGTTACTTTAACCGCTGATGGCTACGACCACTGCACCGCCCCCGAGCTCGGTTCCTCCGCCGATTCGTTCCATTGAATCCGGTGCAGTGCTCATCGAACCGATCATCGGTTGGCTGCCATTGGGTCTTCGCGACGTGTGGGACTACCGTGAATTACTCTATTTTTTCGTCTGGCGGGACATCAAAGTGAGGTATCGACAGACAGTTATCGGTGCTGCTTGGGTTGTTGTGCAGCCTCTCGCGACCATGGTCATCTTCACGCTATTTTTGGGTCGTCTGGCTAAATTACCTTCCCAAGGTCTTCCCTATCCTGTTTTCTATTTCTCGGCACTTGTGCCATGGACATATTTCTCCCAGGCTTTGGCGAATTGCACAAATGTTATTGCGGACAATCAGCATTTGATTACGAAAGTATATTTCCCACGGCTGGTGTTGCCTCTGGCGGCAGTTTGTTCGGGGCTGCTGGACTTTTCAATTGGATTTATAGTTATGATTGCTCTTACTGTGGGATACGGAATCCGGCCAACTCTTGCAGTGCTTCTGCTTCCCGGCTTCATCCTTCTCGCGTTGCTGACGGCCCTCGGCATTGGGTTGTGGACATCGGCACTGAATGCCCTGTATCGAGACATTCGCTCTATCACTCCTTTTGTTCTACAGTTCTGGATGTTTGCGTCTCCGGTGGTTTACCCCAGCTCGCTTGTATCGCGCCGCTGGCGTTGGCTATACTTGAATCCAATGGCTGGGGTGATTGACGGATTCCGTTGGGCACTCACAGGGAAAAGCCGAGCGCCAGGCGGCCCTACGTTACTAGCCTCTACTGCGATGGTCGCCCTAGTTCTAGTCGGAGGCCTCCTTTTTTTTCAGCGAGTTGAGGGTGAGATCGTTGATCGCGTATGAATGACCTGCTGGGGCCACTTCTGTTGGTGAGTCGTAAATTTAGCTTCAGACGTGTCGCGGTATCTGGTCAATGAGAATTATAGACAAGACTGTTAAGTGATATGAGCAAGCATGTTGTTATACAAACGGACGGACTGGGCAAGCGTTACCGTCGAGGTTTACGTCCTGCGAGCGAGACGCTTCGCGAAGCTTTAACCAGCTTCATGCGTTCGCCCAGGATTTTCCTGCGTCGTCCCCGCCAAACACAATTCTGGGCGCTCGAGGGCGTGACATTGCAAGTCATGGATGGCGAAGTTCTCGGGCTAATCGGGGGGAACGGCGCGGGCAAAACAACGTTGCTCAAGATCCTGTCGCGGATCACTCGGCCCACGACCGGGTGGGCGAAAATTCACGGTCGGGTCCGTAGCCTGCTAGAGGTCGGCACGGGATTCCACCCGGAGCTTTCCGGTCGACAGAATACTTATCTCAGTGGCTCCATCCTGGGCATGAGAAAACGCGAGATCGATAGGAAATTTGACGAAATCGTGGCCTTCGCGGATATCGACAAATTTATCGACACACCGGTAAAGCATTACTCGAGTGGCATGTATGTTCGGCTGGCATTTGCGGTGGCCGCGCACCTTGAGCCGGAAATCCTGCTGGTGGATGAAGTACTGGCTGTTGGGGACATTACGTTTCAGAAGAAATGCCTCGGGAAGATGGGAGACGTGGCGCGCCAGGGCCGTACGATCGTGCTCGTTAGCCACAATATGGCAGCTATCAGCTCGTTATGCTCTCGATGTCTGTTGCTAGAGCAAGGGCGAATTACTTTCGATGGACCGACGGCCACGGCGCTGACACGGTACTATGCGAAATCGATGAAGGTGGGTAGCCGTGGGGACACCCTGCGCGACCGGTCGAGGCAGGGAAACGGCAAAGCGCGATTTAGTTCCATCGCCGTCAAGGCCCAGAGTGCGGATGGAGAAGCGCTAGAGTTTGCATATCCTGGTTGCGACCTATCCGTAGAGATCGAAGTCGAGTGTCAAACGAGCTTCGCCGACTGCATCCTCGCCGCAGTTTTTTATGACTCAACTGGGTATCGACTGATTGACACGAATACTGCCCAGAAGGGACAGTTTGTTAGTTTAGATGCCGGACAGAAGGCGAAATCGAGGTTTTTGCTTCGCCAAGTGCTATTGAGACCTGGACAATACTACATAGGGCTGTGGCTCGGAAGACATGGCATGGAAGTCCTTGATGATGTCGAACACGCGGTCACTTTAGACGTCGTTGAGAGCGAAGAGACGAGTCAGCACTCGGTGATTTATCCAGGGGCCTACCTGTGTCGATTTGAGAACACCTTTAACGTTTTTTGAGTTGGTCAAAGACTGCTACGCCATACCACTGGGCACTGGACGCGCCTTGAGATCATGAAGCAGAGAATAGGTTATTGGAAATGTTCGTATTCCTGTCAGATACAGTTCATCCATCCTTGGACATTGCGGATAGGATAGTAAAAGGTGCTACCTCTTGCCAGAAGACTTCCGGAGCTGATCAGGTTCGCCAATGATGACCGGCGACTGCGCAAGATTTACGAGAAATATAAAGATTTCACGATGATCACTTCAGATACTTATGTCGAAAATCTGCGTTTAGCCCGGCGAATCGCGCACCTTCCCGGAAGTATTGTCGAATGCGGTACCTGGCGCGGAGGAATGATAGCTGGGATGGCCGACGTGCTTGGGAGCGACCGTCGATATTATCTCTTCGATAGTTTCCAAGGACTGCCGCCCGCAACGGAAATTGATGGCGTAGCTGCCTTAGAATGGCAATCAGACAAAACCAGTCCCAGCTACTACGACAACTGCACTGCCTCTAAAGAAGAAGCAAGGATCGCGATGTCAGCATCCGCAGCGACAGATTATCAGATCATTGGGGGTTGGTTTGACGATACACTACAAAAAAAGAGTCTGCCGGAACCAATAGCGCTCCTACGGCTGGACGCCGACTGGTATGCATCGACAAAGTGCATCCTAGAGAATCTCGCTACAAGCATCGCTTCTGGAGGACTGATTATTGTCGACGATTACTATGTCTGGGAAGGCTGTACGAAGGCAGTTAATGAAGTTGCCGCATTGAGAAAATGGCAAATTAGACAGTCTCGTGGTGGAATCTGCTTTATTATCATCTAGTTTTTATAACGCCCGTTAAATTCGGAGAAAGCGATGAATGTTACACGGAAGTTTTATGACATACTTCGAGCGTGGCCTACTCAATCACGATTCACGGAATTAGTGGACTTTAGCTGTTAACTGTCTCCTCGAGAGCGCACGATTGTGATCGAGCTTCGGCGGTTTTTGGCTCCTATTTATCGGCAACGATACGCGCGTTCAGCCGTCAAAGCCCTGATTCCGCCCAGGTATCGCCACCGACTGCGGGCGTGGCTAGGACCCACAGGTGAAATGCAGTGGTGTCGTGTAGTCATGAACCAGGAAATCGAACAGTTCATTCGCTCTTTGAAGTGCTCGCATCTGGATGTGCTTGAAATTAGCGGTAACAGTTCGGAGGGCCGGTATACCTTTCGAAGTTACCGATCGGTACAGTACCCATCGTACGACGTATGCAAAGGTCCAGTGGCGCGAGAAGAATTCGATCTTATCATTGCAGAGCAGGTTTTTGAGCATGTCCTACGGCCAGATCTCGCGGCAGCAAGCGTATTCGAGATGCTGAGACCTGGAGGCCAATTTGTTATTAGTACTCCCTTTCTCTTGAAAGTGCATGGACATCCCTTCGATCTGTATCGTTGGACGCAGCACGGGATGCGACAACTTTTGGAAACTGCTGGTTTCACAGTCACGGGTGGCGGTTCTTGGGGAAATCGGGAATGCTTAGCAGCTGACCTGACCGAAGGCCTTGAGTGGACTGCCTACGACCCAATGCGACACAGCCTCCACAACGAACCGCAATTCCCGATCGTTATTTGGGCGTTCGCATCAAAAGCGAAGGTTGGAGAGACCCGTGCCTAGTGGAGATTACACCAACACCTTTTACGAGGGCCTTCGAGACGGAGTCAGACGCTCAGCCGACGTGATAGCGCCTCTGGTCTTGCAGCTATTGCCAGTTCGAAGCGTAGTCGATATTGGTTGTGGTGAGGGAACGTGGCTTGCCGCCTTTAAAAAGTTCGGCGTGGGTGATGTTCTTGGAATCGATGGCGACTATGTCAACCGCAAACTTCTGCAAATTCCGCTGGACTGCTTTCAGGCGGCAGATTTGTCGAAGTCGCTGAGGCTTTCGCGCACCTTCGATCTAGCGGTGTCTCTGGAGGTTGCGGAGCACCTCCCAGCGGACTGCGCGTCGGCTTTCGTTGATTCCCTTGTTCGATTGGCCCCGGTCGTCTTGTTCTCTGCAGCGATTCCCTTCCAGGGCGGGGTTCATCATGTCAACGAGCAGTGGCCGGACAAGTGGGCAGAGCTGTTCAATCAGCGAGGCTATCTGTCCGTCGATTGT
>Ga0193751_1001541_pt1 | contig 14642 bp, 9 predicted proteins | sample L1c2metaG_FD_143050 | JGI IMG/M metagenome (GOLD analysis project Ga0193751, IMG submission 143050) | Soil microbial communities from a riparian zone of the East river system, Colorado, United States - L1c2 | ecosystem: Environmental > Terrestrial > Soil > Riparian zone | place: USA: East River... | reverse complement strand
GGATACATTTTCCAAGGGCTCCAGAACAGTTCGTTACCTCCCCGCTCTGCCTTGTAGGCTACGTGCGATGGGACGCACGGTCTGATCGAGTTCCTCCTCTCCAGACAATCATTTTCAGCAGCTTTCCAGGTCGCACGAAGGTTTGCCGACAATCCAGAAGTGATCGCATGGTGGCTCAAAACGAAATCTCGAACCGCCACCTGTGGTGACAGTTTCGAGCGCGACGCTCAGATGTACCCTTTCAAGTGAAGAAGAGAAAGTGCGGCAGGTCGCGAAGAGGGTCAGACGCGACAAGAGTCGTTCAAGCACGACCCGCAAGTGCGGGTGTTTATTGCAGCCGCGCGGGGCGCGCGGAGACGCCCGTATCAGCTGCCGCATCAAGTCTGGCCAGCATCTCGTTTGCGGGGGCGTAGCCTCGAGCGGCTGCCTTCTGTAGCCAAGCTCGAGCAGTCCCCAGATCTTTCGAAACACCGTAGCCGCGGTAATAGATCATGCCAAGATCGCATTGTGCAGTCGGTAGACCCTCGCCAGCCGCTTTTCGAAACCACGCCGCTGCTTCGGTGAAATCGCGTATCACCCCTTTACCGTCAAAATAGAGTCGACCGATCATCCATTCTGCCATTGCCGATCCCTGGTCAGCCGCTTTACGGTACCAATGCATCGCTTCGCCGTAATCTTGAGACGTGCCTTGCCCGTCGCGATACATCGAACCCAGATTTACTTGAGCTTGCCGGTTTCCGTATTCAGCCGCTTCTTTCATCCAGTGCATCGCCTCATCGTAGTCCAGCGGCACGCCCTTTGATTGCAGGTATGCATTCGCCAGATAAACGTCCGCCGTTACCCATCCTGCCCGTGCACCGGCGGTCGCGAGATCCACACCGCGCTGATACCACCTCTCCGCTTCGCTCGTGTCCTTGGGAACGCCTCTGCCATCGGCATACATGTCACCAATTCGGAAATTTGCGCCCGTTATGGTCCAGGCCTCCGACCGAAGATCGCTCCACTGATCCAACAAATCCGGACCCGGCATGGATACGACCTTCATGTACCAGCGCAATGCTTCACTTGGATTCTTGTACACACCGATGCCGCGTTCGTGCATTCTCGCAATGTTGTATGCTCCCCACGCCGAGCCCATTTCCCAAGCCTTCAGGTAATGCATATATGCTTCGCTCGAACTCGGATCACCGGTCAAACCACTTTCTGCCAATTGACCCAAGTAGTCCTCGGCATACCCATCGCCCAGACGCGCGGCAGCCTGAAGGTATCGCAACCCGTTGGCGCGATCTTGCGCGATATCCAAAGCACTCGTCAGCATTACGCCCAGGTCGCACTCCGCCCGAGCGTTGCCCTGACGCGCTGCCTTCTCCAGCCAACCGCGTGATCCAGCGGGGGAGCGCGCCACGCCGCGCCCATCGAACAGAGCCTCGCCAAATCTGGTCTGCGCCTCCGCGTTACCCATCTCGGCTGCCTTGTGATACAACTCGGCAGCTTTTCCCTCGTTCCGAACCACACCGGAACCGGCCCGGTACTTGTCGGCCTGAGAGAGTAATTTCTTTGCGGACGTCTCAGCGTGCGCTCGGGTCGTGTTTGCCGGCCCGTGTGCGCGATCAACGACCGTATGTCCAGCTGGCCTTGCGGTTTTCTCCGCTACGCGGGATCGCGAATGCCTGATCTGGAGGATAAGATTGTCGCTCGCTCCCGTACTTCGAAGCTCTTGCTCGACCGTATGGGTCAACTCGAAATCAACTCCATATTGTTTTACGAGCGCAGTCATGCGCGCGTTCGGTACTGCGGATTTGAGACCCTGTTCCACGTCGGCGGCCGAAAGGGGCCGGGGAGCGTGTTGTGTCCGTGTTGCCTTGCCCTCCGTACTGCCCACCATGAACAGCAATATGCCAGCGACTAGCAGCTTCGTAACGCACATTTTTATCTCCGACTAGCTATGATCTGGTTTTCCGCTTGCATCGCTCGGCGGGCGCGCGCCAGGTAAACTTTCGCAGCGCTGCTGTTTCCGTCGACTTGCAACGCGCGTTTGTAGTTGGCAATCGCCGCCGTGTAATTGCCCTTGTCCATCTGTCGGGTCGCCGAATCGATGTAACTCTGTGCGGCATGCGCCGCAACTCCACGAGATCCCGTTGCGAGTTTCGTCGTCCGGTGTGTCGATGTCGCCGCCGGAACCTTCAGCGCCACCGCGGAATGCGAGTTCCCGTCCAGCCTCGACGCCGTACGTGTCTTAGCACCACGATTCGCAGGCGCCGGTGTCATCGTTCCGCGCGTCGATCTCGACATCCCTGGACTCGACGCCCTCGAAGATGATGCGGTGCGCAAGCCTGCTTCCGGCTCAGCTCTGGATCTGTTCTCCCTCTGCGCATCCTTCGTTGGCTCGACCGTTCTTTCAATTGCGTTCTCCGGGGTCATGGGTCGCGCCGTGTCGGCCGAATTCAGCTGCGTGACCTCCCGGACCGGAACCAACCGGCCAGTCCCCGCGATGCTCGTCTGTATCTGCGCCGCCTCCTTATCGAAGGACTGCGGAGCCGCTGCCGGTTGCCTCTTCGTGAAATACTGCTCTTGTCGTCCGCCGCTCAACACCGACGACGCCTTCCCCGGACGATTCGTCGCCGAAAGCATTTCTTTGGTTGGAACGATGGGCAGATTGCCGGTGATGATGCGCGCCTCACGAAAAGCCCGTCGGCTCACAGTTTTCGGCACAGAGAGTCCGGTGCCAAAGCGATCCGCCGGAAGAGCCGAGATCGCGTCGCGAATCCGCCCATCGACTGCGGCCAGAGTTACATTGGAGAACTCATTGTCGTCGCGCAGTGGAGCAACGACGCGAGTGAGTCTTGTGATGTTGGTCGCGTCGGTGACACTGGCCTCTTTCAATTGCGATTCGTTCCGTCCGTACCACGGATAGAACGAATCACCCGGACCAAGTGGCAGCCAGCCCACCGATCCGAACCCGACGGAAGGTCCCCGATGGCCGCCGAATCCGAAGAACGACACGTAGGCCGGAGCCCACTCCGGGCGGTAGGTTCCCCCGCCGTCAACCGGCCCAGGCCACCACATCCAGGATTTTCCATAGAGGAACCAGCGGCCGTAGTGATAGGGCGTCCAGCCCCAGGGTTCATGGGAAACCCACGTCCAGCCCCAGTACGGCTCCCAGACCCAGCGACCGGCGCGATAAGGAGACCAGCCCCCGCCCACCGTCGGCGACCACACCCGCCCGTAGTCCGGCACGTTGACCCAGTGTCCGTAGACATCGAGATCTTCGCTCCCCACATAGTAGCGATTCGTGCAGTTCCACGATTGAGCGTTGTTTATCACTCCGTCGCGGTCAATGTTCCAGGAATCCCAGCTGTCCATCGCAGGCGCGCCACCGAGCACATTTCCCGCCAGCCGGGTTGTGCCTTTTATAGTCGCGTCCTGTCCCATCTCCACGCGGGCGCTCCCTTGAGGTGTAGCAATCTCGACCGCTCCCGCGCGCACGATCAAGTGCGTCTCAAAACCAGTCACCTCGATGCGGTAAACGCCGTCTTTAGACGTTGGCCGGATGGCCGCATTCGGCGTGTCGATCTCGACTTCTGCGTCGGAATCTTTGAAGACCGAGTAGTAGGCAAGCCCCTGCCAGATCTGAACCTGAATCTGACCCCGCTCGTTCTGCACCCGCTCCACGGTTGCGATCTTCAACAGCGAGTGGTTACCGAGACGAAGGATGTTCCCGTGGTCCAGTTGCAGTTCGGCCTGGGAATTGTCTCCGGTCAAGACCCTGTCGCCGCCGACCAGGGGCTGATTCAGCGCCGCTGCTGCCCACTCCTCCGTGTCGCCACGCTGCGTCGAAACGTCGCCCTGGATCAGGCTGAGGCGCGCCACCCTAGGCGAAATGTCCGCCTGCGCGCTGGAAAGAACAGACAAGAATCCTAGTGAGAAGACCGGCACCAGAAAGTTGCGTTTCATGCCCACCTAACCGGGAAAGCAGCGTTATCAAGGGAGTCTTGGAATGAACACCTTTGCAGGTTCCCTGCCAGATATGCAGCTCTGACGGCCGCGCAAGTCCTTTGCTCGCATAAACCGCACTATGCCGATGTTGTGTTCCTGTGGGATGGACTGGCCTACCTCAGCCACGAGTGGTGGTTTTCGGCCACCGGGCGCGCTCTGTATGGCTCAACACATAACTTGTTCCGCACCCCTTCACGTCGGTTGTCGAGTACCCTCTCCTGCAGTGGACACAGGTCGTACTCCGACGTTCGGAACCGCATCGATGTCCCGTCGGATACGCAAATCTGAAGCGTACCATCGAACCTTGCACCGATACGACGAACCCGCGTGAAGGAAGTTGGTAGTTCTAATTTTGGGCCGCACGAAGGCGGACATTGGATCGCATCGGTGGTTTTTCGGCGAACGAGACGTGAAGTTGTCCCGAAGTCGGCTTGTGGTCCGTCTCCGCATCTCCCCGAAGCCCGTTTCTGGGGCCGCAGGTCCGCTTCGAACGCAGCTGACCTGCCGGCGAAGCCGACCGTCCACCCGTTTTCTGTACAGGCTGTGAACTAGACGCCTACAATGCACAAGCCAGAGGTCCGAATCGGAATTCTGGTTCAAGAGCTACAGAATTTGGTTCGCATTTCAGATCGAGCCGAAGAAGGAGCGGTCATGCGACCGACAAATGCCATTTCATGCATCCTCAGCATAGTTGGCGTCTGCGTCCTGGCGCCTCGGACTCCTGCACAGACGCTTGCCTCGGGGCAACCCATAGTAATTGCCGCGAGCGTGGTGATCGATGGCAAGGGTCACATACTCCATGACGTTCGGATCGTGATCGAGGGCTCAAAGATTGTTGCGATAGGTCCCAAGGTCGAGGGGCCGTTGGACTATGACCTGCGCGGCCTGACGGTGTTGCCCGGCTGGACTGACGCGCACGTGCACATTACATGGATCTTCGGCAAGGACGGGGCAAACGCAGGCACGGAAGGCACAACCCAAGAGGATGCCTATCAGGCGGCGTCGAATGCCTGGGTGACGCTGATGGCAGGCTTCACGACCGTGCAAAGTGTGGGTGCGCCCAACGACATTCTGCTGCGCGATGCTATCGCGAAAGGAATACTCCCCGGCCCGCGTATCCTGACGGCCAACGAACCGCTCGAAGGGCGGGGCGAGGCGACCGGCACGCCCGATGAAATCCGCGCTTACGTGAGGAAACAAAAGCAAGCCGGCGCAGACCTGATCAAAATCTTCGCGTCGAAGTCCATTCGCCAGGGCGGAGGAATGACTCTTTCGCAGGAGCAATTGAACGCGGCTTGTGATGAAGCAAAGAAGCAGGGACTGCGCACGCTCGTGCACGCCTACAAAGAAGCAGTCCGCGCCGCGACTCTCGCGGGCTGCACTGAGGTTGAGCACGGTACGCTGGCACCAGACGGCGATTTGAAATTGATGGCAGAGAAGGGCACCTATTTCGATCCCCAATGCGGGCTGGTCATCGAGAACTACTTGCAGAACAGGGAAAGGTATCTCGGCACACAAGGCTACACTGCCGACGGATTTGCTGCGATGGAGAAGATCCTGCCGATGGATCACGAGATCGTGAAACACGCAGCAAAAACTCCGGGGCTGAAAATCGTCTTTGGCACGGACGCCGTGGCGGGCGCTCACGGGCGCAATGCCGAGGAGTTCATCGATCGCGTGCGTGACTGCGGTGTGGACCCGATGGCGGCGATGGTCTCTGCCAACTCGCTGGGGGCTGAAGCGCTGGGCATGGGCGATCAGATTGGCTCGATCGCTCCCGGCTTTCAAGCGGACATCATTGCGCTCGATGGAGACCCGTTGAAAGACATCACCACCGTTCGGCGCGTGGTATTTGTAATGAAGGGCGGCGTGGTTTACAAGAACGCCGCGCGCGGCGCGATTCCTCTTTATGCAGGCGTCCAGCCTTGATTCGAGCTTTGAGAGTCGGCTTGGCTTGGCTGAGGATCGATAATCATCATCTCGCTCTGCTTTAAGCCAACGCGCAAAGGTACTCGACGAAGGAGCGTACTGCCCCATCAATTCCCGCAACTTTTGCATTCGTGGAATCGATCAGATAGTACTCATTCGGAGCATGCGCCCCGGTCCCGTGCCCCACTCCGAAATGTCCGGCGGGAAGATTGAGAGGTTCGGAAGTGAAGATGTATCCCGGCCAGGAGCCGGCGGATCGAGGCCACAGCACGGGATCCAGACCCAACTTGCGGTAAGTTGCAATTTGTGCCTGGATAAGCTTCGAATCCTGCGAGGTCTGTGTAGGATCGTAGCCACCACTCATATTGACCTCTATGTCGCCAAGGCCGTGTTTGGCAAGATGATCCTTCAGAAGCGCCAGTGTACCGGCAGCCGTCATGTCCGGTACCAGTCGCATGTCAATCTTCGCGACGGCGCGATGCGGCAGAATGGTCTTGCCACCGGGCCCCGTATATCCACCCACCAAGCCCTCGATGTTGATCGTGGGCTTAGATTCGAGTAGCACGAGCGAGTCAAGCCAGTTTGCGTCGTGCACCCAATGCTCGACCCCCAGCTGCTTCTTAACCGTGGCTTCACTGCGGCGAGCGGCGGCATCCTGAATCATCTTCATTTGAGCGGGAGTAAGCGGCTGGACCTGGTCAAAAAAGCCCGCCACAGCCGGCGTGTGTCCATCGGACTTGATTAGTGTATTGAGCGCTTGCACCAAGTGCCACGCGGGGCTGTCCACCTGTGCCTCAAGGCTGGAGTGAACATCATGTTTAGGCCCTCGTCCCCATCGCTCTCCACTGGAAACCAGTTCGAGCTCAACTACTCCCTTGGCGCCTAGTGATATCTGTATGCCTCCATCCACGTCCTGGCCCGCTTCTGGGATGAACACACCCACGCACTTCTTCAATGCAGCGGTGACCTTGGGTTGGTGCACAACCTCCGGAAAGTGGGTCGAACCAATCTCTTCTTCACCTTCACAGACGAGCACGAGATTTACAGGCAGCTTTGTTCCCGCAGCCTTGAAGGCATGAAGGGCGCCGAGGAATGCCGTTTCAGGCCCTTTCTGGTTCACAGCGCCCCGGCCGACGCAGATCCTGCCCAACCCTTCCTTGTCCACGATCCGGCCTTCGAGCGGTGGCGAAGACCACTCCGATGGGTCGAACTGTTTCAGGTCGTACATAAAATAGATCCCAACAGTGGATGCCGAACCAGCATCGAGAGTGCCGAAGACTCCAGGCTTGCCTGATGTTGGCACAATTTCAACGTTCGCGAATCCTGCATCGCGAGCGAGTTGTGCCATATAGTCAGGGCCCTGCGGATAGTTGCGGTTCTCGGCCGCGATCGAGGGCAAAGCGATCCAGTCCTGCAGCCGCTTCACATTCTCATCATGCATCTTCGGTATTTGGCTCAGCACCGACTGGAGGCCGGGGTCATCTGAAGAGAAAGCAGAGATTGGCAATGCGGCGAACGCAGCTCCAGCAAGCGCGCCGTGGATGAACTCGCGACGATTGAAAGCGTTATGGCTCGAGTCAGTCAATGCGTCCCCCATTGGCGGAATAAAGATGACTATCCTTGGTTGACCTCAAGATTCAATTCCAGAAAAAGAACCATCTGGCTTTTACCGAAGTCATCATACCAGTTGGTTCCCCACAGACCAGCGATCGTTTCTAATGGATGCAGCGAGATAACTCCCGGTCTGCCGGCCAACCCGAAGCTATCCAGAACCTGGCTCGCGGAAAGCGTCAGATCATGTGTATTCGGCTAGTTGTCGCAATCCGGAAGTAGTTCGATCCCGCCATCACGGGATCAGTACCGAGAAGTCGGCTTCGGGGACTCGAAGCCCGTTTCTGGATCGTTTCCGGTTTGCCGACAAACCTCCCATAACCGCCGCTACGGCTCCCGCAGCCACTTCTGGATAGTTTCCGTTGGCAATTCCCATCTTTTCTAAGCGAGAAAGCTCTCTATTTTTCTTGACTGCAAGTGCTAACCGTTAGATGCTGCCATAGTCTAACTATGGCAGCAAGCTTTCGGACAGGGGGCATGCTTTGCATCGAGACGAGATTCCGCCCGGAACTCTTTACCTTCTGATTTTGAAGACGCTTGCACGTGTCGGTGAGATGCACGGCTATGAGATCGCAGAATCTATCCAGAGGATCTCCGATGATGTTCTTCAAGTGGAAGAAGGGTCGTTATACCCGGCTCTGCAGCGGATGCTGATCAAAGGCTGGGTGAAGGCCAAGTGGGGAACTACCGCCGGGAATCGCCGGGCGCGCTATTACCAGCTTACCGCGTCGGGCCGCAAACAACTAGAAACGGAGCTGTCGCAGTTTGCGCGGGTGATCGGGGCCATCACGCGCGTGATTCAGACGGCTTGAAGGGACCCTCTTCATGGATTGGCTGAGCGAACTGGGAAGGCGGCTTTGGATGCTAATGCGCCGCCAGCAATTTGACGCGGACCTCGATGAAGAGATGCGCCTACGCGTGGAACTCAGAGAGCAGGAACAGGTGCGGGCAGGGCTAACGCCAGAGGACGCCCGTTATGCAGCGCTACGTCGATTTGGGAATACGACTCTGTGGAAGGAGGAAAGTTATATGGCGTGGGGATGGGAGTGGTTGGAAAGTTTTTTCCAGGACACCGCTTACGGCAGCCGCGCCATGTTGCGCAGCCCAGCACTCACCACCGTCGCCCTGCTCTCGCTCGCTTTGGGCATCGGCGCTAATACCGCCATCTTCAGCCTCCTCGACGCCGTCATGCTGCGCTCCTTACCTGTCAAAGATCCTGCTCAGCTCGTTCTGCTGGGGAAAGGAAACACTTCCGGCATCACTGACGACTTCGCTAGGACCCAACTCTACTCCTACCCCCTCTACCGCCAAATGCGGGGAGAAAACCAAGTCTTTTCCGACACTGCCGCGATCTTCAGCATGGCAAACGACCTCCACGGCTTCGTCGAGGGAAGAACCGAATCAGAACCGATGAAGGTGCAGCTCGTATCTGGCACGTACTTCGCCACCCTCGGCGTAAGAGCATTTGAGGGTCGCACCTTAAATGATGCAGACGATAACTCGGAAGGCGATCACCCTGTAGCCGTCATCAGTTACGCCTGGTGGAAGCGCAGCCTTGCACGGGATCCCAACGTCTTGAACCGCACGCTCAAACTCGGTGCCACGACCTACAACATCATCGGCGTTGCCCCGCCTGAATTCTTCGGCACGAAGGTCGGAGAAGCCCCGGATATGTGGGTTCCGCTCTCCATGGTGAAAGAGGTCCCTCCAAACTTCGGCGGATACAAGGATAACTTCTCGGAATCCCTCTTGATCATGGCCCGTCTCAAGCCCGGAATCTCAATCAGCGAGGCCACATCCAATGTAAATTTGCTCTTCCGGCAGATCCTGCTCGGTTTTTCCGACGCCAAGCTCAGTCCGGAAAATCTGCAAAAACTAGATAAGACGGAAGTCCTATTGACGCCAATGGCCACGGGCCTTTCCTCGCTTCGCCGCCAATTTTCGGAACCACTCCAGATCCTGATGGCCGTCGTAGCCCTTGTCCTGCTGATCGCCTGCGCCAACCTAGCGAATCTGCTCCTTGCCCGATCGACGGCGCGTGCTCGGGAACTGGCTGTCCGCCAAGCCCTCGGAGCCCGCCGTACGCGCATCATCCGCCAGCTCATCACTGAAAGCCTCCTGCTTGCGGCCGCGGGCGGCGTGCTTGGCGTCGCATTGGCATCCATCGCCAATCGCCTTCTCTTACGAATGGTCTCAGGCGGACTCGACGCGATACCTCTTGATGTTTCCATTGATACTCGGCTACTGTTGTTCACAATCGCTGTGACCATTGCTACCGCGTTGATCTTTGGCACCGTCCCTGCCTTCCGTGCTACGCGCCCGCAACTCACCGAAACGCTGAAGGCCGGCCGCAGTCCCCAGGGCACCGGCGAAAAGAATCCGCTCGCTAAAGCACTTGTCATTTCACAGGTCGCACTTTCGCTCGTCCTCATGGTAGGAGCCGGGCTCTTCCTTCGCAGTCTCGTCAATCTCAACAATGTCGACACGGGCTTCAACAAAGAGAACGTACTGCGTCTCGATATCGACTCTAGCTCTGCAGGCTACAAGCCTGGCGAGCCGCGAGAAGTCGCACTCAATCAGCAGATTGAAGCGCGTGTCAGCGCACTGCCAAATGTAAAGGCCGCCAGCTTCTCGGCATTTACCTTTCACGAAGGCAGCTGGAACTCGAATGTCGTCGTGCCCGGGATGAATATCGAGGAAGACATCAACGTGAAGCACAATGTTGTCGGCATTGGTTATCTCGCGACAATGCGAATCCCCCTGCTCGCGGGTCGTAACTTCTCACCCTCGGACACGAGTACTGCGCAAATTGTCGCAATCATCAGCGAGCATACAGCTAAGACCCTCTTTCCCCTCGGCAACCCGATCGGGGGCCACTATGGCTTGGGCGATAACAAGCCCGAAAACGATGTCACCGTGATCGGCGTAGCGAAGGACGTTAAGTTCGGTGATCTTGCGGAAGAACCCGTAAATCTCGATTACATCCCGTACAGTCAGCACCCATGGGGGTTCGGTGACTTCGAAGTCCGCTACACGGGCGACTTCGCTCCCGTCGCGGCTGCTGTCCAACAGACCATCCACTCGATTGACCGCAACCTGCCCATCACACACGTAACTACGCTCGACGAGCAGGTCGCACGCTCATTCACGAACCAACGTCTCGTTGCCCAGCTTTCTGCCTTCTTCGGACTGCTCGCAGTTTTTCTCTCGTGCATCGGCATCTATGGCGTAATGTCCTATGTCGTTACGAGACGGACGAATGAAATCGGCATCCGCATGGCGCTGGGAGCCGGGCGATCCAATATGCTCTGGATGGTGCTGCGCGAGATCCTCATATTGGTCTCGATCGGTGTTGTGATCGGCGTACCAGTCGCGTTGGCCGGTGATCGCCTAGTCTCCAACATGCTGTTCGGACTCAGGCCGACCGACTCGGTCACGCTCGTCAGCGCAACCGTTACATTGCTGATCGTCGCGGCGATCGCAGGCTACTTGCCGGCCCGAAGAGCCTCCCGGGTGGACCCCATGGTGGCGTTGCGCTATGAGTAACGCCTCTTAAGAAAGCGATTCACCAGCTCCGCTAATAGGCAGGAGGGAAGATGTTTAGTCTGGAGCCTCCCTCGGGGTTATGGGCGGATTACGGGCAAACCTTACATAATCCTGTAATGGAAGGGTTGCCGACTAATCGGGAGTCGTGGTTTCGCGTTTTGCAGCTACGGCAGGGTAAAGGCCACCAGCGCGTCGTTTAGGGCCTCTTCCGTGATCTTAGGGTGGCCACCTGCAGCAATGACAAGGTATTGCTTGCCATTCACAGTGTAGGTCATCGGAGTAGCATTGCCGCTTGCCGGGAGGTGCGCCTTCCAAAGTTCTTTTCCAGTTTGGATATCGAAGGCGCGAATGTAAGGATCGAAAGTGTTTCCGATAAAGACCAGACCGCTGGCGGTTACAATGGGGCCGCCGAATCCGATTGATCCTGGCGGTACCGCCTGATGTCCTCCACCGAAATATTCCATGGAGCCAAGTGGGACTTGCCACTTGATCGTTCCCTGATTCATATCTACTGCGCTCAACATCCCCCAGGGTGGCGGAATGCATGGAAGGTCCGATGCAGCTTGCAAAAAACGCCGGTACATTGCATATGGAGCTCCTGTCTGTCGAGCGTAGTCGCCATCTTCACCGCTCTGTGCAGCCACTTCTAACTTTTCGCGTGGGATGAGTTTTGCCACGCCTGCGATATTGTTCGTAGGAACAACAAGCAGACTGCGTTCCGGATCGAATGCATAGCCGCTCCACGTCATGCCCCCGATGTTTCCAGGGATCACCAGCGTGCCTTGCAGACTAGGCGGCGTAAAGATGCCTTCATGGCGAAATGATCGAACCCACTGTTGGCACGTGTCATGATCAACGGAATTCACGCCGAACACGGCATCTGCAGAGAGCTTCTGCGGGACGAGTGGAGGAGGCGCAACCGGAAAGGGCTGCGTCGGCGATGTAACTTCGCCCGGAACATCGCTTTGCGGCACCGGTCGCTCCTCGACGGGGAAAACTGGAACACCCGTCTCGCGATTCAGGACATATAGAAGACCAGTCTTATTTCCTTGGATTACAACCGGAACGTGCTTACCAGCATGCTGTAGCGTCGCCAGCAAAGGCGGGGACCCAGAGTCATAGTCCCAGAGATCATGATGCACCAGTTGGAATCCCCAGACAAACTCCCCGGTCTTTCCGCGCAGTGCAACCACTGAATCAGCCCACTTGTCATCGCCAGGTCGTAGTCCTCCGTAATAGTCTGGGCTGGCGCTTCCAGTAGGAACGAAAACCAGATCGCGTTCGCTGTCCACGGCCATGATGGACCACGCGTTACCCGCGCCGGTCCGCCATGCCTTTGCTGTGCCCGCAGGAATGCCGAGAGATTGGTCGTTTTTCTCGAGTGGGTCCCAGCTCCAACGCAAAACCGCTGTCCGCGCATCGAAAGCCCTGACCACTCCGCTAGGCATATCCACGCGATTGTTATCATTTATCGCGGAGCCCACGACAACCAAATCGTCGACGACCGCGGGAGGCGATGTCATGTGGTATTGCCCGGCCCGGTAGCGGGGCACATCTCGGAGCGATACTTCACCCTTGTCGCCAAAATCAGCGCAGGGAATGCCTGTGGCACTATCTAGAGCGATCAGCCTGGCGTCCAGCGTTGCTTCGTAAATGCGGCGACGACATTGGAGAGCAGGTTTCGCGTTGCGAGCGGGATCGAGCCACGTTGCCACTCCACGGTTCACCAGAGCATCACCGTAGTCCCACGTCAGATCGATCTTTGGGTCGTACGCCCACTGCAGCTTGCCGGTCTGAGGATCGACCGCGATCACTCGATTGAAGCCCGTGGTGAGAATCAGCATGCCATCAACGAGGATTGGCGTAGTCTCAAATCCGCTTCTCTGTTTCCCGTGCTTACCGTCCGAAACATCGCCAGTATGAAAAACCCAGGCTATTTTCAGCCTTGACACATTCTCCGGATTGACCTCAGTCAGCCGTGAGTAGCGCATCCCGCCCGCGTCGCCTCCGTAGTAAGGCCAATCTGTGTCGGGCCTCGTCTGTGCAGAGAGCGATGCGCCCAAGATGCAAGATGTGATTACCGCCAGAAAAACCGAACCAGACCAACGGGCTGCCCTTGGCATACCCGAAGAGTCTAGCAGGAACCGAATTCAACGTCGGAGCGCTGCGGTCATATCACGGGCAAACAGGAAGGAACAGAATTCTTTTCGTGTTTGCCGACGACTCGGGAGCCAACCAACGTCTCGCCTTCTGACGGAGGATACTTCCCCTCTTTGTGTTCGCATTGCCCGTCGACCCCACCGTCACAGTGCAGATAACCCTCATCAAACAAATAGTTGACAGTGTCCATTACTATGATGGACGATAGCACGCATGTCGACCGGCGATTCCAATGCCTCGCTTAATTCGCAGGTCGCGGCCTTTCGACGGTTTAACCGCATGTACACTCGTTTCATAGGAGTGCTGGATGAGGAGTTTCTCAATAGTGGCTACAGCCTGGCGGAAGGTCGCGTGCTGTATGAGCTTGCGACGGGTCAGCCCCGCACTGCGAAAGAAATAGCGGTTGCTCTAGGGATAGACCCGGCCTACATGAGCCGCATTCTCGGTCGGTTCGAGAAGAATTCCCTTCTGAAACGTATGGCCTCGAAAAAGGACGCTCGCTCGGCGTATTTAGTAGTCACGCAAAAGGGAAAATCGAGGTTCGAGAAACTCAATGCACTCTCAGAAGAGCAGGCTCGTTGCATCCTTAAGGCACTGCCGCCGACGGCTCAGACCAACCTCATTGCTTCTATGGGCACTGTGGAACGCTTGCTGGCGCCAAACACTCCGGAAGAGTTGAGGTACGTCTTACGGCCACATCGACCAGGCGATATGGGTTGGGTCGTGTATCGAGAAGGTGCGCTCTATGCCCAAGAGTATGGCTTCGACGAGACATTTGAAGCACTGGTGGCGCGCATCGTTGCTGATTTCCTCTCGGAATTCGATCCAAAGCGCGAACGTTGCTGGATTGCGGAAGTAAATGGGCAGAATGTGGGACACATCTTCTTGGTAAAGCACCCTACTGAGCCCTCCTCCGCGAAACTTCGCCTCTTGCTGGTTGAACCGAGTGCGAGAGGATTGAGATTAGGATCTGCGCTGGTGGAAGAATGCGTGAACTTCGCTAGCGCAGTCGGCTACAAAAAGATCATCCTCTGGACTCAGAGCATTCTCGTGGCAGCCCGTCATATTTACCAAAAAGCGGGATTCCGCCTCGTGGAAGAGCAGGCGAACTGGCAGTTCGGCAAAGATCTGTTGTCCCAGACGTGGGAATTGGACCTGACGGAGAGCGGCGTTGGGAAAGTTGCAGGCCGGGACGGGCGCACGGGACCAAACCCGAGGGAAGTATGAGATCGCTATCGGTGCCGAGCGGGCCCGTGGCCCCCAGCTTCGTGCAGCAGTGTCAGTTGGCGTCGGAGTTCCGATCTGTTCCCTAAACTGTGGATTGCTCTCGCATGCCGGGCAAGCCGGAGATTGAGGTGATTAGGGAAGAATTGCCGACCATCCAGGAGTAGTTGTTTCCA
>Ga0193751_1001540_pt1 | contig 14644 bp, 8 predicted proteins | sample L1c2metaG_FD_143050 | JGI IMG/M metagenome (GOLD analysis project Ga0193751, IMG submission 143050) | Soil microbial communities from a riparian zone of the East river system, Colorado, United States - L1c2 | ecosystem: Environmental > Terrestrial > Soil > Riparian zone | place: USA: East River... | reverse complement strand
CCGGCCCTGTCTCCGAGGGCGCCCTACAAAAGCTGCTGGGCGATCCAGGTCGCCCGCTTGTGGACCACGCAATCAGCGACCAGTACCCACCCGGCAGCACCTTCAAGCAAGTGACAGGGCTGGCGGCACTTCAGGAGGGAGTGGCGACTCCCACCACGACGATTGTTACCGATGGCAAGCTGATCGTGGAGAATCAGGGCGATCCATCGCAACACTATGTCTTTCCCGACTGGACCAACCTGGGAACGCTGGACTTCTACCGCGGCGTGGCGATGTCATCGGATGTCTACTTCTACTGCCTCTCAGGCGGGTGTCCGCAATTTGCTCACGAGGGTCTCGGATCGGACGCACTCGCCCGCTACGCGCGCATGTTCGGCCTCGGTGAGCGGACGGGAATCGATCTCCCTGATGAGGCGCCCGGAATCGTACCCGACAAACAGTGGAAGGAACGGACCATTCACGAGCCCTGGGTCACCGCAGATACGTATTTTTTCGGGATTGGCCAGGAGTACCTTGCGACCACGCCGATTCAAATGCTCCGCATCGTAGCCGCCATCGCCAACGGCGGCGATATCCTGCGTCCGCACCTCGTACATGAGATCCGCGATGCCGGCGGAAATCTGGTACAGGCTGGCACCCGAGACGTGGAGCGCCATGTCGCCGTGAGTCCACAGAATCTGGCCGTAATGCGGCAGGCGATGCTTCAAGTCGTGCAAAACGGGAGTGCACCCGACGCCAAAGTTCCGGGCGTAGCGATTGCAGGAAAATCGGGAACGGCCGAATACGGCAATCAGCTTTCGAGCCCATCCGGCGAAGCGGGAAACGGAACCTACAACGAGCACGGATGGTTCGTCTCATATGCTCCCTACGATGATCCGCAAGTGGCGCTGGTAGTCTTTCACGAGCGCGGTGGTGGAGCGCTTTCGGCGGCACCGACGAGTTCCCGAATCTGGGATTTCTACTTTCATCAATACCTTCCGCAGCGGGAAGCCGCCACTCAGCCCCATGGGTAGCGCTCAGCTTTGAACAGCAAGAACTGGCGCTCGTTTGACTTCGTGATGATGCTGACCGCGGTTGCCCTCGTGGTCTACGGCTTGGCCCTAATTTACAGCGGCTCGATGTCGACGTACGGCAACAGCGCAGACGTCATCGGCCACCCAGTCGCGAAGCAGGTTGGCTTCGCTATCGCCGGACTGTTGGTAATGGTGGGCGTCGCCCGCCTGGACTACCGCAATTGGAGCGGCTGGTCCACGCCGCTGTACGCGCTATCGCTGCTTGCGCTCCTGTTTGTCTTGACTGTGGGGCAGAGCGCCTTCGGATCCCGCCGTTGGATTCTCGTGGCTGGAACACCCATTGAGCCCTCTGAACTGGCGAAGCTTGTCACAATCGTCCTACTTGCGCGCTATCTCGCCGATAATGAGCACCGCATGAATAGCCCTCGGGTGCTACTGAGCTCATTGGGGATTGCCATCGTACCGGCGCTGTTGGTATTCGTGGAACCTGACCTCGGAACAGCGGTCATCTTCATGGCGATCTGGCTGGGGATGGTATTCATGGCCGGCGCACGGTTGCGGCATCTGGTGGCTGTGTTTCTCTCAGCGATCGCCGGTATCCCGTTCCTCATGCTGCTGGCCCTGAATGGCTACCAGCGTGATCGTCTCGCGGTATTTCTTGATCCGTCTCGAGACCCGTTTGGCACGGGCTTCAATATCCTGCAAGCCCAAATTTCGATCGGCTCCGGCGGTCTTTGGGGAAAGGGCTTAACGCACGGGACGCAGACCCAGCTGGACTACTTGCGAACACAAACGACCGACTATATTTTCAGCGTCCTGGGCGAAGAGCTCGGATTCGCCGGCGCGCTGCTTTTGTTCATGCTGTTCATTCTGCTGCTTATGCGCGGGCTGCGAGCCGCCAACCTCGCGCCTGACAACTTTGGACGCCTGATCGCAACAGGCAGCGTCATCATGATTCTTTTCCAGGTATTTATCAATGTCGGCGTCAATCTGCGAATCTTCCCGGTGACGGGAATCCCGTTGCCTTTTATCAGTCAGGGCGGTAGCTCGCTCATAACGCTCTTTGCTGCGATTGGGATACTACAGAGCATCCTGCTGAGGCGGCGTGCGTCCGGCCAAAGCCGTCAGAGCCTCCGCCTCGACACACGCTGATCGATCTGCTCAGTTGGGGTGGGACGGGGCCGGCGCGCGGCCGAGCGCAAGATGCATCGCCTCAGTCAACGTTCCTGCGGGAATCAGCATCATCTCGGATCGGGGGTCACCGCGTTGCATGCCGCAGGCAGGCAGCATGCAGCGTCGGAAGCCCAGCTTCGCAGCCTCACCGAGGCGCCGCTCAATGTGACTGCAGGAGCGTAGCTCCCCACTCAGGCCAATCTCGCCAAATGCGACCATATCCGCAGGCAGCGGCACGTCTCGGAAGCTTGACGCGATCGCAAGCGCGGCCGGGAGGTCAACGGCCGGTTCTTGGAGCCGAAGTCCGCCAACCACGTTCACCATTACGTCCTGGCTGCCCAGGGCCATACCCGTGCGCTTGCTTAGCACAGCGGTGATCAGGAGAAGACGAGATTGGTCAATTCCCTGCGCCATGCGACGAGGCATGGAGAGTGGCGACGGCGAAGTGAGCGCCTGAATCTCCACCAGCAGCGGCCGGCTGCCCTCAATAGTTGGAGCGATAATCGAACCGACGGCACCGCTAGCCCGTTCCGCCAGGAAGATCTCCGAGGGGTTCTCGACCGGTTGCAGGCCGGTTGAAAGCATCTCGAAGACGCCAACCTCGCTGACAGCCCCGAAGCGGTTCTTGACGCCGCGCAGGAGTCGATACGAGCTGAAGCGCTCACCCTCCAAGTAAAGAACGACATCGACGATATGCTCCAGCAGCCGCGGTCCGGCTATCTCTCCCTCCTTGGTAACGTGCCCGACGATGATTACCGGCACGTTGGTTTCCTTGGCCCATTGCATGAGCATCGTGGTGCACACTCGAAGTTGTGCCACGCTGCCCGCCTGATTCGGCAGTTCCGGCGAGAAGACCGTCTGGATCGAGTCCACGACTACCAGAGCCGGGCTGAGACGTTCAGCTGTGCGTAAACCCTCGTCGAGATTGGTCTCGCTGAGCAGGAACAGGCCCCTCCCGGTTGCGCCCAAACGCTGCGCCCGCAGCTTGAGCTGATGCGCAGACTCCTCGCCGGAGAGGTAGAGGACGGTGCGGCCGGTGGTGCAGACATGCTCTGCGACTTGAAGGACGAGCGTGCTCTTACCGATGCCGGGGTCGCCACCCATGAGAATCACCGACCCGGGTACAACGCCGCAGCCGAGCACGCGATCGAACTCGCTGTCATCGAGCGGGAATCGCTGAAACTCGTCCGCGCGCATCGTCGCGATCTCGACCGGCGCGGCGCCATCCGGACCCATGGATGTGTGAGCGGGCGGCGCCCGCTTCGCCGAACGCTCGGAGAAGCTATTCCAGGCCTGGCATTCGGGGCACCGGCCCTGCCAGCGCAGGCTCTCCTGCCCGCACTCCTGACAAACAAACAGAGAGCGTGGCTTCGCGCGTTCCACCATACCTGCACTCCATGGGTAGACTCGAGGTGTGGCGCCGCCTGAAGTCTAGCACATGCGTTCGGTCTCTGGCACTAATCCGGCGATAGCGATGTGGGGCCGGGGGGCGCCGGGACGGCCTGGGCGCCGTCGAAATTGGCGCGCCAGATCATCTCCACACGCGCCATATCTTCCGCTGAGAGAGCGGCCGCTCCGGACGCTGGCACAGCCTCCTCGAGATGCTCCAACCCGGAGAACCCGCCCAAGACCGTGGTGACGCCCGGATTGTCGAGTATGAAGCGTGTAGCCGCCTGCGCCATGGTGCGACCCGGACGCGAGAGAAATCCCAGCGCTTGAGCCTGGCCCAAGCTCGCCTGATACGCCTCGGAGGATCGGGATCGTCCGCCGGAGAGTGGATGCGGTCCCTGCCTAGTGAGGGCGGTGTCGGTCAGGAGCCCTCCGGCGAGGGGGTTGTAGACAGCAACTCCCACTCCGTGGGTGGCGGCATAGTCGATAACCGCCCCGAAATCGGCGCGCGATTTCAGCCCCGGCACCCGACGGCCGGCGCTCGGATTCAACAGGTTATATACCAGGTTGACTAGGTGAAAGCTGCCGGTGTCGATCAACTCGCGCGCCTGGCGCGCATCGTTGCCACGGCAAATGAACCCGACATAGCGAGTCTTCCCATCCCGCAGAATGCGCTGAAGCCCCTTGAGTGCCCCCTTGGGCCGGAGGTAATCCTTGAGCCAAAGAATGTTGTACGCCCTGCCGGGTAGCTCAGGCTTGGCAGCCACCGGTCCGTTGTGAATCTGAACGATGTCGACCCAGTCGACCCCGAGACGCTTTAGGCTGGCCTCAACCGATCGCTCGACATGGCCAGCGATATCGTCCAGATCCTCGGTGCGCACCTCCACCTTGGTGTTGATGATGGGACGAACGCCGAGCTCGCGAATCACTCGGCCGAGATTGGTCTCCGACACTCCGTCACCGTAATCGGGAGACTCGTCAAAATAGTTGATCCCTAACTCAATGGCACGGGCGGCGGCGCGCAACTGCTCCTCGAAGGTTCCGCGAATCATCAGCCCCGCCGTTCCGCCGCAACCAAACGCGATTTCGGAGACTGCCAAGCCGGTGCTGCCTATCGTGCGGTAGTTCATTGCGCGCTCCTTCTAGTAATGATGCCGCGATTCGAACCGGCGGACGCAGAAAGCGGGGAAGCCCGTGGGCCTCCCCGCTTTCAAGGCCGCCTCCCGGCGTGCCGATTAAGCCAGAGCCGGCTGTTTAACCCCACGGAACACAAGTTCGCCATCCTCCACGTCGACAGCGACAGTATCGCCGAGTTCGTACTCGCCCTGCAGCAGCCCTTCCGAGAGCTTATCCTCGATTTCGTTTTGAATTACGCGCCGTAGTGGCCGCGCGCCAAAGACCTGGTCAAAGCCCTTCTCGCCCAACCAATCTTTGGCTTCGTCCGTCACCTCCAGGCTCACGCCCTTGAGGTTTAGCTGTTTCTCGACACCCTGGAGATCGAGTTCAACGATCTGGCGGATGTGTTCCTTGTTGAGCGCGTGGAAGACGACGGTGCCGTCAATTCGATTAAGGAACTCAGGACGGAAGGTCTTCTTCATTTCTTCCATTACCTTGTCCTTCATCTTGTCGTAGGCCTGCTGCTGCGTCTTCGCCTCATCACGTGTTATTGAGAACCCGAGTGAGGTGTCGCGCTTGATGAGATCGGATCCCACGTTACTCGTCATGATGACGATCGTGTTGCGGAAGTCGACTTTACGCCCCTTGGCGTCGGTCAGATGCCCTTCATCGAAAATCTGAAGAAGCATGTTGAACACCTCGGGATGCGCCTTCTCGATTTCGTCGAGTAGGATAAGGCAGTAGGACTTGCGTCGAACGGTATCCGTCAGCTGACCGCCGTCGTCGTACCCGATATACCCTGGAGGTGCCCCAACAAGCCTGGCGACGCTGTGTCGCTCCATGAACTCGGACATGTCGAGCTTGATCATGGAGTCTTCACTACCAAACATAAACTCGGCCAGCGCCCGCGCGAGATACGTCTTGCCGACACCCGTCGGCCCAAGGAAGATGAAGACGCCGATGGGCCGGCGCGGATCTTTGAGGCCTGCGCGCGCGCGCCGAACAGCCTTGGCGATGGCCGTGATCGCTTCGTCCTGACCAATCACCTTGCTGTGCAGACTCGACTCCATCTGCAGGAGTCGTGCCGATTCCTCGCTCGCAATCCGGTTGAGCGGAATGCCGGTCCACATGCTGACGACCTCGGCGATGTCCTCCTCACCAACCGTTGGCTTGGATTCGTCGCGCTCGGTCTCCCAGCCCTGCTCCATCTTCTCAATCTTCTCCTGCAGCTTCACCTCTCGGTCGCGCAGCTCAGCCGCGTACTCGTATTGCTGCTGGGAGATCGCCGCGTCCTTCTCCTTGCGCAGGCTCTCCAATCCTCGCACTGCTTCTTTGAGAGAAGGCGGTGTGGAGGACCGTCTGATTCGAACGCGGGAGGCGGCCTCATCGACCAGGTCGATCGCCTTATCAGGTAGGAAGCGATCCGCGACGTAGCGCGACGCCAGCTCGGCGGCGGCTTTGAGGGCGTCATCAGAAATGAGCAGCTTGTGGTGCTCCTCATAGCGCTCCTTGATCCCGCGCAGGATCTCGATCGTCTCTTCAACGCTCGGCTCATCGACGACGATCGGCTGGAAGCGGCGCTCAAGCGCCGCGTCGCGCTCAATGTGCTTGCGGTACTCGTCGAGTGTGGTCGCCCCGACGCATTGGAGCTCGCCGCGAGCAAGCGATGGCTTGAGGATGTTGGCGGCATCGACCGCGCCCTCGGCGGCGCCGGCGCCCACCAGCATGTGGAGCTCATCAATGAACAGGACGCAGTTGCCTGAGCCCTTAATCTCCTCGATCACCTTCTTCAGGCGCTCCTCGAACTCGCCACGATACTTCGTACCTGCAACGAGCGAGCCGATATCAAGTGTCAGCAACCGCTTGCCCTGGAGCGTCTCTGGGACTTCGCCAGCCACGATTCGATGTGCGAGCGCCTCTGCGATGGCCGTCTTGCCGACACCCGGCTCGCCGATCAGCACCGGGTTGTTCTTCGTCCGGCGCGAAAGGATTTGAATAACTCGTTCGATCTCCTTGCCACGCCCGATCACCGGGTCGAGCTTGCCTGCGCGGGCCGCTGCCGTGAGGTCCATGCCGAGTTGATCAACCGTGGGAGTTCGGGTCGGGGTGCGGGAACCCTGGTGCTGACCCTGCGGCATGCTCTGCGACAGAATTCGCGTAGTTTCCGCCCGAACACGCTCGAGATTGACACCAAGACTCTCAAGGACGCCCGCCGCAATCCCCTCGCCCTCACGGACAAGACCCAGAAGCAGGTGTTCGGTCCCGATGTAGTGGTGGTTGAGACGGCGTGCCTCATCGACGGCGAGCTCTATGACCTTCTTTGCCCGTGGGGTGAGGCCTATCTCGCCCAGCACCGCACGATCACCGCGCCCAATAATGAACTCGACCGCCGATCGTACCTTGTTGAGCTCCACCCCCAGATTGGCAAGCACCTTCGCGGCGACACCATCCCCCTCGCGCACGAGGCCGAGCAACAAGTGCTCGGTGCCGATGTAGTTGTGGTTGAAGCGCTGGGCTTCTTCCTGTGCAAGAGTCAGGACGCGCCGCGCCCGCTCAGTGAATTTGTCGAATCTGTCTGCCATCGTCGTCTCCGTCTAGCGGGTTGGGGTGAGTCCACTTGTCGCCGCTGACCACCCTGCCACCCGAATGGTTGGTTGAGTGACCATCGTACGATTAGTCGTGTTCGCGCTCTGTCGCCTGACCGCCATTGGTTGGGGCAGGTTCTGGTTTTGTTTCAGGTTCTACGACGGTGTCGCCACTGCCGTTGAGAGGAGGGATGGAGGCACCGGCGTCCCCGGCAGGAACGGAAGCCTCAGAATGAGACTCCCCTACCAAGGGCTCCGGAGGCGAGCTTTCCTCGAGGGCTACAGGCTCGGGAGGCGAGCTTTCCTCGAGGGGGAGGCTCTGCGAGTCGTCACCGATCTCGGTGTCAGGCAGCGAGGGCCCGCCAGTCCGTGCCTCGACATCTTCTCTTATCTCATCAGGAACGTAGCCGATTGCGCCGTCCTCGGTGAACTCCCAGCCGGCGCGCTCGGCTTCGTCTCGCGCAGCCCGAAGGCTAAGCCCAAGGCGATGACGGTCACGTTCAATACGGACGATTCTCAGCGGGAGAATGTCCCCCTCTTTGACAACCTCTCTGGGATGATTGATACGTCGATCAACAAGCTCGGAGACGTGGATAAGCCCCTCAACCGGGCCGTCGATGCGGGCGAACGCGCCGAATGTTACCAGCTTGGTGACCCGGCCTGCCACCATCTCTCCAATCTGGTACCGATCGACGATTCCTTCCCATCGCTCGGGCTGGGCGCGGCGCAGACTCAGGGCGATCTTCTTGGTCTCGGGATCAACCTTCATGACGAAGGCGTCGACCTCATCACCAATGTGATAGATCTCCTCCGGTGAGCGGTTTCGATCCCAAGAGAGCTCCGAGAGGTGCGCAAGTCCATCGGCCCCGCCCAAATCGATGAAGACGCCAAAGCTGCGCACACTCGTGATTCTGCCGCGGCGAATCTCGCCTTCCTTCAACTCGGACAGCAATCGATCCTTCTGCTGGCTCCGCCACTCCTGTAACGCAGCGCGCTCGGATAGGATAACCCGATTTCGACGACGGTTTATCTCGATGACCTTAAGCCGCAGACCGCGACCAACCGCCTGGGAGAGCGAGCCCTCCGGGTCTTCCTCGCTGCGCTCGGGCCTAATGCCCACGAGCTGGGACAAAGGAACAAATGCGTTAACCCCTTCGACGTTCACGAGCAGGCCACCCTTGTTGAATCCTGACACCTCCGCCTCGAAGCTTTCGCCCTCCTCGAAGCGCTGCTGCAGGACACGCCATCCACGCTCACCGCGGGCGCGATCCAACGAGAGGATGATCTGGCCTTCTGCCGACTCCGGCTGCAGCACATAAACGAGGATCTTGTCTCCGGGCTGAAGATGGCTTATGCCGTCGACGCCCAGGGAGTGTGCCTCATTGGGCGGGACGATCCCCTCCGACTTTGAACCAACGTCAACCAGGACGCCATCTCGGTCAGCACCCATGACTTGACCTTCGACGACGTCACCACGACGCAGGCTATGGTAGTCCAAACTCTGCTCGTCGAGCAGGGACTCCATGTTCTGGTAGGTGTCGTCTTCGGCCCTATTGTCAGATCCGCTCGTCGTCAAATCCTGGGGCCCTCCCAAGCGTAGGCTTCGCCGAGGCCGGCGGCCGCGAGGGACAGTCAGCCACAATCGGATTTTACCACGCGCTGGGGTGGGAGTGAAGGAAACACGTGCGGGAAATAGAACGGCCCCTCGACGTTTTGCGCCTGAGGGGCCGGTAATGTCCTGGCAGCGACCTATTTTCCACACCCAGTTGCCCAGGCAGTATCGTCGGCGCTGAGGCGTTTCACGACCGTGTTCGGGATGGGAACGGGTGGTGCCACCTCGCTCCAGCCACCAGGACGTATAGCGGGAGGGGGATTCGAACCCCCGACCTTCGGGTTATGAGCCCGACGAGCTGCCGCTGCTCCATCCCGCGACATTTGAGCTGTCAGCTCCCAGCATACAGCCCGCGCTTCACCCTTGTGGATAGCGGGCCGATAGCCAACAACCGACGGCTCCACGCTTTCGTGCAGAGGGAAGGATGATGCGATGTCGCTGGCCCGCCCTTGCGGGGCCCGCCAGCGTGCAGGTCAAAGCCTCGACCATTAGTACGGCTCAGCTCCACACGTTACCGCGCGTCCACCTGCCGCCTATCTACCCGCTAGTCTTGCGGGGGTCTTACCCCATGGCTTACGCCATGGATGGGAGGCCTCATCTTGGGGTCGGCTTCGCACTTAGATGCTTTCAGCGCTTCTCCGCTCCGGCCCTGGCTACCCGGCACTGCCGTTGGCACGACAACCGGCACACCAGCGGGCCGTCCACCCCGGTCCTCTCGTACTAGGGGCAGCTCCCCTCAAGCCTCCTTCGCCCACGACGGATAGAGACCGAACTGTCTCACGACGTTCTGAACCCAGCTCGCGTACCGCTTTAATGGGCGAACAGCCCAACCCTTGGGACCTACTCCAGCCCCAGGATGCGACGAGCCGACATCGAGGTGCCAAACCTTGCCGTCGATGTGAACTCTTGGGCAAGATAAGCCTGTTATCCCCGGGGTAGCTTTTATCCGTTAAGCCACGGCCCTTCCACACGGAACCGTAGGATCACTTTGCCCGGCTTTCGCCCCTGCGCGACGCGTCGGTCTTGCAGTCAAGCTCCCTTATGCCAATACACGCTTGCGGGTGATTGCCATCCACCCTGAGGGAACCTTTGGGCGCCTCCGTTACCTTTTAGGAGGCGACCGCCCCAGTCAAACTGCCCACCAGGCACGGTCCGAATGCTTGCTCATCCGTTAGACGGCAGACGTGGCAAGAGTGGTATTTCACCGTTGACTCCCCCTAGCCCGCGAGCCAGGGATCACCGCCTCCCACCTATCCTACGCAGGCCACACCCGCCCCCAGTGCCAAGCTGCAGTAAAGCTCCACGGGGTCTTTTTGTCCTGTCGCGGGTGCTCCGCATCTTCACGGAGCGTGCAATTTCGCCGAGTCCCTCGTCGAGACAGCGCCCAGATCGTTACACCATTCGTGCGGGTCGGAACTTACCCGACAAGGAATTTCGCTACCTTAGGACCGTTATAGTTACGGCCGCCGTTCACTGGGGCTTCGGATCAAGGCTCTCACCTCTCCCCTTAACCTTCCAGCACTGGGCAGGTGTCAGCCCCTATACGTCCGCTTTCGCGTTGGCAGAGACCTGTGTTTTTGGTAAACAGTCGCCTGGGCCCGTTCCTGCAACCTCCCCTGTTACCGAGGAGGCACGCCTTTTCCCGAAGTTACGGCGTCAACTTGCCGAGTTCCTTGACGAGGGGTCGCTCGACCACCTCGGCGCATTTACGCCTACCCACCTGTGTCGGTTTTCGGTACGGTCACACTCGACGCTCCGCGGCTCGCTTTTCTCGCCAGCTCGGGCTCACCTCCGTCGCGTTGCCCGTAGGCGCCGCTTCTCCCAGGAGCTCCCACTCCCGGAAACGCACCATGTCCAATAGGCACGCGGGGATTACCCCCCTGGGTCCCGAACCGCCTCAACGCATTGGGTGTGGTGCTGGAATACTAACCAGCTCTCCATCGCCTACGGCTTCCGCCCTCGGCTTAGGACCGACTAACCCTACGCGGACTAACCTTCCGTAGGAAACCTTGGGTTTCCGGTGGGCCGATTTCTCATCGGCCTTTACGCTACTCATGCCGGCATTCGCTCTCCCAGCCGCTCCAGGGCCCCTCACAGGTACCCCTTCACAGCCGACTGGGACGCTCCCCTACCCCAGCCGCATCACTGCGACTAGCCACAGCCTCGGTCGACGGCTTCATAGCCCCGGTAAATTGTCGGCGCCGCGGCACTCGACCAGTGAGCTATTACGCACTCTTTCAAGGGTGGCTGCTTCTAAGCCAACCTCCTGGTTGTCTGTGCACCACGACATCCTTTAACACTTAGCCGTCAGTTTGGGACCTTAGCTGGTGGTCTGGGCTGTTTCCCTTTCGACAATGAAGCTTAGCCCCCACTGTCTCACTCCTGCAGCATCACCCCGTGGCATTCGTAGTTGGTCTGGGTTTGGTAAGCTTCACGCCCCCTAGCCCAAACCGTGCTCTACCTCCACGGGGCCGCCCTGCAAGGCTGCCCCTCAAGGCATTTCGGGGAGAACCAGCTATCTCCGCGTTCGCTTGGCATTTCACCTCTACCCACAACTCATCCCAAGGCTTTGCAACGCCCGCAGGTTCGGCCCTCCAGTCCGTGTTACCGGACCTTCAGCCTGGCCATGGGTAGCTCACGCGGTTTCGGGTCGCATCGACCAAACTCAGTCGCCCTATTCAGACTCGCTTTCGCTCCGGCTCCACGTGTCTCCACGCTTAACCTAACGCTAGCCCGATGCACTCGCCGGCTCATTCTTCAATAAGCACGCCGTCACCCATCCAGGGACGGGCTCCGACGGTTTGTCGGCACATGGTTTCAGGATCTCTTTCACTCCCCTCCCGGGGTGCTTTTCACCTTTCCCTCACGGTACTGGTTCACTATCGGTCGGTTGTGGTATTTAGCCTTGGAGGGTGGTCCCCCCAGCTTCCCACGGGATTTCCCTTAGCCCGTGGTACTCACGTACCGTCGCGGAGCCAACAAGCCGTCACCTACGGGACTCTCACCCTCTCTGGTCGTCCCTTCCAGGAACCGTTCAGCTAGCTCGTCGGTTTCTTACTCCGTGCATGCCGCTTCGCGCATGCCCGCCGGCCGTACTACCCCCATGAGACATAGGCCGAAGCGCCACTCAGTCCCATCGGTTTGGGCTGCTCCCCGTTCGCTCGCCGCTACTTGGGGAATCCTCTCTTTTCCTTGGGGTACTAAGATGTTTCAGTTCCCCCAGTGCCCGCTCGCGTAGCTATGTGTTCACCACGCAGCGACCCGGTATCACCCGGGCCAGGTTGCCCCATTCGGATACCCGCGGATCCGCTCGCTAGACAGCTCCCCGCGGCGTTTCGTCGTCTTGCCACGTCCTTCGTCGGCCACAACCGCCTAGGCATCCACCATGCGCCTTCTGTCCTTTGACCTGCACGCTGGCTGGACTCGCAACGCAGCGAGCCAGCCCGCACACCGCATCAACCCACCTGCCATTGGCAACCCCTGCCAATGCAGGCTGAAGACATGCAACCGTCCGCAACGAGCGGACGCCGCACGCTTTCCTCTGCACTCTGCGTTTATTAAAGTGCCCCAAGCCGATTGGCCTGGGAGATAAGGAGCTGCGAAACCCAACAAAAAATCGGCCCGCCGTCTGGCGAGGCCGACCGGCCATCTCCAGGAGCGACAGTTAACGCGGTTTCTTGGGGGTGTTCGCCAACGCTTCTCTTACCATCGCCCGCCCTAAGCGGACCGAACGACATCATGCTATGCCGCAGGCCGATCGGTGTCAAGCGCTTTCTGGCTGATCGCAAGCTCCGGACTGCTACAGTGACGGTGATTCGAGCAGCCCTAACCAACCGCGCCGGAGCAGCACCTGCAATGACAGTCATCGCCATCAATCCCGCGACCGAGGAGGTCCTCGCGGAGTTTCCGGAGGCCACCCCGCAAGAGATCGATCAGGCACTGGACGAGACCGCGAGGGGACACCTCGCGTGGCGCGCGACGCCGTACGCGAAGCGGCGAGCGGCGATGGAGCGGGTTGCCCGCTATCTCCGCGATAACCGGACGCACTTAGCGGCCCTCATCACGGCGGAGATGGGCAAGCCGATTGTCGAGGCCGAGGGCGAGATCGACAAGTGCGCCTGGTCCTGCGACTTCGTCGCCATGGAAGCCGAGACGTGGCTCGCCGACAGACAGGTCGAGACAGGTGGGCGCCGTAGCTACGTCTCCTTCCGGCCGCTCGGAACGATCCTCGCCATCATGCCCTGGAACTTTCCCTTCTGGCAGGTCTTCCGTTTCGGTGCGCCGTCTCTGATGGCAGGGAACGCGACGCTTGTGAAACACGCGCCCAACGTGCCGCAGTGCGCCCTGGCGATTGAGGAGACGTTTCGCGCGGCGGGCCTCCCCGACGGCGTCTACCGCAACTGCTTTATCCCGGTTCCCTTAGTCGACACCGTGATCCGCGACGCGCGAATTCATGGCGTCACGGTCACAGGCAGCGTGCCAACGGGCGCCAAAGTTGCTTCGGAGAGCGGTCGGGCGATCAAGAAGACCGTCCTCGAGCTGGGAGGTTCCGACCCATTTATCGTGCTGGAAGATGCCGATCTTGAGGAGGCGGCGCGAACGGCCGTCCGCGCGCGAAATCAGAACAGCGGCCAGAGCTGTATCGCCTCCAAGCGCTTTATCATCGTTGATGCGGTTGCCGCTGAGTTCGAGCGTCGCTTTACGGAGGCCGTGTCTGCGCTAAAGCTTGGCGATCCGTCGTCGCGAGAGACGAATATGGGACCTCTGGCGCGCGGTGACCTCCGGGATCACCTCGCCGAGCAGGTCGAGCGCTCGGTCGCCCAGGGGGCGCGCGTGCTCGCTGGGGGCCGGCGGCTGGAGGGGCGAGGCTTCTATTACGAGCCCACGGTTCTGGACGGGGTCACTCGCGAGATGCCAGCGTTCCGCGAGGAGACCTTCGGCCCCGCGGCCGCCATCATCCGCGTGCGCGACGCCCAAGAGGCGATCGCGGTCGCCAACGACACGCTTTACGGCTTGGGGGCAAGCCTTTGGACGCGCGATCTCGACCGAGCCGCGCTACTCGCCGCGTCGATCGACGCCGGCTCCGTGTTTGTCAACGCAATCGTCGCATCCGACCCGAGGCTCCCCTTCGGGGGCATCAAGCAGAGCGGTTTCGGCCGCGAGCTCTCTGAGTTCGGGCTGCACGAGTTCGTCAACATGCAGAGTACCTGGATGCGCCTGCCCGGCGACCAGCCAGGCCCTCAACCGCCGGCGCCGCGTTCCACCTGATTGTCGAAGGCCGGCGCCGACATGCCTGAACCGGCGATCGGATTTGGCGCGCTCGACCGCTGGCGTGACCGGCTGCGATCGCTCGTCTGGTCGGCCCGCGCCGCGTTGCCCGATCTCGTCCCGCTCTACTGGCGCTGGGTCTACTTTCGCGCCGGCATCGAGGGGATCAACGCCCTGCTCATCACGGAAAAACGCCGCGTGGCCGACATCCTTCGTCTCTTCGGCGCCGGTGTGGGCGAAGACTGCTCGATCTACGGCCCGCTGTTTATCAATACATTCACCAACTACGCCAACCTGCGAATCGGGCGGCACGTACACGTTGGTCAGTGCGTACTTCTCGACCTTGGCAGCACGCTCTCGATTGAGGACGAGGCCACTGTCTCAATGCGCTGCACGCTACTCACTCATCAGGATGTCGGCGACCGTCCCCTGGCCGCGCGATATCCGCGTGAGGAAAGACCGGTGATAATCGGACGCGGGGCGTATTT
>Ga0193751_1001539_pt1 | contig 14647 bp, 12 predicted proteins | sample L1c2metaG_FD_143050 | JGI IMG/M metagenome (GOLD analysis project Ga0193751, IMG submission 143050) | Soil microbial communities from a riparian zone of the East river system, Colorado, United States - L1c2 | ecosystem: Environmental > Terrestrial > Soil > Riparian zone | place: USA: East River... | reverse complement strand
CGTTTCGAGCCGCGAACGATCAAGACAGGGCGACGCGGCGACGGCTATGTCGAGGTGCTGGAAGGCGTCGAGGTGGGCGAAGAGGTGGTGACAAGCGCGACATTCTTGATCGACGCAGAAAGCAATCTGAGGGCTGCGCTGAAAGGCTTCACGCAGCAGGAACCGCAGAAATGATTGCCGCCATCATTCGCTGGTCAGCACGCAATATCTTTCTTGTTGGTCTGGCGTCGGTTTTCATCGGCGTTGCCGGCTTCTACGCGCTCCAGCGCGTCCCTCTGGATGCGATCCCTGATCTCTCCGATGTTCAAGTTATCATCTACACGGAATATCCCGGCCAGGCGCCGCAAGTGGTCGAAGACCAAGTCACCTATCCGTTGACCACATCCATGCTCAGCGTTCCACGGTCGCAGGTGGTGCGCGGGTTTTCTTTTTTCGGCGTTTCGTTCGTCTATGTAATCTTCGAGGAAGGCACTGACCTATATTGGGCGCGCTCCCGCGTGCTTGAGTACCTCAATACTGCCTCACAGCGCTTGCCGTCGGGAGTTACGCCGACACTTGGACCTGACGCCACCGGCGTGGGTTGGGTCTACGAATACATCATTCGGGGCGCGCAAAAAACGCTTGCAGAGCTACGTACCATTCAGGATTGGCAGGTTCGTTATGGCATCGCCAAGGCTGAGGGCGTGGCCGAAGTCGCGAGCGTGGGTGGCTTTGTCAAACAGTACAGTGTGGTCGTTGATCCGCCGCGACTGCAAGCATTGGGGATATCGATTGACAAGATTCGTGATGCTCTGCGCGCCAGCAATCGTGACGTCGGCGGTCGAACAATCGAGCTCGCCGAAAGAGAATTTGCCATTCGCGGCCGTGGCTATGTGAAGAACATTTCTGACTTGGAGCAGATCGTTATCAAGAACGATCGTGGCACACCGGTATTGTTGAAAGATGTTGCCCGTGTCGAACTCACGCCCGATGAGCGACGCGGCATCACTGAACTCAATGGAGAAGGAGAAGTCGTCTCGGGGATCGTCGTGCAACGCTTTGGCCAGGATGCACTTTCCGTTATCGCAAATATCAAGGATCGCCTTGCCGAGGTTGCGTCGAGCCTACCGCAAGGTGTCACTATTCAATCAGTCTACGACCGTTCGGACCTTATCAATCGCGCCATTGAAACGCTCAAGCGCACGCTCATCGAGGAAAGCATTATCGTTGCTTTGATCTGCGTCGTATTCTTGATGCACGTTCGCAGCGCGCTCGTCGCAATCATCACCCTGCCGCTTGGAATATTGATCGCATACGTCTTCATATACCTGCTCGGGCTTAGCTCGAACATCATGAGCCTTGGAGGCATTGCCATCGCCATTGGCGCCATGGTCGATGCCGCTATTGTCATGATCGAAAACGCGCATAAGCGATTGGAGCGAGCTCCGCCCGGCAAGACTAGAACCGAAGTGATCATTGAGGCAGCAATCCAGGTCGGGCCGGCACTGTTCTTCAGTCTTCTCATTATTACTGTATCGTTCCTACCCATCTTTACGCTGGAAGCGCAGGAAGGCCGGCTATTCAAACCGCTAGCCTTTACCAAAACTTTTGCCATGGCCGGAGCAGCGCTTCTTTCCGTTACGCTCGTTCCGGCGCTCATGACGCTGTTCGTGCGCGGACGGATTATGCCGGAGCACAAGAATCCCTTGAACCGTGTGTTGACTTGGGCCTATCGGCCGGTGATCGGCGTTGCTCTTCAGTTCAAATGGACGACGATTGTTGCGGCTCTCGGGGTACTCGCGGTCAGTCTCTGGCCAGCCGCTCAGCTCGGCACCGAGTTCATGCCCACGCTCAACGAAGGAACGCTCTTTTACATGCCGACGACGCTGCCTGGGCTTTCGATTACGAAGGCGGCGGAACTCCTGCAAACCCAAGACAAGATCATCAAATCGTTCCCGGAGGTGGAGTCTGTTTGGGGTAAAGCCGGACGCGCCTCGACCGCGACCGACCCTGCGCCGACTGAGATGTTCGAGACGGTGATCAACCTGAAGCCGGAGAGCGAATGGCGGCGCGGTATGACTACCGACAAGCTAATCGCCGAAATGGACAAATCGCTCCAGTTCCCAGGGGTCTCCAACGCGTGGACTATGCCGATCAAGGCACGCATCGATATGCTCTCAACCGGTATCCGCACGCCAGTCGGCGTCAAGGTGTTTGGCAAGGACCTGGTTGAATTGGAAAATCTTGCCCGTCAAATCGAGACCGTCCTTAGAAAGGTACCTGGCACGACCAGCGCCTATGCCGAGCGAGTGAACGGCGGATATTACCTCAACGTCGATCCGGACCGAGTCCAGCTCGCACGGTACGGCCTAATGGTGGACGACATTCAGAACATTATCGCGATGGCGTTGGGCGCGGAGGCGGTTACCACAACCGTTGAAGGCCGCGAACGATATGTGGTCAGCATCCGATATCCGCGTGACTTCCGGAGTGATCCGCAGGCGATCGCAAATCAAGTCCTCGTTCCGTTGCCCAACGGCGGAACCGTTCCATTGGGAGAGGTAGCTAAAGTGGGCCTTGCGCAAGGACCATCAAGCATTCGTACAGAAAATGCCCAGTTGGCGGCCTATATCTACGTTGATTTTCGTGATCGCGACCTCGGTGGTTATGTGGCCGACGCCCAACAAGCGGTGACTAACCAGGTCAAGTTTCCGGCAGGCTATTACGTCACCTGGAGCGGGCAATTTGAATACCTGGAGCGCGCTAAGGCGCGACTTAAGACTGTCGTACCGGTTACGATCCTCATCATTTTTCTATTGCTATACCTCAACTTCCGGAGAGTGACGGAGACCTTGATCGTGATGCTCTCCGTCCCCTTCGCGCTCGTCGGCGGTCTGTGGCTGATGTGGTTGCTCGGGTTCAACCTGTCAGTCGCCGTGTCGGTCGGCTTTATCGCACTCGCAGGTGTCGCGGCCGAGACCGGAGTTGTCATGCTGATTTATCTCGACCAGGCGTTTACCGAATTGCAAGCTCAACGCGTAGCCGAGGGTCGACAGTTCACACACGATGATCTCCGTGCCGCAATTATGAGCGGTGGGGGTGATCGCGTGCGTCCATTGATGATGACAGTCTCCGCCATCATGGCCGGTCTTCTTCCGATCATGTGGAACCACGGCGCCGGCGCCGAGGTGATGCAGCGCATCGCAGTTCCGATGATTGGCGGCATGGTATCGGCGACGGTGCTCACGCTAATCGTCATTCCGGCGATCTACGCGGTGATCAAGGGTTTTGCCATCCGAGAGCCGCGCGCCGCTCCGGCATTCCAACAGCCTTAGGGCTTGCGCATTCGGAGTAATTTCATGACGAACGACATGATGATGGGTGGTGGAATGATGTGGGCCATGGGTCTCGTCTGGCTCCTCGTGATCGTTGTCCTTGTTCTCGGGATCGCCGCACTCGTGAAGTTCCTCTTCTTCAAAAAATGACGAAGTTAAATGGATGCATTGGCGACTTCGATGAGATGAGCGAGCAAGATCGAAGAGTTTTCGTGGACGCAAGAAATTTCTTGGAATGGCGAAAAACACTTGCATACACGCAGGTGGAAGCGGCAGCGAAGCTTGGATTTACCCGTGCAACTATTCAAAATTGGGAACGAGGAATTACGCGCGTGCCAAGGTTTGTGGAATTGGCCTGCATAGAACTCACGCGACAATGGAAGCAGCGCCCCGAGTTCGGCGCCGTCGCCCTCGTGTACTCTGAGGAACCGATTTGGCCAAAATCAGATCACAGCATCCATGAAGTATTCGTTCAATGCGAACTGTACTCCAATAATGAAGTTGCCATTCGGCAAGCTCTCCGCCTGAGTAAGAATCAAAATTTCATCAATCCACTCATCATCGACCCAGATGGCGGCGTTGTTTGGAGCACTCCTGAGCTCATGCACGAATGCGAGAGACGGAGACAAGAAGCGAGAGTGAAACAGCTGAAATCCAGGCGCCCCAAAACAAAACCCCGGCGGCAACTGGGGTGAGTCGATCAACGCGGACAGACCGGAGAACTGAGATCGTCATATCGCCGAATGGTGAAAGCAGCTCAGCTAAAGCCGGAAGCCGGGACCGTATCCGACGAAAGGGTAACATGACCAACGACGCGGCCCTAATTCAGGGAGTTATTGTGATCTGTAGGGACGGGTTGGATTACCGTGCGACTATTTTCTTGCATCTATGGTAATTTACCGAGAGCTTCGGCAACAGTCTTGCGAAGTGGTTGCTCGATATTGCCGGAGGGTCAAGAGCTGCCGCTGGAGAAAATTAGGTAACAACCACGCCATGGACATGTGGGACCTAAAAAAGTGGAGAAGAAAGCTCGGATACTCGCAGTTCGAGGCAGCAGAGAATCTCGGCGTTAGTCGTGCAGCAATCCAGCACTGGGAATGCGAACGCACTCCCGTTCCTCACGCGGTCGATCTCGCCTGTGAAGAAATTGAACGACGTTGGAAACGACGGCCGGAGTTCGGGCCTGTCGTCCTCGTCTACGCTGATGAGCCCATGTGGCCAGAGGCCGATTGCCCCTCACGTGTGCTTTGCATGCAACGCGAACTGTACCCGAATTGCGAAGCAGCTATGGGGCGAGCCTGCCGGCTGAGTGCGACCACGAACTTCAGCAATTCACTCATCATCGATCCAGATGGCGGCGTTGTTTGGAGCACTCCTGAGCTCATGCACGAGTGCGAGAAGCGCAGTCAAAATGCCAAAGGAGTTAGTGGATTATAGCACACGGCAGGAACCTTGAGCGCTAATCCAATAGCCGATTCCGAGCCAATCTAGACGCTTTCAATCATGGATCGATGCGTAGGCAGCCGCCCGTTTCCGCAATCGGGTGTGACCTAATTGCCACGCACGTACACTATCTGCACGATTCTGTGGGAAGAAGCGGCTTTTGCCCAAGAACTAAACAGTTCGCTGAAGCTTTCGCCTTGCTGCTGCGTTTGGTGGTTTTTAGAATTATTAATCATTGGGGATGGGCCAGTTTCGGCGTCGATGTTTCAGTCGCGTTCCGGGGATTGCGGCAGAATGTCGGGGTAGCCGTGTTCAAAGGGGCTTAAAATGAGGAAATTTGTCCTAACAGCAGCATGCGGATTCGTATTGTCGGCTGCACCCGCCTTCGCAGCCGATATGGTGACAAAAGCTCCGCCGCCGCCTGCTGCCCCAGCCTCATGGTGGGACACATTGTCGATCAACGGTCATGTCGAAGCCGGCGGCAACGTCAACAACAACAACAGCGACAATTTCGGCTCTTTGTTCACAGACAAGGGCAACACTTTCTTGTTGAATCAGGCAATGCTGACGGTACAGCGCCCGCTCAATCCGAAAGCCACAGGATACGATTTCGGATTTAAATTCCAGGTGATGTACGGATCGGATGCGCGATATACGCATTTCCTCGGCGAGTTTGACGAGTCGATCAGCGGCAGGAACCAGTTTGACATCGTTGAGGCCCATGCCTTGTTTCATCTGCCCTGGTTTACCGCAGGCGGCATGGACATGAAGCTCGGCCAATACGTCACCTTGGAAGGCGCCGAGGTGATCGACGCAACTGGCAATGCGTTATACTCGCATTCTTACATTTTCAATTTCGGGATTCCGTTCAAACACACGGGTATCATGACGACAACTCACGTGAATCCGACGGTCGATATCTATGCCGGGATCGACACGGGGGTGAATACAACGTTTGGCAATCATTTTAATTGCATCGATTGTGGGGACAACAACACGGCCGTCGCGTTCCATGGCGGCGTCGGACTGAACTTGATGGGCGGCGCGCTGACCATCTTGGCCACTACCCATATTGGTCCGGAAAATCCGAACGTGTCGGCGGTCGTAGCTGCGGGCGTCAATCCCAATTCCGCTCTGCGCTACCTCAATGACGTCACGACAATATGGAAGGTGAACGACAAGCTCACGCTCACCAACGACCTGAACTATATTCGCGACGATGGCTTCAACGCCGATGGTTACGGTGTTGCGCAATACTTTACTTATCAACTCTACGACTGGCTCGCGGTACAGGGCCGTGCCGAAATTTGGCGCGACAACAAGGGCTTCTTCGTTGCCTCGTTCCCCTGCAATCTGTGCTTCGTTCAAATCGAGCACGGCGATCCGGCCGGGATTGCAATCAGTGGCGGGGCGACCACCTATAGCGAGTTCACGTTGGGACTTAACATCAAGCCGACGGTACCGAAGGCGTTCGAAGGATTGGTTATCAGGCCCGAGATTCGCTATGATGCGTCTTTGAACGGCACCACGCCCTACGGCGGTGGCACCAAGCGCTCGCAATTCACTGCCGCCGCCGACATCATCATTCCGTTCACAGTGAAATAACGCCAGCGCCTAGCCGCTCGCTCGAAGTTGTGTACACGGCAGCGCCCGATCGGGGACACTCGATCGGGCGCTGGTTAACGTCGGCTGGGCTTCCGCGGCTTATATTGATATATTGCCGAGTGCGATGAGACGTGTGGTTTTGCTACGCAGTTCTCGCGGAGCATCACGATACTGGTGAAATCCAACAGAGTTCAACATGCGGAAGATAGCAGCGTCTGGTTGCGCTTTAGGCATTCTTCTTACTGCAGCTGGTTCGGTGCAAGCGGCTGACTATTCGACCAAAGGAACCGTGCACCACGTGCGCGTCAGCCAGCGAGCAATACCCCCTCGGGCGACCCCTCCCGCCATCGAAGCAAGCACCCCGAAGTTTTGCCATTATTTGGGCGGACCGAAAGGTACGTCGTGGGTATGCCAATAAAATCGGCCGCAAGCGCCGAACACGTAGGCGCGCACATTGAAGAAGTCTGGATTGATTCAAACCGGGCGTGGCAAAATTAAAATACTGGACCGCAAGGGACTCGAAGAACGCGCTTGCGAATGTCACTCGGTCATCCGTGAGCGCATTGCCAGCGTCATCCCACCTTCGCACTGAACATTTTACGGGCAAAGGTGGCACGCAAACAGAGCGCGAGTGTGCAACCGTTTTTTCGTTTCACCCTGTGCAGTTTGAAACATGGGACCTACTTCGGTTCGCGGTTGACCGATAGACCAGCACTCTAGCTAATGTCCGTTATGGCGCGCATTGCGGACTCAACTCGGACATCGCGCGACTTCCGAGAAGGGCCGTGTGTCACGAGCGCCGGGTGAGTATCCACGGCGCGCAACTATACGAGAGATGAAGGAGGGCCCTTCGGGTTCGGCAATCAGGTGCTGATCTCAAGCCACCGCAAGCTGCTGCGGACAAAAGCCGTGGTGGTGAGCGTTGCGGGAACGCCGGGACACGATCCTGGCAGGCAAGGTCGAGAGAGGCGAGCGCGAGCGAACCGCTGCAGAAGTGTCGAAAGCGGATTAGGCGATGTCGAAACCGGGGGGTGACCCTTCCTCCGGGATTAGTTCGGGAGATGCCTGAGACTGCCCGAACGGCATCCGGCATGTAGGCGGCGCGAAGCTCGACCAGGCTTTCGTATGGAACGTGAGAACCTGTGCTCTGTCACGCCGATGGCGTGAAGGGACAAGCCGCAAGCGGCTCCAACCGCGAGGGCGAGAGTGCCGAAGCGGGGCGCAGGGGCGGAGCAGCCCGTAGTAGCGTTGAAGGTCCTGTAATGGGGCCGGAGCAAAGGGGCTGCGTTGTTCAGCCTTGGCTACTGGCCAACTGGGAACGGGAGGAGCCCGTGGACGAGGCAAAGCCGTTCAAGATCCACTTCAACAAGACGCAGTTGCGTCCGACCCTGAAGCGGATCGATGCCTATGTCATTCGGTGGGCGCGGCGCAAGTTCAAGCCGATGCGCCACCAGACCAAAGGTGCTGGCGTTTGGTTTGACCGGCTTCGCCGCGCCAAGCCAAGGCTCTTCGCACATTGGTTCTTATGTCATGGCAACGGCCGAACATCGGGAGCCGTGTGACTTGAGAGGATCATGCACGGTTCTGGGAGCGCGCGGAGGTGAAATTCCTCCGCGCGACTCGACAATAGCGGAAATGACAGCTAATCTGCCGAATGTCCGCTTCTCTGGGATGATTGAGGTTAAGCAGGACGAAGACGGATACTGGTACGTTTATCGAAATAGCGATCATTATTTGATGCGTGATGGTGAGGTAGCGACATTCGCCACTTTAGAAGAGGCGCAGCGCGCCGCCGACCTGCATGTTCGTGATCCACGAACCGACCACCCGTCAAGTGATGGCCTGTCGTGGTATATCCAGCCCAAATTTCAGATCTATCGAAAATGCGTCATAGCAGATAACGCCGTTGCAAACTCCGGCTAAGTGGACGGCTGTACGGGTCTGACGTTTCACGGGCGGCCGCTTTATCTGTCAACTAACTTTTCAGGGTTAAACGGGTAATCCGTCTCGCTTTCCCGCGACGTAACCGATCCTACCGTTTCACCTGCTACTCGGCCGGCAGGAGGCGCGCTTCGCGCATTTCTCGAAAGGACTGGCGCAAGATTTGAATTGAGGAGTTCAGAAATAAACCCGCCATTATCGCGGCAACTAGCAGATCGGGCCACTTCGTGGCAGTGCCCCACACCGCCAAAGCAGCAAACATGACGGCGACATTTCCAATGGCGTCGTTTCGAGAACACAACCAAACGGAACGCACATTGGCATCACCGTCTTTGTAACGCATGAGAATGAGAACACTCGCTGCGTTTGCTGCTAGGGCCAAGATGCCGATTACCCCCATTACCTCCGCACGAGGTACGCCAAGGATGAGAACGTGGTACGCAGTCGATCCAAGTACCCACAGAGCCATCGCCGTAAGACTTAGTGCCTTCAATATCGCAGCACGTGCGCGTACTTGAATTGACGCTCCGATGACTGCAAGGCTGATGCCATACGTTGTCGCGTCGCCCAAGAAATCGAGCGCATCCGCTTGAAGTGCCTGTGATCCGGCTAGGGCACCCGCCGCCATTTCGACTAAAAACATGGAGGCGTTGATGGCGATTACGAACCACAGTCGGCGTTTGTAATCAGCCGAAAGCCCTTCAAATGTCGCGCCGTGGCCACAACAATCCGCGCTCATGCAAGCTCCTGTACGCAACGCATATAGTTGCTTGCGCCGGTGTTACACAATCACATCACGCGCTCAACGCGGTTGACCCTCAACCCATATCGCCGGATAGTTCGCGTATGGCTTTCGCCCGTATGATTTTGGTCGCTTTGATCGCCGCTTCTATCGCCTTAGTGCCAATCGGGGGAACCGCTGTTTCCGGTTCCACAACATCCGTTGAAATGTTGATGGCCGACCAAGCCCAGATGCCGTGCTGTCCTCCAGCCGATCACTGTAAAGGTTCCATCGCGTGCGTGTTTAAGTGCATTTGTGCCGCCGTCATATTGCCATCCACTCTCGTGATCCCACACATCCCCGACGTACCGACTTCATTTTTTGTCGATGCGACTTTGCATGGTTATGTGAGCCGTCCAATACATCCACCGCCCATCTGATCCCATTTTCGAAAAACCCGACAATATGCGCGTGCAGCATCCGCGCCGCGTACACTCACGTCGTTATCGGAGAAATCGTATGAAACCCTCCTTTGCTGGCGCAGTTGTACTTTTGCTTATGCTTGAAACACACATTGTAGCTGCCGATGGCAATCCAATCCGCGGCCAGCGAGTATTTGGCGCGTGCGCGGCATGTCACTCTTTGCAGCCCGACCAAAACATGACTGGTCCAAGCCTCTCTGGCTTATGGAATAGGAATGCCGGAAGTCTCGCCAGTTTCAGCCGGTATTCGCCTGCCCTTAAATCCGCAAACATCCTTTGGAACGACAAAACTCTAGATGATTGGATCACCGATCCGCAGCATTTTATTCCGGGCAATGAAATGACGTTCGATGGCATCAAGGACGCTCGCCAGCGCGCAGACTTATTGGCATTTCTAAAGCAAGCCACACAGCCCGGTGCAACAGTCGCGCAACAAGGTGGCCCGATGGGCGGCACGGGAGGCATGGGTGGAATGATGGGAGGCGGACGAGTTCCTAATCTCAAACATCTTGATCCTGAGGATCGTGTTCAAGCGATCACCTACTGCAAGGATACCTACACGATCACAACCAGCGACGGACAGACGCGCAAGTTTTGGGAGCGCAATCTCCGCCTAAAGACGGACGCGAGTGCCGATGGCCCTGACAAAAACGCCCCGGCATTAGTGCGGGCGGGAATGATGGGTGACCGTGCAGATGTGATCTTTGCCGATCCAAGTGAGATTAGCGCGCACATTGCCGGTAAGTGCTAAGGGAGAACCCAATGCGATTTGCAACAACCATCGCGGCGGGCGCGGCGGGCGCACTGGCGGGCGCTCTGTTGATAGCTACTGGCGTCTTTTTTGGTCAGTTGATCAAGCACTCAGGTGAGCCTGACCCAGTACCTACTGGTGGTCCGTTTGAACTTGTCGATCAAGAAGGTCACACCGTCACGGACAAAACTTTTTTAGGGAGGCCAAGTGTGATCTTCTTTGGATACACATCTTGCCCGGATGTTTGCCCTACCACGCTCATGGACCTTTCTAGCTGGCTCAAGGCGCTCGGCTCCCGCGCCGACAAACTCAACGTCCTGTTTATTTCGATTGACCCGCAACGGGACACACCAGCGCACCTGCGGGACTTTCTTTCGTCGTTCGATCCTCACATACGCGGATTGACCGGCTCGAATGAGCAGATCGCTGCGGTCACGAAAGAGTTTCGTGTGTACTACAAACGGTTTGAGGAGAGTGACGGTAGTTACACGATGGACCACACGGGCGCGATTTATCTGATGGATAAGAGCGGGGACTTTGTGGCTTCTCTCTCATTTAAAACAGAGGACAGCGTAGCAATTGAAAGATTGCGCAGCCTTGCAACGTCGTAAGTATGACTGGAACGGTGTAACGGTAAGACGTTACACGCGCTCGCTGCCCGCGCTGCTGCTCGCAATTTCTAGCTATAAAGGTGGCACCGTAAAACGGTTGCGCGCTAGGCGCTCCCACCGTGCCACCCGGGCATTTCATGCACATTCAATCCAGACTTGGATCAGCGGCGGTACGCTCGCACGCTGTTTGCGTACCAGCTAATCACCCTCACAAACTGCAAGGCAGTTCTTGCCGCTCATAACGGTAACACGCTTACAGGTTCCCGCCACGTAACCCCCTACCGTTTCACCTGCCCGAAGAGTACTAGGTCGGACTCTCTTTGGACGGTTTCCTCCACACCCTCGCTTCATTGCGAGGGTTTTTCTTTTACTCTAGAACTTCGCCAGATTCGGGCGGCAAGGGGTTGTGATAGGATGACGGAGCATGGGAAACGGTAACGGAAAATCGCTTGAGGCTTGGATTTGGGACGCCGCGTGTTCGATCCGCGGGGCAAAGGACGCGGCCAAATTCAAAGAATTTATCCTTCCACTGATTTTTACCAAGCGACTCTGTGACGTATTCGACGACGAGCTGAGCAGAATCGCGGAAGAGGTCGGGTCGCGAGCGAAGGCGTTCAAACTCGTTAAGCACGACAAGAAACTCGTGCGCTTCTACCTGCCACTTGAACCGAAGAATCCCGACGATGCCGTCTGGTCGGTGATCCGCACCCTCTCAGACAAGATCGGCGAAACGCTCACCACGCACATGAGGGCGATTGCCGACGCGAACCCGTTACTCAAGGGCATCATCGATCGAGTCGATTTTAATGCGACGACACACGGGCAGCGGGATATCGACGACGACCGCCTCTCCAACCTAATCGAGGCCATCAGCGCGAAGCGGCTAGGGCTCAAGGATGTCGAGGCGGATATCATCGGCCGGAGCTACGAGTATCTCATCCGCAAGTTCGCCGAAGGCAGCGGCCAAAGCGCAGGTGAGTTCTACACGCCCGCTGAGGTTGGGCTGGTCATGGCGCGGATCATGAGCCCCACAGCGGGGATGGAAATCTACGATCCATGCTGCGGCTCCGCGGGATTGCTGATCAAGTGCCAGATAATCTCCGACGAAAAGGTCAAAGTGAGCAGCAAGAAAAGTGCCGGGCCGCTGCGGCTATACGGCCAAGAGAACGAGGCCGGGACTTGGGCGATGGCCAACATGAACATGATCATTCATGACATGCAGGGCGAGATTCAAATCGGCGACACTTTCCGCAAGCCGAAGTTCCGTGAAGGCAATCGCCTCAAGACGTTCGATCGTGTGGTGGCCAATCCGATGTGGAACCAGACGGAATTCAAGGAAAAGGACTACGACGCCGACGAACTTGATCGCTTTCCAAAGGGCGCTGGCTTTCCCGGCGGCTGGGCGGATTGGGGATGGATGCAACACATTTTGGCAAGTCTTAAGCCGAGTGGACGCGCTGCGGTAGTGCTCGACACCGGTGCGGCCTCGCGCGGGTCCGGCAAGGAAAGGGATGTGCGACGGTGGTTTCTAGAGCAAGACGTAATCGAGGGTGTGATCTACCTACCTGAAAACCTCTTCTACAACACGACGGCACCGGGCATCATCATAATTCTTGATCGGGCAAAGCCGAAGGAAAGGAGAGCCAAGCTGCTCTTGATCAATGCGAGCCCCGAGTTCGCCAAGGGTGATCCCAAGAATTACATGCCGGAGGACGTGATCGCTCGGATCGCTGATACATTCACGGCGTGGAAGGAAGTAGAGAAGTACTCGCGCATTGTCTCGCTTCAAGAAATTGCCAAGAATGATTTCAATATCTCGCCAAGCCGATATATCCACACGGGTGAAGGAGCGGAGTATCGGCCGATTACGGAGATTATGGAAGAGTTGGAAGCGCTGGAGGGAGAGGCCCAAATCACAAACGTCGCACTCAAGAGCATTCTACACAAAATGATCGCTCTACCGTGATTTGGATTGAATGCAGTTTGGGTGAAGTTGCTCAGGTTAAGGGCGGCAAGCGCCTGCCGAAAGGTGAAAAGTTCGCGGATGTTCCCACACCCTTCCCCTATATTCGCGTGACAGACCTTGCCAATTTCACTGTTGATACGTCGGACCTAAAATACCTGCGACCCGAAACGCAAGCTTCAATCAAGCGATACACGATTACGACCCGGGATGTTTACATTTCAATCGCCGGCAGTATCGGGATGACTGGCGTGATTCCGCCGAATTTAGAGGGCGCAAATCTGACGGAGAATGCTGCAAAGATTGTCATCAATACGCCCGAGCTCAATCCACGTTTCTTGATGTATTTCTTGGGCTCGGACTCAGCACAGAAAGAAGTCCGTTCGCAAACTGTGAAGAATGCCCAGCCCAAGCTTGCGTTAGCTCGGATCGCTTCTCTTAAAGTTTGTATTCCGCCAATACACGAACAAGGACACATCGTTAAGATATTGGACCTGATTCAGCGGGCGATGGAGCAGCAGGAGCGGCTGATCGTGCTGACCACGGAACTGAAAAGCGCGCTCCTGCACCAACTCTTCACCCGAGGCCTGCGCGGTGAACCTCAGAAGCAAACCGACATCGGCCCGGTCCCGGAGAGTTGGGAAGTTCGCCGTATCGGTGACATCTGCAATTTGAAGTCGGGCGGTACACCGAACCGCAGCAAGACGGAGTACTGGAAGGGTGGGCACATTCCTTGGGTCAAGACGGGAGAGGTCGATTACTGCGTGATCAATGACACCGAAGAAAAGATCACCACCGCGGGGCTTGCACATTCCTCGGCGAGACTCTTTCCTTCTGGAACTCTACTAATGGCAATGTATGGACAGGGTATTACGCGGGGAAAGGTCGCCATTCTTGGCGTGGAAGCCGCTACTAACCAAGCCTGTGTTGCAATCTTCCCGCAAGATGAGGTGCGGACCAAGTTTCTGTACTACTTGTTCGAGCACAAGTACGAGTACATTCGAAACCTCGGGCACGGTGCAAATCAAAAAAACCTCAGCGCCGAAATCTTGAAGGGTGTAACTGTCGCGTATCCAAGAGACAAAGCAGAGCAGGATACGGTTGCGAAGAGCCTCGAATGGCTGGACAAAAGGCTTTCGCTCATTCGGCGAAAACAAATACTACTTAGCGACCTCTTCCGCACCCTGCTGCATCAGTTGATGACCGCACAAATTCGGGTGCACGATCTGGAGTTACCTGACTTGGAGACCGCTGCTGCGGCGTAATCTATGCCGACACCCGGTGAACATAAGACCGTCCAGGCTCGCATCCTGAAATATGCGCAGGACATCGGTTGGACGTATGTTTCCCGAGCGGAAGCGGAGGAGCGTCGTGGCTTCGATCCGGATGGACTGACTTCAGAAGATCGCGCGCGCCCCGCGTCCCCATTTTTCGGTGACTTGCTGCACGACCAGGTGTGCGCTTTCAATTCGAAATACAAAGAAGCCGAGGGCGCGCTCGTCGGCGAGTTGCAGCGGCTTAAGGCCGACATATACGGCAACCGGGATTTTCTGACGTACCTGCGCAATCAGGGAAAATTCTACAGCGCCGAAGAAAAGCGCGAACTCGATCTCACCGTCATCGACTATGACGACGCTGCTCGCCCGCGCGAGAAGCGACGCAACGTGTATGAAGTCACCGAAGAGTTCTACGTCCACAATGGCCGATACGGCACGCGAGAGGACGTGGTCTTCCTCATCAACGGCATTCCGGTCCTCGTGATCGAGTGCAAGAACGCGAGCAAAGATGAGGCGATCGCGCTGGGCGTCGATCAACT
>Ga0193751_1001538_pt1 | contig 14655 bp, 13 predicted proteins | sample L1c2metaG_FD_143050 | JGI IMG/M metagenome (GOLD analysis project Ga0193751, IMG submission 143050) | Soil microbial communities from a riparian zone of the East river system, Colorado, United States - L1c2 | ecosystem: Environmental > Terrestrial > Soil > Riparian zone | place: USA: East River... | reverse complement strand
TTTCTCTGCGCCGGGTCCCTGAAGTCTGGCATCAAGGACGGAAGGTTCATCCGGATGCCGCGGATGGGGCGGATGCCGCGGATTGCTCCAACGCGGCGTATAGATCTCTTCAATTTTGTTTTTTTTGGTTGTTTTAATGAGGGATCATTGCGCCATTCGGGGCCAGCCCGAGCGGCAGTTCCCAAAAAATCCCGGCCCGCCAAGAGGAGCTATCACGCCTCACGGAGCGATCCAAATAATCCGCTCAATCCGCGGCATCCGGATGAACCTTCCGTCCTTGATGCCTGCTTCAGGAGCCCTGCGAATAGATCTCTAGCCGCGCGGACTCGACGCCTCATCTAGCGATGACACAACGCCCCAGACTAATAGTGGGACCATGATCTCGTGGTGCCCAGTGATCTCGTAACCCTTTCCGCTCCCCTCGGTTGGGCGCTGCACCACATTCACGCGCGGGCGGTAGTGGCGCTGCATGTCGAGGTCGCACGTCGTGAACGCGACCGGTTTTCCGGCGTTGAGGTTGCGGGCGATCGTCAGCGCTTTGAGAAATACCTCGGGCATTATCACCGCGCTTCCGAGATTGAGAACCACTCCTCCGTCATTGATCATCGGCAGCGATCCAGCAAGACGACGGAAATCGCGGTGACTCGTATCGCCGATAGCCGCACCGTTTGCCGCGGGGTGCTGGTGGATGATCTCAGCGCCCAATGCCGCGTGGACGGTGCAGGGAATTCCGAGACGGTGCGCGGAGAGCAGCACCGATAGCTCGGGGTTCGAGAGATCCAGACTCTCGAGTGCGCGCGCGAGAGATTCACCCATTCCCCAGCCATTCTTCATTCCGTCGAGGAACGCTTCGTTCATCCCGCGACCCGTCTCCTCCGCCATCCCGAAGGTGCCGTCGACCAATCCTCGCGCGACGTCCTCGGAGGTCGCGCCAAAGCGCGCGATCTCGTAATCGTGGATCGCGGCGGACCCGTTCATCGCGAGGTGCGTGATGACGCCGCGATTCATCAGGTCGATGAGAAGTGGCGCGAGGCCGGTCTTCACGATGTGGCCGCCAAGCATCGCTACAACACCGCGTCCCTTTCGCTTTGCTGACGCGATCGCATCGATGACGCGCAGGAAATCGCGCGCGACGAGAACATCCGGCAGCGATTTGAGAAAGGCGGAGAAGCTCCTGTCCTTGCCCGGTGGCGACGCGAATTCCGCCGCTCGGACTTTGTTGGGACGTCGCTCTATGGGAACAGTGCGGACTTTGGAGAGATCGGCTTCCGCGACTGATCCGGAAGCCGCGCTCTTCGATTTTGCATCCGCGCGGCCGGAAGATTTCGGGCGCGCGCGGGAGCCGCGGTTACCGCCTAGGTGCTCGGCGATGGGAAGTAGGACTTGAGATAGAGGTTCAGCGAACCGAACGAGAGCTTGCTTTTGAGCTGCAGCATAATGTGCCGCTCGTCGTCAGAGAGCCAGACCTCGGCGTGACCGTTCTCCGAGAAGATTCCCTTCGTCTTGATCACAGGCTGCACGACGATGGCGTCGAAGCTGCCCGCGGGCACGTCGATGTGCTCCTTGCGAAGAACTCGAATGCGAACCGGGTTCCGATCAGGCCTGAAGTAACGATTGAAATCGTAGGTCTGTCCAACCACCAGCGGAATAGTGCGCAGAAAATAGAGAAATGAGCCGTCATCCAATGGGTTGCTTACCGAGGCCTCTTCCTTGGCCGGCTTCTTGGATGTCTGGATGAAAATCGCGCGCTCGGGATAGATCTCGAATCTGCGCTCGGTCTGCTTTCCGCCCTCCTCCAATTGCTGCACAAAACGGAGCGAGGAAAGCGTCTCCGCGTCCATCCAGCTCTCGTACACGTCGTTGACGCGGTAGAGGAAATTTCCGCCGTTCACCCAAAACGCAGTGTGCCAGGCAGCGCGACCGCGGAGGTTGTCGAGCGCAACTACCTCCATGTGTGCGCTACCGACTCTCAGCGCTCCGAATTTGACGTCGTACTCCATGTGCTCACCGGGGCCAAACGGCACCTTGGCGCGTTTCCCGGAGAGGATGACAGACGATGGCGGGGCCGTTGTCGGCGTGGCCGTGACTTGCGCGCCCGACGCGGTTGCAACGAGGGTTGCGATCATCGCGAGCCGGTTTACGGCTGAAGGCATTACGCGGCCCCTCCCACCGGTTGCGCGAGAGCGCGCGCCTTCCGACTGAAACGGTAGAGATTCACGGCATCGGTGAACGGCCGGACTCGCGTCTCGCGTGTTCGAACATCGTAGCGCGGGGCGAGGTCTACGGTCTCAGTGCGTCGCGCGAATCGGCGCGCCTTGAGTAGCAGCTCCATGTTCGCAGCCCAACCGTTGCCGGTGACGAGTGGCTTGTCGCCGAGCGACTTGAGCAGCTCTCGCAAGACGGAGATGCGATAGAGGCGGAAAGTCGTGAATAGATCTGCCTCGTCTGGCTGTGAGCTCGCCCGCTGAATCCAGTTCGCGAAGCGGCGAAGGCGGCGCACCGGCGCCGGTGCCTCGTCGCTCATTTCCTGGGTCGCGGCGACGATATCGGCACCGCCCTCGAACCTTTTAACGAGCTCTGGGATGTGCTCTGGCTGATCAGTGAAATCGCCCTGCATTACGATCAGGCCGTCACGACGGGCGTATCGGGTGCGGCGGCTCACCTCGCGCACGAGCTTGTCGAGGGCAAACCCATAGCCTTTGCGCTCATCGCCCCTGAGAACCGTGAGCGGAATCACTTCCGCATATGGCTCGACTGTCTCACGGGTGCCGTCGGTGCTGCCGTCATCGTAAACGATGATCTCATATTCGCGCGAGTAGTCCTGAAAAACGCGGCGGATGCGCCATAGCAGCACGCCAACGGTTGGACCCTCGTTGTATGTCGGTATACAGATATAGAGCAAGACAAGTCCGCGCTGATGTTGAGCGACTGTAGGAGTCGCTAGAGCAAGATAGGACCTACCGTCGCTGAGCCGCTACCCCGCGAGCACTCTATCGTACACCTCTGCCGTTCGTTGGATCATTGTCTTCGCGTCGAATTCACGGGCCCTGGCTTTGGCGCCTTCGCCGAGTGCAGCTCGCAGAGCATCGTTGGTTATCAGCTCCGCCGCCGCCAGCATGAACGCATTCACGTCGCCCGGTGGAACGAGAATCCCGCTTTTATGATCCTCGATCACTTCTGGCAGGCCGCCTACCGCAAACGCTATCGGAGGTACGCCGATCGCCATCGCATCGATAACGGACGTCCCCAATCCTTCTGATCGCGATGGGTGCCAGAGGATGTCGAGGCCGGCGATTGCGTCATGGATCTCTTCGATAAAGCCCGCGTCGAATCCTTCGACACCTGCGATGCTCGTCCCGCCTTTGCCCTTGCCGCCCAACAATACCAGACGCGTCCGTCGGAAGACTTCGCCGGGCAGGCGACGCGCGATGCCGCCGATCATGTCGAGCCCCTTCTCCTGCGTCATCGCGCCGACGATGCCGCACACCACGGTGCTGGGCGGCCAGCCACGCTCTCGGCGCCAGTTGCGGGGTCGTTTCACCTGAGGCGCGGGGATTCCGGAGTAGACTACGTCTATCCGATCGGCTGGAACTCCGGCTTTTACCATCACAGCCTTGACCGCGTTGGAGATTGCGATGAAAGCGTCAACCCCACGGCGATATTTCAGCCATACCTGCTTGGGGGTGAATGCCACGCGGCGTGTGACCACCACGCGCGTCTTCCGCTTGCCGAGCATCGCGAGCTTGGCGATGGAGTGCGAGCGAGCGTCGTGCGCGTGAATGATGTCCGCCTTCCACTCGCGCGCGACGGCGCGGAGCTCGCGCGCGGAGCGAATATCCCATTCCCCGCGCAGGGTCAGACGATAAGTCGGCAAGCCCGACCGCTCTGCTCGCTTGATGAGCGGTGACCCCGTCGGGGCAACGATCAAAACGCGATAGCCCAGCTCCCTGAGTCCCGTGGCGAGCAGAAAAACCTGACGTTGGCCGCCGCGCCAACTGCGGCCAGAATCGACATGGAGGATTCGCTGACGGTCCACTACGTCCCGAGCCGGCGCGCGAACGCTTTGAAGAGACCGCGATCCCAGGGCTCGGGCGAGTCATTCATCTCTTCGGGATGCCACTGCACTCCCATTACCCACCAATCGTCATCGGTGGACTCGACGCCTTCGATGACGCCGTCCGGAGAGCGGGCAGTGACGCGCAATCCATCGGCGACGCGCTTGACCGACTGATGGTGAAAGGAATTCACTGTGACGTGCTCGCTCCCGACGGCTTTCGCGATGAGAGAATCCGGCTCGATGCTGATTTCGTGTGAGCGCAAATCGCGGGGGGTATCTTCGTCGTGCGCGAGCGCCTTGTCGACCTGTGACGGAATGTCCTGCACGAGTGTGCCGCCGAGGGCGACGTTCAGCATCTGGATCCCGCGACAGATAGCGAGTACTGGTTTTCCCCGAGCCTTTGCTTCTTCGATGAGCGCAGCTTCCGTCGCATCGCGCGCCGCGTTAACTGAGCGTACTTTTTCGTGGCGCTTTTCGCCGTAGCGCGCGGGGTCCACGTCTTCACCACCGGTGAGAACAAGGCCGGAAACAGCATTGAGGATGGCAGATGCGGCTTTGGCGCTCGCGAGCGGAGGGACGATGAGTGGTATGAGCCCTGCATTTTCCAAGGCGGTCACGTAAGCGGCGGTTAGCCGGACACGACTGGTATCGCCATCCGGGCGGATACTGGCGGTAACAGCAACTGTGCAGGCTGGAGCCGGCTTGCGCGCGGACGACACGAGTGATCTCTCTTCGAAAGGATACGTTGGCATTACTGTTCGCCGCCGCGTCGGCGACAACGGCACAGTCCCAAAGTCTGCCCGGGCCGCTCGTCGCCTGCAAGGGGGAACGCATCAGCCGCATCGACATCGATGCGAACCCGCCCTTCCGAATCACTGGAAACAGCATGTGGCAGCGCGCAGGTCGCTTTGCGGCGAGGGAGCACGTCACCACTAAAGAGACCGTAATCAGGCGCTACCTCGCGCTCCAGCTCGGAGACAGTTGCACCGAAGTTCGTCGCGCCGAGTCGGAGCGTATCCTCCGCGCTCAGCCTTTCATCGCCGATGCGTCGGTGCTCGCTTACGCGGATGGAAATGGAGGTGTAATCCTCAGCGTCACGACTGTGGACGAAGTCTCGCTTCTGACCGGTGCAGGCCTGACCGCGGCCAAACCTCATTTCCGCTCCGCTCTCCTGGGCGAGGACAACCTCCTCGGCAGTGCACTCCACGCCGAGGGCGCATGGCACAATGGGATTGGGTTTCGTGACGTCTATGCAGCTAAGGTCATTGATTATCAGTTTCTCGGCAGGCCCTACCAATTCCGCGTTGAAGGAGCGCGTAGAGAATTAGGCAGCGATTGGGCCATGGAAGCGAGTCATCCCTTTCTAACCGATCTGCAGCGCATCTCGTGGCGTTCGACCGCTGGAAACACCAATGGTTTCTTCTACTTCAGACGACCAGACGCACCGCGCGCAGCTCTGCGGGTCGAGAGGTCGTACAGCGATATCGGCGGCGTGATAAGAATTGGTCCGCCGCTCGGTCGTCTCGCTCTCGTCGGCGGATCCGTTTCGTTTGAGGACGAAAAACCGAGCACTCAGCCAATGATAGTGAGCGACTCGAACGTAGTTCCCGACACGAGTACGGCCTTGATGAACAGGTACCCCATTCATCAGACAGCGCGACTGAACGCACTCTGGGGATTGCGCGATGTTCATTTCGTGCGAGCAAGCGGATTCGACGCGCTCGAAGGAGCGCAGGATCTTCGCACGGGATTTCAGCTAGCCACGCTCGTGGGAAAGGGTGTGAGGCTGCTGCGCGGAAAGGAGCAGGACTGGTTCGCCTCGACGAACTTGTATGTCGGGACCGCAACGCAGTACTCGTACGCCGCGCTCGAGATCGCCGGCGAGGGTCGTCGCGATCAAGCGGGTAACTGGGACGGGCTCCTGTCGCACGGTCGCGCCGCGATCTACCTGAAGCCGTTCAATCGACAAACCTTCATGACCGATATCGCGTGGAGCGGTGGGTGGAGGCAGCGCATTCCTTTTCAACTGACTTTCGCGGATCGCGACGGCGGGATGCGCGGATTCAGGTCATCGGATGTTGGCGGTGCGAGGCGAGTCGTCTGGCGTGTCGACGACCGCTACCTCGTTGGGCGATACAAGGACGTCGCGAGCATTGCGATCGCCAGTTTTGCGGAGGCCGGGAAGATATGGGCGGGAGATTCGCCATTCGGGGTGAACACTCCGGTATATGCGTCGGCGGGATTCAGTCTTTTGGCCGCGTCGCCACCGCAGTCGCGTCGGACTATCAGGGCCGACATTGCGTTTCCAGTGCGCGGCGAGAGACACGGTCCGGAGGTCAGGCTCGTGGTTACTGACTTCACTCGAACTTTCCGTGTCGAGCCTCGGGATGTCTCCAACAGTCGGGAGAGATCCGTTCCTGCGTCTGTGTTTAGTTGGCCGTAATCGCTGGAGCAGGCCACACTGACGTAGGGGGTTACGCGGAAAACGCTGAAACTGCGGAAGGTGGCGGATACTCCGATGCGGGCGTATAGATCTCTTGTCTTTTTTCTTTTTGTTAGTTGAACTGAGAGATTATTGCGTCGAGTGACGCCAGCCCGAGCGGCAGTTCTAAAAAATATCCCAGCCCGCCAAGTGGGGCCTTAACGCCTTTAGGAACTATCCGCCGTTTTCCGCAGTTTCCGCGTTTTCCGCGTAACCCCTCCGTCAGTGTGGCCTGTCGGAGCGGCAGTTGAGGAGCGCCTAGCTAGCGATCTCCAGCCGGCACCCCGCGCATCATTCTCCGAACAGGGAAGACAAGAAGCCCACAGACGACAGCGGCGATTAAGAGTGAGAGCGACGTCTGACGGAAGAGCGTGGGCATCTCCTGGAGCTTCTCGGGATCGACGTGACCACCGACCAACCCTGCGATGAGGTTGCCGAGGGCATCGGCCATGAACCAGACGCCCATCATCTGACCCTTGAACTTCAAGGGCGCGAGCTTCGTCATCGAGCTCAGTCCGACCGGACTCAGGGATAGCTCACCGAAAGTCTGGAAGAGGTAGCTGAGGACGAGCCACCACGGCGAGACGAGCGTCTTGCCTCCGGCGTTGATCACCACGTTCGCAGCGACCAGCATCACTACGAATCCGAGACCGGCGAAGAATAATCCCCACGCAAACTTTGCTACGCTCGATGGGTCCTTGCCGCGCTTGCCGAGCGCGATCCAGAGCATTCCAAAGACGGGCGCGAGAGCTATTACGAAAACCGAGTTCGCCGACTGCAGCCAGAGAGTCGGCATCTGCCAGCCAAACACCACGCGATCTGTGAAGTCGCGCGCAAAGAGATTCAGCGACGTCGGCGCCTGCTCGAATGCGGACCAGAAGATTGCCGCAAACACGAAGAGCAGGAAGATGATGAGAACCCGCTTCTTCTCGGCGGCGTCGAGCCCGCCCGCGATGAACACGTACGCAAAGTAAAGAAGTGCCATCGCGACGATGACAACCGTCATTCGTCTGGCGATGGAGACGGGATTGATAGCGATCGCGCCAGTCATGGTGAGCACCACGAGCAGAACGATTATTGCGACGCTCGCCGCGATGATCAACTTGATGCGGCGATGCTCGGCAGGGTCAGTCGAAGCCGGAACGGTGCCGACATCTCCGAGGGTTTTGTCAGCGCGACGCCAATAGGTAAGAACTCCGATCAGCATCCCGACGCCGGCAGCGCCGAACCCAAGATGCCACGCGATTTTCTCGCCGAGGTAGCCCGTGACCAGCGGCGCGACGAGGGCACCGACGTTGATGCCCATGTAGAAAATCGAGAACCCCGCGTCGCGTCTCGATCCTCCTTCGGGGTAGAGATCCCCGACAATCGCCGAAATGTTTGGCTTGAGCAGTCCCGTTCCGAGGACGATGAGAATCAAGCCGATGAAAAAGGCCGAATGCGCGAAGACGATCGATAGGGCGATGGAGAGGTGCCCGAGGGCAATGAGGATTCCGCCGTACCAGATTGCTTTGCGAAGCCCCAGCAGCCTGTCAGCGATCCACCCGCCTGGAAGCGCGGAGAGATAAACGCAGGCGGAGTAGATGCCCACAATTGCGCCAGCGGTCTCGCGGGTGAAGTTGAATCCACCCGTCGCGAGAGCGGCCGTCATAAAGAGGATGAGGAGCGGCCTTATCCCGTAAAACGAGAAGCGCTCCCACATCTCGGTGAAGAAGAGCGTGGAGAGACCAACGGGCTGTCCAAAGAATGTCTGCTTGCTTGCGCCGCGCTGGCCAGGAGGCGGTTCGTCGTGCGTTACGGTTCCTGCTGATGGCTGCTGGAATACGTCTCTGTCTCTGGCCATTGTCAGAAGAGTGAGGGTCGTTACGCGTGAACCGCCGCGAGCGGAAGATACCTCTCAGGAGGATGTACGCCACCAGCCTGCTTTTGTTGATCCCAGTCGATGACGGTTGGCGGCTGCTTGATGCACGCGGCAAAATGTCCCGGCGCCTTCTCCTCGAGCGGAGGAACAATGCGAGCGCACGCTTCGTCCTTCGCGGGGTGATGGCAGCGCGGATGAAATACGCAGCCGGATGGTGGATTCGCGGGAGAGGGAACATCGCCCTGCAGAATTATTCGGTCCTTGCGTGCTTTGGGGTCGGCCACCGGCACCGCGGAGAGAAGCGCCTGTGTGTAGGGCATCAACGGCTCGCGGTACAAATCGTCCGACGTTGCCAGCTCGACGACTTTCCCGAGGTACATCACCGCGACGCGATCGGCGATGTGCTCGACAACAGAGAGGTCGTGCGCGATGAACAAGTAGGTCAGGTCGTGCTCGCGCTGCAGATCAACGAGCAGGTTGATCACCTGCGCCTGCACGGAGACGTCGAGCGCGGATACCGGCTCGTCGCATACTATGAACTTTGGCTCGACCGAAAGCGCGCGAGCTATACCTATACGCTGGCGCTGTCCGCCGGAGAACTCGTGCGGATATCGCGAAGAGTACTCAGCTCGTAGTCCGACTTCCTGCAAGAGCTGCTTCACGCGCGCATCCGCAGCGGCGCCTTCGGCGAGGTGGTGAATCGTGAGTCCTTCGCGAATGATCGCGCCAACCGTCATGCGCGGATTGAGGGACGAAACCGGGTCCTGGAAGATGATCTGCATCTCGCGGCGCAATGCGCGGAGCTCCGAGGTGCCCATCGATCGAACGTCGCGTCCCTCGAAGCTGATCTCGCCCGACGTCGGCTCGATGAGTCGGAGGATCGTCCGACCGGTCGTCGTCTTCCCACAGCCGGATTCGCCGACGACGCCCAGCGTTTCTCCGCGCGCAACGTCAAACGAAACGTCGTTGACGGCTTTCACCGCGCCCACCTGGCGCGAGAACACACCCTTCTTGATCGGAAATTCCTTCCGAAGATTGCGCACGGATACAAGCGTGTCGCCGTTGCTTGCTGCGGCGGGCGCTGTCATGCCGCTCCTACTCCTTCTACAACCACGAGGGGTGGATGCGGATTGTTACGCCGCGCGGGCTCGATCGCGAGATGACAGCGCGATGTGTGATTGGCGCCAACGTCGTAGAGCGGCGGATGCTCGCGCTCGGGCAAGTCCCAGGAATATGGGCAGCGGTCGAAGAACCGACAGCCTTGTGGCCAATTCGTTGGCGCGGGCACGGTGCCGGGAATCACGTTCAGACGCTCCTGGTCGTGACCAATGTGCGGCATCGAGTGCATCAGTCCTTCGGTGTAAGGATGATGCGGCTTCGCGAATAGCTCGTCGACGGCGGCCTCTTCCACTATCTCACCCGCGTACATCACGATAACGCGCGACGTCGTCTCCGCGATTACGCCGAGGTCGTGGGTGATCATCAGGATCGACGTCCCGAATTCCTTCTGCAGATGCATGAGCAAATCGAGAATCTGCGCCTGGATCGTGACGTCGAGCGCGGTAGTCGGCTCGTCAGCGATCACTAGCGCAGGCTTCATGATGAGAGCCATCGCGATCAGCACGCGCTGACGCATTCCGCCCGAGAGCTGGTGCGGGTACTGCTTCGCGCGCTCCTCCGGCGCCGGCATTCCCGTGAGTGCAAGCGTCTCGACGGCGCGATCCCACGCCTTTCGTCTGCTGAGCCCCGCGTGAATTCTCGCCACCTCGGCCACCTGATCTCCGACGGTGAACACCGGGTTGAGAGCCGACATCGGCTCCTGGAAAATCATCGAGATGCGGTTGCCGCGTACGTGGCGCATCTCCGTGTCGCCAAGGGTGACGAGATCCTTTCCCTCGAATTCGATGCGACTGCCGGACTCGATTCGCCCCGGCGGCTGAATGAGGCGCAAGATCGAGAGCGCTGTGACGGATTTTCCGCAGCCAGATTCGCCCACGATTCCGACGGTCTCGCCGGCGCCAATGTCGAACGAGACGCCGTCTACGGAGCGCGCGACGCCGGCCTCAGTATAGAAGTAGGTCCGAAGATCGCGAATCGAGAGGAGTGGTTGAGTCATCGAGTGGTCAACGTCGATCGTAAGCGTCGCGGAGCGCTTCACCCAGCACGTTCAGCGTCATAACGGTCAGGACCATGAAGAGACCTGGAAAGAGTGACAGCCACCAGAGTGTCGCGACCTGGTCGGCGCCGTCCAGAATGATGTTTCCCCAGCTCGCCAGCGGTGGCGGCGCGCCGATTCCCAGATAGGAAAGCCCTGCTTCAAGCACGATAACGTGGGCGATGCCGAGTGTTGCCGCAACGACGATTGGGGAGATCAGATTCGGGAGCAGATGCCTCGCCAGAATGCGTCGCCGACTCGCGCCCAACGCGTGCGCAGCAGCGACAAATTCAGCGTGTTTCAACGCAAGAACCTGACCTCTTACGAGGCGGCTGAGACCAAACCAGCCGGTAAGGCCGAGGAATAAAATGAGCGCGCCGATCGAGAACTGGGGCCACGCGACGAGGATACCGAGGAGTAGCAGCAGCCGCGGAATGGCAAGGAAGGCATCGAGCACGCGCATCATCACGCTGTCGACGAGGCCGCCTGCGTACCCGGCAATCGCGCCATAAGCGACGCCTAGCGTGAGACTCACGAGTGTCGCGAGCAGACCGATCGTGAGCGACAGCCGTGCCCCGTAGATCACTCTGCTCAGCACATCTCTGCTATAGGGATCGGTTCCAAAAGGATGGGCGAGAGACGGCGGAAGGCTTTTTAGCCCGACGATATCCGGCTGTGCCGCTGGATCGTACGGCGCTATCATCGGCGCGAGGAGTCCGACCAGCACGATCACGACGAGCACCACGAGCGCAATGCGCGACGACGGCTTGCGTAGTATCCGACGCAGACCGATCGCGAATGCCGACTCGCGCGGCCGCGGCGCGCTAGTGGCCGCGGACTCTGGGATCTGCCCAGGCATAAAGCAGGTCGGCGATAAGGCTGCCAAGTGTGACCATGATGCTGCCGATGATGACTCCGCCGACGACCAAGGGATAATCTCTCGTGCCGATCGCATTGAGGACGGCGAGTCCCATCCCGGGCCACGCGAAAATCTTCTCGATGAAGAATGCTCCGGTGAGCAAAGCCGGAAACGACAGCCCGATCAAGCTGATGATCGGAAGCAACGCGTTACGAAGGGCGTGGCGCCGCAGGATCTCTCGCTCGGTGAGTCCTTTGAGGCGAGCGGTTCGAATATAGTCCGCCGGGAGAACGTCCAGCAGCGCACCCCTCTGATATCGCGCGACCACACCCGCGGCGAGCACGGTGAGGGTCGCGGCCGGGAGAACGAGGTGCCGCAGCCGGTCGAAGACGCGCGCGCCAAGTCCCATGTACTCGTGCATCACCGGATCCACCGCACCGCCAACTGGGAAAATCGGAAGCCAGTAGGTGAACGCGAGCAGCGCCAGGATCGCGAGCCAGAAGTCCGGCATCGAGAGCAGGAGTAGCGTTACTCCGCTGAGAGCGTGGTCTGTTGCTGTTCCGCGCTTTGCAACCTGTATCAACGCAATGAAAATTCCGAGTACAAAGCTGCCGACGAGCGCGACGCCCATCAGCAGGATCGTATTTGGGAGTGCGCTACCCAAGACTTCCAGCACCGTTCGATCGTGTGAGAAAGACCAACCGAGATCGCCCTTGGCGAGCTGCCCGATGTATCGAACGAACTGCTCCGGCAGCGGTCTGTCGAACCCATACTGCGCGCGCAGCGTCTGACGCACAGTCTCACTCACGTTCTGGTTGTCCATCACCGCGCTGAACGGATCGCCCGGCGCAAGGTGAATGAGCGCGAAGGTGATCGCCGCTACGAAAGCGACGATTACCGCCGCCTGCGCGAGTCGTCGCCCGATGTATCCCACCACTCGTTAGGGCTTCGTAGCCGGGGAAACCCACCAATCGGGAAGGTGCGTCCACCACGCATCGGATCTGAACGGCGCGAGATGCACGCGCGCATTGTACCCGACCGTCGGAATCGGCTCGGCGAGCCAGATCGCCGGAGCGTCCTGAATGATGGTCTCGTACGCTTTGGTGAAGTACGATCTGCGAGCTGCCTGATCGAACGATGCGAGAGCACTGTCGACCTTGGCATCGAACGCCGGATTCTCGTACGAGCCGTAGTTGTTTCCGCTTGATGCGCGTGACCCCGCTATGCCCCAGGAGCCAAGCGCAGCACCCGGACTCGGCTGGGTGTTCCACGCGTTGATAACGGCGTCGAATGTTCTCTTTCTCTCTCTCTCGGAGAGTGTTGGAAAGTCGAGCTGCTCGACATTCACTTTGGCGCCTGCCTGTCTCAGCTGCTCCTGCACGAGAACCGCGATCTGCACTCGCACTTTGCTCGAAGAAGGGACGCCGAGGGAGAACTCCAGCGGGTGGCCATTCCGCTCGCGCACACCGTCGCCGTTTTTGTCGCGCCAGCCCAGGGAGTCGAGCAGAGCCTTGGCAGCTGAGAGATCGAACGGAATCTGTGGCAGGTTCGAGTCTGTCGTCGGGTAGGCACGCACCGTCGGACCGAGGGCAGGTAACGCGTTGTCGCCGTAGACGCTCTTTACAATCGTGGCACGGTCAACTGCCATTGTGAGAGCGCGTCGTAGACGTCGATCGCCAAATAGCGGGTGCGGTCGCGCGTGATTCGCGGGATCGCGCAGATTGAATTGCACGAAAGAATACGACAACCCGCGATAGGTCTTCACGCGCAGGTTGGGATGCTTCTGAACCTCAGGGACGTTCTCCGGGCGAAGGACCTCGAAGAAATCGGTCTCGCCGCTCAGGAATCTCGTGAGAGCTGTGTTGAAATCGGGCGCGATGCTCCAGACCACGCGGCCAAGCTTTGGTGCTCCGCGATAGTTGGCCGTATCGGCAGCCACTTCGACTGAAGCGCGAGGAGTCCATCGGACGAACTTGAAGCGTCCAGAACCGATCGGATGCTTTGCAGCGTCCGACGCCCGCCAAGCAGACGGTGCAATTCCTTTCCAGATGTGTTCCGGCATAATCGCTAGAACTCTTGAGGGGTGCGTTGATGAAACCAGAAGACGGCGGTCGCGGAATCGGGTGTCGAGACGGAATCGATGTTGGTGATCAGCGCAGCAACGGGTGAGCCGAGCGTAGAGTCGGTGATACTCTGGAAAGTGAAGCGCACATCATTCGAGTGGACGGGCTGTCCGTCGTGCCACTTCGCGCGCGTGTCGATGTGGAACGCGATACTTAGAGAATCGGCGCCCCAGGTCCAGCGGTCGGCGAGGTGTGGGGTGAATCCGAGGTCGTTGACGATGTTCAGAGAATCGCCAATATCCGCGAGGCGGTCGTAGATCATGTCGGTGATCTGCGATGCCTGAATCAGCGACGCGAGCGATGGAATCAACACATCGGGATCGCCGCCCACGGAGATGCCGAGCGTTCCTCCGCTGGTCACGCTCGAAGTCGATTCGGATCCCGCACAACCCACCAGCGCCAGAACGCAAAGGAGCCGAGCGTGCTTCATCGCCGCCATGTCCATTCCTCGTCGAGAAAGCGCGGCACGTACTGCAAGGCGTCCGCGCGGATTTCGTCTTCTGCCAGCTCAGTCGCGTCCACATCCTCCAGCGAGCGCACCGCGTCGAACATTGCGCTCGCGACTTCTGCTGTGTCGGGAGCGCGACCCAACAACGATGTGAGCGTTGCGGGATGCGCGATTGCCTCACCGTGATCTTTCGCCGAGCCTGCGGCGAAGGACGTGAGCGAAGACTGATCATCATCGACGAGGATGGAGCCGTGCTGCAACAATGCACCGTCGTCGCGCCACTGGGCGCTGCCGACCAGCTTGCTCCCCCCGGCGATCAGCTCACCCTCAGCGGGCGTCTCGAAACAGGGTCGAATACTCGGCCCGACAGCGCGTCCTCCGGCTGATGCCAGCTCCGCAACCACACCGAGGCGATGCAGTCCTTCCAGCAACAGGCGATTGATTCGCGAATACGTCTCGCGCAGCGGTGCGGCGTCCGCGAGAGGGGCGGTAACGCTGTAGGTCACCTCGCGGTGATGCAGGATCGCGCGACCTCCGGTGGGCCTCCGCACGATCTCGACGCCAGCCGCGCGAATTCGCTGGACGTCGTAGAGGTCTTTTGCCGGCTGGTGCCGTCCGAAGGAAAGCGTTGGTCGCTGCCAGGAGTAGATACTGAAGACGGTCTCGGATG
>Ga0193751_1001537_pt1 | contig 14658 bp, 10 predicted proteins | sample L1c2metaG_FD_143050 | JGI IMG/M metagenome (GOLD analysis project Ga0193751, IMG submission 143050) | Soil microbial communities from a riparian zone of the East river system, Colorado, United States - L1c2 | ecosystem: Environmental > Terrestrial > Soil > Riparian zone | place: USA: East River... | reverse complement strand
TGGCAACTTCCTTTGGGAGTGCGTCCTCGTCCTCCTAAAGACTCGCCCCAGCACGCTCCTGCTGCTCCCCTTTTGGTTGCTTGCCGGACGAGCTTCTCTCAAGCGCCATCTCGCCGCCAGGACTCATCTCAACCCCGCTCGACTGCCCTATCGGCAGCAAGTTCTTGACCTTATCCAGCAGGAAAAAGCCACTGGGCGCCGCATCGCGCTTGTAACTGCCGCCGACCGCGAGCTTGCCGAAGCGATTGGCAGCTATCTCGGCGTCTTTGACGAAGTCCACGCCAGCGACGGGCAACTGAATCTCAAGGGAGCGAACAAAGCTGCGTTTCTAGCACAACATTTCGCCCCGACCGGCTTCGAATATGTAGGCGACTCTGCCGCCGATGTGGAAGTTTGGCGCAACGCCCGCGCGGCATACGTGGTCGGCACCGAAGCCCGCGCCGAGCAAGCCGCCGCCCTAACCACGCTTAAAGGCACGATCCTCGAACCGCAGGCATCGTTCCGCACGTCTTTCCTTATATGGGTCAACGCGCTCCGCGGCCACCACTGGGCGAAAAATCTATTGCTCTTCCTGCCACTTGCCCTCTCGCACAACCTCGCGGTCGGGCCCATTGTCCGTACTCTCATCGGCTTCGTGCTCTACGGCCTCTGCGCCTCCGGACTCTATATTCTCAACGACCTCCTCGATCTCCATTCCGATCGCGAGCATCCATGGAAGAGGGAGCGACCATTCGCCGCCGGCGACATCTCGATTCCCCAGGGTTTGCTCGCCTCGTTGATCTTGCTCTCCTCGGCACTCGGCCTGGGCTTCCTCCTCAACGCGAAATTCGGCTTCGCACTCCTTGGATACGCCACGCTTACCATGCTGTATTCGCTCTATCTCAAGAAGATTGCCCTGCTCGACGTCTTCGTTCTTTCCAGTTTCTACAGTTTCCGCATCCTCGCCGGGGCATTGATCTCCGCCACGCCTCTCTCGCAGTGGTTCCTGGCGTTCTCGATGTTTTTCTTTCTCAGTCTCGCGATGGCAAAACGTTACTCTGAGTTACTTCACGCCGGCGATTTAGTTATTTCCGGTAACTCTGGACGTAGTTATCGAAGCGGCGATCGCGAACTTCTGCTCTCTCTCGGCGCCGGCAGCAGTTTCTCCGCCGTTGTCATCTTTAGCCTCTACGTTCAGAGTCAGGACGTGCGCCTGCTCTATTCCTCGCCGGAGTTTCTCTTTCTGCTTTGCCCCATCGTTCTTTATTGGCTCAGCCGGAATTGGTTGCTTGCGCATCGCGGAGAATTAAAGGAAGACCCGGTCACGCTCGCCATCCGGGACCCAGTCAGTTACGGGGTCGCCGTAGCCTCGGCGGTTGTTATCGCAGCGAGCATGATAAACATGAGTTTCTAGTATGTCTGGTCAATCAGCCGCAACCTTGCGCAAGCAATCCGCAGCGCCGCCGCCCACCGAGCGAATTCTCTCGTGGGGCCGTTACCCGAAGACTGCGCACCATCACGTCCACAAACCTGCGTGGAACGACCAAGTGCCGGACATTCTCAGAGATGCCGCGCCTGGCTCCCTGCTTCCCTATGGCCTCGGCCGCAGCTACGGCGACTCTTGTCTCAACGCCGGCCGCGAACTGATCGACTGCCGTCGCCTCAACCGCATCCTCGGGTTCGACGAATCGACTGGCATGCTGCGCTGCGAAAGTGGCGCCAGCCTTTCCGATATTCTCGATGTATTCCTTCCTAAAGGATGGTTTCTTCCCGTCACGCCGGGCACGCGCTTCGTTACTGTCGGCGGAGTCATCGCCAACGACGTTCACGGTAAGAATCATCACTGTGCTGGAACCTTCGGCGCTCACGTCCGCCAGATCGGTCTGCATCGGTCGAACGACGGCCTGGTAATTTGCAATTCCGAAGACAATCCTGACATGCTGCGCGCCACTATCGGTGGTCTCGGTCTGACCGGCGTAATCGCCTGGGCCGATATCCAACTCAAACGCGTGGCCGGTCCCTGGATCGACGCCGAGTCCATCCCCTTTCAGTCGCTAAGCACCTTTCTCGACCTGAGCCGCGAAAGCAACGACCGCTTCGAATACACGGTGGCGTGGCTCGACTGTTTTGGTGGGAAGAACCCCCGTGGCATTTTTTTCCGCGGTAATCATACCGCCGATCATGCCAAGGATTTCCGCCCCAAGCGCCGCCTCAAACTGCCTTTCGCACTGCCGGCCTGGATGCTGAATCGTTACTCAGTAAGGGCCTTCAACACCGCCTACTACAAGATTAATGCGGCCAGGAAAAACGCAGCCATTGTTCCTTACGACTCGTTTTTCTATCCGCTCGATTCCATTCGGCAATGGAATCTGCTCTACGGCAAGCACGGGTTTCTGCAATATCAGTGCGTCATCCCGGAAACGAACATTGAAGCCGTAGAGGAGTTACTCGATCGCATCGCGCGCTCCGACATGGGTTCTTTCTTAGGAGTGCTGAAGCAATTCGGCTCCGCACCACCGGCCGGCATGCTCTCATTCCCACGCCCGGGACTAACCATCGCGCTCGACTTCGCGATGCGCGGCGAACGCACGCTTAAACTCATGCAGTCGCTTGATGAAATCGTCCAGCAAAGTGGCGGAGCTCTCTACCCCGCCAAAGACGCCCGCATGAGCCCCGCTCTGTTTGAGGCATCGTTCCCGCGCTGGCGTGGCTTTGTTCCCTATATAGACCCAAAGATGTCGTCCTCATTCTGGCGACGCGTGACGGGTGCGCAATGACCGCAGCTGCCATGAAAAAGATCATCGTCCTCGGTGCCACTTCCGGAATTGCGCTGGAAGTCCAGCGCCTATTAGCTCGCGAGCGTCGCGAGTTACTCCTCGTAGCGCGCTCGCCACAACGACTCGCCGAGATACAGGCCGACTTAGCGTCTCGAGGCACGCAGCAAGTTGTGACTTACTCTGCTGACTTGGCCTCCGTTCAGCAGCACGCTGCTATCTTCGACTTTGCTCGCCACACCTTCCCGGACTTTGACACCGTGCTCCTCGCTTACGGCTCCATGCATGACCAGAAGGATTCCGAGACCTCGGTCGATATTTTGCTGGAAGAATTGCAGGTCAACTTTGTCAGCGCCACCGCGATCCTCACCCTGTTCGCCGCCGATTTGGAACGGCGGCGCACTGGATGCCTAGCCGCCATCACCTCCGTCGCCGGAGATCGAGGACGCCGCTCTAATTACGTCTACGGTTCCTCCAAAGGCGCGCTGTCACTCTTTCTTCAGGGACTCCGCAGCCGCCTCCATCCTGCCGGAGTGCGCGTCATCACCATCAAGCCCGGGCCGGTTCAAACGCCCATGACCGACCACTTGCCTAACTCCGCACGCTTTGCCGATCCGGAGCACGTTGCGCGGGACATCGTACGCGCCCTCGAACGCCGATCACCCGACGTCCTCTACACTCCGAAAGTCTGGCGCCACGTCATGAGCGCTGTACAGCACATCCCGGAAACCATCTTCAAGCGCTTGTCGTTCTGACGATTGCAAAATAAAAAGGGCCGCATCTCTGCGGCCCTTCGTGTTGCTGTCAACTCGCTACTCGGATCCTACCTTCTTCCGCGCCCGCCGCCACCGCCGCCAGAGTGGCCACCACCGTGACCTCCTCCAGGACCGCCGCCCGGACCGCGTCCACGCCCGCGCCGCCGGCGATTCCGATCTCTATCGCCACCGCCGCCGCTGGGACGCCCTTCACGCGAGCCTTCTGGACGCGCGGCGCCTGCCTCTACCGACGCGACTACTCCATCCACACGGTTAAAGTTCGGCTCATCATCCGCATCGAAATCAGCGCCCCCTTCGATCACCGCCGTGGGCGAGCCTTGCGGAGCGCTGTACGACGCTGAGGGTGGTGCCGCGCCGGCTGTCTCGTCTCCTTCTGGAGGAGGCGGAGCCCCGCCCATTTTGGCGCGTTGCTCTTTCAGGATCGCTTTGCGGGACAGCTTGATCCGGTTGCCTTCGACGGCCAGAACTTTCACCAGCACCTGGTCGCCTTCCTTCAGTTCATCACGAACGTCTTTGATCCTGTGTTCGGCGACTTCGCTGATGTGCAGCAGCCCGTCCAAGCCGGGCAGAATTTCGACGAACGCCCCGAAATCCGCCAAGCGGCTGACCTTACCCAGATACGTCTTCCCCACCTCGGCCGACGCCGTCAGATCGCGGATAATCTGCAAAGCCTTATTCGCCGAGACTTCATCGTTCGAAGCCACGTTGACCTTGCCGGAATCTTCCACATCGATCTTTACGCCCGTCTGCTCGATGATGCTGCGAATCATTTTGCCACCGGGCCCAATTACGTCGCGAATCTTGTCCACCGGAATTTGCAGAGTGTAGATACGAGGCGCATACGCCGAAACCTTCACGCGGCCTTCGGTGATCACCTCGTCCATCTTCCCGAGAATGAACAACCGCCCGCGCTGTGCCTGCGCCAGCGCCTCGCGCATGATTTGCGGAGTAATGCCGGCAACTTTGATATCCATCTGTAGCGCGGTGATGCCGTCTTTGGTTCCGGCAACTTTGAAGTCCATGTCGCCGTAATGATCCTCAGCGCCCGCAATATCGCTCAGGATGACGTACTGTTCCCCTTCCTTCACCAGCCCCATCGCAACTCCAGCCACTGGAGCCTTCAGCGGCACGCCCGCGTCCATCAGCGAAAGCGAGGCGCCGCAAATTGTGGCCATCGACGACGATCCGTTCGACTCCAGAATATCGGAGACGACGCGCATCGCGTAAGGCCAGTCGTCCAGGCGCGGAAGCACCGCCGAAATAGCGCGCTCGGCGAGGGCGCCGTGGCCGATTTCGCGGCGTCCTGCGCCTCGCATGAACCCGACTTCTCCAACGGAAAATGGCGGGAAATTGTAGTGCAACATGAAGCGCTTCTTGGCTTCGCCTTCAAAGCCCTCGAGACGCTGCATGTCGTCGCTGGTGCCAAGCGTGGTGGTAACTAATGCCTGGGTCTCGCCACGGGTGAAGACCGCGCTGCCGTGGGCGCGAGGCAGCACACCGGCTTCGATCCAGATCTCGCGGATCTGGTCGAAAGCGCGTCCGTCGGGACGGCGCTTGTGATCGATTACCTGGTTGCGGAAAATTCTTTCGCGCAGCGTCTCGTAATACTCTTTCAGCTTCGCTTTGCCGGCTAAGTCGTCTTCGGGCAGAGCGGAGAGCAGCTCTTTCTCCAAAGTCCGAACCAATTCGTAGCTCTCGGCTTTCGGATGCTTCGCAGTGTCAAGAGCGTCGGCCAGTTGCCGGCCAATCTGCGACTCCAGACCTTTGAAGAAAGTCTCATCAAATTCCGGCGGCGTCACCTTGCGTTTCGGTTTGCCAACCTTGCTCCGCAGCTCGCTGATCGCGGCGCAGATCTTCTTGATTTCGGTGTGCGCGAATTCGATCGCGTCCACCACCGTCTCTTCTTTTACTTCCTTCGCGCCGGATTCGATCATGACAATCGCATCGGCAGTGCCAACGACCATAATGTTGAGCAGGCCGTCGCGCATTTCGGTATATGTGGGATTGGCGATAAAGCGGCCATCCACCAAGCCGACGCGCACGGCGCCGATCGGGCCGAGAAACGGAATGTCGGAGAGAGTCAGAGCGGCGGAAGCGGCGTTGATACCGCAGACATCAGGATCGTTGTCCGTGTCGGCGGACAGGACGAAGGCGATGACCTGGGTCTCGCACTTAAAGCCCTCGGCGAACATCGGACGCACCGGCCGGTCAATCTGGCGGCTGGTGAGAACCTCGCGCTCGCTCATGCGCCCTTCGCGCTTGATAAAGCCGCCGGGAATGCGTCCGCCGGCGTAGGTGTACTCGCGGTAGTCGACGGTGAGCGGAAAGAAGTCTATGCCCGTGCGTGGTTCGGGATTCGAGGTGGCGGCGGCGAGGACGACGTTTTCGCCGAAGCGCACGACGGCTGAACCGCCGGCCTGCTTGGCAAGTTTTCCAGTTTCAATCGAGAGCTGCTTTCCGCCTGCGATTTCGACGGAAATTTTTGTGGCTTCAGGCTTCATAGATCATCCTTTATATGGGCAGAAGGGCATGCGCGCGGGCACGGAGTTCGCGCGAGCAGGCGGATGCCAGGCGGCGGTTGGGAACGCACTTTGCTAAGGTCTGGAACCGGCTCCACACGGAGCCGATCGCGCTGTTATTTGCGGATGCCGAGCTTGGAAATAACGGTTTTATACCGTTCCGAGTCGTACTTCTTCAAGTAGTCCAGCAGACTACGGCGTCTGCTTACCATCATGAGAAGTCCGCGGCGCGAGCCATGGTCTTTCTGGTGCGCTTTGAAGTGTTCCGTCAACTGACCAATGCGCTCGCTCAACAGCGCGATTTGAACTTCGGGACTGCCGGTATCGGTAGCGTGCGTGCGATACGTGTCAACGACGGATTGCTTTTGCTCTCTGGCTAGCACTAACCTGTTGCACTCCTGTCTCTTCTCGTTTTCGTAACGTATGTGATGGTAACACGTTGCTGTCTGAGGTGGCAAACCAAGCGTGCGAGCAAGGCATGTTGCGCGCGGGGGTCCACAGCGCCCGACGGAATGGCCGAGAGGCAGTCCAGTCGTTGCGCGTCAAGGCTTGGTTCGAGGCTATATAATGATTTCAGACTTGAAACAAAACGGAGGATGTAGTCATCCTCTATTTTGATTGAAGGACAGAAACTGGGCCAACTGCGATGTAACGGCCATCATAAACAAATCAGAGATACGGGGGTTTCCGAATGCCAAGAGGACGATCAACTTTTAGCAAACGTCAGAAAGAGCAAGCGCGCCAACAGAAGCAGCGGGACAAAAACGAGCGCAAAACTCAACGGAAGGAAGAAAAACCGGAAGGCGGCGTAGTGGACGAGGTGGACGAAATGCGTGAGATGCGCGAGCTCGCCGAAGCTCAGGCCGCGCTGTTCCGCATCGGCAGCGACGACGAAACTGGTCCTATCGACCTACCCATTCCGCATGGCACCAAAGCCATCGATCGCTAACGCCTTGAAATATTGTGGAGGGCCGGGCGTCCCCGCCCGGCACTCTTTCAATTGGACGGGCGAGGCGCCCGTCGCCCCACTAAACAAAGACCTCACCCGGCAAAGCGGTTAACGTCCGCGAGGCGAGGGTGTTTTCAACAAAGCGCTTCGGCCGATCGTTGGCCGCCGCATTCACTTGCTTGCGCTCGATGCGCAGCTTCAAGGTGCGCTCGATGTTGCGAAGTTCCAAAACCTCCACGCCTGTGACCAGAGTTGAGGCGCGGCCCTGTAGGCCGGCCCGTCCGGTGCGTCCGACGCGGTGAATGAAGTCCTCCGCCATCTTCGGCAGGTCGTAGTTGATCACGTGCGCCACGTCATCGCAATGCAAGCCGCGGGATGCGATATCGGTCGCAACCAGCACCTGGTAGCGTCCTTCCTGGAATCCGCTCAACGCGGCGTTGCGCTGGGACTGCGTGCGGTCGCCGTGAATCATGGCAGCCGAGAAACCATCGCGCTCGAGTTCCTTGGCCAGCCTTTGCGAGCCGCGCTTGGTGCGGGTGAAGATCAATGTCTGTCCCTTTTCTGCGTATAGCAACTGCCGCAGCACATCCAGTTTTTCGGACGGACGCACCTCATAAGCTTCGAGTTGTACGCTCTCCGCGGGCTTCAAAGTTGAGCCCAGCGCGATCCGCACCGGCTCGCGGGTGTAGTCATTCACCAGCGAGGCCACGGATTGCTCCATGGTGGCTGAGTAACAAAGCGTCTGGCGGCGCTGCGGCAGAATTTGCAGGATACGTCTGATAGCTGGAAGAAAGCCCATATCCAGCATACGATCGGCTTCGTCGAGCACGAGTATCTTCACGTGGCGCAGGTCGGCAAATTTGCGGGTGATGAAATCCTGCAAGCGTCCCGGAGTAGCTATTACAAATTCGCAGCCAGAGCGCAGGCTATGGATCTGTGCCTTCTCCGATACGCCGCCGATAACCAGTGCCGCCTTCGGCATTCTCTTATCACGCAGTTGTTCGTATTGCTCATGAACCTGCATGGCGAGTTCACGCGTGGGCAACAGGACCAGGGCGCGAACGTTTTTCGATGCTTCAGTCTTGGCTGCTGCTTCAAGCTTCGATGCTTCCGCGCGCAGCATCTCGATGATCGGAATCAGGAACGCGAGAGTCTTGCCGGTGCCGGTTTGGGCGGTGCCGATTACGTCCTTGCCTTCAAGGGCAGGAGAAATGGCTCGCGCCTGGATGGGTGTGAGGGTAATGAATTGAGCTGCCGCCAACTTCTGCTGCAGTGCGGCAGACAAGGGCAGTTCCGTAAATGTTGTCATTCGATTGTTTTCTTTCTGGAGGGGCCTAGTAGATTCTCAAACACAGTGTCGAGAGTTCGCATGCCGCTCGCAATGAAATTGGCGCTGGAACGAACGGCGGGCAGGAAATGCGGAGGTGGAGCGGATCCAACAGGATCCCCGCTTAACGGCAAACCGTAGCAAAAGCGTTAATGACAGTATAGCAGAAGTGGACACGGTGTGGGGTTACGTTGGTTTGACGCTAGTCGCCAGCTGTTAATTACCCAGGCACCTGCCAGGCAACTGGATGTGTAGCGCGGACACTCCTGTCCGCGTTTCGACGGGTAGACGAACGTAAGAACCAATTACCGGCCGCGAAAACAACATCCCCGAAAGGCCTCAGTAGACTGAAATTTTTCCCCGGATCACCACCACCGACGCCGCAGGCAAATCGTAAATCGAGTCGCTCGTCGCGTTCTGATTCGAGCGCAAGATCGGCCCGTCGGGATCAGCCGTGCCGTTCGTATAACTGACGACCGTGGGCGCATCCGCTTGTTCCGCGTGCGCCATAAAGCGAGTGCGCGGAGGGTTCCATTTGTACTGAGCGCTGCCAAAAGTTGCGATCTCGACTGGTCCCCAAAATCCCCCAGCGGAAGTTTCTGACGTGCGAAATCCGATGTGAACCCGGTGCCCATTCTCCTGATCGCGATTCACAATCATCAAAGACCATCCGCCATTGGGGCGCTCTAAAGCGTAGGCCGTTACCAGTGCGCGGCCAGCTCCGTCGTCGATATCGGATTTGGCCGAGTAGACCTGATGCTCTCCGCCCCCGGGCTGCACCCATTCCAGGGTGATAAGTTGCGCCACGAAGAATTGCGCCAGCGGCTGCTGAATTTTGTAGGAAGCGTCAACCGTGAACATGCCAAAGGTCCCCGGGGAACTGTTGCAGCCGGGCTCCATCTGAAGGGGCAGATAGTGGAAGTAATAAACGCCCTTTGCCCCCGCATCGAGTAGCGATCCGATGTAGTCCGCCAGCCAGAGGCCGGAAAAAATGTCCTGATAAGTTTCGCTCGCGCCGGACGAAAGATTCCCCTCGGTGACAAACATCGGCATGTCGGCGGGCACGCCGTCTTCATGCCACACCTGAATGATGTGGCGCATGAGTTCGGGCTCGTCATAAAGCACGCCCCACGGAGTTTTGCAGGGATCGTACGGATAGTGCTCGAAGGAAAAAAAGGCGAGATCCTTCATTCGGCCGTGCTGCTTCAGATAGTCGAGGAAGCGCGCGGTCCAGGAGACTCGGCCGTTGGCGTCGGGCCAAACTTCGATATCCCGGTTGACGCCCTGGAAAGACGGCCCGCCCAGTTTGAGCGCCGGATCGAGGCGATGAAGCGCAGTCGCCCACTGCACGTAAAGCGCGGCGTAATCCTCGGGGAGCATGTACTGGCCGTCGGCCTCCTCGCCCATCTCGACGTAAGAGATCGGATAGTGCCGGTGCTCAAGATAAGCGATCTCGGCAACCGCATTGTCGGGAGTGTCGTAGAGCATTGCGACGGGAATCATGGCGGGCAGTCCGCGAGTGACACCGCTGGTGAAGAAAAGATCAAAGCCCATCTGGGCCTGGCGAGTGGAACCGCGATCGGATGGCTCATGCCATGGATCGACGGACGAGCAATAAGTGGTCGTCTGCTCCTGATCGGCCGTGTGGCGCAGAGTATCGTGAAATGAATCGTGGAAGGCGGCGTCGTCGGTAGCGGTTCCAAGGTAGAGTTCGCGGATGGAGTAGCCGACGCAGTTGCGAGGATCGGCGGGACCATCAGCATCGCAAGTGTTGGAGGACTCGGTCATCCAGATGCGCACGAAACGCACCGCCACCGGAGCCGTGACCAGGCGAACGGTCTCAGCGCCGCCCTTGCCGGCGGTGACAGCGCCTTGCAGAAAAGTTTGCCAGACGCCGCGAGTGGGCGATTTGATGGGATCGTCGCCGGTCCAATACTGAATGGCGTAGTGCGTGGCATAAGGCTCACCCCACGCTATACGAATGCTGTCGACAGGCTGCGGCTGCGCCAGATCGAGGACGATCCACTGCGGATGAAGGACGTCACTTTCTCCGGTGAAATGTTGCGTGAGATACGGATTGCTCTTCCAGAGAGTGTTGAGGTCACCGTCGGTGAGGCGGGAGAAACCGGTGTTTTCGGTGCCGTCGTTGCGCGTGAAGCCGCGACGGGGAAGCACGTATCCGTAGGAGTAGCGCAGGCTCTCGGTAGGAACGGCAGCACCCGTGAAATAGCCCTTGCCCGATGGGTCGCTCCATGTTCCCTGCGGATTCCAGTGCCAGGCTTCAACCGCCAACTCGGTATTCTGCCGGTACGACACCGTCTGCCAGCCAGAGGACAGCGTTGCCTGCAGCGAAGGTGGAAGCAGATCTTTGTCGATAGCGGCGGCCGGAATTCGATCAACACCCGCGCCCAGAGTTTCGCTCGGGACAAAATGGTTGGCAGAGTGCGAGACGTCTACGGTGATGGTTTGGGCGCCGCCGAAAAGAGTGAGTGTCGTGACGACGGAGAGAAGGGTGGCCGGAATTCTCACGCGAATGCCTCCAGATATCGGAACGAAGATTCAGAATAGCTAAGTATTAAAACGATTGAATTATACGGATTATGCGACTAGCGGACGAGCAGTTTTCGATGTGTGAAAAATGTTTCTTGGTGGAGCGCCGGGCGTCCCCGCCCGGCCACCCCAATGCTGGACCCTTCGACTTCGCTCAAGATGCCCGTCTCTCCAGCGCTTTAGTGGTCAGTAGATTTCGTCCCCTGCTTCTCCGGCCGCACTTCATATTCGGGATGTGGCACGCCCATCAGCCATTTATCGAACCATCCAACTATATTGTCGAGCCGCTCAATTCGATGCCACGGCTCACCCGAGCGTGACAGTTCATGCGTCTCGCGCGGGAACACAACCATCGCGGTCGGCCGCTTCAGAAACTTGAGCGCGCGGAACAGTTGCTCTCCTCCCGAGTCCTGCGGAGTGCGGAAGTCGGCCTGTCCCAGAACAAACATCATGGGCGTATGAATTTTCTCGACGAACGTAATCGCGGAGCGGTTGGCATAGTCCTTCGGGTCCTGAAAAGGCGGCGCCTTGAACCAGTTCGGCTGGAACAAAGTGAAATCGGCCGTGTACCACCACGAGGCCCAATTCGAGATGTCGCGTTGCGATACCGCAGCTGCAAAGCGGTCGGTCTGGGTCACAGTCCAGTCGGTTAGTACGCCGCCGCCGCTGCCGCCAGTCACCCCGAGCTTCTTGGGATCGACGTAGCCGCGCTTGAGAATTTCATCCACTCCCGCCATCAAGTCGCGGTAGTCGTCGCCCGGATAGTGGTACTGAATAATATTGCCGAAATCCTGTCCGTAGCTGGTCGAGCCGCGCGGGTTGATGTAAAGCACCACGTAGCCCCTGGCCGCCATCCATTGAAATTCGTGATCGAAGACCCAGCCATAGGCGGCGTGCGGTCCGCCGTGGATGTCGAGGATCAATGGATATTTTTTCTTCGGATCGAAGTAGGGTGTCTTCTAAATCCATCCTTGAATGGGGATGCCGTCGAAGCTCTTGTAATTAATTTCTTCCGGAGCAATGAGGTTGAGTTGAGACCAGAGCGTCTTGTTTGCATCGGTGATGCGGGTTTGCGCGCCGTTCGGATTGTCGTTTATCAATACGGTAAACAAGTCGCCGATCACAACCGGCGTCGAGACCAGGGTAACGGCGGTGCGCGCATCGGGCGTGACGGAGAAATCGAGTACCGCCTGATCGCCACGAGTAATTTCGGTAACCGCGCCCGTTTGCGCGTCCACACGAACCAGCGGTGTGCGCCCCTGCTTTGCTACGGTGTCGAAGAGCCGGCGCCCGTCCGCCGACCAGTGCAGGGTTGCGCCGGTGCCGCCGCGCGGGGCTGCATTGTCGCCAAAGACGGAACTCCCCATGTCGAAATCGTAGCTCGCCGTGAGATTGCGGGGCTGCGCATTCGGAGCGAGGTCCATGATCCAGAGATCGGGCTGAGAGTAGGAGCGCACAGGTTGCGTGACGGAACCGTGGAAGGCGATTCGGCGGCCGTCGGGGCTGAGTGCGAGATCGCCAATTCCCATGGGAACGCTAGCCACCTTCTCGGGTGTACCTCCAGGCATTTTGGGCGAGGATGCAACTGAATAAATATCAGTGCTCGCTGTCTCGTAATAAGGCTCGTCAATGCGGCTGGTCAGGAAGTAGATGCGCGAACCGTCGTGCGTCCACACAATTTCGCCTTCATCGTAGTCACCGCTGGTAAGTTGCAGCGGCTTGGCCGGTTCGTCGGAAGTGGTCGGGACGTCAATCACCCAGATGTGCTCGTGCCGCTTGAAATCGAGATAGCCCTCTTCATTGTCGCGGTAGACGGCGCGAGTAATGATGTGGATGTCGGATTCGCGGTCGCCGTCGGAGTCAGCCTTCATCCCCGGATTGCCCGGAGCGGTGGATTCTTTCGTGTTTGCGCCAGTAGTCGCACCGCCGGCTTTCGCGTCATTCTTCTTGCGCTGCTCTTTCTCGATATCTTCGGGCGTGGTCGAACTCAAGAAAGCAATGCGCGTGCCGTCCGGCGACCAGACTGGACCGGCTGCGCCCTTCGGCAAATCGGTAATGATGCGGGCTTCGCCGCCAGCCAGCGATAGAATCGCAATTTGCGCTGGGCGAGGCTTGCCGCTGTCGTCTTTCTCTCCCCCGCGGACGAACGCGATGTACTTGCCATCTTGTGACCAGCGGGCGTGCACGTCATGCTTGCCATTGGTGAGGCGCAAGGGAGTTTCGCTGCCGGAGGTGGCGACCATCCAGATAGAACTCTCGTACCCAGTGTGCTTCTCGTCCGTGATGACACGGGTGAAGACAGCGCGGGACCCATCGGGCGAAACTTGCGGATTGGCGATCCAGACGAAATTGAAGAGGTCTTTTTCGGTGATGGCTCGTTTTGCCGTGCCCGGCTGAGGAGTCGAATTCTGAGCGGGAAGCGAGGTGGCGATTGCGAGAACGATGATTGTCAGAGTAATGACAAGAGTGGAAAAACTAAATTTCATTGGGCATCCTCAAGACAGCAGCCGCAGCAGCCGCGACGCTTGCATTGTGCTATGCGGAGTTGCAGGCGGTCAAACGCCTTAAAGCGGCAGCCAAGTCCCAATTCCCTTCTCCAAAGCACGCTCGTAGATCAGCGGCGCCACGGCGATGTCATCGAGCGCGAGCCCTAAATTGCAGGCAATGGTGCGCTCTTCCGGTTTCTCCCGCCCAGACTTGCGCTCGCTGACAAGCTCTCCCAGGTCCGCGTGAATCGCTGGGATGTTCTGAAAATATCCGAGGTCGCGATAATGGTGCAGCTGCGGCACGTCATCCGTACAAAACTTATCGGCTTCATGCAGGGCGTCGGGATGCCAGTACGAATCAAAGTCCACCAGTGACGCAAACGCGCCCTCACCTAGCCAGCCGCGTTGAATGGTGGCGTGCGGAGTGCGCAGAATCGGGCCCGCCGTGACGACCATATCACTCGCAACCACCGCCTGCTTCGGGTCGCTCACCGGGACAACCTCGATTCCCAGCTGCCGACTCATTTCCTGCGCGTAACGAACTGCGCGATCAGCGTGCTTATCGTACGCATAAGCTTTTTTCAGCGGTAATAGAATTTGCAGTGCTTCCAGATTGCTGCGCCCCTGCACTCCGCACCCGAGGATCCCAACGCTGCTCGACTCGGATCGCGCCAGATATTTTGCCGCAACCGCCGTGGCAGCGCCGGTACGCTGTGCGGTGATCCACGTGCAGTCCATGAGCGCGACGGGAATGCCAGTTTCAGGATCGTTGAGGATGAGTAGTCCTGTGACGTAGGGCAAGCCGCGCTTGCTGTTGTCCGGATATCCGCCGACCCACTTTATGCCGGCAGCCTTTCGCCCCGGAATTGAAGCCGGCATGGCGTGGATAAACGCGTCGGGCATAGTGTCGGGCATGGTATGGATGCCGATTTTAGGCGGCATCTCAGCGCGCCCTTCGGCCTTCTCGCGAAACATCACCTCCAGCGCCTCGATGATTTCCGCCATACCGAGTCCGGCGGAAACAACGTCGGAATGGGAAAGGTAAAGGAGCTCTTTTCCAAGCCTTTCCAGGCCGAAGCGTGAATTCATGTTGGAATTGATATGTTCCTCCGAATATCGCTTATTTTTTCTTGTTGCTCAATTTCTCGGCAAGCGCATTGGCATCATCGAGCATTTTTTCGATGCGGCGGGCCTGGGCGTCCGGAGTTCTGTAATAGAAGATGCCAAACAAGTGCCCGCGACGACGCGAGACGGACATTCGATCCCAACCTTCGCGAGCGCGTGGATGGCGCGCGAAA
>Ga0193751_1001536_pt1 | contig 14667 bp, 10 predicted proteins | sample L1c2metaG_FD_143050 | JGI IMG/M metagenome (GOLD analysis project Ga0193751, IMG submission 143050) | Soil microbial communities from a riparian zone of the East river system, Colorado, United States - L1c2 | ecosystem: Environmental > Terrestrial > Soil > Riparian zone | place: USA: East River... | reverse complement strand
GTGCCGGTCGCGTTTTTTTCGTTTTCACAATCGAAGCTTCCCGGATATATCCTTCCGGTAATTCCGGCCGGTGCGGTGTTGCTTGCGGATTATTTGCGCCGGCATTCCGCGGATGAAGAAAATGTCACGAAGGGATTAGCGGTGTCGCACGCGCTGCTGGCCGCTGCGCCGATCGTCCCCTCTGTACTGATTGCTTATATCGTCACCGAGCGACGGCTCCCTGCGGGACGCCTCATGCTTTTCGCGCTGGTTGTAGCGTTCACATTGTGTGCCGCCATTGCGCTGACGTTGGCCAGCAGGATGCGGCTGCGGATGCTGCGCTTTGTTACCTTGATTCCGGTCGTGCTGTCCGTCGCAGCGATAATAAAGCTGGGAGCAACTTCGATCGACCAGAAGCTCTCGGCGCGTCCCCTTGCGGCGGAGATCAGCGGCGTGGAAATGCATCAGCTGCCACTCGCGGTTTATGGAGTTTCCCGCGAATTGGAGTACGGTCTCGCGTTCTACCGTAACCGTTCGATCGTGCGCTACGAACGTGGAAACATCCCGGCGGACGAACATTTACTGATCGCGCCGGCGACGTGGAAGGCGAACGTCGCCGAGCGTACCGAGGGGCGGCGCGTTTCGCTTCTCGGCCACTACGCGCCGCAGGATGTCGACTATTACTGGGTTGCAGCCGCGACTGCAAAGCGATAGCGAACACTCCTTCTCCTCGCACGGATTGAACCTGAAACGTATCTGATCCTTGGGCGTAGGCTTGCGCGGCTGTTGCTGCCGATTGTTCGCCCTTGTTTGCTTCCGGCCAGCGAAACCCACTACACTCGGAATTTTGCCGCGATCACTTGCCGCTGCAGGAGCCATTTGGAAATTCTCGACCTTAGGCATTTTTCTTCGGTGGACCTGCGTCCGCTGCTCGAAGACGAAACGCAGTTGTGGTCGCGCCAGCTGTCGTGGGATTACTCGGGCTCGTCGGAGATGATTCTCCGCTATGTCGATGCCAAAATCCTGCCGGGATATGCCGCGGTCGATCGCGGCCGCGTTTTCGGCTATTCGTTTTTCGTGTACGAGGGCAGCAAGGGTGTGATTGGCGACCTCTACGTTAGCAACGGTAACCGCCTGCCCAATGGCCGCGAGGTCGAACTAAAGTTGCTCACGCATGTCATCGAAACCTTGCAGCAGTCTCCGGGGATTCATCGCGTGGAGGCACAACTGCTGGCGCACGACGCCAATTCGGTTTCACGCCCATTTGTGGAGACCGGATTTCAGCGGCACCCTCGGCTTTTCATGACATTGCCGCTGAGAAATGCGGAACCGGGAAGAGTTCCTGTCCATGTTGAAGTTGAGATCCGCCCGTGGACTGACGGCGACTACCAACCATCGGCTGCGGTGATTACCGCGGCGTACCGCAGCCACGTCGATGCACAGATCAACGATCAGTACCATACGCTCAGCGGATCACTGCGTTTTCTCAATAACATCGTGCGCTTCCCCGGATGCGGAGTCTTCGATGCCGAGTCCTCGTTTGTTGCCTTGGATCGCAAAGCGAAGAGCCTTATCGGATTAATTTTGTGCTCGCGGGTCCGGCACGACGTCGGCCATGTAACCCAGGTGTGCGTGCTGCCAGAGTATCGCTCGCGAAGAATTGGTGAGTCATTGATGGCGGCCACCGAGCGCAATTTACGCAAACGAAACTTCAGCCTGCTGTCGCTGACGGTCACGGAGGCGAACACGCGGGCGGTTACTCTTTACCGCCGTCTGCAGTTCGAGTCGAAAAGAATCTTTGATGCGTTCGTGTGGGAGGGGTAAGAAGCTTCTGGCTCCTAGCCAAAATCTATTGTCGTGCTGTTGCGGCGATGCGCGAACTTATCGGGGCGACAGACGCAACAGATTCGGATTGTGTTGGTTAGGTTTGAGCTAGGAGCTAGTCGCCAGAAACCAGGAGCCAAAGCTATCTTCTCAACACCCACATTGCCCAGCCTGCCACAAGCACTCCACCCAGAAACATTGCGAAGCAATAGAGGCCGTAGCGCACCATCTCGCGCGTAGTCTCGCGGTGCGTGATGCCGAATACGATGGAAGCGAACAGGGCGAACACCGCCGCCGCGCTAAAATGATTGAGAGTAATAGTCACTGCGCGAGTCTCCGAGAAAACACTTTGGCTGACGACCGATAGCCGATAACTGAGAGCTGTTTCATCGTTTCTTTCCGATGGCAATGTGATAGGCGTCGGCGACGGCAATAAAATTCAGCAATCCGGCGACGATAATGAATTTTGTTCCGTAGTCGGCGGTGGCGAATGCGATCGCGCCCTGGCCCCAATCCATGGCCAGCGTCACAATGTAGAGACCGCCCGCACCCACGTCGCCGACGAAGCCGAGAATATCGAGGATGTCTCCACCATTCGCTTTATAGATGCGACCTTGCATCGCGAGCCCGAGCACGAAGAGCGTGGAAATCGACATAAACAGCAGCAAGCCGCGAATCCAGCGCCTCTGGATCATGTGTCCCGCGCCTGGAATCAACCAGCCCACCGCAGGAGCGATCACCGCCATCACGCTGGCAGGTTGTGCCTGTACTACTCTTGTTTTTTCTGTCGTCGAATTCGCCATTCAGATGTTCACAATCTCGCGTTGAATTTTCCCTGTCACTTCAGCGGATTTGGGACGCACCAGCACGTTCACTTCGCTGCGCACGCCGAATTCCGGCAGGTAGATGCCTGGTTCGATGGAGAAGCAGGAGTTGGGGAGAATCTGCCGCTCGTCGTGAATCTCTAAATCGTCCATGTTGGCTCCATTAGAATGGACGTCAGTTCCGATGGAATGTCCGGTGCGATGAATAAAATAATCGCCGTAGCCGGCCTTCTGAATGTGCCCGCGGGTGGCCTGATCGACTTCCCATCCAGCGATGCGGCGTCCGGCTTTAACGGCGTCGAGGACAGTTTTCACGCCGGCGTCGCGCGCGTCGCGGACGATCTCGAAAATTTCATGCATGCGCCCTGATGGCGCCCCGCCCACGAAACCCATCCATGTCACATCGTAATACACGGCGTTCGGTGTATTCTTTTTTCCCCAGACATCAAGCAGGATGAGATCTCCCTGGCGAATTGGCACGGGATGACTGGCATGCGGCTCGTAGTGCGGGTTTCCGGCGTTGGCATTGACGGCAACAATCGGCGGATCGTCGGTCAACAAGTTCTCGCGAGCGAATGCCTCTACAAACCACTGTTGGATTTCATGTTCCTTGGTTCCACCGTCGCGAACGCGTCTGCCGATCTCCTTAAACGCCTCGGCCACAATGGAGTCGATGCTGTCCCGTGCCGCGAAGTGCGACTGAATTTGTTCTTCGCTCCAAGTCGATTCGAACTGAGCAACCAGATCGGCAGAGCTGACCACATTCTTGCCCAGGCCGCGCAGCAGGTCGATAGTTCCACCGTCAACGAGGGAAATCGTGAAGACAATGTTGTTGGGCGAATACTGCATGGCAATGTCGCGGTAATTGGCCAGAATAGACTTCAACTTGTCGAATAATTCCTGCCACCCGGAATACTGGTGCTTCTTGCCAGGCAGGGAATCGAGGTGTCCGGCTTCAATCTTATGGACCAGTTTGACGGATTCGCCCTCGGCAGGAATCAGGTAGAACCAGCGCCGCGTGACCATGAGGCTCGCAGGGAGGCTGAGCACGCGATACGCGATGGGATCGCGATGATGATGATCGTAGAACAGCCAGGCATCGATATTGCGTTCGCGCAGCGCAGACTGAATGGCGGCCAAGTCCATGGGGAAACTCCTATTGTAAACAAGAGGAAGGATTTGGGCGAATCGCTGGGAGCATAGGTAATCTGTGATCAACCGTACAGGGATAGCGAGCGCAGATCCAAGGCCTCCTCGCTTGATTTCTTACCTCTTTGCTACACTCGCCCACATGTCCGCGATGCCCGATCATCTTCCGCTGAAACGCGTTCGCATCGAACTGCCTGATTTTCGCCGCGCCCTCCACCGTTTTGATTTTCAGGGGCATTCGAATTCATCAAAAAGGCGGCCCGCCGAGGCCGCCGATTTGTCATTCTCTCCGAGATTTGTTATGTGGCGCGCGTTGTGGCGGTTGCCGGCCGGTAACCGCACTCTCGCGCCTTTCTGAGCGCCTGAGTGGCTTCCTCTGGGAGATCAGCGGAATGGTCTGCACAGACTTGCACGCGCCGCCCGCGGCAAATGCCATGGCAATGGCCGCGGCGCTGACGTTGTCGGGCAGGTCTACAATCACCACGACATCGTAGTCTCCGAAGGAAAACCACGCCGCTTCAATCTTGCCTCCCAGTTTCTCGATTGCGGGACGGACGGCTTCGATGCGATTTTGCGGATTCGCTACCAATGCCTTCCACCCTTCCTGGGAAATACGCGACTTGCTGAAGATAATGTGGCATAGAACCTCCATGTGGTTGCCTAACAGGGGCGAATCATCCTAGAGGCCGGAACCGAAGTCAAGTCGTCGCGCCTTCGTCCCGCCTGACGAGCCGATCATAAATCCATAGCAGCAAAGTGGTGGCTACCCCAACCGCAACCACCGACCACCAGACCAGCTCCGGTCGATGCATCTCTTCTCCAAAGTGATGCATCAGCCAGCCACTGAACTTGCCGGCTATAAACGATCCGATGCCGAGCGGAAGGAATGCAAAACCCATATACGTGCCTTGCTGGCCCGCCGGGGCCAGTCGCGAAATGTAGTCGTAATAGCGCGGCTGTTGTGTGATCTCGCCGATTGCAACTACGACCAGCGTGGCAACCGCCATCAAGACTGAAGGGTGCACGATCAGAAGAATCCAGGCCAGGCTCGAAATGAGCGTGCCCAGTACGATGGCGTGAAATGCGTGCATGCGCTTCGTGAGAAGCCCAATGACCATCGTGAACAAAATGACCACGATCGGATCGGTAGCCAGTATTCGCGCGGTATCTGCCTTCGGATCGATGTAGGCGGAAACGTATAGTGGAAGCGCAATGAACTCCTGCCAAAAGACGATCCAGTAACCCGTGAAAATCAGCAGGAACAGCATGAATCTTGGGTTCGAGAGCACGGTCAGGAAGTTCTTCCCCACCTGGCGAAGGCTTGCCCTCTCGCCCTCCTCGGTTCGGCTCGGTTCCTTGAACAGAAGCAGGACGACAAAGAACATGAGAAACACGCTTAGGGCTGCGATGCGAAATACATTTTCCACGATGCCATGCTCTTGAGCCCATGAGGCAAGCAAAGGTCCCGCCGTGCTTCCAACATTTACCAGCGTGTAGTAGATCGAGTATCCAACGGAGCGGACGTTGGGTTTGGAAGCGCGGGCCGTGGTCCCGACCACGCTAGGTTTCACCAGAGCGACGCCCAATGCGGGCAAAATGAGGATGAATGCCACTAACGTCACAAGCGGCACTCTGTTGCGCAATGGAGCGAGCCAGGAGGAACCAATCGACCCCAGCATGAAATAGGCTATGGTGAGAATCAGGTAAGCGAGCGAAAGCGCGCGCCGGAAACCGAGACGGTCTGCCAGCGCACCACCCACCACCGCTAGAAACCAGACCCAACCGCCAAACATTCCTGTCAGGCTGCTGGCCCGCTCAACGTCAAAGTGCAGACCCTCGTGTAGATAGCGAGCCAACACGGCAAAAACCGCATAGTAAGAAAGCCTCTCAAATAGCTCGCTGATGTTGGCGACCCAGAATGGCCGCTCGAATCCAGTCCGGATTTCCTCGAAGCGTTGAGAGAAAGGCAAAATGGCTCCTATTGTGTGGCGTGGGGTCCCGTCCGGCAATCAGCCGCGTAGTCGATCTCGAATGTGCTGGCCGGTCACTCCGGAGACGTGAATTATTTTATTTCGGCTGGTCCGACCGGACGCAATGGTAACGGAAGATCGTGGCACCTTCAAAAATTTCGCGAAGAATTCGACGCAGGCCTCATTGGCTCGGCCATCGACCGGAGGAGTGGTCAGGGAAACTTTGAGCGCATCGCCAACTTCGCCTGCGATCGCATTCCTCTTCGCATGCGGGTGAACCTTGACGGCGAAAGTAACACCATCGTTGGACTCATGAAGAGGGATCAGTTTTCTTCCTCGTGTTGGTTAAGTTTTTTTTCTCTCTCCCCGAAAATTGCGGTTCCCACGCGTACGCACGTTGCTCCTTCCTCGATTGCCACTTCGAAGTCGTGCGACATGCCCATGGAAAGCACATCCATTCCAATTGCAGGGAGTTTACGGCCAGCGATTGCATCGCGTAGCTCGCGCAGCTTGCGGAAATAAGGCCGTGCTTCCTCGGGCTCGTCGGCGAACGGAGGTATAGTCATCAGCCCGCGAAATTCCAATGCTCCGAAACGTTGTGCGCTCGAGAGCAACTCCTCCAACTCATGAGAATCCGGCGCGACTCCACTTTTTGCAGCTTCGCCAGCCACATTAATTTCAATCAGCACGCTCAGCTTCTTGCCCATCGCATGGGCCGTAGCGTCCAGTTTCTCCGCCAACTTGACCGAATCGACGGAGTCCACGGCGCGGAACAGTTCTACCGCCTTGGCGGCCTTGTTGGTCTGCAAGTGTCCGATCATGTGCCATTCGGCTCCAGCCAAATCGCCCAGTGGGCCGGCCTTGCCGGCGAATTCTTGCACCCGGTTCTCCCCGAACAACCGCAGGCCGTTGGCATAAGCTTCGCGAATGCGTTCCGGAGGATGAGTCTTGCTGACGGCAAGCAGCGTGATGTCTTCAGCGCGCCGCCCAGCGCGTCGCGCACACTCAGCGACTCGTTCGCGTACCGCCGCAATGTTCACAGCAATCGACATAAAGAACACAAAGATGCGTCGCACAATCTTTGATGCAGCACTATCTTTGGTGCAATCCGTGCGGCAGCGTACTGACAAGGGTTGACAATACGGTGTATAAGAATCCTATTCCCTGGTCGGAGTATTATGGATTTCAGAGCGCAATCCAGGCCATGATCCCATTTAGCCCTTCCCATGTGCCCGCCTCCCCCCGCAAACATTCAATTCGCCTAGCCCGGAAGGGCCATAGTATTCGCGAACAGGCCGTGTGAGTATTGTGGCAAGAAATTTCTCATCATGCAAAATCAACCGAGCATAGATTCGACCGGCAAAACGTCCATGGGAAATGGGAAAAAACCCATAGCGTCTTTTAGTTCTTCCCCCTCAGAGCATCGCATCGGAATATTGATGTCCCAAACCGGCCGTTTCCTTGAGTGCATCGCTTGCCGCCTGAGCTTTGCATTTCCGTCTGGTTCCCATTACGAAACGGTTGCCAAACAGTTCGAATTTCATGCTTGTCAGGCTACGATAACTCGCGCCAACGAAGGATCACATTTGGCCGGACCGGAGTTAGACCTCCCAGGCTAACCGAGTCTTGTGTGATGTCGCGCAAGTCCCCTTCAGCGTCACTCGTCGATAGGCTTAACTATTATTGAGCAGGAGATCAGCGACTTTCCGCTCTACTCATAGCGAAGGGCGGTCATCGGATCTACCTTTACCGCCCTACGTGCGGGCGCAGAGCAGGCAAGAGCTGCCACCAAGCTTAGCAAACAGGTTACAGCTAGAAGGATGAGAGGGTCGCGGGAACTGCCTTGAGCCCATCGCGACAGCACCCGGCTCAGTGCCAGGGTGAGAAGCATCCCAGCCACGATTCCGCTTCCCAGGCTCACCACTGTGGAAGAGAACACAATGCGCAGGACATGAGAGCGTTGTGCGCCCAGTGCGATACGAATGCCAAACTCGTTGGTGCGTTGCGCGACCGAATAGGAGACGACACTGTACAGTCCGACGGCCGCAAGAGCCAGCGCCAGCAGGGCAAATGAGCCGAAAAGCCATGCCACCAGATGTTCCTGTTCATATTCTTGCTGGCCCGTGATCCAGTGGTCCAAGTCTTCGACCTGGCCGTTGATCTGCTGGTCAGGATCGATCGAGTTTACCTGTACTCCGATGGCATGCAACAGTGAGAGAGGCGGAACTTCCGAACGCACCAGGATCTGGGTCCAAACCCGCATCGAGAGGGTGTAAGGGACGAAGATTTCGGGCAAAATCGGATTCCTCAAGCCATCATCGCGTTTGTCGGCAATGATGCCGACAATCTGCAGCCAGGAGCCGGGTGCGCCGGGCGCAGCTGTTGTGTAGGGCGGCTCGTCCTTCATGTCAGGGACTTTGAGGGAGTGCCCTATGGCGTCGCCGGCGGGGAAGTAGAGACGCGCCATCGTTTGATTGATTACGGCCAGGTGCGCTGCATTGTGGTTTTCGCTCTCGTCCCAAATGCGGCCCTGAGCAAGGGGAATTCGCAGCAGCGGGAAATACCCTGGGCTTACGAAGTTGACCCGAACCTTTTGTTCATCGCGTGGCAACTGGCCGAGAATCTCGATGCCGGTCTGCCAGCCGTTGGAAGGTGGCGTGGCGTTGGACGAAATCGCGGTCATGGTCACGCCGGGAACGGTGGACGCTTTGTGGTGAAGTTGTTCGAAGTAAGCCTTGCGTGCCTCCCAGGTAGGATAGGCACCGTCATGGACAGGAATTCCAACAGACATGACATTATGTGGATCGTATCCGAGCGGAGTGTGGATCAGTTTCAGAAAGCCTTCCATGGCCGCGCCCGCGCCGGCCAGCATCAGGAGCGTGAGAGCGACCTGTGCGCCCGTAAGGAAGCTGTGGGTCGTGCGTCCTCGAACCCCGCCTGCAATCTTGCGCGTGCTGGACTGCATCACTTGACTGACTTCGGGTCGCGAGAGCTGGAGTGCCGGCCATAACCCAAACAGTATTCCGGTCAACAGCGCGACAGTGACCGTAAAGGCCAGAACTGGCAGATTAATCTGGATCGCGGCTTCATGCGGAAAAGAATATTTGGGAAGCAGGGCCACGATGATGGCGAGTGCTCTATAGGCGAGCAACACGCCCAGCGCTGCTCCGGAGAGCGAAAGAAGGAGCGCCTCAGTCAGCAATTGGCGGATGACGCGGCGCCGGCTGGCGCCTATCGCGGTGCGAACCGCGAATTCGTGCTGACGCGCTGTACCCCGCGCCAGCAGCAGAATGGAGACGTTTCCGCAGCCGATTGCCAGCAGCAGCGCCACTGCGGTGAATAGTAAATTCAAGGTTCCGCCTAGTTCACGCACAAATTGTTCGTTCAGGCCAACCACGCGGAAAGTGAACTGGGAGGTTGGAAAATGTTTGGGTGTTTCCTTGGCGAACTGCTCGATCAGTGGCTGCAACGCGGCATTCGCAGTCTTATGCGGCACGCCGGGCTTCAGACGGATGCCAACATAAAAAGCTTTCGTCGGGTCCTGCGTCACTTTTTGCGGGAGGTATACATCGCCATCACCCCAGGTGAAGCGCGGGGCGGCGACGCCGACGATCGTATAGTTCTTGCGGACTAATTGCAGCGTCTGACCCAGCACGGCCGGATCGCCGTTGAAGTGGCGTCGCCAGAATTTGTAGCTGAGCACGGCGACCGGCTGAGGTTCCTGACCATCGATTGCATCGGCGGGGATGAATCCGCGCCCGAGCGCCGGAGGGACCCCGAAGAAGTTGAAAGCATTGGAGCTCAGGTAGACGCCTTGCACGTCTTCGGGGAGATCGTGGCCGGTGACCGTGAGGCTCCAGTCATCCTCCATGAATGCATCTTCGACGACGGGCGATTTACGGATTTGTTGCCACTGCGCGCCCGTAAGGCCGAATCCCATGTCATGTTGCGATTTATCGCTGAGCCTCATGTGGACCATTCGGTCTGAGTTGGCATAGGGATAGGGATTCATTAGAACGGCGTACACCACGCTGAATACCGCGGTGGTGGCTCCGATACCCAGTGCGAGCGATATGACTGCGGTGAAAGTAAATCCTAAATTCTTGCGCAGTTGACGGAGGCTGAAGCGGAAGTCCTGAAGCAGGGTCTGCATGGACATTGTCCCCCAAAGCGGATGGACGGGACAGCCGCACGTCTGTCACCAATCCCACAAGGCGTCAAGTGATTCAATTCTCAGCTGAAACAATCTGTGGGGAACGGTTCGTACTGTTCGCCTTCACGGATCGGTGTCCACGAACGGACAGGATCTTAAAGGGCGGTGACGGCCGAAGCCGTATTCAGTGTTCTTTGCAGGACGAGTAAGTTAGCGGGCTTGGACGGTCGACTGTGCTGAAGGAATGACGCGCACGCCGTTGGAATCGAAGACGAAAGTTTTGACTTCGGCTTCGGCGCCATCGGCGGGGATTTCCTGGCCGTTCCATAGGAAAGTGACACCGGCGGCGTTGCCGATCCTGGCCACAATTTCGTGCGAGGCGCGTACGGAGACGTGGGCAGGCGCGATGAGAGTTTCCTGGCTAACGGTTTGGCCATCGGTCTGAACGGAGATCCACGAGGTTTCCTGAGCGCGAATTACGAGCTTTAGGGCGGCCGTGGTATTCGCAGGCGAGTTGGGAACAGCCTGTTTAGTGAATGACGTTGTGACGTCATCATTTTCTGCGCCCCCAGGGTTGGCGGCCGAAGCAGTCGCTGGCACCGCGCTGGGCGAGTTAGCGGAAGTTGCGAACGACTGAGGACCTTGATGGGGATGAGGATTGATAGGTGACGGGTTCGTCGAAGTCGCGGCGGTGACGTTTGCAGGGCTGGCATTCGGCGATTGATTGGGCAATGCCGGCGCTGGTGTGGGGACGGAAGCGGGCTCGGAAGCGGGCTCGGAAGGTGCGGTGTTTGACTGCTGGAGCTTTGTGGAAGCGGAATCGGCGGCTGCGGTTGTTCTGTGGGAGTGGCGAATCCAAAGGATCGTTGCCAGCACGGCCACTATGGTGGAAACGGCAAGGATTCTCCACGGAATTTCGCCGCTGGAGTTTCCGGGAAAACTTTTTCGCGGCGGACGGATGTGTTCGGCGCGCGGAAGTTGCAGGTCGGCGAGTTCCTCGACTTGCACAGGCGCTTGTGATTTCGCGGCGGATTTGTTGGGCTCAACCGGGCGACGCCTATCGGACATGGCCAAGCGGGGAACGGAGCTTGGTTGCGCGGACGCCGGTTCCCAGACCTCGTGCGCGTCGATCTGTGCCTGGCGTAGGCAAGCGAGATAGTCGCTGACGGCTTCCTCATCGTTGAGTCCGAGGTGCTTGGCGTAGGCGCGGATGAATCCCTTATTGAATACCCCGCCGGGGAGTTGGTCGAAGTGCTCTTCTTCGATGGCCCGCAGCATGCGCACGCCGATCTTGGTGACGTTGGAAACGTCATCGAGCGAGATTTCTTTTTTCTCGCGCGCCCTGCGAAATTTGTCTCCGAATTCGCCCAAGTTGTCCCTGCCGGGGAACGTCTTTCGTCCCGCTTATGACGGGACCATCATAGGACAAGAGAAGGGTGCGCGCCACCGTCAACAGTCCAAGGTACAGGTAACCAACTGCTGATCGTTGCTCCTCATGGGAAATTCCCATTTCATGCATCGGACGCAACCCGTAGAGCGCCGGTTAAGAGATATCTAGGGCTTTTTCCGGAGGGCGAGAGCAAAATGCGCTTTGCAGGTGATGGCAGGATCGTCGAAGGCGTTGGCCGTGCGGTCCCCTTCCGAGGCTTCGAAAAAAAGGCCGTGCTTCACGCGGTCGGGAAGGCCGACGAAGCTGGCTTTGCCGTCGGAATTCGTGCCGACTTCCAAGTCAAGTTTGCGCGCGTACATAAACCCGTAGGCGATATGAACCTTGATTTTAGCGGCGTAGACGGGAGAACCTTCTGCATCGGTCACGGTGAAGTCGGCGGAGCAGGGCCCGATTCCGCCATCGATCACGGGAACGGTTTCGGGATTGGAGCCGTGGTCGGGTTGTGCCGAGGCCAGAATAACTGAAACGGTCAAGACAGCTAGCAAGAGTTGGGACAGGCAAATCCGTCGCATCTGGCAAGAATACGCCTGAAGCGGACCTGTTCGCGAAATGAACACGGCTCTAGCTCCAACATGCCGTTGGCTTTACAGGTACTAGTTACCAACGATCATTGCGGCTGCACGAAAGTGACGAATATACTTTTTAAACACCATCCTTTAAGCGAGGGACAACGGTATTTCCGCATGCCTGAGGCCGGCACTCAATTGACGCGGCAGAATCAGGAACTCACGATCTTTCACGATGTGGCCAAGGCGCTCACGTCGTCGCTGGATCTCGACTCCATTCTGCAGACCATCATGGATAAGATGGCGGAATATTTTCGCCCAGATACGTGGTCGTTGTTAATGGTGGACGAAGCACTCGACGAGCTCTATTTTGCAATCGCGGTGGGCGACAAGGCGGAAGCACTGAAGACTGTACGTCTAAAAATGGGCGAGGGAATTGCCGGTTGGGTGGCAAAGCACGGGGAGGCGCGCGTTGTCCCGGATGTGAGCGCGGACCCCGCTTTTACGAGGCGCGTGGACCAGACCACTCAGTGGGAGACGCGATCGGTGATCTGTGTGCCCCTGCGATCGAAACTGCGCGTGCTGGGCGTGATCCAACTGGTCAATGTAGACATGGCGCAGTTCAAAGATGCGGAGCTGTTCTTTCTGCAATCGCTGTGTGACTATGCTGCCATCGCCATTGAGAATGCCCGATGGGTCGAAAAGATTCAGGAACTGACGATTACCGACGACTGCACGGGTTTGTACAACGCGCGGCATTTGTATAAAACCCTCGATACCGAGGTCTATCGATCGTCTCGATTTGGTTATGAATTCAGCATCCTGTTTATCGACCTGGACCATTTCAAGGCGGTCAACGATACTCACGGGCATTTAATTGGGAGCAAGCTGTTGGCGGAGATCGGGTATTTGATCAAGGCGCAGCTGCGATTGATTGACTTTGCGTTCCGTTACGGCGGGGACGAATTTGTCGTGCTGCTGCCGCAGACAGGGAAAGACCAGGCGCTGGTTGTGGCCAAGCGGCTCCGCGACGGGCTCCGAGCCAGTAGTTTCTGCCGCGAAGAGGGACTGAATTTGAATGTGCGAGCCTCCATCGGATTGGCAACGTATCCCCACGATGCGCGCACCGCCCACGATGTAATTCGACAGGCGGACGGCATGATGTATGTCGTCAAGAACTCCAGCCGGGACAACATCGGGATCGCGCAGCGCGGGACCCTGAAGGAATAATGTAGGCTGTCGGACTTCAGATCTCGCATTCCACTGCCTCAGCTTTAGATATATTCAATGGCTCGGAAGGCAGAGGGCTTTCCTGCTTCGGAGCCTTTTTTCGTATGTTTCTATGGAGCGGGTTCTTGATCTCGGATGCGGCACTGGCGATTCTGGCGAAATCCCCACTTGCAAATGGAGAACTTCCAGATCATTGGCATCGATACCCGCTGCGATCGCGCGCAGGCTGCCAATTTTAAGTATCGGGACAGAGGCTGGACTTATCTGTGCGGGCGCGGTGCGCAACTGCCACTTCCTCCGACAGCATTGACGGAGTTTTTTGCGAGGTCGCATTGCCGTATATGCATATTCCACACGCGCTTGCGAATTGCTTAGAGTTCTGGTTCCGGGAGGGTGGTTAAAGGCGACGCTTCATTCTCCCGCCTTTACCTGGAGTGAGTTCCGGAAATCCTTTCCCAGGCCGAAACAGAGCCTCTTCCGTGTTTTTTGTTTCTTAACGGGATGGTCATACATTTCTCCGGCAACGTTCTGTCCCTCGGTAGCCGAATGTTGCCAGACGGATCGCGGGATGCGTATTGCGCTACGACGCGCGTGCTTCAAAGATGTTACTTTTCGCCACGAAGGGCGCCGATTCTTTGTTGAAGCGCAGCAGAACGGGGCGACATCGCAGCCCGGCTAGCAACTGCGCGTTGCGATGCAAAATGTTTCCTCTTACTCACTGAGGGTTCGAGGCGGGCGCCGGTTTCACATCCGGGGCGGAAGGCCTCCAAGGATTAGCGTTGGCGGGCGCCTTGGAGTTTACGCCGAAATCCCAAACATAGAGGTTCATGCCTTCCTTCCCCGGTTCCGCGCTCACCATTTCTACGAGAGCATATTCTCCAGGCGCGAGGCTTTCAGTCGGCGTAAGCTTGATCCAACCCCCGCTGACGCGAGTAGTAGTGGTTTTAACCAGGTGCTGCTCCTGGCTGATTTTGCCGGTGACTCGGCGTTTCACGTCGCCGAGGATGCGCTTGTCGCCTTTCACCTCGGTGCGGACGACACGAAAACGGTCGGCAGCAATATCCGGTTGGCGCTGCTGTTGAGGCTGTTGAGGATCTTGGGCGGCACGGGCCGAATCTTTCATCTCGGCAAGATCGGCGTGTTCAGGGGCAACGTCCACATTGATGTAAAGTGCCGGAACATCTGCATGGGACTGCACCGGTGCGTGAGCGCCATCGAGTTCGATGATTTGCTTGAGGCCAGACACAGGGTTGACGGCTCCGCGGAAAATGTTGGCTTTTGTATTGCGGTTCACCTCCCCCGCGGTCTGCTGAAGCTCCACGATCTGGGGTTCGCCCTGAACACTGTCGAGCAGAAACACCCCTGAATCCTGGGGCAGGCGCAGGCCGGGAGCGACTTGCGGAAGTAGTGTTTCTTCGCGCTCGCGCTCCAATTCAAGTTCCTTGTCGAGTTTCGCAGCCTCCGGAACGGATGCTCCGGCGGAGCGATCTTTTTCGTACTTCTCGGTCGCCGGCCAGTCGACCAGCGACTCGGGGATCTCCTCCCACTCATCGCGCTCGGCGCTCATGTAGCGCACGCGATC
>Ga0193751_1001535_pt1 | contig 14677 bp, 14 predicted proteins | sample L1c2metaG_FD_143050 | JGI IMG/M metagenome (GOLD analysis project Ga0193751, IMG submission 143050) | Soil microbial communities from a riparian zone of the East river system, Colorado, United States - L1c2 | ecosystem: Environmental > Terrestrial > Soil > Riparian zone | place: USA: East River... | reverse complement strand
GCGCGGCACGACCGTTACCGATTCCGCCACCTCGTCAAGGTCGACGACCTCGTTGAGGTGCGCCACGAAGGTGTCGGAGAGGACGACCACCGGCGAGAGAGACTCCTCCGCGGCATTGAAGGCATCAACCGTCACGCGGAAGGCCTCCTCGACGCCGTTCGGGTAGAAGGCGATCGGCGAGTAGTCGCCGGTGCTCCCGTAACGCACCTGCATGATGTCCCCCTGCCCGGGCATGGTCGGCATCCCAGTCGCTGGGCCAACGCGCTGCACGTCGACGAAGACGCAGGGCACGCCTACCTTCTGCGCATAGCCGATTGCCTCCTGCATGAGGCTGAAGCCGGGGCCGCTGGTCGCCGTGAAGGACTTTGCTCCCGCCAGGCTGGCGCCGATCACGGCGTTCGCGCTGGCGATCTCGTCCTCGGCCTGCAGGAAGTGGAAGTCGGGATGCTCGGCCACCCAGCCCGACGCGATGTTGAGGATCTCGGTGGATGGCGAGATCGGATAGCCGGCGTAATAGCCCGCACCGGCAGCGATCGCCCCGCGAAAGACAGCCTCGTTCCCCTGGGTCAGCTTGCGCATCGGCCTACGGAGCGCCGGCGTTGGAATCCGGCACCTCGCCTCCCTCCTTCGAGGCGTGAGCGGCCAGCGCCTCGGGAAGCATCTCGATCGCGATATCCGGGCAGTAGCGCTCGCAGAGGCCGCACAGGATGCAGTTCTGCTCCTCGATGATCGCGTCGTTTCGCAGGACGAGCGTGTCCTTGGGGCAGATTTCGATGCAGATGTCGCAGCGCTTGCAGAAGACCGGGTTCCAGCTGATGTTGGAGTAGTCAACCCAGCGGATCCCATCCTTGTGGTCGGTGGAGATGCCGCTCCCGAAGCCGATCGGGTCGGCGGCTCGTTCGCGCGTCATGGGAGCGCGATTTTACGCGGTCGGGACAGGCGACGTGCCGAACGCGCCAAATGGACTAGCTCTTGGGCTCCAGGATTGCGGGCTCCGGTGCCGGACCTGGCTCCTCGGTAGCGCGCAGCCGGCCGCTGACCATGGCCACCACCGCTCCAAGGATCAATGCTGCCGCCAGCAGCATGCGCGGGGTGATCTGCTCGCCTCGCAGCATCGTGCCGAGCGCAACGGCAACGATCGGGTTCACATACGCGTAGGTGCTGACCGTGCTGATCGGGACGTTGCCGAGAAGCCAGACGTATGCACTGAAGGCGACCAGGGAGCCGAAGGCCACCAGGTAGACGACTGCCAGCAGCGATGCTGTCGAGAAGTGGCTCGGGTCAGTGTGCCCCACCTCTCCGGTAAGGGCACCTACCAGCAGCAGCGCTGCCCCGCCACAGAGCATCTCCATGCCGCTGCCAACCAGCTGATTGCGGGGCAGCTGACCGCGGCGAGCGTAGAGGGACCCGGCGGCCCAACTCAGCGAGGCGCCCACCACCAGCCCGATGCCGATCGGGTCCAGGGCATCGGCTCCACGCGCAGGGTAGAGAAGCAGCGCCACGCCGATCAATCCCACCAGCAACCCGCCGCTCGCCAGCCGTCCAGGCGATCGCCGGTGGAGGACTCCATCAACGACGTTCATCCAGATCGGGGTAGTGGCGATGATCACGGCGGCAATTCCCGATGGGATCCGTTGCTCGCCCAGCACCACGCCACCGTTTCCGCCCATGAGGAGCAGGATCCCCACGATCGCTGTCGTGCGCCATTCGACGAGCCGCGGGCGGCTGATCAGACCGGCGCCCTCGCCGCCAGCCTGGTTGGCGCGGCGGCGGCGCCATCGGTCCCTGGCGAGCAGGAAGGTGAGCATCAGGACACCGGCCAGGGCGTACCGGAAGCCGGCAGCCAGCAGCGGCGGCAGCGTCTCGACCATGACCGCGATGGCGTAGTAGGTGGAGCCCCACACCACGTAGACGGTGCCGAGCGCCACCACCACGGCTAGCCTGGATGGTCTGCGTGGGCTGGGCATGCTCGGTCCATTGTGAAGTAACCGGCCAGGGCATGTGAAGCGGTGTACGTCGAATGCGAGCGAGCCCGTTCGTCGTCATCTCAACGAGGCAGAATTCGGCGATGAAGTACATGGTCATGATCACGGGCAACGACGAAGACTGGGACCGGTTGAGCGAATCCGAGCAGCAATCCATCTACCAGGGGGTCAGGACGTGGTGGGACGAGCACTCTGCCGCGGGCGAGATCCTCGAGGGCTACCAGCTGCAGCCCACCTCCACCGCCACCACGGTCCGGCGCAATCCCGGTGGCGACGTGACGGTCACAGACGGACCGTTCATCGAGGCCAAGGAGACGGTCGGTGGCTACGGGATCATCGACATGCCTGACCTGGATGCCGCCATCCGGCTCGTGTCTTCGTGGCCGGGAGGCGCCAACGCTCTCGAGATCCGGCCGGTGATCGAGCGCTGAGCAGCGGACGTTCGTCGGTCGACGCGTCCCTGGAGCGAGTCCTCCGCGAGGAGCGATCGCGACTCACCGCCTCGCTGGTTCGCATCATGGGCGACTGGGACGTCGCCGAGGAGCTGGTCCAGGACGCCGCCGTGGCCGCCCTGGAGCATTGGCCGCGCGACGGCGTGCCGCGCAACCCGGGCGCTTGGCTCATGACGGCGGCCAGGAGGCGCGCGATCGACACGCTTCGGCGCGACGCGCGCTTCCGGGATCGACTTGCAGCACTCGCTGAGGAGGCGGACCGCATGGAGCGTCCGATCGCGACCGGCGGCCCGCTCGAGGCCGACGATCGGCTGCGGCTGATCTTCACCTGCTGCCATCCGGCGCTGGCCCGCGAGTCGCAGGTCGCACTCACGCTGCGAAGCGTGCTCGGGCTGGAGACCCCGGAGGTGGCGCGGGCCTTCCTCGTGCCTGAGGCGACAATTGCGCAGCGGCTGGTGCGCGCCAAGCGCAAGATCCGCGACGCGGGCATCCCGTATCGGGTGCCGGAGCCGGCGGAGCTTCCCGAGCGCCTGGAGCAGGTGCTGGCGGTCCTCTACCTCGTCTTCAACGAGGGGTACCTGGCCTCAAGTGCCGCGGTCGCCGAGCGTCGATCGTTGGCGGCCGACGCCGAGTGGCTCACCTCGCTGGTGGTGCGCCTGATGCCCGACGAGCCGGAGCCCGTCGGCCTGCTCGCGCTCATGCAGCTCCACCTCGCGCGCGCAGAGGCGCGCTTCGACCCCGCGGGATCGTTGATCCTGCTCCGCGACCAGGATCGAGCCCGGTGGGACCATGCGGCGATCGGGGCTGCTGTCGAGCTGGTCGAGCGCGCCAAGCGGATGGCGCACGCAGGCCCATACCAGCTCCAGGCCGCGATCGTCGCCGTGCACGCCACGTCCGCGTCCTACGCGGCGACCGATTGGCGCCGCATCGTCGCCCTCTACGACCAGCTTTTCGACCTGCAGCCAACCGCGGTGGTGGCGCTCAACCGCGCAGTCGCGCTCGCCGAGCTGGAAGGGCCGGCCGCCGCTCTGGCGGCAATCGAGCCGCTTGGAGCGCGCCTGGGCGGTTATCACCTGTTCCACGCCACGCGCGCTGAGCTGCTGCGCAGGCTCGGTCGAGCCACGGAGGCCCGCGCCGCGGATCAATGGGCGCTCTCCTTGACCGAGAACCCGGCGGAGCGACGTCTCCTCGAGGAGCGGTTGGCCGCCTTCCAGCTCCACGACTGATCGCCTCGGGCTGCGGCAGGCCCGTAACGAATGACCTAGGCTCCGCGTCGAAAGGGCAGCCCGGCGCATTCCCGCAGCGACCCGGCCCCAGGAGCGCACGATCGTGAGCCATGCATCTGCCAGCCGACGACGGATGAGCCTCGCTGCGCTCGTCTCGATCTGCCTGGTCATTGCCGGCTGCGCCGCTCTCAGTCCATCGCCTTCCCCCTCGACCCTTCCCAGCAGGATGCCCTCGCCGAGCACGGCCCATTCGACTGCCGCGACCCCAAGCGCCGCTGCATCGGTGTCGGTGGTGCCCGAGCCATCAGGCAATCTCGGCCCGTTCACGTGCTCGCTGCCTGTGAGCGGACCGGGCACCACGGCCCGGGCCCAGATCGTCGCGATCAGGGTTGGTACCCACACGGATTACGATCGGATCACCTTCGAGTTCGACAGCGGGATCCCCCGCTACCAGATCGCACCAGCCACGCCACCCTTCTACGCCGATCCGAGCGGCCTGCCGCTTGAGATCGCCGGCAGCGCGTTCTGGAAGATCACCCTCGTCGGCGGCACGAAGGTGAAACCCGATGGCGGGAGCTCCTATACCGGCCCGACGAGCTTCGTCCCGGGCTTCGACGCCCTGGTCCAGCTTACGGAGGGGGGCGACTTCGAGGCACTCTCGACGTGGTATGCAGGGTTGACCGATACGTCCTGCATCCGCGTGCTGACGCTCTCCCAGCCGGCGCGGCTGGTGATCGACATCCAGCACTGAGGGTTGTCGTCCGCTAGCATCGGCCCATGGCTGATCGACCGACTCCCCCCACCGGCACCCTCGACCTGAGCAAGTCGTACAGCGCCCGTTTCAAGACCCAGCGCGGAGAGATTGAGTGCGAGCTCTACGCTGCCGATGCTCCGCTCACCGTCGAGAACTTCATCAACCTGGCCCGCAGCGGCTACTACGACGGGACCACCTTTCATCGTGTGATTCCCGGCTTCATGGCCCAGGGCGGAGACCCGACCGGGACCGGCAGCGGCGGCCCGGGCTACACCTTCGGCGACGAGTTCTCGCCCAAGCGGCGCCACGACGGGCCCGGCGTCCTGTCGATGGCCAACGCCGGGCCGCGCACGAATGGCTCGCAGTTCTTCATCACCTTCGGCGCGACACCGCATCTAGACAATAAGCACAGCGTCTTCGGTCGGGTCACGTCCGGCATGGACGTGCTTCTATCGATCCGAGAACGGGACCCGGGACGTGATCGGGCCCCGGGCGACCGGATCGACACGATCGAGATCGACGAGGGCTGACCTCGAGGTTGTCCTGACGCCCATGCCGAGGCGGCGACTGACCCTGGACGACATCGCCAGGCGGCCGGAACCTGGCATGGACGCTCCGGGGAGCGTCGTTTTCGCTCCGGACGGCCGGTCGATCACCTACCTGCAGAGCCGGGGTGACTCGCTGGTTCGCTCGCTATGGCGCCACGACTTGGCGATCGGCGAGCGAGTCGAGATCGTTGCCCCGCCGCCTGACACCATCAGCGAAGAGACGCTTTCGAGGGCTGACCAGCTGCTCCGCGAGCGCACGGGAACCATCGAGCTCGGCGTGACCTCGTTTTCGTGGGCCATCGCTGCGCGGGAGCCCAGCCTGCTGGTCCCGATGGGCGGACGTCTGTTCGTCTCCGCGGGCAAAGAGGTCGGGCGCGACATCCACGAGCTGTCCGGAGTGGAGGGGGCCGAAGGGGCAGCTCTGAGTCCGGACGGTGCCTTCGTCTCGTTCTCCATGGGCGGCGACCTGCAGATTGCCTCGGTCACGGGCGGGCCGCTGCGGCGGATCACCGACGATGCCGAGGAGGGAATCTCGAACGGCCTGGCCGACTTCACCGCAGCCGAGGAGCTCGATCGGTTTGAAGGCGCATGGTGGAGCGCAAGCTCACACTCGCTGCTGTTTGCCCACGTCGACGAGCGCGCCGTTCCGACCCTCACGATCACGCACGCGTCGGGGTCGGACCCGAGTGGAGAGGTTCACCACTTTCCCTTCGCTGGCGGTCCGAATCCGCGGATGACCCTCCGGATGGCGTTTGTGGACCGTCCGGGTTGGCGAGGGGTGGACCTGCCAATGGAGGCCGATGACTATCTGGCGAGAGTGATCGCCCACCCGAAGGAAGGCTGGCTTGCCGCCGTCCTGCCACGCGATCAGCGCTCGCTCCACTGGCATCGGGTCGCCGAGGACGGATCCTCCAGGCATCTGTGGACGGAAGAGAGCGATCCCTGGATCAACCTGGATGACGACACCCGGGTCCTCGCCGACGGCCGAATCCTGCGGTCGACTGAGCGAAGCGGCTACCGGCACCTGGAGCTGCGCGACGCCACCGGCGAACTCGACCGCCAGCTGACGCGAGGGGATTGGGTCGTGACCTCGGTCGTTGGCATTTCCGCTCGGCGCGGCGAGGTTCTCTTCACTGCGACCCGCGATGGCGTCCTCGAACGTCACCTGTACGCCGTTCCGCTTGATGTTGCGGAGCCGATAGCGGATCCCGAGCGCCTGACAAGGGAACCGGGCTGGCACACCGTAGTGGCCGATTCGGAGGGCGAGCGCTGGATCGACACCTGGTCGGACCTTGGGCATGCCCCGCGCGTGACGGTCGCGAGTCGCGACGGTGAATCCCGGCTGATTCACGCCTCGTCGACGACGGCGGAGGAGGCCGGCCTCGATCCGCCGGAGCTGGTCGAGCTGATCGCGGCCGACGGCCGATCCCTGTTGCATGCCGCGCTGTACCGCTCCGCACCTCCCCTTCCGAGCCTCGGTCCTCCGCCGGCGGTGCTGTGGGTCTACGGCGGACCCAGCTCACAGTACGTGAAGAACGATTGGGAGCTGACCACCTTCGGCCTGCGGCAGTACCTGGCCCAGCAGGGAGCGGCGGTGGTGGTTGTCGACAACCGTGGAACGTACTTCCGCGGGCTGGCCTTCGAATCGGCTGTCCAGCGTCGCATGGGGACGAACGAGGTGGCAGACCAGGCGACGGCCATGCGCCAGCTGGCTGATCGGGGCGAGCTGGATCTCGGCAACGTCGGCGTCGTGGGGGCGAGCTATGGCGGCTTCATGGCGATCATGGCGATGGCGCTCGAGCCAGTCGTCTTCCGTACGGCGGTGGCGGTCGCCCCCGTGAGCGAGTGGACCGGCTACGACACGGCCTACACGGAGCGCTACCTCGGCCTCCCAGGGGAGAACCCGGATGGCTACCGGGAGTCGTCGGCGCTGGCGCACATCTCCGAGGTCCGAGGCGACCTGCTGCTTATCCACGGCACAGCCGACGAGAACGTCCACCTGCGCCACTCCGAGCGGCTGGTCGAGGCCTTCCGGGAGGCCGGTAGAGAGGTCGAGCTCGTCACGCTGCCTGAGCAGCGACACTTCACGCGCGGCAGCGTGATCCGTCTCCGTGAGCGGCGGACGATCGCCCACCTGCTGCGCGGGTTGGGGCTGCCCCTTCCCGATGAGCTTGGCTAGGACCGGCTCAGGCGGCGGAGGCGTACAGGAGGTCGTACGTGACGGCGGGGTCGGGAGCGAAGTCCATTCGAGTGGAGCAGTTGCTGCACACGAGCTCCTGGTCGCCCTCGTCGATGGTGAAGGTGACCTCATCGGTGCACCATGGGCAGGAAAGTTGAATGGTCATGTCCGCATCCTGTCCGGGCTGCGCGACACCTTGGCTGTCGCGACTCGCGAGGGATCGGCGCATCGGAATACTTGCGTCCTTGCGCAAACAGTGACACAATCGCCTTGATGGAAGTCACGCTCAACCCCGATCTCCTGCGCGACCGCGCCGCCGCGGTTGCCCGAGCGCTCTCGGACGCCAAGCGGCTGTGCGTTGTCGAACGGCTGGCCGACGGGGAGCGATCAGTGAGCGATCTGTCCCGCGACGTGGGCTGCCAGGTGCCGAACATGAGTCAGCACCTCTCGGTCCTGCGCGCAGCGGGGATCGTCGCCTCTCGACGTGAGGGGAGCACCGTCTTCTATCGGCTCGCGCACCCGGAGGTGCTCGAGGTTTACCGCATGCTTCGACAGGTCGCCGGCTGAGGGCGACACGGAAAGGACCGATTCAAGACCAATGTCCAACGTTCAAGAGGCGACCGACGCCAACTGGGACGAGCTCGTCCTGAAGAACGAGAAGCCGGTGATCGTCGATTTCTGGGCAGCATGGTGCGGCCCATGTCGGCTGGTGGCACCCGAGATCGAGAAGCTCGCAGAGAAGTACGCCGGCACGGTCGAGGTGGTGAAGCTTGATGTCGACGCCAACCCGCACACGGCCATGCATTACGGGGTGATGAGCATCCCGACCGTCGCCTTCTTCGCTCCCGGAGAGGCGCCGCGAGCGGCGGTCGGCTTCCGACCCGCCGAGCAGCTTGAGGTGGCCTTCTCGCTCGAGTCCTTCGCCAAGACAGCCTGACCGGCCGGCTCGGAATCGGTTCGTAGAGCGCGCTCCGCATCGTGCGGGGCGCGCTCTTGCGTGCCGCTTCTATGCTGCAGGCCTGATGCGCCACGGCATGCACCGCCTGGCCGCGACTGCCGCGTGCGCGGCCCTGATGTTGCTGGCCGTTGCGCCGGCCGCGCTCCCTGCCGCTGACCGGGCGCTGGCTGCCGATCGTGGCCTCGTCATCATCGTGCAGGCACGCTACGACGCCGTCCCGGACGAGGCGCGCGTCCACGTGACCCTCGATGCGGTGGCAACCTCCTACACGCCGAACAGCGGGAACACCATCTACTACTACGACTCGGCGCTCTTCACCGTGCAGCCCGGGATCGCCCACCTGGCGGCCAGCTCGGGTGGGGTCGCTCTGAACGCCACCGTGGCGAAGACAGCATCGGACCACACCGAGATCAAGGTGAGCTTCTCGCGCGGGGTCTTCTACCGGCAGAGCTACAGATTCCTTGTCACGTTCGACCTGCCCGATCCGGGAGGCGTCCCCAATCGCGACGTGCGGATCGGCAAGAGCATCGTCGCCTTCCCGGTGTGGGCCTTTGGGAGTGAGAGCGAGCCCGGCAGCACGGTTCGGGTCGTCCTGCCGAGCGGCTTCACGCCCAGCGTGCAGGGCGACTCGATGACGAAATCGACCGGCGCGGGCGGGGCGGTCGTCCTGTCCGCGCTGACCATTCCCGATCCGTTCGTCTTCTTTGCCTATGTCTCGGCCGACCGTCCCGGCGCCTTTGTGACCAGCACCTTCGTCGTCCCGGTCGCCGGGGAGTCTGCATCAGTCGCGGTCCTCTCCTGGGACGATGATGCCGCCTGGGGCACCAGGATGAAGGGCCTCATGACCGATGGCCTCCCGACCCTGGCTGATCTGATCGGGCTCCCGTGGCCGGTTGCCGGCCAGCTGAAGGTCGAAGAGGCCGCCACCAGCCGCCTGGGCGCGTATGCCGGGACCTACGACAGCGTCACCCAGACGATCAGGGTGCGCTATGACGCCGACGGCGTGGTGGCGCTTCACGAGGGGGCGCACATCTGGTTCAACCGCGAACTGTTCCCCGACGTGTGGCTGCTGGAGGCCTGGGCGGAGTTCTACGGGGTGCAGGCCGCATCAAGCGTGGGTGCCAGCGGCACCGGATACGAGCTGACCGATGATCTCCTGCGCAGCAAGATCCCGCTCAACGATTGGGCCGGCATCGTGAGCCCGGGCCCGCCCAACGATTACGCCTATGCCGCGAGCTACCACGTGGCGACCTTGATCTTTGCGCGCACCGACCTGGCGGGCCTCCGCTTAGTGTGGAAGGCCGCGAAGAACGGTGAGATGGCCTATCAGCCAGCCAACGCCAGCGGCCCGCCGCAAGTCGCAGGGGTCATCGCGGCCAATGGCTGGGAGACCGTGCTCGATCTGCTGGAGCAGCGCACCGCCGCCAACTACGACGATCTGTGGTCGGCCTGGGTCGTCAACCCCGATCAGGCCAGGCTGATGACCGCCCGCGCAAGCGCCCGCACGGAGTACTTCGCTGTCGAAAAGAGCGCCGGAACATGGGATCTGCCGAAGAGCGTTCGCTTCGAGATGGGCGCCTGGAGCTTCGACGCGGCGACCAGGGATCTGCAGGCAGCAAGCCTGGTTCTTGGTGAGCGTGATCAGATCGCGACCAGCGCCACCACCCTCGACCTGACACCGCCCACCGCCCTGAAAGCCTCATTCGAAGGAGACGCCGGCCTGGACAAGGCGAAGGCCGAGGCCGATCACGAGCTGGCGCTCCTCGCAGCCATCACGGCCGCCAGGGACCGACTCGCCACGCCGGAGAGCCCGTTCGAGCTGGTCGGGTTGCTCGGCTCCGACCCCGGGCATGACCTCGAGGCGGCGCGCGCCGCGTTCGAGGCTGGCAAGATCCAGGACGGCTCGCTAGCAGCCCAGCGCGCGGTCGCTGCCCGCGACTCCGCCGAGGGTGCCGGCAAGGTGCGAGCCGCCATCGGAGGCGGCGGGCTCGTGATCCTCGCGGGAAGCGCGTTCGCGTCATCCCGTGTCCGGCGCCGCCGCAGGATGCGGCTCGGGAGGAGCGCGGCCGAGCCTCTTGCTGCCGTTCCGGACGAGCCCGCCGCAGAGCCGTCCGACTCGTCCTCGGGCGAGGGGTCGCAACCGTAGCCGACGGCGAGGTACCCTTCGCCGCAAGGTGAATCGCTCGATCTTCGCCGTCCTGGTCGGCACCTTCACGCTCCGCTTCTCGACCGGATTGGCCGGCGGCCTCCTGTTCCTCTTCCTGGCTCACCTGCCGGAGCATGGCGGCCCGGAAGTGATCCCGATCGTGGCGGGCATCGTCGGCGCGACCTATTTCGCCGCGGAGCTCTCGCTCTCACCCATCTTCGGCGTCCTCGCCGATCGACTTGGTGCGCATCGGGTCATGCAGTGGGGGCCGATCTTTGGTGTTGCAGCGGTGCTGATGCGCGGCGCAACCCCGGCCGCGGTGGAGTTCGGCATCCTGGTCGGGGTCGCCATCTTCCTGTGGCTGGGCGTCACCCGATTCCTGGAGGGAGCGGCGGCCGGCTCCAGCATCCCCTCGATCCTGGGCTACATCGCTCTCGCCACGTCGGGCGACGAGGTGATGCGTGGAAAGGCGGTGGCGCGTTTCGAAGCCGCCACGCTGGCCGGCCTGGGGGTCGGGCTGGCCGCCTCGGGCCGGCTCTTCGACGTCATCGGCCCGAACGCCTTCTTCATCAACGCCGCGCTCTACGGGGTGGCATACGCGATCTATCGCTGGGGCGTGGCGGAGATCCCCGGGTCAGTGCGCGGACCCGATCAGGGGGGTGTCGACCGCTTCAGCTGGCGCCGTTACCGCGAGGCGCTGGTCGGATCGCACGTCATGCTGCTTGCCCCGACCTGGATCGCGCTCAACGCCGTCATTGGCTCGTGGAGCAGCGTCTCGATCTTCCAGCTGGTGAGCAAGCCCAATCCGCGCTTCGTGGACCAGGTGCTCAACGGCGGGCTGAGCGGCTCCCAGCTGACGGTGGGCGTCAGCATCGGCCTGGTCGTCTTCTTCGCGGGACTCTTCTACTGGGGCAATCGGTTCAAGCGCTACCGTCGCACCACGATCATCGGCGTCGGCGTGGCCGGGGGCCTCTCGATGATGGTCGCGGTCTTTGCGCTCAATCATTCCCAGGACTTCCCCGTCGTCACGGTCGTGGCCCTCACAGCGATCCTGCTGGCCGGCCTGTTCATCCTGGCCGGGGCGACACCTGCCGCACTCGGCCTGCTGGCCGACATGACCGAGACGCATCCCACCGATCGCGGCGCGGTGATGGGGCTGTACTCGGTCTTCCTGGGGATCGGCCAGATCATCGGCGCGCTGGTCGGCGGTGCCACCGCGCAGTGGCGCGGGATCGACGGCCTGCTCCTCGGCAGCTTCGTTCTGCTGCTGATCGCCATCCTGCCGCTCCGTGGACTTCGGGCCAACGAGCACCTGGTCGGGACCGTCGCTCCGGGCGCTGAGTAGAATCAGCGCTCCATGCGCCTCTCCAAGCTCTTCTTCACGTCCCTGCGCGACGACCCGGCCGAGGCCGAGATGGTCTCGCACCGGCTCCTGGTGCGAGCCGGCTACATCCATCAGCTCGGCGCGGGGATCTACACGCTTCTTCCGCTGGGCTTCCGGGTCCAGCAGCGGATCGAGCAGGTGATTCGGGAGGAGATCGACCGCATCGGCGGGCAGGAGATGGAGATGCCTGTCGTCCATCCCGCCGAGCTGTGGAGGGAGTCGGGCCGCTACCAGAAGATCGGTCCCGAGATGGTGCGCTTCAAGGACCGCACCGGGCGCGACATGGTGCTGGCCATGACCCACGAGGAGGTCGTGGCCGACCTGCTGCGGGACGTCGTCAAGAGCTACCGACAGCTGCCGGCCATCGTCTATCACTTCCAGACCAAGTTCCGCGACGAGCCTCGCTCCCGTGGCGGACTGATCCGGGTCCGCGAGTTCGTGATGAAGGATTCGTACTCGCTCGACGCCGATGCGGAGGGCCTCGACCGCTCGTACGAGGCGCACCACGCCGCGTACGACCGCATCTTCGAGCGACTCAGCCTGCCGACGGTGACCGTCGGCGCCGACGTGGGAATCATGGGTGGCAGCCTGGCTCATGAGTTCATGGTCCTCAACGACCACGGCGAGGACACGCTGGTCCTCTGCGAGGAGTGCGGCTACGCGGAGAACCAGCAGATCGCCCAGGTCCGCAAGCCGGAGCCCCCTGACGACGAGGAGCCGCGCCCAACCCAGGAGGTAGCGACTCCCGAGACGCCGACCATCGCGACCCTCGCCGAGCTGCTGGGGGTCGGGACCGATCGGACGGCCAAGGCGACCTTCTTCATGGCCGGCGACGGCCGGATGCTGACCGCCATCGTGCGCGGCGACTTCGAGGTCAACGAGACGAAGCTGGCCAACGCGGTGAAGGCGGTCGGCGGGCTCCGCCCGGCGCACATCGAGGAGATCCGCGCCGCCGGCATGGAGCCTGGCTATGCCAGCCCGATCGGGGCCACAGGCACCACGGTGGTGGTTGACGACCTGGTGGCCCGCTCCCCGAACTTGGTGGCGGGCGCCAACCGCCACGGCTACCACCTGCTCAACGTGAACGTCGGACGCGACTTCACGCCCGACCTGGTGGCCGACATCACCAATGCCCGCCCTGGGGACGCGTGTCCGCAATGCGGCACGCCGGTCGTTCTGCGCAACGGGATCGAGGTTGGCAACATCTTCAAGCTGGGGACCGATTTCACCGACAAGCTGGGCGCCACATACCTGGCCGAGGATGGCTCCCGCCACTCGATCGTCATGGGCAGCTACGGGATCGGGTTGGGTCGCAGCCTGGCCTGCATCGTGGAGGAGCACCACGACGACAAGGGGATCGTCTGGCCCGCGGCCGTGGCGCCCTACGCCGCGCACCTGGTCGCCATCGGCGCCGCCCGCGATCCTGCGGTCGGCGAGGCGGCGGAGGACCTGTACGCACGACTGACCGATGCCGGCGTCGAGATCCTGTACGACGACCGCGACGAATCGCCGGGGGTCAAGTTCACCGATGCCGAGCTGCTCGGCATGCCGCGCATCCTGACCATCTCACCGCGGTCGCTCGCCGCCGGCGGCATGGAGGTCACCGAACGGGCCAGCGGGGAGCGATCCGTGCGGCCGATCGCCGAGGTCGAGGCGGAGCTGGTCGCGGCAGCATCCGCCTAGGGCTGCTCAGCGCAGCTGCGGGAGGATCTCCGCGCCGATGCGCTCCAGCACGGTGACGTCGCTCACCCCGCGAACGCTGGTCACGATGTGCTGCGCACCCGCCTCGGCGAGCGCGCCGAACTGCTCGACCACCTCATCGGGCGACTCGCGCTCCAGGTCGATCCCCTGCAGGGTGGAGCGCTCGATCTCCTCGTAGGGTCGCCCCAGGCGCTCGCAGTGCTCGCGCAGGACCGCGTACTTGTGCGCGATCCGCTCCGGGCCGCCGAAGACGTTGCAGCCGTCGGCGTACTGGGCCACCAGGCGCAGCGTCTTCTGCTCGCCTCCCCCGCCGATCATGATCGGCACCCGCGGCCGCGAGAGCGCCTGCGGCGAGTTCAGCAGCCTGGTGGCGGTGACGTGGGTGCCCTCGAACCGCTCGGCCGTGCCGCTCCCTCCCGACCACATGGCCTGGGCCATGCGCAGCGTGTCCTCGAGCCATTCGAAGCGCTCGCCGAGGGGCGGCATCGGGAACCCGAGCGCCGTCGATTCCTGCTCGTTCCAGGCTGCACCGATGCCGAACCAGGCGCGCCCTCCCGAGAGGACGTCGAGGGCGGTGGTGGCCTTGATCCAGAGCGCCGGCTGCCGGTAATGGATGCCGCCCACCATGAGACCGAGCCGCGCACGCTCCGAATGGGCGGCCATGTAGCCGAGCGTGGTCATCCCTTCGAGCATCGGCGCCTCAGGCGGACCGAGGCCCCGGATCTGGAAGAAATGATCCATCACCCAGATCGAGTCGAAGCCGACCTGGTCGGCGGTGCGCACCACGCGGGCAAGCGTGGGCCCCAGGGCGGCGGCTCCGCCGGGCCAGGTGAAGTTGTTGATCTGAAGGCCGATCTTCATTGCTACGCGCAATGTAGCGTCCGGAACCATCCCAGGGCGTGTGGCGTCACGGGCCTGATGAGAATTCTGGCGCGAGCCCTGATGGCGCTTCCGCTGCTCCTGTCCGCCTGCGCGGCGGCAAACGCGGGCAACGGCCCCTCACTCGACGGCCGCACCTTCCTCTCGACCGATGTCACCGATGGTGGCAACGTCCACGAGCTCGTCGCCCAGACCCGGATCCGCATCTCCTTCAAGGACGGCCAGATCTCGCTCTCGGCCGGCTGCAACACGATGGGCGGGACATACGAGGTGCTGAACGGCCGCCTCAACGTCGGCCAGCTGGCGATCACCGAGATGGGCTGCGACCAGGTGCGCATGTCGCAGGACGAGTGGCTAGCCGGCTTGATCACCGCGGGCCCAACGGTCCGCCAGGACGGCAACGACCTGCGACTCACGTCTGGTGAGACCGTCATAACGCTCCTCGACCGGGAGGCCGCCGTGCTG